>OGCV01000017.1_pt1 | contig 74322 bp, 62 predicted proteins | sample 1570201 | NCBI WGS metagenome assembly OGCV01 (sample SAMEA2582162, study PRJEB24529) | metagenome
TTTCCTTTTGTCCGTAGGAGAAAAGGACTAAAAAAAGAGAAAGCACCCTTGCTTTCTCTTACCTTATTAACTTATTTTACAGAAAACTGATTTATCAGTTTTTACATTATCTTTGTGGAAAAATCAAATCTTCCCACCTATGGATTTGATTTTTGGGGTGGGGTGGGGAACTAAAAAAAGAAGGGAATTTCCCTTCAATTTTTAGGTAAAAAAGAATTTGAGGTTTTAGTCAACTTAAATTTTACAAGGTAATAAAATAAAAAATGGAGTAAATATTACTTTAAAGATGTTTTAGTTAACTCAAAAATTACAAGGTAACAAAATAACTCATTCACTTCATCATCATTATGATTAGTTTTAGTCTACTAAAAATTTATCTTATACTAACCTCAAAATCTATAAAATAATTATACTATATTACTTTACAAAAGTCAAAAGAATAATTTTCATATATCTCTCTTTAATTCTTAATTACAATTAATATTTGATATTACAAGATATTAATGCTAAAATCTAATTAAAATAGGGTTTAGGAGAATATTTATGGAAAAGAAATATAATTTTTATGATAAAAATTTAATTGGACATATAGAAATTAAAAATCTTGATTGTTTCTACTTTACGAGATATTATCCTACTAGTAAGTATGGATATAATGAAAATCAAGAGTTTATCTTTAATTTTAAAGATGGAACTTGTCCTGAAATATATGCACAAATATTTTCGAGAGCTATATTAAATTTATTTAAAGGTTTAATAAATACAGAAACTAATAAAGTAATTCTTGAAGATACAATAATTCTACCTGTTCCAGCTTCTACACAAGAGAAACATAAAATGAGATACCAAGATTTATTTAAATTAATTTCAGAAAAAACAGGAGTAGGAAATGGTTATGAATATATCAAAATAAAAAATGATGTAGAAGCTAAACATCTAAACAACAATAGAACTTCTTTAGATGAACATATAGAAATAGATTATAGTTTTATGAAAAATTATACAAATATAATCCTTATAGACGATGTAATAACAACTGGAAAAAGTATATCTGAATTAGCAAGCAAATTTAGAAATATTGAAATCCTTCAGAAATATGTTCCTAATTCAGAAATGAAACGTTTTATTGTTGGAATGACTTTGGCTAAAACTTTTAGTCATTTAGATTTAATAAGTGATGAATTGGGAAATGAAAAAATAGTATCTGATCCTAATTCAACTTTTAAATCAAACTCTTTTAATAATTTTTTTAAATTAGATCCTATTGATATTATTAAGGGAATAGATACTTTTTTCTATACTTCCTTTGAGATAACTGATATAAAATTCAAAGATGAAGTTAGCGATGGAAGTATAATTAGTAAAGAATATATAAAAGAATATTATTACTTAATTTCACACAATAAATTTTCAATTTTAAACGAACAATTAACAGTAGTTAACGAAAATTAAAATATAATTTAGGGGAATATTTATGGAAAAAAAATATAATTTTTATGATAAAAACCTAATAGGACATACAGAAATTAGAAATCTTGATTGCTTCTACTTCACTCGTTATTACCCAGTAAATAAATATGGATATAATGAAAATCAAGATTTTATTTTTGAATTTAAAGAAGGAACTTGTCCTGAAATATACGCAAGAATCTTTTCAAGAACTATACTAAGTTTATTTGGAGATTTAATATATGGAAATCAAGAAAACCATACTAAATTTCTTGAAAAAACGATAATTCTTCCAGTGCCTGCTTCTACCCAAGAAAAACATAAACAAAGATACGAAGACTTATTTAGACTTATTTCAGAAAAAACAGGAATAGGTAATGGTTATAAATATATTAAAATAAAAAATGATGTAGAAGCTAAACATCTAAGCAACAATAGAACTTCTTTAGATGAGCATATAGAGATAGATTATAGTTTTTTAAAAGAATACCGTCGTATTATCTTAATAGATGATGTGATAACAACTGGAAAAACTATATCGGAGTTTGCTGATAAGTTTAGAAATTTAAAATTTTTTAAAGAAAATAGTAAATATTTTGATTTTGGAGATACTCCTTACTTTTTAATTATTGGACTTACATTAGCAAAAACAGTAAGTCAAGTAGATTTATTAAGTGATGAATTAAAAGATGATGAATTTGATAAGAAAGAAAATAAAACTTTTTATAAAAATTCTTTTAATACACTATCAAAACTTGATTCTCTTGAAGTTTGGGAAAATTTAGATAAATTTTATTTTGAATTTTATCCTGATCATGAAGAATATGATGCTGATGAAGCAAATTATGAAATTAACAGATATATGATTTGTTCTTGTGATGTTTATCACACTAAATTTAAATTTCTTAACGAAAAAGGTGAAACGAAATTAAAATTTAAATAAAATATTAATTTTTTTGGGGGAAATATTTATGGAATTGAAGTATGCTTCTTTTGATGGAAAATATATAGCACATAAAAATATAAAAAATCTTGATTGTTTCTACTTTGTTCGTTATTATCCAGTAAACAAATATGGATATATGGACGAACAAGATTTTATTTTTGATTTTAAAAATGGATTACATTCAGAATATTTTTCAAATGTTTTCGCATTTGCTATCTTTAGACTATTTGGTTTAACATATAAAGATACAGGAAAAAGTCTTCTTGAAGATATTATTATTCTACCTGTTCCTGCTTCTACACAAGAGAAACAGGAAAAAAGATATAAAAAACTTTTTGAACTTATTTCAGAAAAAACAGGAGTAGGCAATGGATATGAATATATCAAAATAAAAAATGATGTAGAAGCCAAACATTTAAGTAATACTAGAACTTCTTTAGATGAACATATAGAAATAGATTACAGTTTTATGGAACATTATAAAAACATAATTCTTATAGATGATATTATTACAAAAGGAAGAACTATATCTGAATTTGCTGATAAATTTAGAGATTTAGAATGTTATAATAAATATTATCCTAATAATAGTTACCCATTTGCTGAAGGACATTTTATTATTGGTTTAACTTTAGGAAAAACTGTTAATACTAATGATTTTTTTGATGACGCTATAATAGAAAATACAAATGAGGAGAAAGGATTTGTTCCTAATGAATTTAATAAAGTTTCCTCTCTTAATTCAATAGAAGTATATAAAAATATTGATCAATTTTTTTATTTGTTAGCACCTGAAGATGAATATTCTTACAATACTAAAGAAAAAGTTTCTGTAATTCATAATAAATTTACTGAGCTAAATAAAGAAAAATATTTATAAGGAGAATCAAATGGATAGAGTTATTCTTCATTATGATATGGACTGCTTCTATGCTTCCATTGAAACAAGAGATAATCCTAAATATAAAAATCGTCCAATGGTTGTTGCTGGTGGAGTAGTTACTACTGCCAATTATGAAGCTAGAAAATATGGTATTCATTCAGCTATGAGTACATTTGAAGCTAAAAAACTTTGTCCTAATCTCTTAATAGTTTATCCTGATAAAGAGAAATATTTTAAGGAATCTCAAATTATTCATAACTTAGTTTTAAAAATAACACATAAAATAGAGTTTATAGCTCTTGATGAGGGATATATAGATATAACTGATGTTATAAAAAAATACTCTTCTAAAGAAAAGTTTGCTAAAACCTTTAGAGAAAGAATATATAAACATACTGGATTAACTTGCTCTGTTGGTATTGGAATTAATAAGATCTCAGCCAAAATAGCCAGTGATATAAATAAACCTTTTGGACAATTTATCTTTAATTCTGAAAAAGAGTTTATTGAATATATGAAAGATAAAAAAATAAGGAAACTCCAAGGAGTAGGAGAAAAATTTGAAAAACTTTTAAATAAAGATAAGATCTTCTTAGTAGGAGATGTCTATAAATTTTCTCTTGGAGAACTTACTAAAAAATATGGAAAAGCTAGAGGAGAACTTCTTTATTTATACAGTAGAGGAATAGATTATAGTCCTGTAGACTATGATAAACCAACTCATTCTGTGGGAGCTGAAAATACATATTCTTTTCCATTAATCTCTGAAGGAGAAATAACTAAAAAATTAGAAGAAGTTTTTGAAACTGCTTATAAACGCCTAAAGGCAAAGAATTTTCTTACTAAAACTATCTCTATTAAAATTAAATATGAAGATAGAACTACTATCAGTAAAGCAAAAACTATATCTATTGCTACATATGATAAAGAAAAATTATTTGAATATGTCCAAGAAATATTTAATGGGATAGAGGAGAAAAGGAATATTAAACTTTTAGGGGTAACTTTTAAAAACCTTGTAGAGTTTTCTATAAGGCAATTATCTTTTAATTATAAAACGTAAATGGGAGTGATTTTTGATGTTTACATGGGAAAATATAAGCTATGTTATGCTTGTTTATCTTTTATTTTTACTTTATGAATTTATAATCCAAAAAAGTACTGAACCAAATAAATTAAGGAAATATGTGATATTTATAATTTTAGCTGTCTATACTGGATTAGGAGTACATTATAGTGTAACTAATAGAAAAGCCAAAAACTATAAAAAAAGTTCTTATGAGATAGTAAAAATTGATAATAAAGATTATGCTATTATTGAAGAACTAGCTGAATTAAATAGATTTGTTGTTGCTGAAGTTGAGGAGTTGTCAAATAAAGATATTACTCTTAATTTAAAAAATTTAAAGTTTATAGATATGACAAATCATAAAATTACAGTAGTTGATAATTTTAGAGATGTGATAATCAACAAATAGCATTTTTTTATCTAAAAGCTTTCTATCCGTTGATAGAGAGCTTTTGTAACTTTTCTTGATAAAATACTCATTAAAATAAAAAGAAGAGCCTTAAAAACGATTTTGTGAAGCCATTTTTAGAAAAAATACCTCATTTTTTTTGCATTGATTAGTTTTTTTATTTATGATAAAATATATATATAAATTTGAGGATAGAAAAGTCAGCTATCGCCCTTGTTAGGAGATGTAGGAGTGACGTCCTACCAAATTATAATAATTGGGTCATAGCACCTGTGATATGTTTTGTGGACCAAGGGGTCTGTGAGAAAAGCAAGGAACTTGATGTTTCTTGCTGAATATTTGAGCTATACGCTTACGTTCATGAGTTAAAAAGTCTTTATGACTACGTTATTTAGAAGATGAGCTGTTGCAATTTTTTATACAACAGCTCTTTTTCTTATCTAGGAGGATATAATGGAGAAAAAAGTTTTAATAAATATTGAGTTTGATGAGAATACAAAAGAAACAGCTGAAAAAATTTGCAAAGATAATGGGATTACTTTAGAAAATGCTATAAAATTATTTGTAGAAGAAATAGCTAAAAAAGAAGAAATACTATTTAAGGTTCTAAAACCTGAAACAGGTTTAAAAATAATGGAAAAATTAGATGTACTAAGTACTATTACAAGCTTAGAAGAAATGGAAATTTTAAATAAAAATCTTAAAAAAACTTCTGATAAATTTGAAAAAGAACCTTCAGAAGAAAACGATCCATTTTACAGTGAGGAAAATCAGAAGAAACTTGCTAAAATGGTAGATGATGTTAAATCAGGAAAAGAAAAATTAACTCCTCATGAATTGATAGAAGAAGAGGATAAAGAAAAAGAATAATGTTTTAAATCTTATAAAAGGGGGAAATATTTATGAAAAAATTTAAAACTTTATTAACTATTATTTTGTTTCTACTCTTATCTGTTTTTAGTTTTGGAAAAAAATATGAATTGTATACTACTAAAAATGTCCATAACCAATTACAACTAAATACTGTTACTGGAGAGATAACACAAATTCAAGATGATGGACAAAGATGGACAATTTGCAGTGGAATAGAAACTTCTGGAAAAGAAGGAAGGTTCGCTTTATATCCTACTAGAAATATGTGGAACTTCTTATTACTAGATACTTATACTGGAAAAGTTTGGCAATCTCAATTTAGTACAAAAGGAGAAGAGTATATGGGAACTTTTCAAATAAATTTTGATGACCTTGCTACTCCTACTAAAAATTCAAATTGGAAAGATCGTTTCGTATTACAACAAACTAAAAATATGTGGAATTTTATTTTACTAGATAGTTATACTGGTAGAACTTGGCAACTTCAATATAGCGTAAATGATATTAATTCTACTGGGATAATCCCTATTTTTGATGAGAATTTAATAACCTCTACTAAAAAATTATATAGTCGTTTTGAACTATATATGACTGAAAATCTTTGGAATCTTATCCTATTAGATAGCTATACTGGTAGAATTTGGCAACTTCAATATACAGTTGACAAAGATTCTATAAGAGGATTATTTATTATTAATGAGGAAGAATTAGCTAATGCAAATGATAAAAATCTTTTCTACATCTCGCCATTAACTAGTATGTATCAATTCTATTTAACAAATGATACAACTGGGGAAATGTGGAAGTTTCAATGGAATACTAAAGGAAATGATTATAGATGGATAGAAAAAATAAACTAAATATTTAAATAAAAAAAGATGAAGTTTGCCCGGCTTCATCTTTTTTCATTATAATTGAGAACTGTTTACCTTTAACTATTATAGTATATCACTTTTTTTATTAGATTTCAAGGTGCTTTTAGAGAAAAATCAATATATATCATCTTCTAATAAAAAATCTTTTATTCTTTCTTTTTCATACTCATCTTGACAAAGTTTTTCAAATATTTTTACAGTTAGTTCTACATCATAATCACTATCATGTAGCTTATCTTCTTCTAACTCTATATTATAATATTCAGCTACTTCCATCAGCTTAGGATATTTATAGCCTCTTCTTCTATATTGATTAGGAATTTTTAAAATATTAGTAGTTGCTAACATTGTACAATAAGTATTATAGTTTTTTGTTCTATCACTAAGGAAGCTATAATCAAAACTTATATTATGTCCTATTAAATGGTCCACATCAGCTATAAAAATATAGAATCCACTATCTTCACAGAAAAATTCAGGATAATCAGCTTCTCCTCTTAGTTCTTCTACAACATCTTCAGATAAGTCATTAACAGCTATGGCTCGTGCATTATACTCTTCAGTAGGGTAATAATATCTAGTAAATTTATCTAAAAACTTTAATTTAAGAGTTTCTGTATCTATTGAATATTTAAAAGCTGATACTGATAATACACTGCTGTCTTGAAGTCCATTAGTTTCAAGATCAAAAAAAACTATTTTTTTCTCCATAATCACTCCTTTTCTCCCATTGTTATAGCTTATTTTTTAGAATTTAACATATATATTATATCATATTTACTCACTTTTTAGGAATAAATCATCTATGCTTTCTTTTTTACTTTTACTTATTAATCTAAGATTTTTTAAGTTCTTTACTCTATTGTAATTAGTATGACTATTTCTTGAAGTATCAAAAATAACAAAATCATAATTTTTTATTCTTTCTGTATACTTCATTATATCTTCTGCTTCTATAAAATCAGCAAAATATATCTTTCTTAGATTATCCTTATCTCTTTTATGCCAGTGTCCTCCAACTATTATTATCTTTTCTCCTGAATAAATATTAGTTGGTACAACTTTAGGAAGTTCTAAAGATAGATCCTCTTGAATTTCTTTTAATTCAGAGATTGTATCTTCTAATTCCTTATTTTTAGCTTCTAATTTTTCAAGTTGAGCTTTTAAATAATAGTTTTCTTGTTCTAATTTTACTATTTCTTTCTTATCAGCCCCAATTTCAGAAGATTTTGAAATTTCTTCCTTTAGAAATTTATTTTCATTTTTTAAAAAATCATTATCTTTATTTAAATTTTCTATGGTTCTATATAGCTCCACATTATCTTTTGTATTTTTTAAATACTTATGAGTTTTTCTCATCAAAGTCATTAATATTAGATTAACATTATTTAATACATTTTTAGTATTAATTATTTGAGAAGCTTCATTATCATAAAATTTTAATATTTGAGGACTAATTAATAGTTTCCCATCTATATATTCAGCTTTATATCTAGTGCATAGATCTTGAATTACAACCTCGTCAGAAATATCTGTTGAATTTTTTTCTCTTCCATAATAAAATTCATTGAGAGATTCCTCAAATAATGTATCTTCCAAGCCTTTTATATGAATAGCTTTTTCTTTTTGATTTACATATTCACTATATTCTTTTTCTTCAGTCAGGTTATATTCTACAGCAAATTTAAACTTCTCATCTTTTGGTAAATTATGGGTAATATAATAAAAGATGAGCATATCTGAAGAAATCCCTTCAGCATTATGATAAGCTGGGACTATACCTTTATCAAATTCTTCTTTTAACTCTTCAATACTTAAATTTAAAAAATCTTTAACATTCATATCATTGTACTTTTTTAATTCCATAACAATAAAATTAGCTGTGTCATTTCCCTCTAAGACAAGAGATACCATAGCAAATACAGCTTCCTCATAATTGTCTATTTCAGGTAAATATTGCTTAGTTATAGTTAAATTAAAATTAGAAGCTATAACATCTGAAATCAAAAATTTAGAAATATCAGCTAATTCTGATAAAATTTTTTTTACATTTCTATTTAAACCAGTTTTTTTTATTTTTTTCATACTAACACCTTTTTTATATTGCTCTCTAATTCTATGTTTTGTATAAAAATTATACCACATTTTTGTCTTTTTTCCAAGAAAAAAAGATAACCGTCAACTTGACGGTTACATATTTAACAATCTTTTATAATCTCACTTGTAAGTTTGAAGAAAAATGGATATGTGGCTAGTTTAAGTGTATTTGATAAATATTGAAATACTAAACTTTCACAAAACAGAGAATAATCTTCTTCTGTTAGTTCTTCTTTACATACTATTTTCTTTATATTTGGAGAAAAAGTAAGTTTTTCGGGGATTCCATCATCATAAAAGGAATAATATAAATTTTCTTTTTTATTTAATCTTATTTTTTTTACTAATCCAAAAAAATCATTTTCTCCTCTTTTAAGAACTTCTTCGCTTAAAAATTCATTTGTATCAAAATATAATCTCATTCCAGTTTCAGCTATATATATATCTTTACCATTGATATTTATAAATTTTAAATCTAAAGTAGAAGTTGTCTTTTTCTCATCTTTCTTTAACTTATCTTCTAATTCAAACTTTTTAATTAATTTGAAAAATTCTTTATTTAATTTATCTTCAGTATATATTTTTGAACTTTTAATATTAATTTTTCCATTACTCAAAACCTTAATTTTTCTAATCCTTTTATCAAAATATTCTAAACAACTAATTCCCTTGAAAATTTTAACATCACTATATAACCCTGATATATTTCCTTTTTGTATTGATTCTTTTATATATAATTCCTCTATTACTCTTGTAACAATAGTTTTTAGTCCTTTAATTTTTTTATTTTCTGATATTTTTAAAGGAATATCTGTCAAACATAGACCATTTGATATAATATTTTTTTCTTTTTTCAGTTCTTTATAACCATCATATTTAAGATTATCTCCTGTTGGATTATTTAATAAAAATATATTCCAAGAGTTTTCTTCATATTTAGTATCTATTGTTGCGATTCCTTTAGAAATTAAATTTATATTAAGTTTTTTTTCTTTTTTCTCTGTACCATAATTAAAATTTTCTAATTGTTTCTTTAATTCTAAAAATTTATCTTCAGCTATTAACTCATTTCCATCTTTATCGTAATCTTTAATTCTATATACATTAATATCTCTTTTTAAATTTAATATATTTTTTTTAAAAAAATCCTTTTTATTACTAGGAACATATACTTCAAAATTTTTCAATGTTGAAAAACTTAATACAATATATTTTGATAAATATTCATCTATTACATCTTTTATGAGAGTAAAATAATATGATCTTAATTTTTCTACCTGAGTATGTTCAAGAACCATAAATATACTTTCAATAGATTTTGAATACGGACTTCTATCGTAATATTTCCCTTTTTCATTTGGAATAAGTACTCTTGTTTCAGCATTATATCCAATTTTAGTAGCCTTAGATAATTTCAATAAATTTTTTCCTTTAAAATAATTTTCATGAGCGAAAGTAACTTGGGTCAAATTTAATAAATATTTATCTTGAATTTCTGAGTTTTCAAATAAGACCTTAAAGAATCTAAAAATATCTTTTTTTTCACTTAAAAATAAATGCAAAGGTCTATTATCAATATACTTTATATCTTTTTTAGTTTCATCTTTAAAAATTTTAAAAGGTATATACTTTACTAAAAGATTTAACAAAGTTAATTTATCAATTTTTTCTAACTCTTCTTTTTCTCCTAATTTTTGTACTCCTCCTCTTACATAACTTTTTGCAAAATTATATTTATCTGCTTCACAATCTTTACTTCCTAATAAATAAAAGCTTCCTTTTAAATATGAGCAATTTAAATTTTTTATTTCCCTAACACTTTTAAAAAAACTTGTTCTTTCATTAGAATTTATATTCTCTCCAAAAAACTCTTTCAAATCCATATCTATTTTAAATAAATTAAAATCTTTTAAAATTGCTTCATAATCAACATTTAATATTTCAAAAGCTCCATTATAGTATTTGTTATTCATCTTTACCTCCCAATATTTTTTTAAGTTCTCCTATTACATAATTATCTAATTCTAGTGATTTTCTATCTTCTCCATATTTAATTAGACCTGAAACAGCAACAACTTCACTTTCTTCATAAGAACAAGTTTTCTTTGTTTCTTCTACTATATCTTTAATTTTCCAGCAAAAAATTCTTTGACCTAAATTCTCTAAATTTGGACTTATTAGATTTATATAAAACAATTTATTTTCTTTACTTATTAATTTTTCTTTTCTTACAACACTTTCAATTAATCCTTTGTTATAATCAAATTGTCCTACATTATCAAGATTATAATTTTTAAAGTCAATCCACATTCCATTTTCAGAGCAATCATCGAAGGTTTCAAAAATACCATTTTTTATCATAAATTTTTTATCTTTTAACTTAATTTCATTCATTCTAAAAATTTCTTCCAATAACAATTCTCCAACTTTTCCTATAAAAATAGCTTGATAAGTATAAGGTGTTATAATCTCATCGTTTTCTGTAAACATTCCTACATTCATTTCACAAAAATCTCTTAACTCTCGAATTTTAAAAATTTCTTTTAACCTAGCTTTCTCAAAAGAAATATTTTTTTTGTTTGTATCGAATAAAATATTATTGATTTCTTCCGAATTTTTTCCTGTATGAATTTCATACCCATCAATTTTTTTACCAATAGAAAAATAAGCTGGATTCTTTATAGTATTCTTACTTCTTGTAGGATTTTGAACAATGTAAAGTCTAAATTCTTCATAAGACTGAGCTAATTCTTCAAGTTTTTTTATATATATATTCCTATCTTTTTCAATCGTAGTATATCTAATAAGATTATTATATTTATTTATCTCTTGTAAAAAAGTTTCTTTCCAATAAAGTATAGTTCTTTTATTTTGAAAAATTACTTTATCTACAATTTCTGAAATATCTTCGTTCTTTTTTAATTTTTTTACTTCGTCAAGAATAAAATAAACATCTCCTATATATTCTCTATCACGTGGTTCAAACTCTTGAAATAAATTAAAAGCATTATTATCTAAATATATATTCCTAAATTTATTTCTCACTTTTGTCCTATTTACTCTTCCAATTGCTTGGATCATCTTTCCTACGCCATTTTCTACAAAATCATAACTTTTTTTATATATACTAACAAATTTTATTTCATTTGCTTCTTTTAAAAGAAGTGGTCTATATTTTTTTTCAATTATATTATTGTCAGCCATTAAGTTAGAATAGTACATTAATTCAATCAAAAAATATTTTCTAGTTTCGTCAAACTCCATCAAATGAGTTTTACTTTCCAAAGCAATATCATCAATATCCTTATAAATTAAAGGAATATTTAGTTTTTCTTGTAAATCTTTATCCAACTCTACTAACTGGTTGTTATCAAAATTATCTCTCGCAAACTTAATATTAACACCTGTTCCAGCACTTTGGTATGTGGTAAAAATTATAGTTTTAATCTTCGGATTTTTTAAAAAATTCATCAATTCATTATCAAGTTCTTCTTTATTTTCTAAAAAATGATTTAATGATCTAGCGTTCAAATCTCTAAAAACAACATTTTTTATTAAAAGATTTTTCTCTTTCAAAAAATTCTTTAAGTTGATAATAAGATTAGCAATCATATCTGCTTGAGTAAATCTATTACTTACAAAGAGAAGACTATTACTTTTTTTATCAAGAAGAAAATTTAATATGACGTTAAAAGCATAATTGTAATATTCCTCTTGAATATTTCTATTTTCTTCATTATAATTTTCAGCCTTAAAAGCCTTACGTCTTATATTGATTAATTTATTTACCATTCTTTTATCTTTTTTCAATTCCTTTACATTATCAAAACCTGTTTTTATTACCTCATCTCCTTGATAAACATTTAATTTTCTTTCTACATGATTTTCAAAATTATTTATTTTTTTCAATGTTTCTTTTAATTTTTTGCGTTCATAATATTCTAGCGAATAAAATTTGTTAGAAAGTTGTGTCCTAAGCCACTTCAAATCGAAGTTACCAATACAAGTTTCTTGTGTTGCAGTTGCTGAAATTCCAAATACTAAATTATTTAAAGATATTAAATATAAAAGAGCTTCAGGAGTTGTATACATTGTTTGAGATCCTATTATTACTCTTTTATTTAATTGATATTGAGGATTTAATTCTTCAATTTGAAAAAAAGTATTTTTAAAATTAAAATTTTTTTCTCTTTTAGTTTTGTCTTTTTCCCCTAATAATAAAATTCTTTCAATAATAAATTTTCTAAATTCATCGCTCAATTTCTTTTGTGTTTCTCTATTATAGAAGAAATGAGATATAATTTCTTTTTCTAATTCATTCTCAATTTTTAAACAAACATGATATTTATACAAACTTAATAAAAAAAAGTTGAAATTTTTGTAAATATAAGAAAATAACGCTTTTAGCATACCATCTAATGATAAGTTTGTTCTTTTTTTAGTTAAAAAAATATTATTATTTATAATATCTAAATAATATCTCGATTTGGCGTCTGCAAAGTGATAATATTCATCTTGGAATAAATATACTATCTCTTTTATTTCTTCTTTCATCTCAACGTATAATTCCGTTCTAAAATTCTTTCTTAACTTATCTCCTTTTATTTCCATTAACTCTTTTTGCTTTTCAGCGGAAGCTTCAACTGAAAGTAACTTATCTATTTCACTTTTTTTATTAGTTTTCTCCAATTCTCCTATAATATTATCTCTAACATTTTTCAATCTTTCAAACATACTAGGAATAGAATTATTTGTTAATTCACTGAAACTATTAAATATTTCATTAAACGAATTAACAATATCTTTAATTATTAAGGTCCTTGTGTTCTCAATATACTTCAAAAAATTACTTTTACTTGAATCAATTTCGTCAATAAAAATTAAATTCCCAGTTTCTTGATGAAAATATTTAGTTTCAGTCTGCCCAACATATCCATATAAAAATTTATCAGTAGTCATTATATATATTTTTTTATTTATGTTTTCAGGAAGTATCATTGGATATAATTCTTTCAGGAAGTTTGGTAAAATAATTTTTTCCACCTCTTCATTTAACTTTTTATTTAATAAAAGTCTATAATACTTAAACATTTGCTTCCTTATTTCAAAAAGAAAAGTAGAATTAAATTTATCAAAATCATCTTCACGCAATGATTTCTGCTCAATATACATCAAAAGCTTTTTTAATTCTTGTTTCATGTTTTTAATAAAATTATATGGTAATTTTTCGTAAAAATATAAAGGCTCATCAAGTTCCATAAGCATTTTTTTTAAAAACTCTTCATTATTTAAAATATCTTTTATAGCTTTCATTTGGAATACATATTTAAGGCAATCTTCTTTTCCTGCTTTTATTAATTTATATCCTATATTCCTGTATATTTCATTTACATTAACTTTATTGCTTGTAATAACAATAATTTTATCATGCTTAAGATTTTTAAAATTTTTAGTTTTTTCTAATTCCTCGTAACTTTCTATTAATTGATTTACCAAAAAATTTTCAAGATAGAAAGTTTTTCCATTACCAGTAGGAAATTGGAAGGGAAAAAATCCTTTTTCTTTTTGTGAATATTTTTTATATATATAATCCAATATATTGTTATAATCATAATTTTCAATATTTTCCTCAACTAAAGGCTTGTTTTTATTTAAATTATCTTCATTCATTTTTATTTTTTCTTTTCCTGATTTTAAATTAAAAAAATCTGGAGATGAATAATATGGTTCTATTTTTAAAGGACATAATTGCTTCAATACTTCAAGTACACTATCAAAATTAAATTTAGAAAATAATTCTTCCTTTTTTATTCCAATTTTTTCTATATTTTTCAAAACAAAATCTTTATAAAGTCCATCTATATTATTGTTATTTTTTTCTAATGAATCAAAAACTATATCTATTCTTTCATCTGTTTTCAATGTCCTATTATTTTTTGTAACTAAAACATATATAGTATATAATTTTAAATCGTCAAAAGTTAATATTCCTGAATCATAAGATAGTAAAGGTCTTAACACTTTTCTACCAAGATGTGGTAAATCTTGTCTACCCTTTAATCTTGGAATATCAGAAGCATTTAAGTGTATTATTTTTTGTAAATCTTTTACTTTTATAGTAGCTTTTTTCATAGTTGAACTCCTTTCCAATATATTAACATTTAGTTTATATTACATCTCAGAGATGGTCAAATTTTTTCTATATTTTTCACAAATATTGGCTTGATTATAGCATTTTTATTTTTAATTATAAATATAAAAATTTTAATTAAATTTTGTTTTTTAGATATTTTTAAATATAATATTATATTTTTTTTAAATTTAATTGTAATTATTTTTACTGTTATTTTATTTAGTATTTTTCATCATAAAGGGGATTATTACCCTTTTCTTTTTTTATTAATTGTATTTTTGTAATTTTACATAATTAATTGTAAATATTTAATTACTCATCACTCCTTTCTCCATAAAATTTTAGAGTTAATAAGAACTATTATTCCTAAAAATCAAAAACAAGTTCTATTTTTCGGGTGGATAAAAAAAATTCTTTTATCTTTTTTATCTAGTTTTTTCTACTCTTCCTCCTTTCGTACAATTTAATTACTTGTTTTTTCTTAATTATTTAATTGTTAATGTTCTTATTAATCATTCTAGTTTTCGGTATGGACAGCATTAAGAAAACATTTCTGTCCGAAACGGATAAAATTCCATTCCTTTTTATAAAAAAATTTTTAGCATAGCGTTAAGAAAATATTTTTAGAAAAACCGTAGGCGTTAGGGTATTGGAATTTTTTTAAGAAATGTTAAAATGCGTAGCTCCAAACCGATTAGAATGATTTAGAACTTTAAAATAATAGAAAATTAAATTTTAATTAAAGATAAAAGTGGAGTTCCCATAAGGGAGAAAAAGATAGATTCCTTTTATCCAGTAGGAGAAAAGGAAAATATAAAGAGAAAGTATTCTTGCTTTCTCATACCTTATTAGCTTTATTCTTTAAAAGAAAACTGATTTATCAGTTTTTACATTATCTTTGTGGAAAAATCAAATCTTATCCTTTAGAGATTTGATTTTTTGGGAAAGGGGTGGGGACTTAAAAATTTAATTTTATATTTAATCTATGAAATAGAGAATTTTTTTAAGACTTACATCTATTTTTAATTTTATATATAAAAAATAGGCTATTTTACAAAAAACTTTGAAGTTCAAAATTAATAAGAAAGACAGAGGTATCACAACACTTTTTACTTGCTTTTCTCTGAATTTTTGAGTAAAATAAGTTAAATATTTTAAAAAAATGATGATTTTATAAAAATTCATAAAATAGCTTTAATGGAAAATGTTAAAAAATATATTTTTTAAAAAAAATAGAAAAAAGGGAATTTTCCCTTTAATTTTTTATAATGACAAGATAGCTACATTTAACCATTTTGTCAACAGCTTTTATAGTTAATATTTTTAGACAAAAGGAATGAAAAATGGGAAGAAAAAGACTTAAAGGAGAACTAGTTAACCTTAAAAATTATAGACACTCATACTACAGCTTAAAATACAATCTAATTCTAGTAACTAAAGATAATAAGGAGTGTATTACTAAAGAGATAGAAAATAAATTAGACCAAATTTTTACTGAGCTTATAGAAAATAGGAATGGAGTAGTCAAAGAATTACATTCAAAAAAGAACTTTATATATCTACACTTTGAATTACCAGCCAATCTTAATCTTGCTGATTTCATTACTAACTTTAAAACTGTATCTTCAAGATTAATCAGAAAAGATTTTAAAGAACACTTAGAGAAATTCTACGAAAAAGGTGGATTTTGGAGTGAAAACTATTGTATTTTTACTGAAAGGGATAAACTCACTGAATATTTAGATGAGTTTTTTTCTTTAATCTAAATCACTCTATATTGCATAGAGTAAAAATAATAAGAAACAAAAAAAGAGCTTTTTAATGAAGCTCTTTTTTATTTTGGGGAAGTATAAAAAAATATTTATACTTTACGTTTTAACGCCTATAAAAAATAAAGATATTCAGTAATTTATTATAACATATAACTTGAATAAATATCAAGAAAAACGAAAAAAATAAAAATAGTAGTATTTAAGTATACTACTATTTTTAAAAAAATTTATATGAGGTTGTATGGATAATATTACTATTAGAATTTTTTTCTAAATGACTGAGAGCTATCAAATTTTACGGTAGTCTTAGGAAAAATAAGCATTTTTTCTCTAGTAGCTGGATTACTTATATATCTAGGTTTACTTTTAAAAGCTCTAAATTTTCCTATCTCTCTAAAACTTACTTTTTTATTTTTTATGATATATTTTTCCAAAACATTTATAAAGATTTTTAACTCTTTCTCAGCTTTTTTTAAGTTAATATTTTCTAATTTTGCATATTTTTCTATTAAATCTTCTTCCATTACTTAACTCTCTTTCTAAATTTAGGATTAACCATAAATTTAATTTTTTTATTAGGCTTGCTTATATAATTTCCTCTAAAAGAAACAACTTTTTTAGGCTTTACTTGATTTATACTAAATTTTCCAAAATCTTCAATAGTTAATTCCCCATTTTCATTTAAAACTTCATAAACTGCTTCCCAAAAATTTTTAATCTTTGAATTAACTTTTGTTAAATCTTTTATTCTTAAAGCTTTAGCTAGTTTCTCTTCAATTTCATATCTAATCATATAACCACCTATTTTTTTATCTATTATAACCTTTATTTCTATGTTTTATAACTAAATTGTAGCAATTTTAAAATTAAAAGTCAACTTTTTAGTAATAATGGGGTTTAAATACTATTATGTACTTTAAAACATAACTCTAATAAATATATACTTTTATAGCTTTGTTTGTTATAATGAAAATATAGGTAATTATTTTTTGGGGGGATATTTATGTTTTATTTTTTAGCTTTTTTACTTGTTTTATTTATTTGGATATTATATGTTGTAGTTAATGCAATAATAAAATTTATTGATGATTTATTTAAAAAATTTGATAATTTTATTAAAAAATTAACATCAAGCAAATCTACTTCTTCAACAAATCCTAATTATACTAATTCTAATATTTCTAATACTTCTCCAAATATAAACAGTTCTACTTCTTCGTCTGATTCTAAAGATAGTATTAGTATCTGTTTGCCTAGCTTTTCTTATTCTTCTAGTAATTCTTCTAATTCTAGTAGTGTTACTTCTTCAACAAATTCTAGTTCAAATAGTTCTAGTAATTATAGCTCTTCTTCTAATAGTTCATCAAGCTCAAGTACTTCTAGTTATTCATCAAATTCTAGTAGTTATAACTCATCTTCTAGTTATACTCCTTCTAAGAGTTATTCTAGCTCGAAAAAAAGCTCTAGTTCTAGCTCTAGTTATTCTAATAACTCTAAAACTTCTAGCTATTCATCTAATTATAATAAAAAGAAAAGTAACAGTTCTGAAGTAAAATATTATGCTTATGGAACTTATGCTAAAAATGGAAAGCTATATAATATGGAAGGAGAAGAAATTAAAGATTCTAAAAAATATTATGAAGAATGTAGAAGAAATAAAGGAAGTAGTACTAAAAATACTTATTCTTCAAAGGGATTTGTTTATGAATATAAAGAAGGAAATAAAAAATACAGTTATTATAAGAAAAAATAGTAGTACAGTTAAGTACTACTATTTTATTTCAAAGTTATTTGGCTTTTTTTTGTGATATTAACTGTTCTATATATTTTTGAAACTCTTCTTCTGAAGTATAATAATCACTATTTAATGCTTTCGATTTATCCTCAGCTTCAAAAAGAAAATCATACTCATTTATTAAATTTTTTATATGTACATTTCCTTCTTTATCTTTAAATCTTTCTATAACTGACATCATTTCATTATATGGATTTTCAAGTTCTTCCAGTTCAATATTTTGAAAATATTCTAACTCATCTTCATCTATTTTTAATACATCATAATAACTATACACTCTAATCCTAAAATCTCTTGCTTGCATATCTTTTGTTCCAACAATAACAATTTCATTAACTTTTTCTTCTTCAGTTAATGTAGTTTTAACTTCAATCATATCTTTTATAGTTATAAGTTTTTCATCTACTAATAACTTATTCCCCAAAATTTCAAGATCTACACAATAACATTTCTCTTTATTTTGAAAATTGATATAGAAAATAGCTGTTACTAACTTCCTGTTATATTTCTTGGAATGGACAACTATAAATTTATTGTCTACTACATACTTATAACTTTCATTTAGCTCTTTTACTTTTTCTGCAACTAACCTTTTCTCCTCGAGAGATAAATAACTGCTCTCATTTAAAAATTCTAACATCTCAAAACTACAATTTTCCTCATAAGTGTAATTTATACATTGAGAGTATTTCTCTTTAAAATCTTTCATTTTCTTAATTTTTTCTTCTGATAAATTTAATTTCAAATTATCCACTCCTTTCTTTAGTTTGAATACTCCTCTAATTCAAGTATAACTTAGAATTAGAAAAAAGCAATTTTAATATCTTTAAAATTAGCTTTTAATGGGAAGTTTATTTTTATAATTTTTCTTTTCTTCTTTTGAACAAATAATTGTGCTATAATTTAAATAAATTAAAAGAATTAAGATATAACTTAATAATAGGGGGGAGATAATATGGTTAAATCTTCTTTAGAGTATTATAGAATAAAAAATTTAAATTTAGATATTTATTTTGATAAGATTATTAACATTATCTATAAAAAAGATTTTACTGATTATGAAAAAGAATGTATTCCTTATTTGAAAAAAAAACTTGATAATAGATTTGAAGCTAAAATCTCTTTTGTCAATAATTGTTTAACTTTTGCTTTTAAAATAACTGACTGCCATTGGGAAAAAACTATACTTAATCCTAAAAATATTAACTTAAAAGTACCTTTATTAAGAATATCCTTTTATGATACTAAAGAAAATAAGTATCTAACTACTAAAGTATATAATATTCCTAGAGAGTTTATGGAAAATATAAACAAGGGAGCAAAGGAATGTGACTATACAAAAACCTTTACAGAAAATAAAAAGGAACTATTAAAAAACTACTCTTTAGATATTCTTACTGACATTTCTTTAAATAGATACCTTTATATAAATATTAAAAATGACATAACTTTAAAAGAGGAAAGTAATGTTCCTAGCAAAATAAAGGGAATTAGAGTTCCTAAAAATAATATTCTTTTAAAAGACTTTATAAGAGAATATATAGAGCCTAAACTAAAAGATAAAGAAAATAATTCTGATTATATTCCAGTATTAGTTACTTTTGGTTATGGAAAATATGATACCTTCATTTCCATAAATAAAAAAGATATTCTAAAAAATCAGAATAAAAATTATTTAAACTGTTATGTAAATAAAGCGTATTATGTTAAAGAGTATTTTGCTATAATTCAAGATACTTTTGTCCCAAGCTTTTATGATTACATTGATAAAGGGTTTGTTGTCTTTATAGACCTTCCTGAAAAATACCATCATCTTGTAAAAAAACAGAAGAAATCCACTAAATTAAAAAAAGAAATAAAATAGTAACCGTCAAATTGACGGTTACAGACTGTAAACAAATTTCTTTTGTCTACAATCTGAGGAATGTATTAATACATTCCTTTTTATTTTTATAGAAAAAAGGATATAAAATTGATTTTAGGAGGTTTTATATATTATAAAAGTTGAATTTTATACCTTTTTATGATATAATTTAAAAAGATGAAAAGTTTTCTCACTTCTTTCACTGCCTTTCAGAAGGAGGGGGAACAGACGCCCAAAAGACAAGGACACCACATTTCCTTGTCTTTTTTATTTCTACAAATTTTTTTAAAACAAATAATCTTTTATGATATAATATTAATAAATAAGAAAGGAGAAGAGGACTATGAAAAAATTACTTCCTGATGGAATAAGCGACTTTAAAACTTTAATAGAGAATAATTATTATTATGTAGATAAAACTCCTTTTATAAGTGAAATTGGAAAAAATGTAGGTAAAACACTTTTATTTACTCGTCCTAGACGCTTTGGTAAAACCCTTAATATGTCTACTTTAAAGTATTTTTTTGATATAAGAAATGCTGAAGAAAATAAAAAACTTTTTAAAGGTTTAGAAATAGAAAAAAATTCATATTTTGAAATGCAAGGAAAACACCCAGTGATATTTATATCAATGAAAGATGTGAAAGAAATATCTATGAATGAGTGTAAAGAAAAATTAAAAGATATGATAGCAAATTTATTTCGTGAATATTTTGATATTGTAGATTCATTAGATGTATTTGATAAAGAAGATTTTATTAGTATTTGTAAAAAAGATTTTAATAAAATAGTTTTAGAAAATTCTTTAAAATTCCTAGCTAAAGCCTTAAATAAACATTATGATAAAAAAGTTGTTATCCTAATAGATGAATATGACACTCCTTTAGTATCAGCATATAAATATGATTACTATAATGACGCTAAAAACTTTTTTAGTGGATTATATGGTTCTGTATTAAAAGATAATACATCACTTCAAGTGGGGGTAATAACAGGAATAATAAGAATTGTAAGAGCTGGAATATTCTCTGATTTAAACAATCTAAGTGAACATAGTATTTTAGATGAAGAGTATGATGAATATTTTGGATTCTTAGAGGAAGAGGTTAAAAATATTTTAAAATATTATAAAATAGATTATAAATTAGAAGAAATTCATTCTTGGTATAATGGTTATGTTTTTGGAGTTACAAAAGTATATAATCCTTGGAGCATTTTAAAATATTTACATAAAAAAGAACTTAAAAGTTATTGGATAGATACATCTGATAATTATTTGATAAAAGATATTCTTAAAAGTGCAGATAGAAAAACTTTTGAAAAGTTAAATAGACTTTTATTTGGAGAAAAGATAGAGGAAGAAATTACAGGAAAATCAACACTTCAAGAAGTATTAGAAGCACATGACTTATGGGAACTGTTGTTATTTTCAGGATATTTGACTATCGATAAAAAAATAGAAGATGATCTTTATAGTATAAAAATACCAAATAATGAAGTTAAGAAATTTTTTAAAGATAGTTTTATTCAAATTTCTTTTGGAACAAACTTAACTTTTAAAAATTTAATACAAAATTTATTAAATAATGAGATAGAAATATTTGAACAAAATCTACAAGAAATACTTCTTAGATACATGAGTTTTTATGATATAGCAAATATAGAAAAAGTTTATCATAGCTTTATTCTAGGTCTTATGATTCATCTTGAAGGAAAGTATGAGATAAACTCTAATGGAGAAAGTGGACTTGGAAGATATGATATAGCAATAGAGCCTTTAAATAGAAATTTAAGAGGATTTATCTTAGAATTTAAAGTAGCTGATTCTGAAGAAAAACTAGGAGAACAAGCTAGTGAAGGATTAAAGCAAATAAAAGATAAAAAATATTACATAGAATTAGAAAAAAGAGGTATTAAAGAAATGACATTTTTAGGAATAGCATTTTATAAAAAGCTTCTTAAAATTAAAAGTTTAGAATACTAATCTCAGAAAAGAACTTGCAAAACACAAAAAACAGTAAATCATATTTAAGACAAGAAATGGATTATCCAAATCTTGTCTTTTTTTATTTTGGATAAAAGAAACTAATAAACATAAATAAAAATGCAGTCATTCTTTTTTCTTGAAAAAATATTCAAAATATGATATTATTTTTAATCTTTATACAAAGTTAGTATATAAACAAAAGTTTTATTTTAACTTTAAATTTTATGACAAATTATTTAGGAGGATTTTGTGAAAAAGTATTTAAAAAATTTAGTTTTAGTTGGAAGTCTATTCTTTGTAGGTTGTACTTCTCTAGTTGAAAGAAAGGAAGAAGCAAGTATCATTATAAAAAATGGAACTGTTCTAACTATGAATGAAAAAAGAGATGTTATCGAAAATGGAGTTATTGTTATAAAAAACAATAAAATAATCTCTGTTGGAGATGAGGAACTACTAAAACAATATAGTGCTAAAAAAGTAATTGACGCTGAAGATGGAATAGTTATGCCGGGAATGATAAATACTCATACTCATGTTGCTATGACAGTATTTAGATCTTTAGCTGATGATGTGCCTGATAGATTAAATAGATATATTTTTCCTTTAGAAAATAAAATGGTTAGTCCTGAAATGGCTTATTTAGGAGCAAAACATGGTTCTGTGGAGATGGCTCTTGGTGGAGTAACAACTATGGTAGATATGTATCTATTTGAAGATAGTGCTGTTGAAGCTGTAAAAGAAGTTGGACTTAGAGGAATAATGACACAAAATATAATAAAATATCCAACTGCTGATGGAAAAACTAAGGGAGAAACTTTAAATAGAGCTATTGCTCTTATTGAAAAATATCAAAATGATGAATTAATAACTCCGGGACTTGCACCTCATGCACCAAACACAGTTACTAAAGAGGAGTTACTAGAGATAAAAAGAGTTTCTGAAAAATATAATGCTCCTGTATCAATGCACGTTGCTGAAACAGATAAAGAATTTGAAAAGTTCCAAAAAGAATTTAATATGACACCTGTTGAATACTTAGATTCTTTAGGGTTATTAAATGAAAAATTTATATCAGCACACAATATTTTTGTAACAGATAATGATATAGAGATCTTAAAGAAAAGAGATGTAGGAATAGCACATAATATGGTAGCTAATGTAAAATCTGCTAAGGGAATCTCTCCAGCATTAAAAATGCACGATAAAGGGTTAAGAGTAGGTCTAGGAACTGATGGTCCTATGAGTGGAAATACACTAGATATAATTGGACAATTAGGATATGTAGCAAAAATCCATAAATTAAACTCTAAAGATAGATCAGCATTACCTCCAAAGAAAGCTGTAGAGATGGCAACAATAGGTGGAGCTAGAGCTATTCATAGAGAAAATGATTTAGGAAGTTTAGAAAATGGTAAACTAGCTGATGTAGTAATAGTAGAAACAAAATCAGTTAATATGAATCCAATTTATGATCCATATTCAGCATTAGTTTATTCAGCAAATGCAAGTAATGTTGATACTGTTATAGTAAATGGAAAAGTAATTGTTGAAGATAAAGAAATCAAAACTGTTGATTATAAAAAAGTTATAAATGATATAACAGAGTTCAAAAAGAAAGTTGAAGAAGTAGCTAAAACTTTATAAATTTTTAACAACAAAAAAGGCAAGAAATGGATTATCCAAATCTTGTCTTTTTTTATTTTTTTTATATATATTTTTTAAAAATCAGAAGCTAAATCTTTTAGTGCATATTTAGTAAAATCTTGTCTTATACTACAATTAATCTCTTCTCCATTTGCATTAATAAAAGTACAAGAATATAAGGCTAGTTGCTCACAATATTTTTTTGGCAAAATTTTTTTAAACTTACGTCTAAACAAATCCTCATCAGTTGAATATTTTTCAATCTCTTTTTTTTCTATATTTTGGAAAGTATAATATTCTTCTTCTTTACTATAAGGAATATGAATTTTAATTTTTATAAACCAGTTATTTTTACTTTTATTTTCTTCTTTCCAATCAAATAAACATTTTAAATTTATATATTTTTTATGTAAAGTCTTTCCAAAGGCAATATAAAAAGGAATTTGTATATCTCTATTTTCTTTTTTTAATTGTACTTCACAGTCATATAAAGTTTCTCCTGATGTACATATGTCATCAAATAAAATTGCATATTGGGTTCTTACTTTTCCAGCAATAAGATTTTCTTTTATTCCTGTTCCTTTCATTCTTTTAGGAAGAGATTTATATTTAGTTTTTAAAATACCATATCCATTTTTTGCTCCTGTAGTTAAACAAAAAAGTTTTACTAAATTAAAAAAACCTATTTTTTCTTCAGCACTAGAAGAAGGAACTGTTACTAAAGTGTAATTATAATTTTTCAAATTTTTTTCTTCAAGAAAAACATTAAATAAAAAACTTAACACTTCACAGTTATTTTTTTCATCTTTAAAATCATATATCGAAAGTACATTTTTTTCTAAAGCTACTTTCAAATTTTCATCTTTTATATGAGAATAATAGATTCTGTTATAATAAAATTTTTTACTAGAATATTTTGTTTTATCTTCAAATTTTTGTAAACATATATTCCTATCTTTTTTTCTTAATTTGCTATTAGAATTTAGATTAAACAAAAGATCTGTAATTAGACTTTCTAAGTTAAAATTTTTATTCAAAAGTTCTTTTCTCAAATCATCATATAATTTATTATTTTCTTCTTTATTAAAAGTAATCTGTCCATCAAAATAATATAGAAACTTTCTTAAAGAATTTGAATTTTCTAATTCTTTTTCTACAAATTTTAAGATTTTTTCCATAAAAATATCTTCTAATTCAAAAGCAAAATTATACTTAGAAATATATTCTATAAAATCTTTTATATCTTTGCAATTTTCAAACTTTATATTTTCTTGAATGTATTTTTTTACCTTATCTATATTTGCATTTTCTATTATTTCAAGTTCTCTTTGTTTAGGTTTTTCAATAGAAAAACCTAAATAAAGAGCTTCCTTATATTCTTCATATTTTTCATCTTTATATTCTAAATCTGCCTTTGTTTCATTCCAAAGAGTTCTAAAATAAGGATTCATTTCTCTCATTAATCGAAAGCTTTCTTCAAATTCTAAAAATTTTTTTCTTGTTTTTTCTTTTAAAAAATTCTCTATATTTTCAGTTTTCTCTATAAAATCTTCTATTTCAGGAAAATGACTTTTAGAATAGAATCCTTCCATAAAATGACCCCACAATTCTATAGATTCTTTATATTGCTTTTCTTCTTCTTCCTTTTTTCTTTTCAAAAGGTCATATGCTTCTATATTTTTTTGTTTTAAGTAACTGAGAAGAATAAATTCTTCTTTTAAACCAAAGTATTTACAAAATTCTTTATCAGCTATAATTTTACATAAAAAATCATTTTTAAATAGTTCAAGAATCCCATTTTTATATAAAAATGAAAATTCTCCCTCTTTAGTAATTATAGCTTTTAACATTAGAGAAAGTGCTGGAACAAAAAAGTTATCTTTCAAATTCATATTCATGTATTTTAATATTATTTCTTGTAATTCTTCAAGTGAAAAATTATTAAATACTTCTTCGTTTTCTAATAAAAAGATTTTTCTAGTATCATTTTCTTTAAAATTAATTATATATTTCCCTTTAAGAGTTTCATAATCATCTTTATCTAAATTTTTAGTATTATCTGAAAAATGGTAAATCTTTATCAATTCTTCTTCAGCTTCTTTATTTTCTCCATATTTTATTACTCCAAAATTATTAGTTCTACAAGTTTTTCTATTCCAACCTCCAAACCAATCAATTTTTCCTATTTTAAAATCTTCCTTCATATTATTCCCCCACCTTAAATTTTTCTATTAAATTTTCTTTATAAAATTTTTCTATTTTGTTTTTAGCTTCTATATCTCCTTGATGTGCTAATTTTTTATACCAATAGAAAGATGATTTATAATTTTTTATCTTTTCATATATAACTGCTAATTTTTGCTGAGATTCTTTATATCCTGCATTTGCTGATTGAGTATACCAATAAATGGCTGACTTTTCTTTTTTTATTTCTTCATATAAGCAAGCTAATTTATACTGTGCTTCTACCTCTTCTGCTTCTGCTAATTTTATATACCAGTAAATGGCTGATTTATACTTTTTCTCTTTTTGATACATAATAGCTAATTTATATTGAGATTCCTTAAATCCAACATTTGCTGATTCAATACGCCAATGTAACATTGATCTTTTATAGTAATTATTTTTAGGATTTTTTTCAAATATTTTTTCAGATAAATTACTTAATTTATATATTACTTCCAAGTTATCATCTAAATATGCTATTAAACCATACCAAAATATAGCTTCTTTATAATCTTGTTCCACTCCTAATCCATGTTCATATAAATAAGCTAGTCTATATCTAGAACTTAAATCTTCTATATTTGATGATTGTCTATACCAATATACTGCTTCTTTATAGTTTTGCTCTATTCCCAATCCATATTCATATAGATGTCCTAATTTATATTGAGCTTTTATGTTATCTTCATTTGCTGATTTTTTATACCATAAGAAAGCTTTTTCATAGTCTTGAATTGTTCCTAAGCCTTTTTCATAAAAGTAACCTAACCTATATTGTGTTTCACTATCTGTATTTTCTCCTATTTTATTATAATATTTAAAAGCTTTTTCATAATTCTGGTCTGTTCCTAAACCTTTGTCATAAAACTCTCCTAATCTTTGTTTTAATATTACATTTCCATTAACTTCGGCTTCTTTATAGCATTTAAAAGCTTTTTCATAGTTTTGTTCTGTTCCTAAGCCTTTTTCATAGTATTCACCTAATTTTTCTTTTGCTTTTACATTACCATTAATTTCTGATTTTTTATAATAAATAAAAGCAGTTTCATAATCGGGTTTTATTCTAGATCCTATATCATATCCTCTAATATATTGATCTTCTTTTCCAAAACAATTCTCATAAAATTCTCCTATTCTATATTGAATATAGCCATTTCCTTGTTGTATTGGATATAAATAATTTAATACATAATTATTTATTAATTTGTACATATTGAAAGTTTCTAAACTTTTGTTATCATAAAAATAAATGTCCTTTTTATGTTTATAAACATATTTTTTGTTATAATACTTAAACCATTCTATAGCTTGTTCTATATTAAAGTTTTCTAATGTTACAAATTCTTCTCCTTTTAAAAGATATTTTTTTAATGGATTAGAAAAATCAGGTTTTCTTCTATATTCTTCATAAGGGCAATATGCTCTTTCTTTCCCTGTATATGTTTCAGCTAAAAATAATCCTATTATAAAGTTTGAACACTTAGTAGGAAAGTTATTTAGTTTTTCTTTAATAATTGGAGATTGCTTTATTTTATCAAAAATTTTTAAAAATGAATTTCCTGTAGTAATAATGTCATCTATAAAAATTATTCTATAAGGACATGTTAATTTTTCAAAATCTATTTCTATATTATCTTCAAGCTCTTGAAATTTTCCTACTAAATGACTTGCTTCTCTATTTTTAGAAACTGTAATAACATCATATCCATTTATAACTCCTGTTTTTTCTGAAATAAGTTCAAAGAGTTTCTTATACCTAATTTCATTTTTTTCTTTTGTTGAAGCAGGGATTGGTAGTATTGTTATTGTTTCAGCTAATTCTTTATTTTGATTCAAGAGATTTAAAATTGTTTCAGAAAAAATATCTGCATAATATTCAGTATTTTTTCCATTTTTAAAATCAAAAACAAAGTCTTGATTTAGCTTTGGATATTTATTTGTTGGAAAATATTTAGTCAGAAAAAAACAATCTTTTTTTTCTCTTTCACTATATCCTATAATATTTTTTTCATACTTTGTTTTTATTATTTTTTGCCAAATTTCTTTTAATTTCTCTTCAGTTCCAATAAATCCAGTTTCTTTAAAATAATGTTCTTGTAAAAACCTTTCAGTAATTTTTTCCCCATTCTTAGTTTCAAAACGTGCATGAGTTCCATCATAAAATCTCAAAATTATTTCTTCAAAAATGCTACTCATAATATTTCTCCCCTCATCTTTTGTAAATACATAAAAAAATAAATAACAATTTCGTATTTACATTTTTGAAAAATACTTATTTTTTATTTTATATTAGCACTCATTTTGATTATTTTCAACCCATAAAATTAAAAAAAATATAAAATTATAAGAAAAATAAAAAAATATTGACTTTTTTGTATTTACATTTTAAAATAAAAACGTAAATATAGAAATACAGTTTTAAAAATAAACGTAAAGAAAAAGGAGTATAATTTTATGGCTACTAAATTATTAAATGTTAGAATGGAACAAGAAATGATAGATGAGCTTAAAAAAGTATGTGGAGAATTAGACATTAGTGTTACTGACGCTATAAAGCATTTTTCTACTAAACTAATAGAAGAAAGAACTTTAGCACCAACAAATGGAGATAAAAATTCAAAAGAAATAATAGAAGATATGAATGGAGAGAAAACACTTTTAGAAAATTTGAGAGAAAATGATGATGTTAATTATGACCCTGAAAAATTTGAAAAGACTTTTGAAGAAATATCAGATATTGTTTTATTCTATTATAGAAATTTTAATAAAATGATTTCAGAAAATCCATATACTTGTTGTGAACAACCATATGAATACTTTATAAAAAGATTTGAAAAAGAGTATGGAGAAAGATTAAAAGATGAAATTATAAAAAAGTTAATTGATTTTTGTAAATTAAAATATGATGAGTGTCGTTCTTCATATTATGAAATATGGGAAATTGGAGAAAATTTATATAAAGGGAAAATGCTTGAAACTATGAATAATTTAAAAAAAGAAAATCCAAATCTATTTAAAGAATTAGTTGGGAAATATTCTTATGATATTCCATATAATTTAATGTTTGTTTTAGATTCCCATACTTACGAAGAAGCTAAAGAAAAACTAGAAACTATTTTATCCCCTGAAGAAATTAAAGCATATCTCGAATATGAAAATTGTCCTAAAGAAAAATCAGAAGAATTTAAAAAAAATTTAGAAAAAGATGGAACTAAATGTCAATTAATCAGAACTGCCCTTGAAAAAATATCAGCTTTTTCTCAAGAATCACTAAGAAAATTCAAAGAAAAAAAAGAAAAAGAAATAAGAGAAAGAGAAGGTCTTAGTGATGATGAAGAAATAGAATATGATATTACTCCTCTTGATCTTAATGCAAAATTAAAAGATTTAAGAAAAGAAAAGGAAACAGCAAAAAATAAAATTAAAGCAAAAGAAATTACTATTGTTGAAGAACAATAAAAAAATATATTATATTATTTGGAGGGATTTAGATGAATAGAAGATTAACAAAAATTAACACAAGCTCTTATTTTGATTTGGAAGAAGTTATAGGATTTTCTGTAGATGAAATGGGTAGAACATTAACTCTTATATTAAAAAATGGAGCTACTTATCAAGAATGTTATGAAGACTTTTCAGCTTTTGATTGGTTAGAAAATATTAAAGATTACTTTGGACTAACTGAGAAATAAGAACTAAAAGAAAGACAAGATTTGGATAATCCATTTCTTGTCTTTTTATATTACTTAGAATTTTCTTTTTTGCTATTTGATTTTATAGTCTTAGTATAAGAAATACCTGTTCCGGGAATACTCAAAGTTAATTTATTTCCTTTAGGTCCACTACTAACTCTTATTCCTTTAGTTCCTAGACTTAACCCTATTCCTGATTTACTAATATTTAGTTTTAATCTCTTTCCAAGATTTAAGCTTTTTCTAAAATTAAATCCCATAAATATTCCCCCTAAATAAACATTATCCTCTCTTAGTATTAAGTATAAGATAAAAATAAAAAAATCAACCTAAGATTAAATAAAAAAGTATAATATTCCCTTCCTATCCCTCGATAGAGAGCTTTCAAAACTTTTTTCGATAAAATACTCATTAAACTAAAAGAAAGCACCTTAAAATTGATTTTAGAGGGTTTTCTATTTTTATTTTCTTAAAAAATACTTAAAAAAATAATATTTATTATTTCCATCTTATTTTTTACTTTCTTTTTCTAACTCTAGTAATTATGTGCTATAATGAATTAAACTATTAATATAACATTAGATAAAATAATAATTTAGAATAAGTATAATTTTCTTTTATAATCATATATCAAATTAAAAGGGGAGAAGACATATGGTTAAAATAGACGTTGAAGTATTAAGTGAAGCCGATGTAAAGGCTAAATATATAGATCCTAGCCTTAAAAAAGCTGGTTGGAATGAAATGACACAAATAAGAAGGGAAGTTTCATTCACTGATGGAAGAATAATTGTAAAGAAAAAAGGTGCTACTAGAAAAAAGAGAAAAGCTTCAGACTATGTTTTAAGTTATAAACCAAATATTCCTCTTGCTATTATAGAAGCTAAAAAGAGTACACTTCCTGTTGGAGCAGGTATGCAACAAGGAATAGATTATGGAGAGATATTAGATATACCTTTTATTTATACAAGTAATGGAGAGAACTTTGTTGAATTTGACCGTTTTACCGCTACTGAAAGTATTATTCCATTACATAAATTCCCTACACCTGAAGAATTATGGGAAAGATATTTAGTGGGAAAGAATTTAAAAGATAAGGAATTAAATTTAATTACAGAAGCATATTTTTATACTAAAGGAACAAAAAAACCTAGATACTACCAAAGAATAGCTATTAATAGAACTATTGAAGCAATAACTAAAGGACAAAAAAGAATACTTTTAGTTATGGCAACTGGAACAGGAAAAACATATACAGCCTTTCAAATAATATGGAGATTATGGAAAGCTAAAGAGAAAAAAAGAATACTTTATTTAGCTGATAGAAATATCTTAATAGACCAAACAATAACTGGAGATTTCAGATATTTTGAAGATAAGATGATTAAAATCTCAAGAAGTAATGTTAGTAAAGCACACGAAATATACTTAGGACTATACCAATCTATGACAGGAGCTGAGGATTGGCAACAAATATTTAAACAATATAGTCCTGACTTCTTTGATTTGATAGTTGTTGATGAGTGTCATAGAGGAAGTGCAAGGGAAGATAGTGCTTGGAGAGAAATACTTGAGTACTTCTCATCAGCTACTCAAATAGGACTTACAGCCACTCCTAAAGAAACAGAAGATGTAAGTAATATTAACTATTTTGGAGAACCAATTTATACTTATTCTTTAAAACAAGGAATAGAAGATGGATTTTTAGCTCCATATAAGGTTATAAGATATGTTTTAGATAAAGATGTCTTAGGATTTAGACCTGTAATAGGGCAACTTGATAGATATGGCAATTTAATTGATGATAGAGAATATACAGCAAAAGACTTTGATAGAACTTTAGTGCTAAGTGATAGAACTAAAAAAGTTGCTAAAGCTATAAGTGACTATATGAAAGAAAATGATAGATATATGAAAGCTATTGTTTTTTGTGAAAATATAGAACATGCAACTGATATGAGAAGCTGTTTAGTTAATGAAAATAAAGATCTTTTTAAAATAAATAGTAAATATATAATGAAAATTACTGGGGACGATAAAGAGGGAAAAAATCAACTTGATAACTTTATAGATCCTAAAGAAAAATATCCTGTAATAGTTACTACATCAAAACTTCTTACAACAGGAGTAGACGCTAAAACTTGTAAACTTATTGTTCTTGATAGTAATATCAATTCTATGACTGAATTTAAACAAATTATAGGTAGAGGAACAAGAATAGATGAAGAGTATGGTAAAAGTTGGTTTACTATATTAGATTTTAGAGGAGCAACAAGACTTTTTGCTGATCCTGACTTTGATGGAGATCCTGAACCTATTTATGACCCTGATGAGGGAGATGATGGTACTGATCCTGAAAATCCTAATCCTGAACCTAGTCCTGATGGAACAGAAGGAGAACCTACTGGTGCTGGACCTGAAGACCCTATAATCAAACCAAGAGTAAAGCCTGAAAAATACTATGTTGATAACTGTACAGTAACTATAATAAATAAAACAGTACAAATACTTGACGCTAATGGAAAATTAATGACTGAAACTTTTGAATCATATAGTAAAAATACTCTAAAGAAACAATTTCGTACTTTAGAAGACTTTTTAAATGTTTGGAATAAATTAAATAGAAGACAATTAATAATAGATGAACTTGAAAATATGGGAATAGACTTTGAAGCTTTAAAAGAAGAGATAGGAACAGACCTAGATGAGTTTGATATAATATGCCACCTTGCTTTTGATACAAAGCCTATAACTAAAAAAGAAAGAATTAGAAAAGTAAAAAATAACTACTTAAAAAAATATAGTGGACAAGCTAGAGAAATATTAGAAATGCTTTTAGATAAATATGCTGAAGAAAATGTAAAAGTATTTGAAGATATAAGTACTCTTAGACTACCACAATTTGAGAAATTTGGAACTTTGCCAAAAATAATGAAGAATTTTGAATCAAAAGAAAATTTTCTTCAAATTATGGAAGAGTTAACAAGAGAAATATATATGTAGGAGATAAAAAATGTCAATAGGTAATTTCATAAAAAGTTTACAAGATATAATGAGAAAAGACGCAGGAATAAACGGGGACGCACAAAGAATTGAGCAAATAGTATGGCTTTTATTCCTAAGAATATTTGAAACTAAAGAAGAAGAATGGGAGCTAGAAGAAGACAACTATAAAGAAATTATTCCAAGTAAATATAGATGGAATAATTGGGCAACTGATGAAGAAGGTATAACAGGAGATGAACTTTTAGAATTTGTTGATACTCTTTTTAAAGATCTTAAAAATATGGAAGTTGATGAATATTCTGATTCAAGAAAAATACTTGTAAAAGAGTTCTTCAAAGACACTCATAACTATATGAAGTCAGGAACTTTATTAAGACAAGTAATTAATGTTGTTAATGAAATAGAGTTTGATGACTATGAGGATAGACACGCTTTTAATGATGTATATGAAACTATTCTAAGGGATTTACAAAGTGCTGGGAATGCAGGGGAGTTCTATACTCCTAGAGGTGTAACAAATTTTGTTATAGATAGATTACAACCTAAATTAGGAGAAAAGATAGGGGATTTTGCTTGTGGTACTGGAGGATTTTTAATCAGTGCTTTAGAATACATAAGAAAAAATCAAGAGAAAGAATTTACTGTTGAAGATTTGAAAAAACTTGGAGAATCTATCTATGGTATTGAGAAAAAACCATTACCATATTCACTATGTATAACAAATATGATGTTACACAATATTGATACTCCTAATATACGTCACGACAACGGACTTATAGACAAAGTAAAAGAATTTAAACCTTCTGAACTTGTAGATGTTATAGCTATGAATCCACCATTTGGAGGAAGTGAAGAGGAAGGTGTTAAAAACAATTTCCCTTTAGAATTTAGGACAAGTGAAACAGCAGATCTATTTTTTGTAAGAATGATGTATCAATTAAAAGAAAATGGAAGATGTGGAGTAGTTTTACCTGATGGATTTTTATTTGGAGAAGGTGTTAAAACTGCTATCAAAAAGAAACTTATAGAAGATTTTAATCTTCATACAATAGTTAGACTTCCTAATGGAGTATTTGCTCCATATACAAATATAACAACAAACTTATTATTCTTTGATAAGCCTGATTATAAAATTGAGGGAGAAAATGTTACTAAAGAAGTATGGTACTTTGAACACCCACTTCCACAAGGATATAAGACTTATACTAAGACTAAGCCTATAAAATATAGTGAATTTGATTTAGAAAAATCTTGGTGGGAGCAAAGAATAGAAAATGAATATGCTTGGAAAGTATCAGCTGATGATATTATCAAATCAAACTATAACCTTGATATAAAAAATCCTAATAAACAAGAGGAAAAATTAGAAAGTCCTGAGTTTTATCTAAATGAATATGAAAAAAATTACAAAGAAATAGTAGAGATTAAAAATAAATTAAAAGAAGAACTAGAACTTCTATTAAAAGGGGAGTAATAGATATGATAAATTTTATATTAAATAACTTTGATACAATTTTTAAAAATGAAACTTCCCTTGAAACTTTAGATAAACTAATACTTGATTTAGCTATCAGAGGAAAATTAGTAGAACAAGACCCAAATGATGAGCCTGCAAGTGAGCTAATAAAAAGGATAAAAGCTGAAAAACAAAGATTAATAGATGAAAAGATAATAAAGAAAGAAAAGTCCCTACCACCGATAGAGGAAGAGGAAATCCCTTTTAATATTCCAAATAATTGGGAGTGGGTAAGACTTGGAAATATTATCCAAGTTATAAATGGATATGCTTATAAGAGTAATGAATATGTAAAAGAATCTAAGTATCAATTAATAAGACTTGGAAATGTAAAAAATAATTTTTTAAAATTAAATATAAGTGAAATTTATTTAGATAAAACAGTTATTGAAAAAACAGATTTACAAAGGATTAAAGAAAATGATATTTTAGTTACTTTAACAGGAACTAGAGGAAGAAGAGATTATTTTTATACAGTAAGAGTGAGTGAAAATGATTTAAAGTCTAAAGAATTATATCTTAATCAAAGAGTAGGAAATTTAAGAATTTTTAAAGAAATAGAAAGTAAATATATAAATATTCTTTTAAAGTCTGGTTATATTTTAGATAAAATATTTTTGACAGAAACAGGAACAGCAAATCAAGGAAACATAGGAACAGAAGAAGTAAAAAAATTAGTTTTATGTATTCCACCAATAGAGGAACAAAAAAGAATTGTTTCTAAAGTTGAAAAGCTACAATCTATTATAAAAGATTTAAAAGAAATCTATATAAAAAATCAAAGTAATAGGGAGAATTTAAAAAAATCCCTACTCTCTGAGATAGAAAGCCAAAGCAGTGATAAGGACCTTTTAAAAAATCTTGAAACTGTTTTTACTAACTTTGATAAAATCATAAAGACAAAGGAAGATATAAAAGATATAAGAAATCTTATACTTTCTCTTGCTATCAAAGGAAAACTTGTGGAACAAAACCAAGATGATGAAAAGGCAAGTGAGCTAATAAAAAGGATAAAATCAGAGAAACAAAGATTAATAGATGAAAAGGTAATAAAGAAAGAAAAGCCCCTACCACCAATAGAAGACGAGGAAATACCTTTTGATATTCCTAGTAGCTGGAAATGGATAAGATTAGGAGATATTTCTGAATATATTCAAAGAGGAAGAAGTCCTGAATACTCAGAAATAGAAGAAATTCCTGTAATATCACAAAAATGTGTTCAATGGACAGGATTTGATATAACAAAAGCAAAATATATAAATCCATCAAGCTTAGATAAATATGCTAAAGAAAAATTCTTACAAGAAAAAGATTTGTTATGGAACTCTACAGGCGATGGTACTTTAGGAAGAATAGCAATTTATAAAAAAAGTAAATTTGAAAAAGCTGTCGCAGATTCTCATGTTACAATAATTAGAGCTTCAAATACAGAAAGTTTATATCTATTATTATATTTTTCTAGTAAAAAGGTTCAAGATGAAATTAATTCAAAAGCAACAGGTAGTACTAAACAAACAGAATTATCTACAACAACTGTAAAAGAATATCTTGTTCCTTTACCACCACTTGAAGAACAAAAAAGAATTGTTTCTAAAGTTGAAGTTCTTATGAAAATTTGTGATTTATTAGAAGAAAAAATAACTTTAAATGAAAAAGTATCTGATAAATTATTGGAAAGCATTTTAAAAAATTAAAATTACTTTGGAAGGTAGTGAAAAATAATGAGTAAAGCACTTTCTAATAACTCTTTAATTTTATCAAATAATATAATTAATAGTTTTTTTAAAAAATTAGATACCAAATATTCTTTAATCTTTTTAGCTATACTAGAAGGAATATTTAGTAGAATTGATGAAAAAGCCTTAAATACCTTTTATAATCAAAGTAAAAAATATCTTACATTAGAAGAATTAGGAGAAATTTTTCTTAGAACTCCTATAAGAAATGATAATGGATTAGTTGGAGTATGCTTTGAGAGATTTGTATATGACACTATAGTAAGTAGAAGAAAAGATATTACTGAATTTATACTAACTGCCTTATATAAATTAGATACATTAACTTTTAATCATATTACTAATCAATTTTATTACTCTTTTATTGGAGAAAAGAAAGTAAGTAATGAAATAGATGTTATTTTATGGGCTGATGAAAAAGGTAAATGGGTTAGAGATAATAATATTAATTTAACCTTAAACTATATCAATGATAATGATGTTATTCTTGTAAAAAATAAATTAGTTAATTTTAAAAAAGTTTTATCTAAAATTTCATATAATAATAATCTTTATAATAATCTTGGTAAAGCTGATTTATTTGTAAAACAAAAAGGAAATGACTTATGGCATGGAGTTAATGTCAAAAAAAATATTGAAGATTTAAAAATGACTTCTCCTAATTATATAAATTTAGATATAGGTGTTGCTTTAACTACTCAAAAGTTAAATTATATGGAAAAAAAAATTATAAAAGACTATTCTCTTAATAATAATTTTGCTTATATAGAAAATAAATATGCAGAAAAAAATAAATATATCTTTCCATTTCCTGAAGATGAAAACTTTGGAAATGTACTAGAATTATATTTAAATCAATTTATATATTTTCTGAAAAATATTGTAACTGTTGAACCAAATACTAAAAATACCAATGCTTTTTTAGCACCATTACCACCTATTTTTAAATTTTTATACTTTAATAAAAAAGAGAGTATATTTAAAATTATGGAATGGTTAGATAATTCTCTTAAACAAGATGAGATCTTTTTACCTCAAAGAATATTTTTACCAAATAATGAAGGTACTTTTCTTATGAATGGAAAAATTATAATAAATTCTAATACTTTACCTGAAAATAAAACCTCAATTTTTGATGAAGGAAGTACAATATAAAGAAAAACAGATAGGAAAAATCCTATCTGTTTTTTGATTATCATTTTCAAATAATAATCCTAAAAGAAGTACTTTTATTATACTCTTAATTTTAATATTTTACAAGAAAAAGAGAATAAAAAAACTATTATTTTATTCTATTCCACCTTCATAATCTTCTACTTTAAAATTTTCTATTTCATCTAAAGAATAATAATCTATAGGACAATGAAATTTCCCATTTTTTAATTTAACCAAAACTACTTTATAGCCACCTTTTAAGCTATGAATACAAAGTGGTTCTCCATATTTTTTCAGTAATGTAGCTTTCTTTTCATAGAACTTCTTTACATTTTTCTTATCAGCTCTTTTTTTAGCTTCTTTTGCTTGTCTATTATACTCAATAACCCTTCTAAAAGCTTCTTCTTTAGTAAAAATCTCATTATTAGGTGCTTTTTTATTCTTTATTGTTTGTCTTATAAGCATATCTATTTCATTGGCAATATCATAAAGCTCCATTACTAATTCAGGATTTTCTTCCTGTTCTTTTATTTTTTCTATAATATATTCATGATTTAAAAAATCTAAAACGTTTTGCTTTAATTCCTGCTTTAAGATTTCAATTATACGTTCTTTATTATCCATTTTATACCACCAGTTTTTTCTATTTGATATATTAATTATATCTTAAAAGTAAAAAAATTAGAAGTAATAAAAAACAGATAGGAAAATCCTATCTGCTTTTTGAATCGGTTCTTCCGTTCATAATAAAAATGGATTACTTTAATTATATCTCTTTAATAAAAAAAGTCAATAGTAAAAAATTAGAAATCATCTGAAATTGGATTATCAGGATCTAATAAATCTTCAACATCATAATCACTTCTTCAAAGTCAAATTCCTCATTACACTCTACAACCAATTCTTCTTCTATCTCTCCATCTATAACAGGAACTTTACAAATAACTCCATCTTCTGTTGTTTTTACAAGGTAAAACTTTTCTATTGGTCCGGGTATCTCACAACCATCATCTTCAAGCTCGTAAATAAAATCTTGAACTTCGCTATGGCTTGTTATTTCTTTTATATCTTCTACTTCATAACCTAAATCCTCAACTAATTCTTCTATTTTTTCTTTAGTTTTTCTATTCATTAAAATCCCTCCCAAGCAAATTATAGTACAACTAGATTATAAAAGTCAATATAATAAGTAAACCGTCAAATTGACGGTTTACTATATATTTCTATTTAATTTTTAATTCTAATACTGTACTTCCTGTATATAAGCCTGATTTTGTTTCTTCAGGTATTATTAAGTTGCCTTTTAATTTTACTCTATAATCTTTTTTTCCTTGTTTACTTACTAAATATTCTATTCTATTTACTTTTAAGTTATCTCCTGTGCCTAAGTTTTCTAATATTGGTTGTGGATCTTTTAAACTAAATTTTACATCGCTTACATCTTGTAACATTTCTAATACTATGTCTGTTTCTGCTGTTCGCTTGCTTCCTGCTGTTACATTTCCAAAATCTAGTAAGCCATTCTTTTTAACATTAAATGGTGCTTCAGGAACTTTAATATCTAATGTATGATTCATTATCTCATTTGTTCCTCTTACTAATCTTACATTAGAATTTATTGTGTTATTTACTAACCAGTTATTAACTCCTACTCTAAGTTTTCCACCTTCTACAAATACTGTTAATTCTCCATTATTTAGTTTTACTTGTTGTTTACCAAGTGTTCCATTTGGTCCTATTGTAAATGCTTTTACTCCTCTTGTAGAATATGTACTTCTAGTAGTTAGTCCATCACTAATCTCTAGTCTATCTCCTTCTTTCATAAAAGGTATTCCTTGTCCAGCAGTACTTGTTAAACTTACTCCTAAAGGAATTGGATTTTCTAATCCTAATGCTCCTGCACCTTGTAAAGAAATTCCATTAAATCTTATTGTATTTCTAATACTGTAATCTTGATTTAATTTTACATTTGATGTTCCTTCTACTTTTCTAGGAGCTTTAATAGTTAAATTATGCTCTGCTAAAGATTTATCGCTACCATTTTCATTTCTAACTATTTTAATAGGAATAGTTCTATTAGGCTCTAAAACTCCCCATTCATTCAATGCGATTCTAAACTTACCATTTTTAACTTCATAAGTGTATTTAACATTTCCAATAGTTAACTTTTGTGGTCCTATGTTTCCTCCAGCCCCAATAACTACTTCGTGTCCATCAACAGTAAGTTTATCTCCTTGTTGCATAGCAACTAATCCTTTACCAGTAGTTTCAAGGGTAACATCTTTAACAGAGTTATCTAAAGCTAAAGGTAAAGCATTTTGAATAGTTGGATTAGCAGTAAATTGAACAAATTCATTTACTGGATAGTATTCTGCAAATGTTAGAGTTGAATCTCCTATTAACATTTCAATATAAGGAACAGTTAAATAAATTTTATGTTCCATTACATCTTTTATGTCTTTATTTTTTACTATTTTTATATCTATTATTTGTGGAGAATTAACTTTTAATCCATAATTAACAACTTTTAATTGAAATTTTCCATTTTCAATTTTGTATGCTAAATTTATTTTATCAATCTGTAATTTTTGTTCAGATAAATTTTCTGAAGTTAAAGTATGCTTTTGTCCATTAATTTCTAAAGTATCTGTAGAATCTAAATGTAAAAGACCTTCTCCTGTTGTAGAAGTTATTCTTGCTCCTTTAACAGAATTTGTTATTGATAATGGCTTTAAATTTTCTATTGTACAAGAATCAAATTTTAAATATTCAAATTGATAACTTTCATCTATCACTAAATTTGATTCTCCATTAGCTTTATGAATAAAATCATCTAATACAACATTAAATACTTGTCCAACATCTAAAGTATTATTTCCTTGCGAATTATCATTCTTTGGATTTCCAACTGTTCCAACTGTTTTCATTATTATAATATAGTGATCTGGCAAGGTTATATTCCAATCAACTTCTGCCCAATTATAAGTTTCTGCACTATATGAAGTTAATTTTCCTAATGAAGGACTTGTATAAACTAATTGTCCTTCTTTATTATATCCATATATTACAACTGCTAAATTTCCTTCCACGTGATGTTTTTGTGCAACTTTAACTCTATTTGTTCCTGATATTTTCTTTATAAAAGTATTATTTCCATATTTAGTTCTACTATCAAATATAATTTCATCTAACGAATGGAAGTTACCCCAACCAAGTTCATCATAATTTTTATTATAAAGCATTCCTAAACCTTCAGTATAATATGGAGTGTAATCCGTTGAGGTAAAATTTATTATATTTTTATAAATCCCAGCTAATTGTCCTTTACTATCTAATACATTTACATAAACATCTTGCAAATTTTCTCCAGTAACCTCTAATTTATTAGCTTCTTTGGTAGCTTCTAATATTTGAGTAGGATTAGCACTTCTAATTCTTGCATTATTAGGCTTATATGGTGTTCCTTGTGTTACTAAGATATTGCCTTCTTGTATATCCTTTTTATCAGTTATATCAAAAACTAATTTTCCATTAACTAATTTACCTTCAATCTCTTTAGTCTTTAACTTAGTAACTGATAGATTAAGTTCTGCTTTTTCTCTTTGTTTAAAAGTTTCAACTTTTTGTATTTCCTTCTTTGGATTCTCTGTTACATATGAATGTGGCACTTCTGCAAAACTAAGTGTGTTCGCTATTAAGAACAACACAGTTAGTATATAAGTTCTCAAACAAGACAGAAGTCTTGAATTTATTAGGTTTGTACCCCCCCCCGAACTTTTTCAAGGGTGTTCTATTTATGTATCTTTTCATATTTGCTCCCTTCTTATTTTGCTAACCGTCAAGTTGACGGTTAGCAATAAAGTCTTATTATATTTCTTTAGAATATTCAGATATTATAATAGGAACATAGCCTTTATATATTCCTTCTACTATATCAGCACTTTCTCCTTTAGATAAATCACGTCTATCTACTAAAGCAAAGAATTTTATATGTTCTGTTTCTTGAGTAATTATCATTTCCTTTTCAGGTAATTCAAGATGATACTTTTCTACTTTGACCCATTTTTTTCTATTAGTCATAAGCCCTGTCTTTGGAAAATCAAATTTAATTAATTTTCCAAAATCTTCTTCTTCAGCTTTAATTTCAATTATTCCCATAGCTTGTAATTTATCTGATACTAACTGTCTTGTATTAAGATAATCAAATCTTAAAGGTTCAATTATCTTTATTTCTACTTTAGCAAAACTTAAAGTAGATAAAGCTAAAAATAGCATTAATATCTTTTTCTTCATTTTATGCTCCTTTCGTTATTTAAAATTTAAAAATTTTATCTTAATCTTAATTGCATTGTTGTACTTCCTGTATAAGTTCCTGATTTTGTTGCTTCAGGGATTGTTAAATCTCCTTTTAATCTTATATCATACTTTTTATCATCTTTTTTTATTACTAGATATTCTATTTTATCTACTGCTAATGTATCTCCTGTTGTCAAGTTTTCCATTGTTGGATTTGGATCTTTTAATTTAAAATCTACTATTTCAACGTCGCTTATCATCATTTCTATTCCTATATCAGTTTCCGCTGTACGCTTAATTCCAGCTGTCACATTTCCAAAATCTAATATTCCTTTTTTCGTTACTTTAAATGGTGCGTCAGGTACTTGAATTTCTAAACTATGATCCATTACTCTATTTGTTCCTTTTATTAAACCTAAATTCATTTTTATAGGTTTATTTAATACCCAGTTAATAGCACTTACTCTTAATTTTCCTGCTTCTGCATAAATTATTATATCTCCACTCTTTAAACTAACTTGTTGTTTCGTAAGGTTTCCATTAGGTCCTATTGTAAATGTCTTTATAGCTCTTGTTAGATTATCACTAATCTCTAATCTATCTCCCTCTTTCATAAAAGGTATTCCTTGCCCAGTAGTGTTTGCTAGACTTACTCCTAACGGAATAGGATTTTCTAATCCTAAAGCTCCAGCACCTTGCAAAGAAATTCCATTAAATCTTATAAATTCTCCAAGATTATAATCTTGATTTAATTTTACTCCACTTGTACCTGAAACTTTTCTTGGTGCTTTTATAATAAAATTATGCTTTGACATTGTCATATATGAATCATTGCTATTTTTTCTTAAAATTTCAATAGGAATAATTCTATTAGGCTCTAAAACACCCCATTCATTTAAAGCGATTCTAAACTTACCATTTTTAACTTCATAAGTATATTTTAGATTTCCAATAGTTAATTTTTGTGGTCCTATGTTTCCACCAGCCCCTATAACTACTTCGTGTCCATCAACTATTAACTTATCATTTTGTTCCATATTTATTGGAGCTTTTCCTGATGAAGTATCTAATGTAACATCTTTTACTTTATTAGTTAATAAAATTGTTTGTGAATTTTGAATACTATCACTTGCATTAAATTCTACAAATTCATTAACTGGATAATATTCTGCAAAAGTTAAAGTTGTTTCTCCTCTTAAATATTCTAGCCAAGCTGAAGTATTCATCTTAAAAAATCTTACTACATTTTGAGCTTGTCTTCCTCCATAGCAATGAGCTATAAATTGTCCGGGTTTATATTGGTATCTAATTTTATAATTATATGGTTTATCAAATTTATACTTAACTTCATCGGTTATTGGATAATAGCCTCCCTTCCAACCACCCTCATGTCCATTTATATTAACATCTTCATTATTACGTTTTGTAAATGGACGATTATCTCCTGATGTAAATGACCATAAATATACTTCTTTAGTTTCTATTAATCTCCAGTTTTCATCATATAAATCAATAAAAATAGATGATTGACTTGAATCTCCCATTCCATTATGAGAAGGATATTCATCACCTAACCAAGACCTTACATGTAAATATATCTCTAAATGGTCTATCATAATAGTTCCTTTATATTCTCCTCTTTGATAGACATTATCTTTGTGCATAAATTCTCCACTATCATAAATAAATTCTTCTTTTCCATTATTTATAATTTTAAACATAGACATTTTTTTAGATTTTTTAGGAATTTTTATATTATTTTCTACTTTAAAACTTTTATATAGTTTATCATTGTTATATCCTAATATTTTTAAATTGGTTAAATCATTTGAATTTTGTATTTTTCCAGTAATTTTATAACATTCTTCTTCTCCTCCTATAAACTCAACTTTTAAATTTAAGTTTTTATCATTTTTAAATTTTAATTTATTAATTATTTTTTCTGTTGGTAATATTATTTGAAATTCATTATCTATTAATAAAGCATTTATATTATCTGAATAAGTTTTAGTAATAGATAAATTCATTTCTGTTTTGTTTCTCTGTTTAAAAGTTTCTACCTCTTGAACTTCCTTTTTAGGATTTTCTGTTACATATGAATGTGGTATTTCTGCAAAACTAAATACATTCAATAACAAGAAAACAAAACCTAAAAAGAAATTTTTTAAATTATTTTTTCTTAGCATTTTCCCTTCCTTTCTAAAGAAAGGGAAAATCCCTTTCTTTAAATTATCTTAATTTTAATTGTACTGTTGTACTTCCTGTATAAGTTCCTGATTTTGTCCCTTCAGGTATTGTTAAGTTGCCTTTTAACCTTATATCATATTTCTTATCATCTTTTTTTATTACTAAATATTCTATTTTATTTACTGCTAATGTATCTCCTGTTGTTAAATTTTCCATTGTTGGATTTGGATCTTTTAACTTAAATTCTACTATTTCTACACCATTTATCATCATTTCTATTCCTATATTCGTTTCGGCTGTACGCTTAGTTCCTGACGTTACATTTCCAAAATCTAGTATTCCTTTTTTTGTTACTTTAAATGGTGCGTCAGGCACTTGAATTTCTAGGCTGTGATCCATTACTTTATTTGTTCCTTTTATTAAACCTAAATTCATTTTTATAGGTTTATTTAATACCCAGTTAATAGCACTTACTCTTAATTTTCCTGCTTCTGTATAAACTATTATATCTCCACTTTTTAAACTAACTTGTTGTTTTGGAAGATTTCCATTAGGTCCTACTGTAAAAGTCTTTACAGCTTTTGTTAGATCGTCACTAATCTCTAATATATCTCCCTCTTTCATAAAAGGTATTCCTTGTCCAGCAGTGCTTGTTAAACTTACCCCTAACGGAATTGGATTTTCTAACCCTAATGCTCCCGCTCCTTGTAAAGAAATTCCATTAAATCTTACAAAATCTCCTAAATTATAGTCTTGATTTAATTTTACTCCACTTGTACCTGCAACTTTTCTTGGTGCTTTTAAAGTTAGGTTATGTGTACTTTGAGCTTTTTTAATTTCTCCTTCAGTCTGTAAAATATTTATTTTTATAGTTCTATCAGGTTCTAAAACACCCCATTCATTTAAAGCGATTCTAAATTTCCCATTTTTAACTTCATAAGTATATTTTAGATTTCCAATTTCAAGTTTTTGAGGAGCTACATTTCCACCAGCTCCAACTATAATTTCATTATTATCAACAGTAAGTTTATCTCCTGCTTCCATTAATAACATACCTTGTCCAGTTGTATTAAAAGTTACATCTTTTATATTATTTTCAAGTTTTAAAGGTTTTTTATCATCTAATGTTGATGTTGAAAATTGGATAAATTCATTTACTGGATAATATTCTCCAAAAGTTAATGTAGAGTTTCCTTTTAATGTTTCAGGAACATAAATAAATTTAAAAACTGTTGTAAAATCAACTGAATGAGCCTGTCCATTAAACCAGTTCAAACCATAATGATATACTTTAAATTCAAAATTCTTTTCAGGAAATTTATTTAATCTTACTCCATATTCATCTCTTATTCCATCAATCCAAACAGAAGCATATAGATCTTCTCTTATTTTTACATTCCAGCAAGTTCTGTAGTTATTTCCATCATATAAAGAATAGTTCCAACCTGCTGGTTGACTTCCACCACCTGCTGTATAAAATCTAATATCATCTATACTTGCATATCCTAAAGACGCAAAGGCATAAGCTCCATCCCAAACAGTTCCTGAACCTCTATATATTAGAGGAGCATAACCATTTTCAAATCTTTGATAACTTACTGTTCTTATTCCTCTTCCTGAATCTGTTCCGTATACAGGGTTTCTATTCCAATCCCCACCTTTTCTTTTAAATGTACTTCCATCATAAGTCTTATCTACTTCAACATAAATATATGATGTTCCATAACTTCTGTGAGGTAAAGTAGCTTTTACAAGAGTAACTTTATATAAATTTTTAATACTACCATTTTCATTCAGTACATTAACATAAATATTTTCATTATTACTTTTAAATAAAACTCTATTATTTTTTACTTCTTTCTCTAGTATTTGAGTTTTTTTATTATAAAGTTGTATAGGTTTAAAAGCTTCATTTTCTGTTATAATAAAATTATTTTTAATTAATTCTTCATTTAAAGTAATTTCTATTTCTCCATTAGGACCTTTTCTTCCCAATAAATCTTTAGTTTTAATTTTAGTGACTGATAGATTAAGCTCTGCTTTATCTCTTTGTTTAAAAGTTTCAACCTTTTGTACTTCTTTCTTTGGATTTTCTGTTACATATGAATGTGGCACTTCTGCAAAACTAAGTGTGTTCGCTATTAAGAACAACACAGTTAGTATATAAGTTCTCAAACAAGACAGAAGTCTTGAATTTATTAGGTTTGTACCCCCCCCCCGAACTTTTTCAAGGGTGTTCTATTTTTGAATTCCATTTATTTCCCTCCTTTATTTTTCTTTATAATTCTATTGAATATAAGAGCAAAAGCTCCTACTATACTCCATACAACCATCTGTATCTTACTATCCTTTTTTTCTTCTTCTATTTTAGTTACTTCTTTAACACTTGGAGTAGCTATTTTTTCTTCTTTAACTATTGTTTTTATATCTTCTGCTTTAACTACTTCTTTCTTCAATTCTTCTACTGGGTTTATATCTTTAACTTCAATTTTCTTCTCTATTTCTACTGGTTTTTCTATTACTTTTTTCTTAACTATATTCTTCTTCTTTTTTACTCCCCTTTTTTCATCTTTAGGTTTTGGTTTATTAACTTCTTTCTTAACCTCTTGATTCAATTGATTATTTTCTTTTACTGTTTCCCAATTTTCAGGAACTATATCTATTAAAATTTGATTTACATCTTCTTTGTTCAACACCATCTTCATTTTTAAATCTCTTGTATCAGAGAATGCTAAACTTGAAATGAGTGTAAATAATATTAAAATTTTCTTCCTCATTTTTCCCCCTTTACTTAATTTAATATTCTTATATATGAAAAGGAAGATTTTCCAACCTTCCTTCCTTTGTAATAACCTTTATTTATTCAATATTTTCATAGTATATATTATCTACTTCTTTACATTTTAATATTAAATTTATATCTTTCATAAAAGAAATATCATATTCTTTATCATAAATATGTGCCTTGTAAGCTCCCAATTCAAACTTCCAATTTATTTTAGCTTTTACAGGTCCTTCAAACTTTTTATGATAAATTTCTTTTAAAGGAATATCTATCTTATCATTTGCTTCATATAATTTCATTTCTTCAGTTTCTAACTTATTTCCATTATAATCATAAATAGTTATAATGACTTTTCCTTGTAATATATCTTTATTCTTAGTTATAGCTTCATATGGCTGATTTGTAGCTTTAAAACTTAAAAATATTTCATCAGTAGGGATAATAGTTGTATATTCTCCTTCATCTACATTGTGAGCATTGTATAGATAAGAATTTTGAATTTCAAAGATATTAAAGTTTTTATCTCTATATGCCTTTTCACTTATTTCTGAATTAGGATAGATTTCTTTTATAGGAAATTCCTTTTCTCCCAACTTTATGGAAAGTTTTGTAGGCTTTATCATATTAGAATATGATAATTTTAAGGTCTTATCCTTAATTTCATACTTTAATTCTTCTTTATTTTCATTAAACACTTTTATATCCTCATTAACATTATTTAATGGTACGTAAACTTCTAAAGAGAAAGGATTAACTTGTCCTATTATCTCTTTTGGAGTTTCTTGTGGCACTTCTCCAAGTGCCACAAAACTCATCATAAATATTAAAAGGATTGTATTTGAGATCTTAATCATTCTTTTACCTCTATTGTCATATAGATTTTTTTCTTATGTGTTCCTTCTTTTGAAATTTTAGCTCCATCTATACTTACTATATTATCTTCTACTATTCTTGTATTTAAGAACTTAGGAGAATAAATAATAGTATCTACTTGCCCATCTTTATCAATATCTATATTGTTTTCAGAATACTTAATTCTATAATAATCTTTAATATCAGGTTCTTTATTTAATTCAATATCAAAAGGTATTTCAAGTTTCTCATCATCTACTACTAAAGTTTCTATATCTACATCAGATATAATTTCAAGAGGAACTGAAACTTTCACTTGAGCTTCTAACATTACTGTTGTATTTTTTAATAATTTCCGTATTTTTCCTGTTTCACTATTAACATCATCTTGACTTGGTAATGATGGAACTATTGTATCTGTATTAGTCCCCGGTGGCAATGCTGGTAATAAAGGAAGTGCTGGTATTGTTTCTGCTAAACATAAACTACTAATAGCTAAAAACAATAATATGCTTTTTTTAATGTGCATAAGCTAATTCATCTCCTTTCCTCATAGTAATTTTTTTATTATTTACTGTAAATACTAATACATTTCCATCTTTTTGTTTTTCAACATAAGCAAGTTGTACTACTTCATTTAATCCTTTAATTTGATAATCTATTCCCATATAGTTAACTTCTATATAATACTTTTTAGGAAGAAGTCCTGATACTTCAAATACCCCTGTTTCATCAGGAATAGCCATATCTAATACTTTTCCATTAATATCTTTAATCTTAACTAGAATATCATCAAAAATTCTCATTTTTTCATATTCATGTAAATTTAAAATTTCATCAATTCTAACTATTCCTGTAAGAGAAACCATAGGTTTTATAGGAATAAATGCTTCTATTGTTGAAGTATTCTTTCCTTTTATTTGAATTTTATTATTTCCTAATAGGAAGTTAGGTTTTTTAATTTCAGGGTTTAAATCATAAAGGATTTCATTTGGTACACCATAAAACTTAGCTTTACCATTTTTATCTGTAGTTTCAACTTTTTCTCCTATTTTTACTTCTACTTTTGAAACTCCATATTCTCCACTTGCTGTATCAAATTTGTTGTTATCATTTAAATCTATAAATGTTGTTACTTCTACTGGAGAAGATTCCATAGAATTAATTTTCTTAGTAGGATTTCTTAAATCTGTAATTCTATCAATTCCTATCTTATAATTAAAGTCATCTTTTCTCATAAAGCTTTCAAAATTCAACCAGTTATCATAATCCATAGAGAATCTAAATGTAAATCTATCTTTAAATTCCTCTGAATATCCAGCTTCTATATTATAGTCAAAGTATTTATTACCATTACTAAATAGTGAGAAAATTACTTCATAATCTTTTCCTTCGTTTCTCCATTTATTTTCTAACTTGGCTGTCATAGATCTAAATCCTGTATAGTACAAGTTTAAATCATAAATAGATTTATCATCAGTATTGTACTCATATTCAGCTGTTACAAGTAAGTTCTTAATTGATTTTGACATTTCAACTGAATATCTATTATATCTTTCTGTTTCAGTAATTCCATATAAATCAGGATAATTTTCTTTTCTAACGTGTTCATACTCTAAATCTAAACCTTTAAATACAGAGTATCTTGCTTCAAAGGAATCTTCACGTTTTACATCATAAAAATCTCCTTTATTTATTTGTTCTACTTTTAATCTTAATTTTTTAATATCTATTTGACCCAAGAAATCATAAGAATAGTCATCACTTGTAGATTTATTATTTAGTTTATAAGTAAAATCTTCAAATACCTTATCTCCTCCAACTCTGAAAGTATATGGAAGTGAATAAATAGTATTACTATAAACTAATTCAGCACGTCCCTTATTTAGATATTCATATTTATCATTTATAAGGCTTGAATCTCTTAAATAACCTAGTCCAACAGTTAAATTATCTGTAACCCCATAGTAGATGTTACCATCAAATCTAAATCTTCCAATATCATCAACTTCACGAAGAGTAAAATCATATTCTACTTCTCCTTTGTTTTGTTGATTATAATCTGAAGTAGTATTTATAGTTTTCAAATAAATTTTTCCTTCAGGATCATAAATTTTTAAAGTATATTCTCTATCCTCTTTAATTTCAGAACTAGTAAATGTTACCTTCCCATTATCCGCATTTTGAATATCTATTATAGTTCCCAAATAGATTAACTCTACCCTTGAACCAATAGGAACATCTTCTCTAATAACATAGTTTTTAGAGCCTGTTACAAAATACCCTTTGTCCTTTCTAAAAGATAGTTCCCATTCTCTAGCTGAACTTTCTCCAACAGAATAGTTTCCGATTTCTAGTGTATGGTCTTTATATAAATTATCATATCTTAATTTAATATCCTCAAATCTATGATCTTTTAAATTATACTGAGTTGTTAATTCCCCATATAATAATGACCCTTGATATTCAAAATCTGCTTCCCAGTCACTTTTCCATTTATTATCAGTTTCGTAAGACTTTGTAAAAATCTCATTAACTTCTGTCCTTAAATATCCAAGTTCAAAAAGTTTATTTCTTTCATTAGTATATGTTATCTCATTAATTCCATTTTCTTCTGAAAGAAGTCTTGCATTATTTTTAAGTCTTATTGCTATTTCTTCAGGAGAAGAAAAAGCAAGGGTCATATTTAATTTTTGATATTTTGAACTAACACTTAAATTTCTTAAAAATACTTTTTTAAATAGATTTTCTTCTAAATAAATATCTTTATCCCTGAATAGCACATCTTTTTCTGTAAAATTTGTTTGTTCATAATCTTTGATTAAATATTTTTTATTAAAATCAATCTCTCTTTTATCTAAACTTTCGCCCAGTTCAACTTCTAATTTTAAATTTTTCTCATCATACTTATAGTTTTTAAAATTAATAGTTTTAAAGAAATTAAAAACAGGAATATATATTTTCTGTCCTTCTGAATAAATAGGGAAAGCATAATGGTGTACTTCTCCGTTTATCATTAAGCAAAATAACTGTTTTCCTGTTTCTTTGTATTCTTCAGATAAGATCATATAATCTTCTTCCGAAATTATTCCTTTTTGTTTAAGGTCATTTAATTCAGTATTAGCATAGGAAGAAATTGAAGATAATATTAACATAAACATAAGTAAATTTTTCTTCATAACTAATCTCCTTTACAATTTTTTATCTAATATTTTGTTACCTGCTAAATCATAAATAATTAATTTAGAATTTTTAGAAAGAGTTGTTGATAATTCTTTTTCAAAACTTTTTTCTTTATTTTGTAAAATTCTAAAACTATCTAAATAAATAGGTTCTTTATCTTTTTCTTCTATATATGCTTCTACCTTAGTCCTTATTTCTCCAATATTTTTAATATTAAAGCTTAGTTTTTTATTTTTTAGCTTTAAATCATTTATTTCCAATTTTGGTTTTAATTCTCCTACAAAACCAGCTAACTCTATTTTTAAATCTGTATATACATTAACTCCAGCTCTATTATTTTTTAAAGAATTAGGAACAGTTATTTCTTTTATTCCTAAAATACCTGTATATTCTCCTTTTTTAGCTTTTTCAGGAGCTTCAATAAATACATTGATTTTTTTAGTTTCTCCCGGTTTTAATTTTAATGAAGTAGGATAATATTCTATCCATTTACTCATATCTTCTCCATTATCTGAAGGCTCTACATATACTCTATAACCTACTTCTGTTTTAGTTGGATTAGAAATAAAAAATTCTTCTTTACCTCCACCATTATCTATCCGTTTATCAAAAATAACTGGATTTATACTCATATATGCAAAGCTTATATTTGCTAAACATAAAAATAAAAAACTAATTAACTTTTTCATAATTCCCCTCCCTTATTAAATTTTTAAATAGGGAGAGAACCTAAGTTCTCTCCTAACCTAAAAGTTTAATTCAGTAGTTATAAACTAGTTTATAGATTTAACTTTAAGTTCTGCTGTGAAAGTACCATTTCCAATGTATGTACCTTGGTCTGCATGAGTTCCAGCTTTAATAACTGATTGAACTTGAGTTCTCATTTCTTTATCAGTTGCTTTTATATTTCTTTCAGCTGATATGAAGTTAAATTCAGTTGCTAATGTAGGTGCTGAACCATCTTCTCCATTAGAGAATAATTTATCAAGAGTTAAAACATGAGTATCTTGATTATAGTTATTGTTTGGTACTACACCAAATTTACCAGTGTAAGTAGTTTTTCCAACTTCTCCATCTTTGTTAGCTGAGAAAGCGTGTCCGTCAGTTCTTGTTAAGATAGCAACTTTTTCTACAACTGATCTGTTTTGAGTTCCAGCAAGTTTGTTTCCGTGGTCGAAAACCATTTCGTCATAAATGTTATTGTTTTCATCAACAATTACTAATTCAGGTCCTTTAGGTACTACATTAACTCTAACTTCAAAAGGTACTCCTGCTCCTACTACATCTCCAACTGCTGTTGCTTCTAACATAGAATCAACCATTTGTTGAGTAGATGGTGTTGTGTGAGCTGAAAATGCTGTTGTTGCAAGTGCTAGACCTAAAAGTCCAAATAAAACTTTTTTCATAAAGTTTACCTCCTTCTTAAAATTATATTGTTTTCTTTTTATGAGTAAGTTTATTAAAAGCTTATTTAATTTTTATCTGTTGACAAACAGGCTTTATATTATTGTGATCCCAAAAGATTATATTCTTTGCTCCTTTAGGAATTTTTACATTTATACTAGCTTGATTACCATTAAATAATCTTCCTTCATTATGAAGGTCTATTATCATATCGTTTCTATCAGTAAATCCAGTAGCTAATTCATATCCACGCCCTGTATTATTAGCAATAGTTGCCTTCCAATACTTAGAACCATTTTTTGTATAGAATTGGCTATTTGTTATATCAAATTTATCCTTTATATCTCCAGCATAAGCAAAAACTTCTACATCTAAAGCTGTTTTCATTGATATTGAAGACTTTGTTTTTCCTTTACCTACTTCTTTTATTTTTGGCATTTTTATAGGTTTTATTCCTAATACAAAACTGTATTCTCCAGCTGGATAATCACTTTCTTCTACATATACTTTAAAAGTAGCTTCAGATAAAGGTTCTACTGTTATAACTTTTGGATAAATAGTTACTAAATGAGAAATATCAGTAGGTTTACCTGTGTCTTTAGCTTCTATTTTGTATCTAACTATATCCTTTCCATTATTTGCTATTCTAAATTCCTGCATACCACCCTCTGTTATACTTTTATCAAATCCTAAAGGACTAAATTTAAAAGCATGAGCTGGTATTGATAATAAAACTAAAAGAGAAAAAATTCCTTTTTTAATATTCATAAGTTCTCCTTCCTTTTAACTATCAAAAATCTAATTGAAATAAAAAAGCCCACGACTAAAAAGAGTTACAACAATAAAAGTAACTTTTAACTAGTCGTAGGCATTTAGGTTCTTCCTTTTTCCTACAAAGGATATTTTATTTTTCAATTAAACTTTTTCTAATTAAGTTCTTCTTTTTTTCAAAAAAGTTCATAAGTCCCATAAATTCATAATTTTTTACACTAAAATTATAACACAATTTTTTTTATTTGTAAATATAATTTTTTATATTTTCTATAACTATAAACGTAAAATTAAAATTTCTATAGAATTAAACTATTTTTTCTTCTTTTTTATAAAATACCTTTAATTCTATATTTTTATTATAGCATATTAATATAAAAAAGTCAAAAATAAAAATTTAAGATTATACTTACCCATTATATCATATCATAACTTCAATAAATATAAAAGATTAAGATTTGATTTTGATAAAAAGATTGTTTTTTTTCTAAAATATGTTATAATTATTTTTAGAAGATGTGGTCGTAGGATAACGACCAAATTAAAATAAAGAACTATCCAATGAGAAGAAAATATTATTCCCCTATGATTTATCAATAGTAAATATATTGATAAATTTTTTTTATATGGTATAATTTTAATAGAGAAAGTTCTAATAGGAAATCGACATGGATAATATCCAAAAAATGAAAAGTCCCCTTGTCTAAAGAGGACTTTTTGTTTTATTCTCTATTTTTAGAAAGATTATTCCAATCATATTTTTCTACATTTTCTATATCTTTTCTCAGATATTTTGGTAATTTGTTTATATCAACCATTATTACCAACTAATTTTAATTTATTTTTAATCTTTCATTAGTTTTGCAATTTGTTCAAGAAGTTTATAGAATTTCTCTTTCTTCTTTTCATCTAATTTATCAACATTATTGTTAATATAGTTATTAAAATCAGATAGATTAAATTCTTCAGGAAACTTAACTTCTTTTGGTTGTTCTCCTATTAACTTTGGCTTTTCTCCTTCAATCAACCCTAAAAGGTCAGCATAAGTTACTTCTTCTGTACTATAAATGACTTCTTGAAGTTCTTCATTTTTCAATATATCATTAATATGTTTTTGGCTTAATAAAGCTATCATTGGTTTTACTTTATCTTTAGAATTTGAATAAACTTCCCATCTATTTCTATATCTTTTCATTGTAGATTCTGAAGACCCTATTAGAGTTACCCATTTAGTATATAACCCTTCAGGATTTCCTTTTTTTCTACCAAGTTCATCAAAAACTTCTTGACCTATTCTTCCTACTGTTAGAACATAATCCATTCCTATAACTAGCATTTGTGAAGATTTTACTTTTAGGAAATTTCTTGTTTCTTCATCTTCTATTTCATCAAAAACAGAAAATCTCTTATTAAACTCTGCTTTTAAACTATCTGATAGTATATTAGTAGTTAAAGAATTTTCTTTTTTATTATCATCAGCTTCAACTATTTCATATTTTAATTCTTCTCTTATCTCTTCTTCAACTTTAGTTCTTATTTCTTTTTCTAAAGCTTCTCTATCTTCAGCAGTAATAGTTTGTGAACTATATTTTTCTTCTAATTCTTTTTTTACTCTTTCCTCAATTTGAGGTTCTAATTCTGCTCTTATTTCTTCTCTTAATTTTTCTAATTGTTGGTTTTCTTGCTGTTTTACTTTTGACATTAAATCTCCCATTTTAGAGAAAGGTGTTTTAGCTATAGTCATCTTTTATATCAACTCCAATCTTATAAGTCTATTCTTATTTCTTCAGGTTCTTTATATGTTTCAGTTATAATTTTTTCTATAACTTGAGTAAATATTTCTCTTATTTCATCTGCTGATTTAGGTGTATATTGAATCTCTTCAGAACCATCTTCTTTTTTTATAACTTTTTTATTGTCCCATATAGTTTTCCCATCTTCTGTTATTTGTTCTAAATATGTTAAATCTTTTATTGGTTCAGGAACTAAAATATTAGTTTCTTTTATATAACTTTTAACAGCTTCATAGTTTCTTTTATGTTTATTTGTATTTTTGTAGAAGTTAAATATAACAGCTGATACTTTCTCTAAACCTATTTCAAGCATAGCTTTTACTGCTCCATCTACTGTAAATTTATCTGCAAAAAGAGGAACAACTACTTTATCTACTTCTTTGTGGAATACTTTGTCTATACTCATCATAGGCATACTATCTATTAGAATGTAATCATATTTATTCTTCATATTTTCTATAAAATCATGGAATTTATTTTCAAAAGTTTTATTAAATTCATTATCTTCTAATGGAACGAAATCTACATTAGGTCTTAACTTTACAAGATCTCCATTTCCTTCAGTTACCCATTTTTTTAATCCACCATTATACTCAGGATATTCTCCCATAGGATAGCACATTCCTATTATATCATTTTGAGGGTCAGAAGTAATTACTAAAATTTTTAAACCATATTCTGCTAATCCTACAGCAAGTTGTGTTGTAATGAAAGTTTTTCCTATTCCTCCTTTACCAACTTTTACTGTTACTACAGTACCATTTCTTTTTAAGTATTTTACAAAAGACTTGTCAAATTCTATCTCCTCTAAATATCTTTTTTCAACTTCTTTTACCTCTCCATTTGCCAATGTTATTGGAACGCTTTTCATACTGCTATCCTCCTTTACCTTTATAATAAACTTTTTATCTTCATCTTCATTAAAAAAAATACTTAATTCTTTATTATCTCTATTAATTCCCATATCTTTTACAACTCCAAGAGGAATTGATACAAATGGAAGATAATAGTTTTCTCTTTTTCTTTCCCAAATTAGAGATATATTTTTTACTATTTTTTTTATTTCATTTTCTTTTTTTAATTCTATTTCTTGTTCAGAACTTCCTTTTCTTAATTCAATAATTTTGCTTTCATAAGAAAAAATTAAATTCCCATCTTCTGAAGTCAATGGAAAAAATTCCATCATTTCTTTATCAAACTTTAACTTAGCTTTATTTAAAACGTCTTTATCATTTCTTTTTTTGTAAGCTAAGGCTAAATTTTTATTAATAATTTTCAAAATTTTACCTCGCTTTCTTGCTTTTTTATAAGATTTATGCTATAATTTAATTGCCAGTTAAATAAGATAAATCTTATTTTAAGAAAGAAACTGATTAATCATCAGTTTTTTTTATTTTTTGAACTATTAAGTTTTTCTATAAATATTCTTTTTGAAAAGATAACCGTCAAGTTGACGGTTATCTCTTTTTATTTAATTAAAAATCTTTTAATAAAAGATATAATTTTAGAAAATACAGTTTGCTCTGCACCATCTATCTTTCCATAGAAATGGTTATACTTTCTAAATTTCAAAATCTTTGCCCCCTATAAACTAGCCAAAAATTGGTTTAGTTCTTCCTTACTTTTAAAGTCCTCTACATAATCAATTCCTTTGTAGTTAAACTCAACGTGAATAGATCCATCTTTACCATACTTTTGCTTCATAGAAAAACCTCCTAAAATATTTAATTTTATGAAAGTTTATCCTCTTTAATTGCCAGTTAAATAAGATAACTTTCTTATAACATAAGTATATCATAAATGTGGTACTCTGTCAAGCCCCCAAACCGTTTTTTTGCTTTAAAATCTAAAAATAAAAATTTCTCGCCTAGTATTGACTATTTTAAAAGAACTGAAGAAACTTCAAATATAAAATTTGAAATAAAGGTATATAAAGTAACTGATCTTAATAGAGCTATTCTAACTCTTCAAAAGCTTCAATCAATGTCATAATGTTTCTCCCAAAATATTTTATTTTTTTGTTTAAATCTTAATTTATTATAGCTTTAACATAAAAAAAATCAATGTAAAAAAAAAGTCTAAATTATTAGATTCCAAAAGCAGATTGTTACATAAAGTTTTATTTTTTTAAATATATATGGTTAAAAAGTATAAAGGTATATGTAATAACATTATAGAAAAGTACAACTTCTATCTTTAATTTTTTTTTAAAATTTTATATAATAATAATTGAAAACAAACAATAATTTAATAAAAACTATTGGAGGCACTATGTTTGATTTTGGTAACAAGAAATTAATAGAAGATTTAAAGAGAGAAGTTAAATTTCAAAATAATTTAGTAGGTGTAGGATTAGCTATACAAGACGAATTAAAGAAGAAAAATGAAATATTAGAAAAAGAAAAAATAGAATATCAAAAGACTATAGAGTTTTTAACTAATGAGATAGATAAATTAAAAGAAAAGATTGAAGAATTAGAAGAAGAAATAAAAATTGAAAAAGTAGGCATAAAAGTTCCTTACGAAGAATTTTATATAAAGATAAAAAATAATCGTGGTTATCATATGATTGATTATAAATATGAAGAAACTTGTGATAATATTATCAAAAATAAAATGATAATAAACAAACAAATAGCTACTTATTTTACAAGAAAAACTGATAAAGAAACTATTAATCCTGATGTTATAAAAGATTCTCATTATGATAAAATAATATATACTTATAAAGGTATACCTTACAGAACATTTCAAGACTTATGCATTATTAATGAGTTTTTAGAATCAGATAAATATATTAATTATAGAAAAGAATGTAGAACAGACGATATTAGTGAATACGTAACTAAAAAGATTTGTAATAAAAAATTAGAGTGTAAAATAATGGGCAATGATATAGATGAGTTTATAAAAATATTCAATAAACAAGTTAATAATGAAGAATTTTATAAAGGTATAAAACTTTATCATCAAAGAACTTTGCTTTGTTTAAACGAATACATATTTGAAAATAAAAAAGAATTTATGAATATAGTTAAACATTTGATATATAAACGTAAAATGTAAATATTTAAATTAAAAAGAGCCAAATGGCTATTTTTTTAATACCTCATTTTTTCTCAGAAACTTACATAACTTATAAATTATATTTATTGAATAAAAATACTTATAGTTTTTTAGCATTAGTTCATGTTATAATATAATAAAATATACTATTATTATAAGGGAAGGACTTATTATGAAATTAATTGATTTAAGTTATTTTAAACATGATATGACATCTTTAGAAGAAATAGAAGTTGAGAACTATAGAAATATATTAACTTTTGTTGAGAATTATAAAATAGAAAAAGGAGAAGTAGATTTAAGTTTTCTAGGATTACCAAGTATGAAACTAGCTTATGCTAAAGATAAAAAACATCTAACATTTTTTATTGGTAATGTAAAAGGACTATTTATCTATGATGAAGCAGATAAGGCGTTCTTTTTAGAAAATAAAGAATTACTAGATGATGAAAATAGAGAAGATGTAAAAGAATTTTTATCTGATATAAAACTACCATATGTAATAGTTCCTACTACTTTATCAATAAAAGAAAAAGAAGCTATTTATCACATGTTTATGGCACTTAAAAAGCATTATTGAATTTACTAATAAATATAAATAAAAAAAGTGAGATAGAAATATCTCGCTTTAATTGATATGAATTCAAGGGATCACACCCTCGCTTATCCGGGAATCCAAATGTAAATACCCTATATAAAATCTGTCAACACTTTTTTTTATTTTTTCTCCGTTTTTTTATTTTTTCTTTTATTTTCAATGGTTTTTATTTTAAGTTTTTTTGAAAATTTTTTTTAATATTTTTTACAAATTTATTGATTAGTTAAGAATAATAGATTATAATTGTTATAAGAGGTTTATTTTTTTTATTTTATTACACGATTTAGGAGATTCAATTATGAAAAATAAAAAAACAGTTGTTAGTTTCTTAACTACTGCCCTAATTTTAGAAGGAAGAAAAGCTAATAGAAGAGTTACTATCGAAGTTCTTCCATAAGGAGATATATGACAGAAAGAGAAAAAATGTTAAATGGGATTCCATATAATGCTTTAGATAGGGAATTACAATCTCTTCAAGAGAATGCCCAAATATTACTTTATGAATATAATCATCTTTCTCCAGAAAATAAATTAAAAAAATCAAAAATTTTGAAAGAACTTTTTGGAGAATGTGGAGATTTAGTTTTTATTAATCAAGACTTTAAATGCGATTATGGAAAAAATATTTTCTTCAAAGGACTTGCTATTTTAAACTATAATTGTGTTATTCTTGATAACTCCATTGTCACTATCGGAGAAAATGCTTTTATAGGTCCAAATACAATTATTTCTTGTGCTAGTCACCCTATATTAGCTTCTGAAAGAAATAAAGGTATAACTCTTAGCAAACCTATCACTTTGGGAAATAATGTATGGCTAGGAGCTAACTGCACTGTCTTAGGTGGAGTTACTATTGGAGATAATTCTATAATAGGAGCTGGTTCTGTTGTTACAAAAGATATTCCTGCTGGAGTTATTGCTGTAGGAAATCCCTGTAAAGTTTTAAGAGAGATAACTGAAGAGGATTCCATTTTATTAAAAAACAAATAATTTATATTAAAAGGGTTACCACAAAATTATTTATACTTGTGATAACCCTTTTTGTTTTTAAACAAAAAATCTATACTTTCCTATTAAATAAAAAGGACTAATTTCAAAGAATTAGTCCTTTTTCATATACCTTTTAATAGCTTGAATGGTGCATACAAGCTATTAAGAACTTTTTGATACCTTTACTGCTTTAATGTTTTTTTTAGATTATTTTCATCTTCTTCTATCAATATTAAAAATGATTTTAAACCAAATTCAATATATTCTGATTTAGTCTTAAATTTAAAATAATCTTTTAATTTTTCAATTGATTGATTTATAGAGTTTTTTGTTTTGTCATCAGCTCTTATTTGTATGAACTTATCCTTTCTATTTTTCAAAACAACTCCTTTATTTTCCCTGCTTTTTTTTAGTTAATATTCCTAACTTACTTAATTTAAAATAATTACTTCTTATAAATTCAATATCAAATCTATATGATAACTCTTGCTTATAATAAATCGTTCCACCCTTTTGACAACTGGAAGCGGTTCTATGTGCTGTTATAAAGGTTTCCCCTTCAGCTATGGCTAATAAAAATCTACTTTCATCTATGTAATAATCTTCTAATAATTTTTCATCGCTAATTTTTTCTATATTCATTTTCTCTCCTTATTCAAGTAAATACATATCAGTTCTTCAGCATATAGCACCAAAAGTATTGTACTATAATCCTACGAGTTATATATATTCTTATTTTATATAAAAAAAGAATTTTAAATTTTTAAGTTTATCGTCTTATTTAACGATTCTAAATTATGTATATTACTTTTTTTTAATTAATATTTTATATACTTTATTAGAAGTTAATTTTAAATCCTAAATAAATATTTTTTTCTGCACTAGATGATTTTAAAGATTTTCTATATTCTGCACCAGTAAATAAATCTACTCCCGAACCTATAGATGTTGAAATTTCTAATTTTTCTTTTGCATATACTTCATACTCATCTTTTCCTAAATTTTTATATTTATCTTCTTCCAAAAACTCTTTACCTATACTAGATAAAAGTTTTATTTGAGTAGTTATATTGTTAAAGAAGAATAAATTTTTCTCTAAAGAGAATCCTATTTCTCCATTAACTGAATCATTATCTTTACTAGTTTTTAATTCTTTTCCATTTGAAGTTAATTTATAATCTGTTTCTGTTCTTGAAATATCTAAATTAATAAAATAACCTGAATAGAACTCATCTAAATTAAAACTTTCATATTTCTGTTCTAAACTAGTAAAATATCCATAATAGAAGTTGTCAATTTCATTTACATTATCATCAAATTCTTGGTTATTTTTTCCTATATATAAAGTTCCAAAAAGGTTTCCTAAATCTTCATTTCTATTAAAATATAGGTTTACTTGCCCTCCTTTTGAATCATATTCCTTTTCTCCTGTTTTACTATCTCCTTTAAACATAGCTATATTTATTCCATATCTAGTAATATCATTAAGTACACCATAATTTAAATTATAAATAGGAGTTTCTAAGTCTTCGGATTTTAAATAATTTATATCAGCATTTAAAATCCAATCTTTTTCATAGGTATCTAGCATAGCTCTATTTTTTAAACTGTCATTAACTGTATTTTTTACCGAATAAATTTCATCTAAATACTTCTGAACTTCTTGAACATTATCCAATGACTTATTATAGTATTTTCCACCTAATTCAAATCCTGTATACCCCATTTGAGTATCAATATTAACTTCTTCCCAAAGATTTATTTCTTTAGCTGAAGCACAAACTGACAGTATAGCAAATAATCCAAATAATATTTTTTTCATTTTTCCCTCCAAAAGTTTTATTTTTGCTAACCGTCAACTTGACGGTTAGAGTGTTATCTTTTTTTAATACATCTTTTCCAAATAGAACCCTAAAGATATTAAAAGTATAATAAGACCAATACAAAATAATATTATTATTATCTTTTCTAACTTTTTGTCTTTTATCTCCACATTTAAATATAAAATTATTAAAACTGTTATCAATGAGCAAATAATAAAAAGTGTAGATTTTTGTTCTAATAAAAATATTAGTTTCATTTTAATTCACTTTCCTTTAATTCTTTTATAAAATTTTTACTTGCTTTAAATTTTACAGTTTTTATTTCTATTTTTTCTTCTACTTTTTTTCTTGTTGGTATATAAATATTCTTCTCAATTTCTTTTAAACTAAATGTCCCTACATTTTTAAAAACTACCTTTTCTTCTTTGGTTAAACTTTCCTTAAATGTTCCCCAAAAAAGTTCAAGAAATAATGTAATCTGTTCTCTTGATTTAAATCTTTTTGACGCATATAACTTATCAATAAATTCCTTTTGATTCATATATTATCCTCTTTAAACCACAATTTTATATTTTAATAATAAAAAAAGCCCACAACCAAAAAGGGGTTACGTTAATCCCTTTTCAGTCGCAGGCGTTGAGGTTCTTCCTTTTTCCCACGAAAATTATTATTTTTTCTCTTATAAGTTTAAAGGAATTATAACATAATATAAATAAATATTCAAGTTAATAATCAAATATAACTAGAATTTGTATGAAACTCCTAAAGTTCCTATGCTGTCATCAAACATATATTTATATTCAGCGTATGAAGAAATAGAATCATTTGATAACTCTAATCTTAAAGATATATCTTTGTAGTCTTCATTATCATATTCTGATATTTTTACAAATTCAGAATGGTTAATTTGTCTTAATCTTACATTTACTTCTTCATACGGATCTGACAACTCTGCTAAATATGTTCCTGATAATTTTACTCCTGCTTTTAATGTATCAGTTAACATAAATTCTTTTCCTATTTCTATTCCAACTCCTGCTTCGATTGAAGTTACATCTTGTTTTTCTATTTCAAGACCATAGTTTCCATCTTCTTTAATTTCAGAGTTCATAAGTTGAGTAAAGTTAGCTTCTAATTTAGGTGTTATATAGAAAGAATTAAAATCAAATTTTCTAGTTAATACATTGTTTAATCCAATATATGTGCTATCTATATCAGCTGTTTGTCTTCCATAAACATCTCCGAATTTTAAATCTCTTTCTAAATCTCCATCAGTTGCTCCAACAAATAAGTTATTTACTAATCTATACCCATTGTTTTGATAAATGTTATATAAGTTTGCTTGAACAAACATATCATCTCTTTCAGCATTATTCATTTCAAAACTTGATTTCATTTTTCCAACATTTATTATTCCACCTAATCTATTATTAGCTGACATTTGTTTATCCATTCCAATAAATACAGATTGAATGTCTGTATCATAACCTGAAAGGTTAGAAGAATCCACATCAAAATTTTTGTAGTCTGCTCCTGCTATAATTCTTGTATCTTTATCAGTATCTTGATTAAATACTTGAGAATATAAAGTATCTCTATTAAATCTAACCATTTCAAGAGTTTGTTTATTTAAAGCTGGATAAATATCATTACCAAATAAATTATTAGTTGCTCTGTTAAATTCTTTTACTGTATTTATATCTTTTAAATTATTATATAATTCTTGTCTAATTATATCTCCATCAATATAATTATCTTCTAAGTAAGAAGCTATATTTTTATTATTTAAAAGTTCAGAAAATTCTTTTCTTTCTAAAGTTTTATCAGTAGAGTTATAATCATACATAATAGAATCTGATTTTATTTCTCCATTATGTTCTTTAATAGATATATTACCATTAACAGCTATTTTATCATTGAAATTATTTTCAGCATAATTTCCTGCTAGATAAATATCTCCATTTACTTTTTCAGCTTCAAGTTTTCCATTAGCTCCTTGAACAAATTTACCATTTGAAACATTGATAGTAGTACTTTCTATTGTTCCTCCATCATTTTTTATTATTCCTCCAGCTGTTTCTACTTTATCTCCAAATATTTTTCCTTTATTTATGATTGTTGCATTTGGACCTTCAGCCTTAACATTTCCATAAACAATTCCTTTTTCATTATTTGTGATAACAGTAGCAAATTTTCCCTCTATATCTTGAGAAGAAAAATCTCTAGCATATAATCCAAACACAGGTTGTCCTGTTGCTGTTTCTTCTGAACGTATAGTTCCATTATTTATAGCTGTTCCACCATTTTGGGCTAATATTCCAACAATACTTGATTGAATAGTTCCGTTATTTATTGCTGTTCCATTTCCTTCTACTGACATACCATAGAACATATTTTCTATTATTCCTTTTTCGGCGTTTTCAATTTTTCCACCTTTAGCTTGCATACCAATTCCCATTGGAATTACAACTACATCTTCTACTATATGACTTGGATTTCCTTTAATTAGACTTTCATTAACTGCTGTTCCACCTTCTACTAAAACTCCAACTCCACCAACAGTTTCCATATAGCCATCATTATCTCCATCATATCCATTTCCGGCTAATTGAATAGTTCCTTTGTTTATAAAGCTTCCAGCTTGTTGGTAAACTCCAGCACCTTCTCCAATTTTTACTATATGACCTTTTCCTGCCATATCTACTTCTTTTAAACCTTCAATTGATATTGTTCCTTCATTTGTAACAATTCCACCATTATTTTTTATAACATAGGCTTCTTTATTAAATGTTTCATAAATTCCATCTTCATCTTTATCTAACATTTCAACATCTGATTTATATGTTAAATTTCCTTTATTAGTAAAATTGTCATTTTCTTTTATATTAAAAACTATTCCATTTTCTTGAACTTTATTTTCAGTATTTATATTTCCTTGTGGTTTTTCAGGTTCTACTGGCTTATTTGTTGGTCCTCCCGGTTCTCCCGGTTTAATTATATCTATTCCGGGTATAGTTTCAGGTTTTTCAGGCTCTACTGGTTCAGATGGTTCTATTGGTGTCCACTCAATAGGTGGTTTTATTGTATCATTATATCCGGGTAATTTAACTTCTCCTATATTCTTAACACTTTCTAATTCTCCATTTCCAAATCCACCATTTAAAAAGAATACTATTTCTGTATCTTTCTCTTTTGGAAATAATGGGTCAGCTTCACTTGCCATTGCTAAACTTCCAGTGATTAAAAATGCTGTTACAAAAGCTAGTGTTACTTTACATCTTCTTTTTAAAAATCTTTTTAATAGTTTTTCCTCTTGCATATAAAATCCCCCTAAATGTTTTATATTTTCTTGCTTCTTATGTTAGAATCATACCTCTTTTCCAAAAAAATGTCAATACATTTTTATAGAATTAAAGGTATTTATAATACTATTTTTTAATCTTTTTATATTATTTTACTAGAGATAGAAAAAATAAAATTTTTTAATTTTTTTTTGTTAGAAAAATATAATAAATATTCTTTTATATTCTTTTTTTTGCTTTTTTAGTATGGTATAATTAAAAGAAAGAGGTTTTTATGGATATAGTAATTTTTGATTTAGATGATTGTCTAATAATTACAAACCAAATAGAGGATTTAAGAAAAAATAGACAATGGAAAGAAATTAAATATCACTTAGATAAAACATTTATGTTACCACAAATGAAAAATTGGTATGAGGGATTTGTTAAAAGAAATTATAAAATAGTAATAGTTACCAGCAGTCCTAAAACATATGCTCAGCAAGTTTTAGAATATCATCATATAAAATATGATTTAATTATAGGTTACCATGATACTCAATTACATAAACCATATTGTGATCCATATAAAAAAGCTTTAGATTATTTTGAAAATTATGGAAAAATAGTAGTTATTGGAAATGAGTTAAAAGATATGTTATCTGCAACAGATCTATTAAAAAAATATAATATTAAAACAAAGAATTATCTATTTAACGCTTCTGAAGAGGAACTTAAAATAAATGAAGACCTTATCAAACAAAATGGATATATAATTCTTTAAAAGGGAGAAAAAAATGATATATACTTTAGAAAACTATATTTTATTTGCTTTAATTTATTCATCTGTTAAAGAAGGGAGATTTCCTAGTCAAGAATATGATAGTGACATTCTTGTAGAAGTATTTAAAACTTCTATAATTGATAAAGAAAATATCTTTGAAGCTTCTGAAAATAAGAAACTAGAAATGATAAATAAGTCTGCTAAAATTCTTCAAAATAGAAACTCAAGAATAAATATAGAAAAAAGAATAGAAAATATGAAAAGTTTATTTATAGAAACTGATAAACTTAATATTTTAGCTAAAAAAATTCCTTTAGAGATGGAGCTTTTAGAAAAAAACAATATGAAAACAATCGTTTACGAAGACGAAAAATATCCCAAATATTTAAAAGAATTAAAAGATCCTCCATTTATTATTTTTTACAAAGGGTATTTTCCAAGTGATAGAGAGCTTGAAAAATCTTTAGCTATTATTGGAACAAGAAATCCTGAAGAAAAATATGGTAGAGAAGTAGCTCGTAGAGTAGGAAAAGCTCTCCTTGATAAAGGTTGGTGGAATATAAGTGGTCTTGCATTAGGCTGTGATGAGTATGGACACAAGGGGTCTATTGGAGCTACTGGTGCTATTTTAGCTCAAGGACTTGCTACTCCAGTATTTCCTAAAGAAAATACAGAACTTGCTAATGAAATTTTAGATAATCAAGGATTTTTAATGTCTGAACTTCCACCAAGTATTAAACCTAATAGTATTTTCTTTGTTCTTAGAGATAGATTGCAAAGTGGATTAACAAGAGGAATTTTTGTAGTTGAAACTTCTTGTAAAAGTGGAACATTACATACAGTAAAATATGCTTTAGAACAAAATAGAAAGGCTTTTATTTGGAATCCTCTTTTGGTAAAAGATTTACAAAATGAAAATGAAGTACAAGGAAATATAGGACTTTTAGATAGAACTGGAAAAAAATATGAATTTAATGTTACTATTCCAAAAACTTTAAAACAAAATACTATTGCTATAAATAATAACAAACACTTAATCGAGTATCTTCAACAAATAGAATCAGAAATTAAGTTTGAAAAAGAAGAAAAAAATAGAGAAGAGTTTTTACAAAATAAATTATTTTAAAAATTAAAATTATAAAAGCTCTAAAATCAATTTTAAGGCACTTTCTTTTAGCTTAACGAGTAAATATTCAAAAAACTTAATAAAACTTCTCAAAATTGATTTAGGACTGTTTTCTAAATGAATTTAGTTCTAGTTTAGAGTTAATATTTTGTAAATTAATATTTTTTCTAAAAATTAAGAGAATTTTTCTTATTTATTATTGACTTATTTTTAAATAAGAAATATACTAAAGTTAGCCATATATATTACCATTTTTATTAACAGAAGAAACGATTCAAGAAGAAGGAATTACTTATTGTAGTTCCTTTTTCTCTATATATCATTTTATATGAAAATCATAAGAGTTAATTTTCTAAAAATATATTTTTTTATTTAGAATTATAAATTTATTTTTTATAAAAAATTCAAAAAATAAAAAAAATCAATTCTCCTATCTATTAATAGAATCTATTATATATTAATCTATTATATCTATTAGGAGGCTTGCAAACCCTCTAAAAATAAGGGTTAGAACGTTGTTACACCGTGATAAAAGTTGCATTTTAATTTTTTATACCGTGATAAAAAGTGCATTTTAATTTTTCTCACCGTGATGAAAGGTGCATTTTAATTTTTTATACCGTGGTAAAAAGTGCATTTTAATTTTTACACCGTGATAAAAGTTGCATTCTAATTTTTATACCGTGATAAAAAGTGCAATCCTATTTTTTTATTTTTAAAACCTCTTATTTCCTTGAATTTGATAACACATAAAAATATACAGAGATAAAAAGTGCATATAAAAAATTCAAAATTATTCTTTTTTTTAATTGAATAAATATATATACCGTGATAAAAGTTGCATATATAAAATTTAAAATTATTCTTTTTTTAATTAAATAAATATACACCGTGATAAAAAGTGCAAAAAAATAAAAAAGTTTTGAGTATTCAACATAATTTTATCTATTTTTTTATAAGAATAAATAAATATTAATATTAAACACCGTGATAAAAAGTGCAAAAAATAAAAAAGTTTTGAGTATTCAACATAATTTTATCTATATTTTTTATAAGAATAAATAAATATTAACATTAAATACCGTGATAAAAGTTGCAAAAAAATAAAAAAGTTTTGAGTATTCAATATAATTTTATCCATTTTTTTATAAGAATAAATAAATATTAACATTAAACACCGTGATAAAAAGTGCAAAAAAATAAAAAAGTCTTGAATATTCAACATAATTTTATTCATATTTTTCTAAAATTATGCAAATAATAATATTAAATACCGTGATAAAAATTGCATAAAAAATAAAAAAGGGAGATACTGAAATCTCCCAATAAATTTATTTTTTCTTTTGTTCTTCATTAAATTTTAAAAGTTCTATATAATAAGACCAAAAAACTTCTATTTTTTCTTCATTTTTTAAGGAAAGAATTTCATTAGCTTTTTCTTTTCCATATATTTTTTTCACAAAGGAAATAATCTTTTTTTCATTTTTAGTAACTTCTTCATTTTTATTTAGTTCATTTAGCATATCTAGTTTTTTTCTACGTCCTCTTTTTTTAGGAGTGGAAGTAGTTTTTTCAACTGGCTCTTCTATGATTTCAGCTTCTTCTATTAGATTTTCTTCCATAGCTTCTAAAATGTATGTTTTTAAAGTATTAAAATACATTGTAGGACTATTGTGCTTCATTGTAATTAAAAAATTATTTTCTCCATTTTTTAATTTAAATTTTTCTAAGGCTTTAATTTCTATTTTAGCTTGTTCTTCTTCTAATAATTTTTCAAAGTTAGCTAAAGAAGATTCTTTATTTTTTACCTTTTCTTTTATATTTATTTCTTTATCTAATACTTTAGTAATTAGCTGAATATTTTCTATGCCTTTAGAATTTATCTCTTCTGTTTTTAAATCGTCATTTTTTTCACTATTTTCTACAATTATGGCGTCTTCAATATCAGCATATTTATCTATTTCTATTTCTTCTAATTTTCTTTTTTCTTTTTTATTTTCTTCCTTATTATCAAGAGCATATTTAATAGCATTTTTAAGATAACTAAAAGTTGAAAAATCATTTTTTATATTATAATAGCAAAGTTCTAATCCTTGGATTAATTCTTCATTGGAAAAATCTCTAAATAATTTATGTAAGGTCTTTTCAAGATTATCTTTATTAAAAAATCCTGAACGAGAAATATAAATATTTTTTTTGATTTTTTCAATTTTTTTAGTAAGCTCATCACTAAGACTAACTTTTCTTTTAACTAAAAAAGTAAAACCTATTATTTTTCTACCTTTTGTTTTATTTTTTACTTGAATATTAATATCTGTATTTTTGTTTATATCTTTTAAACAAGTGTTTATAATAAATCTTTTAACATCATAAAGCTCAGGATATTTAACATTAAAAATTTTATAAATATCTTCAACTTCTATATCAAAACACCCTTTATACAAATTAGATTCTGCTCTTAGATAAAATTCAACACTATTTTCTTTTTTTAATTTAACAATATTTTCAAGAAAATATTCTGAAAAATTATTTTTAAATTTTTTAAAAAATTCTATAGCTGAGTTACCCCATTTAACATCTATACTTTCATCATTTGGAGAATAGATTACTTTATCAAAAATAGAAATAGCTTCTATTTTTTTATTAGGTTTTAAAATAGTTAAAGGCTTCTTTTGAAGTGAAAAAACAAATTCACTTAATAAAGAATAACTTTTTCTAGTCATATTCAACATACGTTTTACTTCTTTTGGATTAAAACTATATACCTTATTATCAGGGTCAGTATCTTTTATACCAGCAATAAGGAAAAGGAGTAATTGCTTTTCTTTTAAAGTAAAATCTGTGAAAATTGTATTTGAAAAATCGTTATGATAAGTAACCTCTTTTTTCATTATGTCAAATAAAGTTAAATTGTTTTGACTTTCTTTTTTTGCCATTCCTCTATTCCTTTCATAATTTTTTATTAGTTTTTTCTTTTAACATAGAAGATAAAACCAGTTATCTCTTTCCCTTCTTTTATATCTTCAAGAGAAATGTTTAGATCCGTATTATTATTAATATCTTCTATACATTTATTAATTAAAGTTCTTTTTATTTCTCCTGAAGCCTTATAATTAACATTAAAGATTCTTTTTATATCTTCAATTTTTAATAAAAAATCTCCTTTAAATAAATTTATTTCAGCTTTTAAGTATAATTCAATACTATTTTTTCTTGTTAACTTCAAAATATTTTCTGTATAATTTTTATTTAAATATTTATTAAAATCTTTAAAAATTTTTATGGCAGTTTTTCCAAAATAAACTTCAATATTTTTAAATTCATTAATATATGATATGCTATCAAACATAGAAATTTTTTCTAACTTATTGTCAGGCGAAAAAATAAACATAGATTTTTTGCAAATTGAATCAATAATTTGATATAAAACTTCATATGAATTTCTATCTAATTTTAATAAAGATTTTATTTTTTTTAATTGATAACAATACAAAGTATTGTCTAAATTTTCTTCTTTTATTTCTTGGATTAAAAGAAACAAAAGTTGTTTTTCTCTTAATTCAAAATCAAAAAAAGATAGATTATTTAGAAGAAGTTCTTTAGGTATTTTTTGCTGAGATGGCAAATTTTTTATAATTACAGAATTATCAGTATAAATAACTTGCACTTCAGCTTTTTCAGGTGTTATTCCCATAGTTTTAAGTAATTTCCTTGACAAAGAAAGTTTAGTACTAGCAGGAGAGAAAATTACTTTTTGTTTTTTTATATTTAAAATATTTTCATTATCCATAAGTTCTCCTTTTAAAAATAAGTACCTGTTTTGTAAAATTATAATTCTTTTTTATAAAAAAGTCAAGAAAATAATTTGATAAAAATAAAGAATTTGAGATACTTTTTAACAAAAATAATATATCTCCTATTAACATAGGAGATATATTTTATGGGTTATTTATTGCCTATTGTCTTTCTAAATCAGAGATTTTATCCTCTAAAATTTTATTTCCCCATTCTTGGGCTGTAGTATTCCCTTGGGCTTTTCCCCAAGAAGTGTTTTTAATAATTTCCTTTAAATAATCATCTTTTTGAGTTTCTTTAAATAAGTTTTCACTTTCTTTAGGAGTTAATTCTTTTTTTTCTTTATCTGATAAAGAAAAATCCTCATTTCCATTTTTATTTAGCATTGAATTTTTAAGAGTTCCATTCTCATTAAACTTTAAAAATAATCTATTTATCTTACCATTATCAAAAGAAGTTATATGATTTAATTCTCCATTCTCATAAAAACTTAATGCTATTCCATGAGGTTCTCTATTATTATAGTTTGAAATTTCTTTTAACTTTCCATTTTCATAAAATTGTTCAACTCTTCCATGTAAATTATCATTTTTAAAATTAGCTTTTTTTTCTATACTACCATCAGGGTAATATGAAATTTCAAGACCATGTTTTTTTCCTTTTTCAAAGTTAGTATTTGTTCTTACTTGACCGTTCTCATAAAAATCAATTTCTCTACCATGTTGTTTGTCTTCAGAATAATTTATAATTCTTTTTAAACTTCCATTAGAAGAATAATTTAAACAAAGTCCATCTTTTAAATTGTTTTTATACTCCATATTTATTTGTAAATTACCTTCTAAATCATAAATTTTAGAATTACCATGTAATAATCCTTCTTTATATTCCGAACTTGAAATAATCAATCCTGATATTGGGTTATACTCAATATATTTGCCATCAAGCTTTCCATTTTTATAGTTAGCACAGCTTAATAATTTTCCTTCATCATTTCTTTGTACCCAAAGTCCATCTTTTAATCCCTTTTCATCATATTGATTTATAATCATATTTATCTTCTCCTTTCAAAGTTATTTTTCTTTAATAGCAATAATAATATATTTTATAAGATTTTGGTTGCTTGAAGTTATTGTTATAATATCATTAATTTCTTTTCCAGTATAAATAAGATTTCTAAGATCATAAAGAATAGAATCTGAATTAGCTATAACTTCTTTTATATTAACATTAGGGTATACTACAATACTTAGAGTATCTTGCCTTTCATTTTCAAACTTATAAAAATATGTCTTTTTAGAAAAAGTAAAAAGATCATTTTCATTTTTTCCATAATATTTACTAATAATTTTACCAGTAAAAATAAAATCATCATTAGACAACCCCTGCCATTTTTCTTCAGAAGAGAATCTCTTAATATCAAAATGTTTTCCCTTTATAGTATATTCATTATTTGATTTAATAATTTCAATATTAGAATTATTAATGTGAGCTTCTAATCCATTATCAAATAATTCAACTTGTTTTAAGTTATATCTTCCCTCAAGCTTATATTCTTCTTTTTTAAAACAGCCTTTTTGGAGAACAAAACAAATAACTCCCAGTGAAATAATAAATAAAATTTTAAATTTCCTCATAAAAACTTTCCTCCTAAAAATAAAAAAGCCCACAACTAAAAATAGGTTATGCTAGTAACCTTCCTAAATAGTTGTAGGCATTTGAGTTCTTCTCTTTTCCTACGAAAAAATATAAAATTTTATATTAATATTATATCATAAAACCCTCACAAAAAACAGTATTTTTTGAAAAAAATAAAAAAAGAAGGGAGTTTTCCCTTCTCTTTAGGTAAAAAAGAATTTGAGGTTTTAGTCAACTTAAATTTTACGAGGTAATAAAATATTTCAAAATGCAAGAATAATTTTAAAAAGTTTTAGTTACCTTAAAATTTATACTATGCAATCTCAAAATCTATAAATCAATTATAACAGAAGTATAAATAATTGTCAAAAAAAGTAAACCGTCAATTTGACGGTTTAGCATTTATCTTTCCCATTGGTTATCTTTATCAGAGTTAGCTTTTTCAGCCCAAGGATTAACTTTGTCAGTATCTTTTTCTTTATTCCAAGGATTGTCTTTAGTAATTTCTTTTTCTAATCTTTCCCAAGGTCTTACCAACTTAAATTCTATACTTTCAGCAGAATAATTTTTTTCTTTATGAAAATACTCTTCTTTAATATTTTTTCCAATAAAGGCAAAAGCCATTTTATTTTCTTTAAGAGCTGTAATAACAACTTCTCTATCATTTTTAAGATCATTAGAAGCATATTTTATTTCATGTCCATTGTTTTTAACTGCTTCCATTACTATATTTTTATTACCTCTTATTTCTTCTGAAGCCCAGCATAAAGAACCATAATTATTAACTGATTCCATAACCACTTCAGGGTCATTTTTAAGCCTCTCTGATACATATTGTAAAAGAGTTCCATTTTGTTTAATAGCTTCTATAACAATATCTTTATTGTCTTTTATTTCAGGAGAAGCAAATTCTAATGCCCATTCATAAGTTTTTAAGGCTTCTAAAACAATTTCTTTATTATTTTTTAAAGTATCAGAAGCAAATTCCAATGCTTTACCATCATTTTTCACAGCATTCATAATCACTTCAGGATCATTTTTATTTTTTTCTGATAAGTATTCTAAATTACAACCACCATTCTTTACAACTTCTAAAGCAATATCCTTATCATCTCTGAATTTATCAGGGGTAAACGTAATTGCATATCCATTATTTTTAACTGCTTCAAGAATAATGTCTTTATTGCTTTTAAGTTCAGAAGAAGCAAATATTAAAGCCATACCATCATTTTTCACAGCATTCATAACAACTTCAACATCATTTCTAAGTCTTTCAGAAGTATTTCCTAATGCAAAACCATAATTTTTGACAGCTTCTAAAGCAATATCTTTGTCGTTTTTTAATCTATTGGACGCATATTTTAAAGACCAACCTAAATTTTTAACTGCTTCAAGTACAACTTCTTTGTCATCTTTTAATTTATCAGAAGCAAATTCTAACATAGGTCCATATCCTTTAACTCTTTCTAAAACATATTTTTTATTATTATTTCTGTCCATTTCTCCTCCTCCTTTTAACTAAACCGTCAAATTGACGGTTTAACATTTATCTTTCCCATTGGTTATCTTTGTCAGAATTAATTTTTTCACTCCAAGGATTAGATTTATCAAATTCATTAGGTTTGGTGGTCCATTGATTGTCTTTAGATATTTCTTTTTCAGAAGCTAAAACTTTCTCTACATTTGGAAATTGTTGATGAATTTCTCTACTAGCAAACTCATAGGCGTGTTTATCCTCTTTACAAGCTTCTCTAACTACTTCAATATCATTTTTAAGCTGATTAGAAGCAAAAGCTAGAGAAAGTCCATTAGTTTTAACAGCTTCTAATACAAATTCTTTCTTTTCTCTAAAACTTTCATTTAAGAACTGTAATACTCCACCATTTTGTTTAAGAGCAATCATTACAATATCTTTGTTATTTTTAAAAATATCATTAGTAAATTCTAAGTTCCACCCTTTCTTTTCAACGGATTTCAAAGTAAATTCAAAATCATTTTTAACTTCTTGAGAAGCATATTTATAGATATTTTCATTTACTTCTAAAGCTTTTAACATAAAATCTTTATTAGAAGTTAATTCTTCGGATACATAATGTAATATAGATTCAAAACCATTTTTTATTAATTCAAGTACTAATTCTTGATCTTTCTTATATTGTTCAGGAGCAAACTCTAAAGCATAACAATTATTCTTTAATGCTGTCATTATAAGCTCGTTATCATTTTTAAATTTACTAGGAATATCCTTTAAAAGGATTCCATGTTCATTTAATATGTTTTTTATAAACTCCCTATCATTTTTAAGATCCTCAGATATAAATTGAAAAGCTCCAATGTAATTATTAATAGCTGTTTTTACAAAGTCTACATCATTTTTAAGTCTATCAGAAGCATATTCCATGACCCTACCATTAGTTTTAGCTAAATAACTCATAAACTCTTTATCATCTTTTATTTTATTATCTATAATCTCCATTACTTTTATATTTTCTAACATAGCATTTTTAACTATATATTCATCTCTTTGGAGGTCTTTACTAGCAAATTTAATAGAAAATGGATTATTTCTAATAGCACTTAAAACAACCTCTTCATCATTTTTAAGATTATCAGACACAAATTCCAAGTTGTTACCATACTGTTTACAAGCTTCTATTACTATTTCTTTGTCACTTCTAACTTTTTCAACAGCTCTACTTAAGTCCATTCCATTTTTCTTAATACTTTTAAGAATATATTCCTTATCATTCCATTCCATAAAATCCTCCTTTGTAATAAAAAAAGCCCACAACTAAATAGAGGTTAAGCATTTAACCTTCCTAAATA
>OGCV01000023.1_pt1 | contig 71344 bp, 63 predicted proteins | sample 1570201 | NCBI WGS metagenome assembly OGCV01 (sample SAMEA2582162, study PRJEB24529) | metagenome
GTAAATCTCTTTGTTAAAATGGATTTATCAAAGGAAAGAGAGGAGGAGAAAATATGCTTTCAAAATTAATTTTACCTATAATAAGTCTTACAAGTTTAATTGATGAGATCTTAGATTAATTGGCAATTTTTAACTAACACTTAATAAAAACGGAGGAATTTATATGTCTTATGAAAAACATTATTCTGATAGTGAGTTTTGGTCTACAGTAGCATCTATTTTTAAAAAAGTTGGAGTAAAATCATTGTGTCAAATTTTGGCTCTATATCATCTTATGAAAAGTGATAATATAGGTTTAGGGAATAAAGCTCTTATTGTAGCTGCTTTGGGATACTTAATATTTCCTATTGATGCTATTCCTGATGTTGTTCCAGTAGTTGGATATAGTGATGATTTAGCAGCAATAGCAACATTGATTTTAAAATTGAATAACTATATAGATGATGATATAATTGAGGCTGTATATGAGTCTATAAATAGTTATTTTGATATTGAATACAACACTGTAAAAAGACATCTTGCATAAGGAGGGGCAAAATGGCAGGTAAATGTAAAGATTGTAGATACTACAATGGAAAAAGATGTGAAATTTATGGGGCACGTATGCCGAGCAGCAGTTGTGGCACTCACTTTGCAAGTTATACTAGAAGTGAAACTACTACTTGCAAAGATTGTAGATTTTATGACGGAAAAAGTTGTGAAATCTATGGTGCTCGTATGCCAAGTAGTAGTTGTTCACAATTTAGTAGATACAGATAAAATAAAAAACCAGTTTACTTAATAGGTAGACTGGTTTTTTTAGTTGAATCAAAGCTTAAAAACTGAAATTACATTGCTTTTTTACGGTGTTCGTTATATAATGATATTGTCAAGGAGGTGAGTGTATTGCTGAGCATCTTAGTTGCACTAATCGCTGTCTTGCCTTTAATCTCTAAGGAAATTAGAGAATGGCTTAAATATTTCGACGAAAAGAAAAGCCAAAATAAAAAAGGTAAGAAAAAGTAACACACTTGGAGGAGAACGCCATCTCCTCCAGCCTTGAAAATAAAAAAGTTGGAGGATTAAATAGATGAAAGTAGTTGTAATAATTGCAATAATATTTTTAATTCCATTAGTTATAAGTCCACTATTAAGAAATTATTTTAGATATAAAAAAAATCTCCCATTAGAAGATAATATCTATGGAAGATTTATAAAATTTTTATTATTAAAATAAGGAGATAACGCCATATCTCCTTATCTTTCTACGTCAAGTAGACTTAGTGTATTGCTATAATAATTATAACAGTTAATTTGGATAAAGTCAACAGGAGTGTAACAATGAAAGAAAGAGACACTATGAGAGAACTAAAAATAATGTTTAATAGTGATGGGAAGGGAACTTATACAACTAGAATAAGTCTTCCTAAAACTTGGATTGCACAAATGGGCATTACTAAAGAGGAAAGAGAAGTTATTGTTAAATTTGAAGATAATAAAATCATCATTGAAAAAAAGAGTGATAATTTTGAAAAGCAAGTTAATAATAAATAAAACTATAATCTAAAAAATATAAGATATTTGTATTTTGGGGTGATTTACATGGCAACTAATTTTTATTTTCTAAAAAAAGATTGGAGTGCTTTAGCTCAAATTGGGGAGATGGCAGAATACACACTGCACAAAGATCCCAACACAGCAATTATTAAAATTAGGCAGTTGGGGGAGTATATAGCAAAACTAATGGTAAAAGTTGAGGAGTTACCAGAGGTTGAAAATCAAATTGACAGAATTAGAATGTTAAAAGAAAATGGTTTAATTCCAGATGATATAGATAGAATTTTCCATAAGATTAGAAAGGCTGGAAATACAGCAGTACACGATATGAGAGGAGAGGTGTCAGAGGCAGAGGTTTTGCTATCTTTGGTGGTAAAACTTTGTGGGTGGTTCAATGAGGTATATGGTAGTGACTACACTTTCACATCAGACAACATAGTGTATAAAACACCTGAATATGTAGATTACAAGGAGAAATATGAGGCATTGCTCTCTCAAGTGGAAAGTAGAGAGGGGGAGTTGCAAAATCTAAAGGCTCAAGATATTTCATTTAAGACACCTGAAGAGAGAAAGAGAATTATTAAAAACAAAAAGCCTATGGAGCTAAGTGAGGAAGAAACAAGGGTTTTAATTGATGATCAGCTTAGAGAGGCTGGTTGGGAAGTTAATACCCCTATTTTGAATTACAGATATAGAAAGGTCTTACCTGATAAAAGCAAGGCAATGGCAATAGCTGAGTGGCCTTGTAAAAAAGAGGATGGTGAGCAAGGCTGGGCTGACTATGCACTTTTCTATAAAAACAGGTTCTATGGGGTGATTGAGGCAAAGAGAATGGGGGTAGATGTTCTAACTGCTCTCAATGTGGATTCGGATATGTATGCCAAGGGGGCAGAGCTAAGAGAGGGTATAACTTTCTGTGATGGCTCACCTTTTGGAAATTATAAAGTACCATTTCTATTTTCAGCAAATGGACGTGAATACAACAAGGAATTTATTGAGAAATCTGGTATATGGTTTTTAGATGGTAGAAAAGCTGGAAATCTTCCAAAAGCTTTAAAAGGTTTCTATGCTCCAGAGGATTTGGAGATTTTGTTAAATAAAGATGAGGAGTTAGCTAATAAAACATTGGCTGAAAACTCTTTAGATTATCTTAGATCACCTGATGGGCTGAATTTGAGATATTATCAAGCTGAGGCTATTGAGGCTGTGGAAAGGGCATTGATAGAGGGTAAACACAAGGTACTTTTAACAATGGCAACAGGTACAGGGAAAACAAGAACAGCCTTGGCATTGATATACAGATTGCTAAAAAGTAAGAAGTACAATAGAATTTTGTTTGTTGTGGACAGGGCAAGTTTAGGGGAACAAGCAGATGATACTTTTAAAAATGTAAAGATTGAGGAGCAATTTCCACTATCTAAAATTTATAGTATAATGGGGCTTGAGGAGAAATTCCCTGAAACTGATACAAGGGTGCATATTGTAACTATTCAAGGGCTTATAAAAAGGGTGCTTTCTCCAAGTGATGAAAACTATCTATCAGTTGGAAAGTATGATTGTATCATAGTTGATGAGGCTCACAGAGGGTATGTGCTAGATAGGATACCAACTGAAGAGGAGACATTGATTAGAGATGAAAAGGAGTATCAAAGTAAGTATAGAAATGTAATTGAGTATTTTGATGCTGACAAGATAGCTCTTACAGCTACACCAGCTCTACATACCTATGATATTTTCGGTGAGCCTGTGTATGAGTATTCATATAGACAAGCTGTGCTAGATGGGTATTTGGTAGACTTTGAGCCACCATATATTATGGAAACTAAGCTCTCTAAAGATGGGATAACTTTTGAAAAAGGTTGTGAAGTCAAGGTATATGACAAGGTTTCTCAAGAGGTAAAAACAATAGAAAACCTAGAGGACGAGCTTAATTTTGATGTGAGCAAGTTTAATACAAAGGTTATTACAGAGGGGTTTAATCGTGCTATTTGTAATGCTCTTGTAGAGAGAATTGATCCTACTGGAGAGGAGAAAACCCTTATTTTCTGTGCAAATGATGAGCACGCCGATATGGTTGTTAGAATTTTAAAAGAGGAGTATGACAAGCTTGGGGATTACTCTATGAACAACGATATGATTAAAAAGATAACTGGCTCTGTAAAAGATGTGGATAAGCTTATTAGAAAGTTTAAAAATGACAGCTACCCAACTATTGCAGTTACAGTTGATCTTTTAACAACTGGTATAGATGTGCCTAAAATCTGTAATTTAGTGTTTTTAAGAAAGGTTAAAAGTAGAATTTTATATGAGCAAATGATAGGTAGGGCAACTAGACTTTGTCCAGCTATTAAAAAAGAGTGTTTTAAAATATATGATGCTGTGGGAATCTATGAGGATTTAGAAAAGTATTCAGATATGAAACCTGTGGTGGCAAACTCTAAAACCTCTGTAAAGGAACTATTTGATAAATTTGACACTATAAAAGAAGATGAAAAGGCTACTTCATACTTTATGGATCAAATTATTGGACGGATTCAAAGAAAGAAAAATATTATTAAAGAGAAAAAATCAAATGATATTAAGGTATTATCTGGATATATGAGGGGAGAAGAGGTAACTAATATAGATAGTTATCTTGTGGATCTGAAAAATACCCAAGATAACAAGAAGATCAAGGTTTTAGAAAAGGAAAAAGAGTTTTTAATATATTTGGATAGCTTAAAAAGGGAAAATTACAAGATAATTGCTGAGGAAGATGATGTTGTTACAGATTTCAAACAAAGCTTTGGAAGGGATAAAACTCCTGAAGATTATCTTGAAAGTTTTAAACAATATATCAAGGAAAATGAAGATAAAATTGAGGCACTAAAGATATTGAAAACAAATCCTAAAGCTTTTACTAAAGAGGATTTAAAGGATATTAAATCTAAATTAGATGCCTATGGATATAGCAAAACAAAGCTGAATACTGCTTATCAAAACCTAAAAAATGAGGATATTTTAATAGATATTCTATCTTTTATAAAATATGCTATTGATGAAAAAGATGAGGAGTTAATCAGTAGAGATAGAAAGATTGAGAGAGTTATGGAGAAAATCAAAAAATTGAATAGATGGAATGCTCGTCAAGATAAGATTATTAGCAGAATAGAGATGGTTTTAAAAAGTGAAGATGAGTATATCTCCAAAGAGGATTTTGATAGTGGAATATTTAAAAAGCAGTATGGGGGAATTAAAAAAATAGATGAGATTTTACAAGGTAAACTTGATGAGATAATGGATATTATCTATGATGGGATATTATTAAATTAAATTTAATTATCTAGCATATCATTAACTGAATTTTATAAAAGATTATTTAGTTCAAAGTTCAATTTTAATAATACTAAGTTATCTTTTAAAGTTCAGTTTTCAAAACTTCCAATAATCAAGGAGTTTGATAAAACGACTATGATTATTGAGACGCAGAAACGGAGTTTCTGTGATCCTTAATGTAACACAGGACTTCGCCTGTGTCTCAAAAGTAGTAGTCGCTAAAGCTCCTCTACTTTTGGAAATTACGTCAACTTGATGTTAGGGAGAATTAATCTCTAATATCAGCTAAAATGGAATTTGGAGAAGAATATTAGAGAGAGTTACGAAATCTGACGCTAAAAATTCCGACGTGTTTGAGACGAAGTCGAGTTTCGGAATTTTAGTCAGATGAGTTCTACTCTCTCTTTATTCTACGACATGGAATTTAGCTGATATTTAAAATTTTAGTTTTGTGAACTTAGCTTGACTAATAAAAGTAAGTACAAAGGTACTTTGTCAAAAACTAACGATGTATTAAATAAATTAAGTATAAATATAAAAATTGATTGTGAGGAAAAAGATGACTAATAATGAGATTGTACAAAAACTATGGAATTTATGTAATGTATTGAGAGATGACGGAATTACATATCACGAATATGTAACAGAGCTAACATATATTCTATTTTTAAGAATTGCCAATGAGTTGGAAACAGAGGAGAAAATCGGTATTCCAGAGGAGTACAGATGGGGAGAGCTAGTTAAACTTGATGGTACAGAGCTTAGAGGGAAGTATCAAGAGGCTCTTTTAAATCTTGGTAAAGCATCATCAACTCTTGGAACAATATATAGAAATGCTCAAACAAGAATTGGTGAACCTGCAAACCTTAAAAAGATATTTACAGAGATCAATAAAATTGAGTGGTACTCTGAAGATAAGGAAAATTTAGGGGATCTATACGAGGGGCTTTTAGAGAAAAATGCCTCAGAGAAGAAGTCAGGGGCTGGTCAGTACTTTACCCCTAGGGTTTTAATTGACTCTATTGTGAGAATTGTTGCTCCAGATTTAGGAGAGAGAATCTGCGACCCTGCTGGGGGAACTTTTGGCTTTATAATTGAGGCTGATAAATATCTAAGAAACAAGTATGATGACTATTTTGGAACTGATGAGAGAACTATCAGTGACGAGGAGAGAGAGTTTCAAGAAACTAAAGCTTTCTCTGCTTGTGAGTTAGTTCCTGATACACATAGATTGGGGCTTATGAATGCTATTCTTCACGACATTGGGGGAAACTTTATTCAAGGTGACACTCTATCAGAGTTTGGAAAGCAGTTAAATGGTTTTGATGTTGTTCTATCTAACCCACCATTTGGAACAAAGAAAGGGGGAGAGAGAGCCACTAGAGATGACCTTATCTATGATACTTCAAATAAGCAGTTAAACTTTTTACAAGTGATCTATAACTCTCTGAATACCACTGGAAATGCAAGAGCAGGTATAGTTTTACCTGATAATGTGCTATTTGAAGGGGGAGTTGGAAAGGATATTCGTATAGATTTGATGAATAAATGCAATCTTCACACAATTTTAAGACTTCCAACAGGTATATTCTATGCTCAAGGGGTAAAAACAAATGTACTATTTTTCACTAGAGGAAAGGGAAATGAGAAGAACACTAAGGAGATTTGGTACTATGATTTAAGAAGTAATATGCCTAACTTTGGTAAGACTAACCCACTAACTAAGGAGCATTTTGAGGAGTTTGAAAGAACATTCAACAACGAGGAAGAGAAAGAGAAGTTAGAGAGATGGACAAAGGTTACATTAGAGGAGATTGAGAAGAAAGATTACTCACTTGATATGGGGCTTTTAAAGGTTGAGGACTCTCAAGAGGAGTTGCAAAATCCTATTGAAAATGGGGAAGAGTGTATAGAGAGATTGGAAGAGGCACTTGATCTGTTAAAGGGTATCTTAAAGGAGCTTGATCTTTGTGGGCTGACTACTCCCAATAACTAAAGTCATGGGGTTCTTGATGATTATAAAATCGTATACTTCTTAACTCTACCTTATCTAAACATAGTTTAGAGTTTGCATGAATTACCTAATATATTTTATTAAGAACTTTACAGAACTATATCGTATAGATAGGTACTTCGTTAGCACAGCCTAATGACTTGCTATGTACTTTTGTTTCTGTTATTTATGTCGGTGCAGTCAATCCGACAGTTGCTTACGCTTTAAGCAACAAACCAATTTAATTTTTTATTATTAAGATTTTTTAATCTTTGTATTTCTATATCATGTAGTTTTACAAAATTATCAAATTTTAAATTACATAAATCAATATCTACTACATCTAATGTATTAGTAGTGTTTTGTATTAAAAATGCTGAATATAAATCACGTTGGATAAGTTTATCATCTATGTTGTTCCATCTATTTGATAAGAACTTTTTAGTACATTCTCCAGTTGTATGGTCTAATTGATTTGCTTTAACAGAATAAGTATCTATTTTCTTTAAATCAAGATTTTGATACTTTAGCTTTCTGTTAATTATTTCAAGTAGCATAGCTGGAGCATAATTAGCAATGGATTTGCCAAAACGTTTTTTCTTGTTGATTTTTCCATTCTTTTTATTACGAGTTGTTTTCTTAGCTCGTTTTTGTAAAGATTGGAATCTCATAGTTTCAACACGAACATCTAATCCTAAAGAAAGAATAAAGTTTGCAGTTTGTTCATGATTTTGTTTCCTTATAGAAGCAATTTTTCTAAACAACTCTTTTCTTTTATATTTTAACTTTAAGTATCTGTTAGAATAGTTCCATTTTTTATATCCTTTTTTAACAGTACCATTATCATTATAATTCTGAGGATTAGTAGAACGTCTTGATCTATCCATAGCTCTATCTAACTTTCTTAATTTTTTATAAGGAGTTTTGATAGTTGCTAATTCATTCATAAAAACTTCGTTATCAGATACAACAGCAACAGTAGATGTTCCTATATCAATACCAACACGATTTTCAACAGTAGATATTTGATGTTTTTTAGGTGGTAAACCTTCTTGAATTAATTGGACAAAGAATCTTTCTTTTCCTCTTATTTCACGTTTTAAAACACGTACATATTTAGTTTTGTCAAGTAGAGCTAATTGAGCATATTTATCATTCTTTTTAACTTTAAAAGGTATTGATAAATTACCCCATATTATTTTCAAATCTTTTATTCTAAGACCTGTTTTGTTACTTTTATTTTCAACAGACATATCATCTTTAAAAGATTTAAAATATACTTTTTTAGCTTTACCATAATGAAATTTTTCAACAGATTTGAAAGCTCTAGTAGCTAATTTTTGAACTTCGTTTATACCAAGATGTCCTTCAAAATGATATTTAACTTGATTAACCCAAGAGTGTAAATCATATTCAGAGTATCCATAATAACGTTCTATTTCTTTTAAACGAGAATTTCTTTGTTTAGAACTTTCTGTTTTAACAAGAGTATGGTATTTCTTTATCTGCTTTTACAGCTTTTAATCTTTTTAAACATTCATTAAGACAAGCGTTATAAATAGATTTAGCAACTTTCATTTTTTTATTGATAATATATCTATCTTGAAATGTTGTTATAAGTTCAAATTCGACAGTATATGTAGATGTTTTAGATTTCATAGGCTTACTCACCTCCTTAAAAATTGATTTAATACAATGATATTATATCATAAAAATAATAATTAATACGATTTATATTGAAAAAAGAGGAAAAAATAAAAAAAAGGAGTTTATAAGCAAAAGGAAGCTAGCAAAAGCTATTCCTCCCAACGACTAAAGTCGTGGGCTTCCTAGCTTATTATTTGTGAAGAGAGATGCCTAAGAAAAAAGGGGAGCTTTCTATTGAGGAGAGATTGGAGCAATCAATAGTGGCTAAAGAGGAAGAACCTTATAAATTGCCTAGTAATTGGGTTTGGACTAGATTAGGGGATATAATTGAATATACAGAAAACTTAGATATTCAAAAAAAAATGACTTCTGATACTTTAATTAATTATGTTGATATTGAAGGAATAGACAATATTAATTACAAAATAAAAAATGTAAAATTAAAAAAAGTAAGTGAGTTATCTAGTAGAGCAAGAAGAGTATTAAAGAAAGGATATATATTATATTCAAGTGTAAGACCATATCTTAATAATTTAGCATTAATTGAAGATCAAAAAGAAAACTATATAGGTAGTACTGGATTTTTTGTTTTTAAATCTATTGCAGGAGAAAATAAATATATATTTAATTTTTTATTAAGTTCTTATATTAGAAAATATTATTTAGATTCATTAAAGGGGTTTAATTCACCTAGTATTAGTAATACTATTTTTGAAAATACTTTTATTCCTCTACCCCCACTAGAAGAGCAAAAAAGAATAGTGGAAAAATTAGATTCTCTATTTGAAAAGATTCAAAAAATAAAAGAGATTATTGAAGAGGTAAAAGAGAAAACTACTTCAAGAAGAGAGGCTATTCTTTCTAAAGCATTTAGTGGAGAGCTGACAGAGAAGTGGAGAGGTGAAAACCATACTGAAAATGCTAGAGAACTTCTTGTTAAAATCAATGATGAAAAGCTTAAACTATGGGAAGATGAGTGTAAAAAGGCTGAAGATGAGGGAAGAAAGAAACCTGCTAAACCTAAATTAAAAACTATTGATGAGATGTTAGTAGGAGCAGAGGAGATGCCTTATAAATTGCCTAATAATTGGGTATGGACTAGATTAGGGGATATAACAGATATAAATATGGGACAATCTCCTAAAGGTGAAAGTGTTAGTAAAGATTTTAGTGAAAATAGTTTTGGTTTGATTGGTGGTCCTAGTGATATGGGAAAAGATTTTCCAATGATTTCTAGATATACAACTTCTCCAACTAAATTTTCAGAAAAAGAAGAAATTATTCTTTCTGTAAGGGCAACACTTGGAAAAACAGTATTTTCAGATGGAATTTATTGTCTTGGAAGAGGAGTTTGTTCTTTAAAAAGTAAAGTTATAGATAAAAATATACTTAGATTTTATTTAACTAATATAACCGAATATCTTTATTTAATAGGAACAGGAAGTACATTTTTACAGATTTCAAGAAATGATATTGAAAATTTATTATTCCCTCTACCACCATTAGAGGAACAAAAAGAGATAGTAAGAGTTTTAGACAAGGTATTTGAAGAGGAAAATAGAATTTCAGAGCTTATCTCTCTGGAAAATAAAATTGAAATTCTTGAGAAAACAATACTTGATAGAGCTTTTCGTGGGGAGCTTGGAACAGGAAACAGTGATGATGAACCTGCAATAGAGCTATTAAAAAAATGTTTGGAAGAGAGATAGAAAAAAAGTGGGGAGTTTTCTCCCCCTTTTTTTATGCAAAACCTCAATAAAACCCCTTTCCCTTAACCAAAACTCCTTAAATAGTTTTTATTTCTAATAAAATGTTAAAAAAGCACTTGATTTAATGAGCATAATAGGCTATAATAAGATATAAGCTTTTAATTGTTAGGAAAAAAGAACGTTTTGAATTTAAGTTTAAAGTTTAAAGTTTGAAGTTTGAAAGTTAAAGTTTCCCAAAAACCTTACGCCTAATGGTTAAAAGCTTATCTAACTTTCATCTTTGTTTTACATTTCACCTAAAAAAACATTAGCAGAAAAATTATCAAAAAAATTCCCAAAAACACAACTAATATAAAATAGAAAACTTATTAATCAAAAAAATATTTTGATAATTTAAGTTTCATTTTGTATTGTCTAGAAATTTAAAATTTTATAAGCTCCCATAGAGATGAGGGCTTTTCTTTTAAGCTAAATTTTTCAAAAAATAAGTATAATTAATAAAAAAATTATGATTTTTTATAATAGTAAATATTTTTTTAATAATTCAACATATGTTAATCAACAAAAGTTAATCAAATAAATTAAAACAGAAGGGGGAGTTTTATGAAGAAAGAGTATACCTTCAAAGTATATGGGAATCAACTGAGATTTGATTATTGTCCTATATGCAAGAGAGAGGGGAAAAATCCAGACTTTTCATTTAACAAAGAGATTAAGCAGTTTTATTGTCACAGAGAGGGGAGATATGGAGATCTTTTAGATCTAAAAAAACAGGATAGAGATTTCTACAATTTCTTAAAAGCAGTGTTATCTGGAAATGAGAAAGTAAAGGTTGAAAGGAGCAATAAGATTAAAGATGAGGCAGTTAATCTAAATGAAGTGTTACTTAGTAGAGGAAATTGCCTTTTAAATCAAGAGTGGAGAGATTATCTAAAAAGTAGAGGTATTGGAGAGGAGCATTTAGACAGGTTATTCAGATTGGGAAAAAACAATAATATGATGATTCCAATAACCGATGGAAAGAATATTATTGCAATAAAATATCGTGATCTGGCTAAAAAATATCTGTATAGTGAAAGAGGGAGCAAAGGGGATTACTTTATAAATTGGCAACATTTAAACAATAGAGATTACATAATAATTGTTGAGGGGGAGATTGATCTTTTAAGTGCATTGGAAAGTGGGTTTGAAAATGTTGTAAGCTTACCTATGGGGGCATCAGATATAAATGCAGTTAAAAATCAGAAAAATTGGTTGTTGGAATTTAAAAAGATAATAATTGCTGTGGATAAAGATGAGGCTGGAAAGAAAGCTTATAGAAAGATTTTAAAAGAGTTAAATTGGAAAAATGAAGAGATCTACTGTGTGGATATGGGTGAATACAAGGATTTTAATGAGGTTTTAATGGGGGAAGGGATAGGAAAAATAAGGGAGATTGTTGCAAATTGTCAAAAAGTGGAGAGATTTGAGATAGTGGAAGAGGTAGAGGAAGATCGGTTCTTTCAAGGGGAAAATGGTTATTATATCAAAGAGAGGGGAGAGGAGAAACAGATTACAGATTTTATCCTTGAGATTAAGGAGATTTCAAATAAGTTTATTAAGGGAATTACATATAATATGGGGAGAGCAAAAGAGTTTAGAGCAAGTAAAAGTGAGCTTTTATTTTTAAATGGTATAGTTGAATATTTAGGTTATTACTTCGGTCCAAAAAATAGTATCCCTAGCTTTTGGAGCTGGATTTTAAAACAAAATAGAGATAAATTTGTTATAGATATTGATCACTATGGGATAATTGATGAGATCTATTATGATAGCTCTTCAAAGGCAATTTGTGAAAAAAATGAGCTTTATATTCAAAGTTTAGATTCTATTCCAGAGGTAACTAGAGGGGATAAAAAGATTTTAAAGGAAATTCTTCCCTATTTAAGAAAGGATAGCAATCAAAGTTTATTGGGAATATGCTGGGCATTGGGAAGGGTGCATAATTTAGGTTCATATCCAATATTAGAATTAGAAGGATCTTCATCAGTTGGGAAAACATTGTATGGAGAGTTTATCTGCCGTATTCTCTTAGGAAGTAGAGATAATATAAAGAGTCTAAGCACAGTGACAATACATCAAATAAGAATACTATCAAGTTGTTCCAATATAACTCCATGGGTACTAGATGAAATAAAATTAACAACCAAATCAATTAAAGATAAAACTGATGAACTATTAAGTACCATTAGATCAGTATATGACAATAAAACTGTAAATCAAGGAAATCTTACAACTAAATTATTAGAGTATAAATTGTGTACCCCTCTTATTATCTCTGGGGAGACAAAAATAAATGATGTTTCAATTAGAAATAGAATTTTATCTGTTGAGCTAAATCAAGAAAATAAAGGAGATGATAAGATCTTTGAGAAGTTTAAGAACACTCAATTGCTAGAGAAATTGGGGAAACAAGCTATATTAAATAGATTAGCTGATGGGAAGATAGTTGTTAAAAAGCAGAAATTACAGGAAATATTCCCAGATATAAGAGATGATAGGCAACTACACAATATAAAATGTGTGTATACTGGGTTGCTGGCATTGAAAAAGATAGTTAATCTGAATAGGAAAATTGTAGATAAGTTTTTACGTTTTCTCAATGAGCTTGGGAAAGATGAGAGAACAACTGTTAAAAACTTTCTACTTCTATTGGAGTTGGTGGCAGAATCTGACAAAGATCCAAGGAGATTTTATCAAGAGAAAGATGGGAGACACTATCTTTGGTTTAATATTTTGTACAAGGATATTGTAGATGAGCATACAAAAACCAATAGTAGTTTGGAACTGTTGGATATGTCCACTTTGAAAAAGCAGTTAAAAGAGGCTAATTTTATTTTAGACGATAGGGTATATATTCGTTTTCCTATAAATGAATATAGCAAAAAAACAAAAACTGTAAATGCTGTGGAGATTATACCAATAGATATTTTTTCTAATTGTTCTGAAGATGATGAATAGTTTTTTAAAATATATATTTTTAAAATAATGAAAATTTTTTAATAAAAAAGTGAAAATACTATTATTTTATTTGTAATATGGGTAGGGGGGTGGAAATTTTGGTAACACTTTTGATTTTTAGGCTTATAAAATATCATTATTTCTTTAAAAGAGAGTGAAATTACTTTGGTAACACTTGCATTTTGAAATTTGAATTTATAAGTAGAAATTAACAATATTATTAGGTGTTACCAAAAATGGAGACAAAGTGGTAACACTATGGTAACACTTTTTATAAAAAGGAGGGTTAAAATGGCTTTAAAAGTGAAAAAAATAAGAAAAAAGGTAAGATTTACAGAGGGGAAAAAAGAGGTTGAAAGCTACATTTTGAAGGTTATAAAGGGGCTTTCTGAATCTGATAACGAGATTTTAGATGGGATAGTAGCAGAGCTTGGAGAGTGGACAACAGTGAGAGAGGTAGCTAAATATTTTGATGTCCATACAAATACTATATACAATTTGATCAATGATGATGTGATAATAGTTAGAAGGGTGAATGGTAGGGCTATAAGGATATACACTAAAAGCTTGGTTTGTATGTTGGAAGATTAAATAGAAAAGCAAAAAGCACGAATTAATCGTGCTTTTTTTGTTTTAAACCTTGTTTTAGATGGTTGGCTACTTATACTTGTAGTAAGTTTGTTGAGAAAAAGAAAATAGAATACATGTTTTAAACCTTGTTTTATCTGGTTGGCTCCTTATACAACTAAGACTAGTTCGTTAAAAAGCAAATTTAGCAAGTTTTAAACCTTATTTTATCTGGTCAGCTCCTTATACCAGAAGGAGAAGCTAAGCCAATTCCTAAAGCTTATAAGTTTTAAACCTTATTTTATCTGGTTTCTCCCATTTATTTGATTATAGCATCAATGATATATTTTTGTCAAAAAAATAATATAATTTTATATTAAAATTTGAATTAAAGGGTATAACATCAAGAAAAATTTTGACTTTTCTATAATAATTATTTATAATAGTATGAGGAGGTGAAAAACTTGACAACGCTAAGAGAGGTTTTAGAAATTGTGTATTACATAGTATCAATAATCTTTATAATTAAAGAATTGAGAAAGTAAAACACAAGGGGCGAAAGCCCCACCTCTCTTTTAAAAAAATTAGGAGGAGTATATGGAAATCTTAAAAAATATTAGTGATTTATTAGAACCTATTAATAATATTCTGAGACCAATTACTGTTATACTTATGATTATCTTAATAAGAAAGTTGGATAAAAAGAAATAAACCCCTTTACTTAATAAAGAAAAGAGGTTTAAAACTTAACAACGCTATTTGATTAATTTAATTATACTATTTTTATTCAAAAAAGTCAAACTGGTAATACAAAAAAGAAAATTATAATTAATAAAGACTAGAGAACTAGCTACAATTATAGCTGTTTTCTAGTCTTTTTGTTTTAACCTTATTTTATCTGGTTGGCTCCTTATACTTCTAATACTGAATGGACAAAAACAATAAACAGTTTTGTTTCAAACCTTATTATAGATGGTCAGCTCCTTATACGATAAAGATAAACTCACATTTAGAACTAATATATTTAAAGGTTTCAAACCTTATTATAGATGGTCAGCTCCTTATACAGAATAATGCTCCATAGTCAACTTTAGTTAAGTTTTTAGTTTCAAACCTTATTATAGATGGTCAGCTCCTTATACCCTTGTTTTTTGATTTTATCAGAATCAAAGGTATTTTTAACTTTAAAATTTAAGGAGAATTTTTTAATCACTTGTTTTAATAATTGATACTATTTTCTTTTTCTTCCCTTTTACTCGTACAACTTTTTCTTAAAAATTGTAATTTAACGAGCATTTTTCCTAGTAAATATAAGGAGTTATTAAATTTTAACCTGTTATTTTTTAAAAAAACAGCTTTTGGAATTTAGGTTCCATATTTTTATTATAGCACCGACAGAAACCATTTGTCAAAAAATTTTAAAATTCCCCCTCTTTCACACCCTTTCATTTCTTGTCACTGTTAAAAAAAATCACCCTAAGCTATAATATAAGTACCTTAGGAGCTCAAAGGTAAATAAAATATTTTGGGGGAATTAAAATGGTAAAATCAAACACAGTTTTGGCAACTATTGTCAAAGAGAAGGCTAGAGTGGAAAACTCTATTGAAAGAGAAAGGGCAATCAAGAAAAATGTGGAGAACACAGAGGCAGTTTTAGAACATATTGCAGAGCTTGTAGAAGCAAATACTCCACTACCTGAGGACTCTAACTTTGCATCTTATGAGGAGTGGGAAAACTTCCTAAATAAGAGATTAAAAGCTTTCAATAGCTCACTTGAGACAATTGCTAAACAAAAAGATCTACTTTCTGCTTATGAATACTATATAACTAATAATCCAGTTGTATAGAAAAAGGGGGACTGGGGGTAACCAATGGGAGCTGGTTATCCCCTTTTATTTTGCATTAAAGGGGGGAAAAATGAATAGGGCAAGTGAGAGAACAAAGGAGAATTTACGTTTCATTGATTATAGATTAAATATGTTGGTGGGATATGCTTTGGCTATTTCAAAGGTGGACTTTTTTGTCAATGAAGGGGTGAGGACACAGGAGAAACAACAGGAGTATTACAGGTTGGGGACAACTAAAATCGATGGGGTGAGAAATAGATCACAACATCAATTGGGAAAGGCTATTGATATATATTATGTTGGTTGGAAAAAGGGAGCAGAGGATGAAAGAAAGTGGAAAGAGCTGATAGATACATTTAGATTGGCTGGAATGAAACTGGGAATAAAACTTACTTTTGGCTATGATTGGGGTTGGGATAAACCACATATTGAGCTAGATGAGGAAGAATAAAAAACTTTTAATTAAAATTGAAAAATGGTACAATAAAGGTGATAGATTATGAAGTTAATAGTGACATTTGTTAAAAATTTCCTGTGTAAATATTTAGGAACAGTTGTTATAGAGAGGATCATTATAATTTTACTTGAGGAGTTGGTGACGAGATCTGAGAGCAAGGTTGATGATAAGATCTATAAAGCTGTATTTGAGAGGGTACAAGGTGAGTGACAATGGAACTGGAAGGGATAATTAAAAATTTAATATCATTTCTAACAATGTTGGGAGTTTACCATAGATATATGATATCCTTGTTGGATAGGACAAATGAGAGGTTTGAGAGAGAGCTAAATAAGAAGATCAACCTCGAGGAGTGGGAAAGAGAGAAGGAGCTTTTTCTGAAACTTCAATCTAATAACACTAAAAGCTTAGTTGAGGCATTGGAACGGATAGATAAACGAATTGGACGAATTGAAGAGAAGTTGATGAATATTTAAAATTAAACTTATCCTAACATCAAGTTGACGTAATTTAGAAGTGAATATTAGAAGCCCTCAGCGAAATGAAATTAAGAAAATGCAACGTGTTTGAGCGAGCTTGCGAGTGAGTTTTGCATTTTCAATGGAATGAGCCATAGGGATTCTTTATTCACTGACATGGAGACAACTTGATGTTAAAAATTATAAGTTTTGTAAACGTAAATTAGAATGATAAATTATAGTTTAGTAATTTAAAAATCAGTACCTATAAATTTATAGGTACTGACTAATCTAACTAATTATTTTTTTGAAGTTGTTGCTCAATATTTTTTTTAGCTTCAAATCTACTTCTCATATTAGCTGTTCTCTCTTTTGCTTGTTCAGTTGCAATTTCACTGTTTATTCTTTCAATTTTTTTCCAATCTGGAGTTTCTTTTATTAACTCTTTTCTAATTTCCAATCTCTTTTCATCAATTACAAGTCTTGCTCTTTCAGCTTCTGGATCTCTTCTAACTATTTCTTTTGGTCCTCCTAATTGTGGATCTCTTCTCGGTGCTCTTGGTCTATTTTGATCAACTACACAATTGTGATGGTATGATGCTCCACATGGTGCATAGTTACAATTATTATTATGGTGATGTCCTCTAGCAAAAGATGTTGCTCCTATTACAAATAGCATAATCCCTATTAATGTCATTTTTTTCATATTTTATCCCTCCATTATTTACTCTTTTATTTTTTCATCTTCCTCTTTGTAATAAAAGAATAACATAATTTTATGACCTGAATATGTCAAAAAAGAATTTGAACTTTTTATCTTCAATTGATATACCAAAATCTATTTTGTTTAACTCCATTATTTTTTTTACTATTGATAATCCCAATCCATTACCATCAATCTTCTCTTCCTTTGCATTCTCTCCTCTTGTAAATGGTTCCCATAGATTATCAACACTATCTAGTTTGCCTTTTATACTATTTTCAACAATAACTTTCTCACTATCTTTATATACTCTTATAGTTTCATTATTTGGAGAGTATTTTAAAGCATTATGAACTATATTATCAATAGCTATTCTAAATATTTTTTCATCACATTTTATAGATATATCTGGAATCTTTATATCCCATTCAATATCTTTTTCAAGTTCTAATATCTCATATTTTTCTATACTATCTTTTATTATTTTTAATAAACTATTTTCTTTTATATCCAATTTTATTCCAGGAGAGGAAAGTCTAGAAATTGTCAATAAATTTCCTACTAAATCATTCATATATGAACTCTCTTTAAGTATAACTTTATAATACTTCCTCTGCTCCTCTTCTTTTTTTATTATTCCATTGACAAGTGCTTGAGCATGGGTACTTATAACCGTTATAGGAGTTCTAAGCTCATGTGAAGCATTTGAAGCAAAAGATTTTAAATTTTCAATTGAAAGATTTAAGTTATTAGACATAATATCTATATTTTTACTTAACTCTTCTATCTCATCTCCAGTATGAACATCTGCTTTTTCTGAAAAATCTAATACTGATATTTTTCTTGTAACACTGTTTAACTTCTCAATATTCATAGTTATTTTTTTAGAAAATACTCTTCCCACTAACATACTTAGCATCACTGAAACAACTGTTGTCAATACATTAAAAATACTCAACTCATGTTTATGAGAGTTCATAACTGATAAAGAGGTTCTCAATATTAAATTTCTTCCATCAGGGAGTTTTTCACTATATATTAGAAGTTTTATTTTAGCCTTTGTCACAGTTGCTATATTAAAACCTTCCTTTATATTTTCTTCCTCTTTTCTTCTCATATGTTTGTTTCGTTCTTTTAATATAGATATATCTATACCCTCTTTATCTCGCAGATCTTCTTTATACTCATCTAACTCATCTTTACGTCTTTCAGCAACTAATATTTTAGTTTTTTCTGCAACTTTCAACATATTTTCTTTCTTTCTATAAAGATAAAATTCATCTAAGAAAAATATATTTAAAATATAACCAATTGAAACTGTAAAAATTACTATTGCCACTGAAAATATAAATATCTTTTGAAAAAAATTAATTTTTAATCTCATCAAATATATATCCCATTCCTCTCACTGTTTTAATCATATCACTATAAGCTCCTAATTTTTTTCTAACCCTTTTAACTAAGGTATCTACTACTCTATCATCACCTTCAAAATCAAAGCCCCATACCTCGTTTAAAAGCTGTTCTCTACTAAATATAATCCCCTTATTTTTTATAACATACTCTAAAAACTGTATCTCTCTTCTTGTAAGCTCTATATCTTCATTATCTATTTTTAACTCTCCACTTTTAAAATCAAAATAAACCCCATCTATTTTATAACTGCTTTTCTCATCTATTTTTAATATTTTCTTTACTTTTACTATTAACACTTTTAAGCTAAAAGGCTTTGTTATATAGTCATCTGCCCCAATATTTAATCCTTTTAACTCATCTATCTCTGAATCTCTTGCAGTCATCATTACAATTGGAATATTTGACTGCTCTCTTACCTCTTTACAAACTTCCCAACCATTTTTTTTAGGCATATTTATATCTAATAAAATAAGATCAGGATTTTTTTCATAAAATTTTTCTACCCCCTCTTCTCCATCTTCTGCACAAAACACTTGAAAATTCTCCTTTTCAAATGTATCCTTTAAAACTTTAATCAAATCTATTTCATCTTCTATAATCAATATTTTTTTCTTCATTTTTATCTCCTAGCTTCTCCTTTTTTTATATTATAGCAAATTTATTTTAAGTTGTATCTATGTTATAATATATAAAATATTTCTAATTTATGGGGGTAAAAAAATGCTAGAACTCTATTTTTCTCAAAATTTTCCATTTTGGAATAAGTTATCACCAAAAGAAAAAAATCTATTACTTAATAATAGCGAAATTTTAAAATATAATAAAAATGAGATAATACATGATTCTACTGAATGTACTGGTGTTCTCTTAGTAATAAAAGGGCAATTGAGAGTATATATTCTCTCTGAAGAAGGTAAAGAGATAACTTTATATAGATTAAATGAAAATGAAGTCTGTATTTTATCAGCTTCTTGTATTCTTAAAAATATAACTTTTAGTATCTATGTTGATGCTGTAACAGATGTGGAAATTCTAAAAATATCAGCTTCTGCCTTTAAAGAAGTAAAAAATAAAAATATAGCTGTTGAGGCTTTTACTACTGATATTATCAATAAAAGTTTCTCTGAAACAATGTGGGCTATGGAACAAATTCTATTTATGAGTTTTGATAAGAGGTTAGCTAGATATCTTTTTGAACAAAATAGTGATACTATTAATCTTACTCATGAAGATATAGCAAAAGATGTAAATAGTGCTAGAGAGGTTGTTTCTCGTATGTTAAAATATTTTCAAAATGAAGGTATTATATCTCTTTCAAGAGGAAGTATAACAATTTTAGATCGTGATAGATTAAAAAATATCTTCTCTTAAACTATTAATTATTTTTTCTTTTCCTAATATCAGCTAAAATGAAATTTGGAGAAGAATATTAGAGAGAGTTACGAAATCTGACGCTAAAAATTCCGACGTGTTTGAGACGAAGTCGAGTTTCGGAATTTTAGTCAGATGAGTATTACTCTCTCTTTATTCTTTGACATGGAATTTAGCTGATATTTAAAATATAAGTTTTGATAACTTAGCTTGGTTAATACTCGCAAATAACAAAGGCACTTTGCCAAAACCTAGCGATGTGCTAGATAACTGAGCTTAGTTTGAGAAACTATAATTTATTAGAAAAAGGGAGCTATTGATTTTTTCAATAACCCCCTACTTTTTAATCTAATTCCTCTTCAACTAAAAGATTCATTTCATGCCAATCATAATACTCCTGCATCTTAAATGGAATAGTATTATTCTTATAAGCCAAAGCTATGATCTCATCACTATCAAGTTTATATACTACTTGATGCTCCTCATAATCATCATGTATCATATCTTGATACTCTTTATATCTTCCATTCTCTTTTAGTTCTTTTATTATTTTCTCTATCTCTATATTTGATAACTTTTCCATTTTATCTCCAATCTATAAACTTAATCTTGAGTTTTTTACTCAACTTATTTATATCATATTTTTATAAAGTTATCAATCTTTTTTATTCTAAATTTTTGCAGCTACCTTTCCTTGAACTTTTTCTTCTGCATTTTCTGCTCTCTTTTCAATTCTATCAATAATTACAGAACAAACAAGGTCTCCAGTAATATTTACTGTTGTTCTTCCCATATCAACTATTCTGTCTACTGCTAATATCATTCCAATTCCTTCTAATGGAAGTCCTACTTGAGATAATACCATTGATAACATTATTGTTCCAACTCCTGGTACACCTGCTGTTCCAATAGATGCAAGAACTGCTGTTAATACAACCATGAAATAGTCATTTGTAGTTAAGTTGATGTTATATAATTGAGCTATAAATACAGTTGCAACTCCTTGCATTATTGCTGTTCCGTCCATATTGATTGTAGCTCCTAAAGGAATAGTAAATGATGATATTTTCTCTTCAACATTGAACTCCTCTTTTAAAGTTTTTAAAGATAGTGGAATACATGCTGCACTACTTGAAGTTGAAAATGCTAATGTCATTGGAGCAAGTATTTTATTTAAAAATGCTACTGGGCTCTCTTTTGCATATACACGAAGCAGTATTTGATATACAACAAGCCCATGGAATAGAAGTAAAATATATGTAACTATGATAAATGATGCTAGAGGTTTCATTGCTGCCCAACCAAGTGTGATAAATGTTTTACCTATCAATCCAAAGATTCCAAATGGTGCAAGCTCCATTATTAAACTTACCATTTTTAACATTAAACTATTAACTTCTTCAAATATTCCTTGTAATCTCTTTGCCTTTTCTCCTAGAATAGTGATAACAAAACCTGTCATAACTGCAAAGAAGATAACTTGTAACATCTCTCCTTTTACCAATGCTTCAATTGGATTTGTAGGAATTATATTTAATAAAACTTTTACAAATGAATCTGCTTCTTTAGCTACAAATTGTGTTTGTTGAACATTTTCAAGAACTATTCCTGCTCCTGGTTTTAAAATATTAGCCCCTACTATTGCAGCTATTATCCCTATTGCAGTTGTTCCCATAAAAAATGCTAGTGTCTTTATTCCAATTCTTCCCAATTTTTTTACATCATTCATTGCTGCTGTTCCTGTTACAAGTGATGCAAAAACCAATGGAACTATAATCATCTTTACAAGTCTTAAAAATCCTTGTCCCAAAAATTCAAACAACCCACTTACAATATATTTACTTACAATTGGATTTTCCTTCATTGGATACAAGAGTGCTCCAACTATTATCCCTGATACCAAACCTATAAATACCTTGTGAATCAATTTTAAATTTTTCATGTTTTCCTCCTCCAAGTAAAGTGGTACTTCTTAGTTATATAAATAGCTAAATTTAAATACTACTCTTCTTTCTATATTATTTTTTATATTAATTTATTTATTTGCTATCTATTTCCACCTACTCAAGAGGTTTAAAAAATCTATCTACAATCTGAAGTTATCTTTATCTTTTTATTTCTCTCATTTCTTACTAATGAATTCTAGTACAATCTTTTATTTTTGTCAATAACTTTTTGAAATTTTTTTAATTATTTTTTATTTTTTTAAAAAATATATTTCATTTTTAATTAAACATAAAAAAACTACATCCTATTTTTTATAATTAAAAATTAAGATGTAGTATATTTTTAATACTCTTTTAAATTATTATCTATTTACTATTTTAGCTAGAACTCCATTTATAAATTCAGATGTTTTTTCATCACCATAAACTTTTGCAAGTTCTACTACCTCATTGATAACTATTTCACGTGGAGTATCTTCAAATAAAATCTCATATACTGAGCATTTTAAAAGAGCTTTCTCTACATTTCCAATTCTTTCAAAACTCCAACCTGTAATATTATCTGAAATAGTTTTTAAAATTTCACTGTTATTTTCAGTGATTCCCTCCATATATTTTTTTATGAAAGCAATCTCATTTTCATTTTTCAGTGCTTCATCTCTAGTTAGATAACTGTCAAATATCTCTTTAGTACTTTCCTCTTTAATTTCTCCTTCAAACACTAACTTAAATAGTTCTTCTCTGGCTACTCTTCTACTCATATTTTTCCTTTCTATCTTTTAAATTTTTTTAATCTTCTTTCATTTTTTCCAATATAAATTTTTTAAGTTTTTTTGTAATTGTAATATCCCCTAATTTATATCCTATAATACTTAACGCAACAATAAACAGTGTTTTTAATATTCCATATTCAACTAATAATACCCCTAATACAAATCCTAAAAAACAACCTAAATATTTTTTCCAATTATTTATAAGAGCTACTAATAATCTTTCTAATAAATCTCCTAGCACTGTATCACCTCTATTCTTCAGTAGTTGATCCACTGATATTATCTGACTTCAATGAGATTTTAGAGATTTGTACCTCTACTTTTTCAACTTCTAATCCCATTTTTTCAGATAATCTTTGTTTAATTGCTTCTTGTATAGAATTTGTTTTGTCAGCTATATTTCCATCAGTTAGCATATCAAGTTTTATCTTAATAGTAAATTTTCTACCTTTTTTTCCAGTGATAACTTTTATATTATTTATCTCTTTATCTTTAGATAATAACTCTTTAATAAAACTAATAACTGAATTAGCTGATATAGTTACCTTACCATTTTCAGTTTTTATTTCATAATCTCCAGTTTTCTCAAATAGTGAACATAGTTTCAATATAGATAATAAGAAATATGCTACACAAACTATTACTATTACAACATTTGTTTTAATAGAATCTAGTGGATTGAATTTCACTATCACATTAGGCATTACAGTACATACTATACCTGTTATTGATAAGATAAATATTCCTATCCAACCTAGAAAAAAAAGGAATTTATTTAACATAGCAATCCCACCTTTAATAAAATTTAGAGGCGTTGTTCAGACGCCTCTTTATATTATAATCACTCTTGTATGTCTTCAACTTCTTCAGTAGTTTCTTCAGATATTATTTTAACATCTTGAACATATACATTTACTTCTACAACTTTTAATCCACTTAATTCAGAAACTGCTTTTAAAACAGCTTTTTGAACTTCATGAGCTACTTCAGAGATTGGATATCCATATTCTACGATTATAAATATTTCGATGCTACACTCTTTTTCTCCTACTTCTACTTTTACCCCATTAGTTGGTCTTTTCTTTCCTAGGATTTTACTTACTTCATCTACCATTCCACCAGCAAGTTTATATACACCTTCCACATCACTTGCAGCTTTAGCAGCTATTGTTTTTACTACGTCATCTGAAATTCTTATATTTCCTAATTCGTTCATTGAAAACACCTCCAAGTTTTATGTAACACTATTATATCTAATTTTCTGAAAAAAAACTACTATTTAATTGATTTTTAATTATTTTTTTTAGAAAAATTTTCTTCTATGAAGTTTGTTGAAGTTTTTCCTGCTAAGTATAGCTCATTTTCAAATACTTCTTTATGGAATGGAATTGTTGTTTCTATTCCCTCAATTATATATTCATCAAGAGCTCTTTTCATCTTAGCTATAGCTTCCTCTCTATTAATTCCAAAGGCAATTAATTTTCCTATCATAGAATCATAGTAAGGGCTTATCTCATATCCTTGATATGAGTGTGAATCTACTCTTATACCATTTCCACCAGGAACTATATATTTTTGTAATACTCCTGGAGATGGTAAAAAATCATTTTCTGGATCTTCAGCATTTATTCTACACTCAATAGCATGTCCAAATAAAACAACATCATCTTGAGTTATATTTAGTTTGTCTCCTGCTGCAACTTTTATTTGAAGTTTTATAATATCAAGCCCTGTTACCATCTCTGTTACAGTATGTTCAACTTGAACCCTTGTATTCATCTCCATAAAGAAGAAATCATTATTTTTATCAACTAGAAACTCTAATGTTCCTGCCGAGTCATAGTTTATAGCTTTAGCCAATGTTACAGCTGCCTCTCCCATTGCCTTTCTAATATTGTATGGTAGTGAGAATGATGGAGCTTCTTCAATAAGCTTTTGATGTCTTCTTTGAATAGAACAATCTCTCTCTCCAAGATAGATTACATTTCCATGTTTATCTCCCATAATTTGTATCTCAATATGTCTTGGATCTTCAACAAATTTTTCTATATATACATCTGGGTTTCCAAAAGCTGATTCTGCCTCATTTTGAGCAGCTACTATATTAGCAGCAAGTTCCTCATCATTTCTGGCAATTCTCATACCCTTTCCTCCACCACCAGCAGTGGCTTTAATCATTACTGGGTATTTTATTCTCTCATTTACCTCTTTTTTAGCTTCTTCTACACTTTTGATTATTCCAGTTCCATTTGTTACTGGAACATTATTAGCTATTGCTGTTGCTCTAGCTGTTGCCTTATCTCCCATTTTTATAATACATTCTGGTCTAGGTCCAATAAATGCTATATTATGCATTTCACAAATCTTTCCAAATCTAGCATTTTCAGATAAAAATCCATATCCTGGGTGAATTGCATCTGCTCCTGTAATCTCTGCTGCTGCTATAATATTAGGAATTTTTAAATATGATTCTGTACTTGAAATTCCTCCTATACAAACTGCCTCATCAGCTAACATTACATGTAAGCTCTCTTTATCTGCTTCAGAATATACAGCAACTGTTTTTATTCCTAGCTCTTTAGCTGCTCTAATTATTCTAACAGCTATTTCCCCTCTGTTCGCTATAAGTATCTTTTTAAACATATCTTTTCCTCCTGGTAATCCAAATATCTTAGAGCATTATATTCTAATTTTTAATAATGGTCTTCCATAATCTACTGGATTGCCATTTTCAATATATATTTCCTCTATTACTCCTGAGAAGTTAGAACAGATAGTTGTATTTACACCTATTGTAGTAATATATCCTATCTCTTGTCCTGATTTTATTTTTTGTCCAACTTCTATTATTGGAGTTCCATCTTTTTTCATATAGAAATATCTTCCAATATGGTCAGATAATACTTCTTTATACTTTATAGTTTCCTTAGTTTCTACAGGTTTTTGATCTCTTTTTATCTCTTTTTTTACTTCAGCAGTTGCTGTTCCTTTTATTGTCACTTTAAAATTTGTGTCTTCATATGAAACTTCAGTTAATTTTTGTTCATGTAAAACTTTCATTAACTCTTCTATAGTTTTTATATCAGCCTTCATAATCCCTCCTCATTTTTATATATTTTACCACTACAATTACTTTATTTCAACAAAATTACATTCTACTACTTTATAGTGATCTTGTCTACCCCTATCAATTCTATTATCTCATCTATAAATAATTTCGAAGGTAACACCTTGTATTTAGTAGATTTTACCTCTTTAGTAGTTTTTGTCTTGATAGCAAAGCTCAATTTTGTGTCACCTAGATAAGATAAAATTATCTGTTTTAATCTACTAAATTTTTCTTTATCCTCCTCAGTAATTAAAAGATACACAGTAAATCTTTTATCATAGCATAGTTCATCTAAGAATCTTATATTTTTTACAATAACTTTTTTTGTTTCACTACCTTTGAAATAATCTGTCTGTATACTTCCCTCAATATACACAGCTTTTCCTTCAACAAAAATATGAGCATTTTCTGCATAATCTCTTGGAAATACTACACAGCTAATCTTATCATAGTAATCTTCTAGCTCAAACAAGCACATTACCTGTCCTGTTTTCTTAGTTACTACCTTCTTTATATCCCTAATTATTCCATATGTTTTAAAAATGCGAGGAGTTTTCTCCTCTTTAATGTCTGCTATCTTATTCAATCTATACACATCTATTATATTTCTATAATTATCTAAAGGGTGGGCACTAAAATAAAAACCTAGATACTCTTTTTCTTTAGCCAATAGTTCCTCTATTGTATATTCAGCCATCTGTGGTAACATAAATGCTCCTAAAATAGATTTAGCCTCTCCAAAAAGGTTCATCTGCTGAATATCATCCTCTTTCAGTTTTCTATTAGCATAATCTAAAACTTTATCTACTGATTCAAACTTCTGTTTTCTATTTCCTGGTAAACTATCTAAAGCTCCTGCTAGAATAAGAGATTCTAAAGCTTTTTTATTCAATCCATCTTTACGAGTTCTCACTACAAAATCTTCGTAGTTTTTATACTCACCATTTTCATTGTACTCTTGTAAAATTCTATCTGCTACTCCCTCTCCAACATTTTTTATTGCTGCCAATGAAAATACAACTCCATCATTATCAACAATAAATTTTGAACTAGCTTTATTTACATTTGGTAGATACAATTTTACATTGTGTATCTTTGCATCTTCTACATAATAAGCTACATCTTCCACATGGCTCATATCTGAAGTCATAAGAGCTGCATAATAGTATTTCATATAGTGAGCTTTAAAATATGCTGTCCAATAAGCTATCATTGCGTAAGCTGCTGAGTGAGATTTATTAAATCCATACCCAGCAAATTTATCAATAAGCTCAAACATCTCCACAGCTTTTTCTTTAGTGTATCCATTTTTTATAGATCTCTCTACAAACTTATCTCTATTTTCTTCCATTATCTGAACATTCTTTTTACCCATGGCCCTTCTTAAAAGATCTGCCTCTCCAAGGGAGTAATTAGCCATTACATTGGCTATCTTCATAACCTGCTCTTGATATAGAATAACCCCATAAGTTTCTTTTAAAACTGTTTCTAGAGATGGATGAGGGTATTTTATCTCTGTAACACCATTTTTCCCATTTATAAAATCATCTACCATTCCAGATCCCAATGGTCCTGGTCTATACAATGCCAACAAGGCGATAATATCTTCAAATCTATCAGGTTTCAACTTCAACAGTATTTTTCTCAATCCTTGAGATTCCATTTGAAATACCCCTGAAGTATCCCCTCTTGATAACATATCATAAACTTTTTTAGAGTTTAAAGGAATATCAGACAAAACAATCTCTTCTCCTGTTCCATCTTTTATATAATCTATTGTTCTTTGAAGAATTGTAAGGTTACGTAATCCTAAAAAGTCCATTTTTAGAAGTCCTAAATCTTCTAATTCCTTCATCTGATATTGAGTTGATACAACCTTATTTTTATTGTCACTATATAGTGGAACTAGCTCTGTAAGAGGATCTTTTGTTATAACTATCCCTGCTGCATGGACAGAGGCATGTCTAACTTTGTTCTCAATTTTAGCAGAGATATCTATTACCTTTTGCATCTCACTATCATTTAAATAAATATTTCTAAACTCCTCTACATTGTTTAAAGTTTGGCTTATTGTAGCATTAAAAGGAACTAATTTAGCTGCATTATCTATCTTACTAAGAGGTGTATCCATTACCCTTCCAACATCTCTTATAGCTGCTCTTGCTTTCATTGTTCCAAATGTAATAATCTGTGCTACTTTATCAGCTCCATACTTTTCTATTACATATTCAATAACTTCCTGTCTTCTTTCTTGACAGATATCTATATCTATATCTGGCATTGATACTCTTTCAGGATTCAAAAATCTTTCAAAAATCAGATTGTACTCTAACGGATCTAATTCAGTTATTCCCAATGCATAAGCAATTAAACTTCCTGCTGCTGATCCTCTTCCTGGTCCTATTGGTATCCTATTTTTCTTAGCATAGTCAATAAAATCCCATACTACTACAAAGTATCCTGCATATCCCATCTTCTCAATAATAGAAAGTTCATATTCTGTTCTCTCTATTATATTTTTAGTAAGTCCATGAGGGTATCTTCTATCCAATCCCATATATACTAATTTTCTTAAAAATCCCTCTATACTCTTAACACAAGTAGGAATTTTATACTCTGGAAACTTAAACTTTCCAAATTCTATACTGATATTACATCTTTCAGCTATCTCAACTGTATTATTTACTGCTTCTAAAAACTTTGTTCCCAAACCATCTATTATCTGTTCTCTGCTTTTCAAGAAAAGTTCATCAGTTTCAATTCTCATTCTCTTTTCATCTGAAACTTTTGCTCCAGTTTGTACACAAATCAAAATATCTTGTAAAGTATGCTCCCCTTCATTGACATAGTGTGTATCATTTGTAGCTACCATTTTTAAATTGTGTTCTTCTGCTACATCATATAATCTATCATTAAGTTCCTTTTGTCCCTTAACACCATTAGATTGAACTTCAATATAGAAATTATTCTTTCCAAAAATATCTATATACTGATTAACTGCTAAATCTATATTCTCCTTAGGTTCATTATCTAAAATTCTTCTTGAGATCTCCCCTTGCATACATGCTGAAAGGGCAATTATCCCATCACTGTGATCTTTTAAAAACTCTTTATCTATTCTTGGTTTATAATAAAATCCTCTTAAATAACTTTCTGAACTTATTTTTAAAAGATTTTTATATCCCTTGTTATTCTCTGCTAATAAGATCAAATGAAAGTTTCTTCCCTCTTTTGATTCCATTGAATTTTCTGCTACATATGCTTCTAAACCAATTATAGGTTTTATCCCTTTTTTCATAGCTTTTTTATAAAATTCAAGTACTCCAAAAAGATTTCCATGATCTGTTATAGCCATAGCTTGCATCTTTAAAGCAATAGCTCTATCTAAGTAATCGTCTATTTTTCCAACTCCATCAAGGAGGCTATATTCTGTATGTAGATGAAGATGAACAAAATTTTTAATCATAAATTTTTCCTCCTTTTTAGCTTATATTTAACACATTATACCATAATTTAATATAAGTTTAGAAGAAATTCAAAAAAAGCTATGAACAAATCTTGCTCATAGCTTTTTCTAATTAATTTTTATTATTTATCAAATTTTATTTTTGCATCTTCTACAATTTTATCTAAGAACTCATCTAATTTCATAGCTTCTTGTTGTTGAGATCCAAATCTTCTTATATTAACTTCTCTATTTTCAACTTCATTTTTACCAATGATAATTTGTACTGGAACTTTGTATTTTCCATTAGCTTCTCTTATTTTGTATCCAATAGATTCTGCTCTATCATCTAATTCTACTCTTATTCCTCTTTGTTGTAGAGCATTGAAGATTTCTTGAGCATAAGGAACAACTTCATCATTGATAGTTAAAAGTTTTACTTGAGTAGGTGCTAACCATAGAGGGAATGCTCCAGCATAGTGTTCAATAAGGATACCTATAAATCTTTCAATTGATCCATAAACAACTCTATGTAGCATTACTGGTCTATGTTTTTCTCCATCTTCACCTATATAAGTAATATCAAATCTTTCAGGTAAGTTGAAGTCTAGTTGAATAGTTCCACATTGCCAAGTTCTTCCAATAGCATCTTTAATTTTGAAGTCTAATTTAGGTCCATAGAATGCCCCATCTCCAGGGTTTAATTTATATGGTTTACCAATTTTTTCAAGAGCTCCAGCTAGTGCAGCTTCTGCTTTTTCCCAAATTTCATCTGATCCAATAGCTTTTTCTGGTTTTGTTGAAAGTTCAATATGATATTCAAATCCAAATAGTTTGCTATAGAATTTATCTATTAATTGTACTACTCCAATAATTTCAGATTCAATTTGATCTGGAGTCATAAAGATATGAGCATCATCTTGAGTGAATGATCTTACTCTCATAAGTCCATGAAGTGCTCCTGAAAACTCATGTCTATGAACAGTTCCTAACTCTCCACATCTAATTGGGAAATCTTTATATGAGTGTAGTTGAGATTTATAAGTAATTATTCCTCCTGGGCAGTTCATAGGTTTAATAGCAAATTCAGTTTCATCTATTGTTGAAGTATACATATTTTCTCTGTAGTTAAACCAGTGTCCTGAAGTTTCCCAAAGCTCTTTATTTAACATAATAGGAGTCATTATTTCTTGATATCCAGCAAGTGTATGTTCTCTTCTCCATAGATCAATAAGAGTATTTCTTATTGCCATTCCTTTTGGAAGGAATATAGGGAATCCAGGTCCATATTCACTTACAAAGAATAGATCAAGTTCTCTTCCAAGTTTTCTATGATCTCTTCTTTCAGCTTCTTCTAATAGATGTAAATAATCTTTTAATCTCTTATCATCAGAGAATGCAAATCCATAGATTCTTTGAAGCATTTTGTTTTTAGAATCTCCTCTCCAATATGCTCCAGCTACTGATTTTAATTTAAATGCTTTTATGTAAGATGTAGAAGGTACGTGAGGTCCTCTACAAAGATCCATAAATTCACCTTGTTTATAGAAAGAAAGCATTTCTCCTTGAGCAATCTCTTTTATTATTTCAACTTTGTAAATCTCTCCAAGTTTTTCAAAGTGCTCAATAGCTTCCTCTCTGCTCATCATTATTCTTTCAATTTTTTCATTTTCTTTTACTATTTTTTTCATTTCAGCTTCAATTTTAGCTAAATCTTCTTCAGTAAATTGTACTTCTGGATCAAAGTCATAGTAGAATCCATTTTCGATAGCTGGTCCTATTGCAACTTTTGTTCCTGGGAATAATCTAATTACTGCTTGTGCCATAAGGTGTGCAGCTGAGTGTCTTATAACCTCTTCTCCCTCTTCAGAATCAGCAGTTATAAACTCTACCTTTGCATCTCTATCAAGAACAGTTGACATATCCATCTCTATTCCATCAACTTTAGCAGCTACTGATTTTTTTGCTAAAGAGTTACTTATACTTTTAGCAATTTCAAACATATTTACTGCACTTTCAAACTCTTTTATCTCTCCGCTAGGTAATTCTATTTTCATATTTTCCTCCTCATAATTTATATAAATTAATCTATTATATCTTCTGGTTTTAATCCGTCAAATAGGTAAGTATCTGGAGTTGTTTTCTTATCTGCTCCAGTAGTAGCTCCAAGACCAAATATTGGTTTGTCAGGGAAAGCAAGCAGTGTAAATTGCAGTGCAGCTCTCCATTCATAATCTCTTGTTCCTAGATCATACTCTTGTTCATAAGCTAATGCCCATTGATAATATCCAAATTCTCTTCCTATTTCAATTCCTAATCCATCTAAAGATTTTTTATTTCTATTTTCTGCAGATTTATCACTGTAGTTTTCATAGAACTTAGCATATGTTCTAATATTCCATCCTTGACTTGGTTTTCCTATTTTAGCCATTAGACTTACTTTATGCTCTCTATCAATTTTATTCCATTTATCTTTATTCCATTTATCTTTATTCCATCCAGCATTATCATCTATCTCATAACCAATACCATATCTATTTTGTGAATAGAATATCTTTGCATTTACCTCTTCCAATGAATCCCATAGATCTCCAGTTTTATCATATCTTGCCTCATTTCTTTGAGCCATTAGATATACTTTAAAGTTACGTTTATAATCTCCTAAAGAATTAAATCTATCATACATTATACTATTTAAGTTGAAGTTTACACTATTTCTTTCTCTATCTCTTAAAATATCTCTTACTCTATAAAGTTCAGCTTGAGAAAGTGTACTTGAATCTTTGTCAAACTCAAGTTCTGCATAATTTTTTAACTCTTCATCTGTAAATCTCTTATCTCTATACTCATAAGTTAATGATAATACATCAGAATTTCCTATATTTCTTATCTTTCCATCAATATCACTTTTAGCATCATCTTCCTTATGCTTATAATCTTCATAAGTTACAGCATAGTAATTTTCTACATCTCCACCATCTAAGAAAGATACTTTATAGATTTTATTATCTACATCTAGTTCTCTCTTATTAATTTCATAGTTATTTCTAGCATCTCTAACATCTGTACCTTGGCTAAAGCTAATTCCCAATTGATTATCATCAAAGCTATAGTTATATCCATAAGTATTAGCTCTAATTTTTTCTTTAGCATTATTTAAAAATTTATCTTCATTTTTTATATCCCAAATTTTAGAATCTATACCTTGAGTTTCATATGAGAACTTATGATTATCATATGTATATGATCCTCCATAATTGATAAATGTCAAATCATTATAGTTATGATCTCTCTCATTTTCATTTGTATATCTTCTATCTTGTCCATAGTTTAATGTTAAAGATTGTTTATCATCAATTTTAAAAGTTAAATCATTTTTAAATAGTTGCCCATTTAAATCATTTGTATTAGCTGGATTTTCAGCTCTCTTATACTCGACATTATATATAGTTTCTGTATTTCCAACTGTTGTAGTAACTGTGTCCTTAACTTCATAGATATTATCTTTATTTTTTAATCTAATCTCTTTTGAACTTACTTTCTTATTATTTCTATTTTCATCTTTTGTATCTCCAAAGTTTATATCTCCAGAGTCATAATCATATCTTTGATAGAAAAGTTTCAGATCATTATTCATAGCAAAATCAATTTTTCTATTTTTATCTTCTCTATTATCAAAAAGATCTACTACATGGTTTAATTTCAATTGAGTTCTTAAAGTTGAATCCTCTCCAGTAGCATAATTTTTACCATAAGGATTATATCCCTTATCATATTTATCATATCTAATTCCACCAAATAGAGCTAACTCTCCATAATTTCCTAAAGATATCTCATTTTGCTCTGCACTTACTTCATAGAACTTTGATTCATTTACATATTTTCTATATGAACCCTCTTCAAAATCATGTGTATAGTAATATATACCATCTCTATCCCAAAACTCCTCTTTTGTCTCTCCAGATGCAAAAGTGAATTTAGTAGTATCATCATAGAAATCTATATATCCTCTAACTTCTCTAAAATCATGGTATACAATATTTTCAAATCTATTATACTCCCTACTTCTTACATTAGGTAGATGTCCAGTTCCTGCAATACCATCTTTGTTAATAACATTTTCTCTTAATGGATCTTTAGTCAAATCAAGCTTTCTAGTATACTCATTTACATTTAAACCAGCTTTTACTCTATAATCTCCATAAAGATCATAATCTCCAAAAGAGATTCTCAAGTCTTTGCTATCATATTGACTATACTCTCTTATCATACTTGGATTATAGTTATAGTACAGCTTTCCACCTAAAAGAGTGTTAAATTTCAACAGAGAATCTAACTTAGGATCTCGTTCCCAAAGTCCCAATTTTCTAAATTTATCTCCATTTTTCTCATCATAGCTAAATCCAATATTATTCTCTTTTTCAAAGAACTCAAAACCAAAATCTTCAGCTCTTGATTGAGTATCATTTAAAGTAGATCCTGGATCCATATCATATAAGTAGTTATAGTATCCACCAATTTTATATTTTGCATTATCCTTATACACTGATACTTGAGAAAATAGATCATTATCTATATTGCTTCCATAATCAATATCATCTATATCATCATATACCATCCAAGCATAAGCTTCCTTGTCATCAGTTAATTTTAATCTAGTTTTTAAAGTTATATCTTTATTTTCTCCAAGCTCTTTTAAATCAGAATTCATTGAGAAGAACATCATATTTGAATCTAATTTAGGTCTTTTTACATCATTGTTGTGGAAGAAACTATTTCCCTCATAATCAGTAATAATATCATCTAACTTAGGTATCATATTATATGTTGCATTGATAGTATTAAAGTATAATTTCCCCTTTTCCCCATTATATTCATGAGTATAATTTACTCTATATCTTTTATGTTTTTCCTCATACTCTACATCTGATTTTTTATCTTCTGGTTTATCTGCCTTTGACCATACCAAAGCATCATCAATATCAAGTTTAGCAGTTCCAAATTTATCAGTAGTATACCAGTTTTCCCATCTACCTATTAAAAATCCCATTTGATCAGCAAATTTTGGAGCGAATCCACCTCTGAATTTACTGTCCTTATCTCCATACAAAAATCCCCATGAAGTTTGCCAACCATAGTAATCTTTTGTTCCCCACTCTGGGAATAGTGGAACTTTAGATCCTTCTCTTATATTTAATCTATACCATGGAAGTGAGAATGGAAAAATATCACTACTTCCCATATAGAAGTCACTTCCTTTTAAAGTTAGTTGCTTATCAGGTTCAACAATTATCTCTTTAGATAGGAAATGATACCCAGCCTTATCAGGATCCCCAGTTTCTGCTACATTGTAATCAGTTGTTATCCAACCATTATTTATAAAAAGTTTTCCATTGTTGTAATCAAAAACTTTTCCTCCAAAATAGATCTTATCATTTGGAGCTTCTCCACCTGTAACTTTTCCAATCTCTAGATATCCAAAGTTATCATAAAAAACTCCTTGATTTCCATCAAGAGAAACATCTCCCTCTTTTGATTCTATCTTTAAAACTCCAGTAGGTTGCTCTACTTGAGCTATTAAATTATCTTTTAAATAAACTCTATTTTTTTCTTTATCTCTTCTTAAATTAAATACTTTTAATTTTAAGTTTCCATACTTTAAATTGACACCATTTTGAGAAGTAATAGTATCAGTAAGAAGATCTAACTCAACTTCGTCAGCTCCTCCTATTATTCTATCATCTTTTTTTTGTCCTATTTCATTCATAGGAACCGTGGTTATTCCAAATGTAACTAAAGAAACTATAATAAAAGATGCTACTAATAATAATTTTCTCCTCATCTACAATCCTTCTCCTTAAATACTCAGTTTAAATAATTATATCACAATTGAGAATAAAATAAAATAATTGTGTGAATTTTATCTGAAAAAATAGACAAAAAAGCTGTTGCTTTTAAAGCAACAGCTCTATTTTTTCCTAATAAACAGTTAATTTTTCAATTATCTCTTCTTTAGGTCTAAGTCCTACCACTTCTTTAACTCTTACTCCATCATCAAAGATAACTATAGTGGGGATGCTCTTTATTCCAAATTGTCCTGCAAGACTAGGATTTTCATCAACATTCACTTTATATATTTTTATATCTAGTATGTTTGACACCTCTTCTAGAATTGGAGATAACAATTTGCATGGACCACACCATTCAGCCCAAAAGTCTACAATTATTTTTCCCTTGCTTTCTATTACTTTCTCTTGAAAAGTAATCTCATTCAAGTTTATTAAACCACTCACTAATGTTCCTCCTTTTATGGAATATTACCTTTTTTTAATTTACACAATCTCCTGTATTGTACAAATTTATTCAAAAAAAATCAAGCTTTTTATATATATAATTTTCTCATAATAGTGTTTTTATCATCATTTTCTCTTACACCTTTAATAAGTGTGATTCCTTTTGATACATCTCCTATTAATATTGCACCTTTTAACTTATTATTTTCAAAATAAAGTTTTTTATACAATTTTTTTGTAGTATCTATCTCCTGTACAAATTCCTCACAATTATCATGATTTCCAATTGTTCCTATAGAGATTAATTTTATATTCATTCCATCAAAGTTTAATGGTTGGATTTGCTCTTTATATTGTGCCTCTCCTCCACAAGCGTTTATTCCAGCAGTCTTTCCTTGCTCCATAGCCACTTGCCACAATCCTATTATTTTTCCATTGTACTCTGTCACATCTCCACAAGCATAAACATCCTTCATAGAAGTTTCCATTTTTTCATTTACAACTATACCTCTACCTATATTTAAACCTAGGTTTTGAGCTAACTCTTTATTTGGGGCTATTCCAGCACTTATAATAACCAAATCAGCTAATATATGTTGTCCATTTTCCAATGCAATAGAAGTCACTTTTTCTTCTCCTTCTATAGCACTTACAACTACACCTTTAAAGATTTTTACCCCTGCTTGCTCAATAGCAGCTTCTAATATTTCTGATCCTTGTTCATCTAATTGTTTAGGTAATATTCTTTGCATCATCTCTATAACTGATGTTTCTATTCCTAATAATTTTAATCCCCAAGCAGCTTCTAATCCTAGTACTCCTCCACCTATAACTACTGCTCTTTTGCAATTCTTAGCATACTCTTTTACTTTTTCAGTATCTTCCATATTTCTTATTACAAAAACTCCAGATACATTTGAGTTTTTAATAGGTGGAACAAAACATTTTGCTCCTGTAGCTAAGATAAGTTTATCAAATTCTCTTACTTCTCCATTTGAAAGAACAACTTTTTTATTTTCATTATCTATAGAAGTTACTCTTACCCCTTTAGTTAATTTTATATTTTTTTCTTCATACCAACTATCTTTTTTTATTTTTAATCTATCCATTTCCATATCTTCACAAAGATATTCAGTTAATTTTGTTCTATAATATGGATCTGTTTCCTCTTCTCCTATAATCTCAATTTCAGCTGAACTATTTTTTCCTCTTGCTCCATCTGCTGCTGAAACTGCTGCAACTCCACTTCCTATTATTAAGATCTTTTCATCTTTTCCTTCAGCTACCTCTTCTGTACTCTCTTGAATCTCTGTAACTTCAAAAAGATCTTTTCCTACTCCACAAACTGGACAAGTATCTGGACATTCATCATCTGGAAATACCTCATCACACACTGTACATCTCCAAACTTTTCCTGTAAGTTTCTTCTCCTCTTTTTCTACATTTTCTACTTTTTTCTCTCCAGATTTCACTTCAGAAAAATACTCACTTCCAACATTACAAATTGGACATACTTCTGGTGCATGATCTCCTTCACATACTATTCCACAAATACTACATACCCACTTTTTCATCTTCTCTCCTCCATTATCTAGTTAAAAACTTACTATTCCTAATTATATACTAGAAATGTCAACTATTTCCTTTTTTCTCTCTCTTCTTTTTCTCTTTCAGCTTGAGATTTATTTACATATAAAGGTTCTAACGTATATAAATTATCTTCAGGTAGACGTAATGAAATTTGAGCAGCTACCCCAGCTCTAGGAATAGAGTTTGCTTTAGAAAAAATAGTATAATCCTTTTCTAAAATCTCATTTATAAGCTTTTCATTAACTGTTGCTCCATCACCTATAAATGTAACTTTTTTACCTTTAAGATCATCTAAAATCTCTCTTAATTCTCCATCTTTATACTCTTCCTCTCTAAGTAAAATATTATCAATATATCTATACTTAGAAAAATATACTCTCTCTTTTCTTGCATCTATTAAAGGAACAATTATATCTTCTCTATTTTCTCCCATATGTGCTAAAACATCTAACTCATTTACTCCTACTATTGGCTTTTTCAATGAATAAGCTAGTCCTTTAGCTATTGCAGTTCCTATTCTAATTCCTGTAAATGAACCTGGTCCTATTGTAACAGCTATTCTATCTACATCTTTTATAGTCAATCCTGATAATTTAAAAAGAGAATCCACAGCATCCATAATCACATTTGAATGATTTACTTTAACATAAAGATTTATCTCTCCTATCACTCCTATTTTATCATCATAAAGAGCTACACTTCCTATTTTAGTAGCTGTATCAATAGCTAAAACCAACATACTTTAACATCTCCTCTTCCTTCTCTAAATTTCCAACATATCTAATCTCTACTTCTCTATCCTCTTCTCCATGATGATAAAGCTTTATCTCTATATACTCCTTAGGAAGTTCACTTTCTATAATATCAGCCCATTCAATTAAAACTATTCCACCATTATTTAGATAATCTTCATAACCTACCTCATATATCTCCTCTGCTTCACCTAAACGGTATACATCAAAGTGATATAGTGGAAGTCTCCCTGAAAAATATTCTAAAACATAGTTAAATGTAGGACTTTTTATACTCTCTGTCACACCTAGCTTTTTAGCAAAAGTTTTAGTAAAAGTTGTTTTTCCTGTTCCTAAATCTCCTATCAAAGCTATTGTTGTATTTTCTTGAGAATAATCTGCTAATTTTTCAGCAAGAGTATTTAACTCACTAAATGTTAGTATCTTTCTCATCATTTCCTCCATCCTTAAATTGGATTTTTTTCACTATATTAGTTGTAGATTTTCCCTCTACAAAAGAAAGTATTCTTACTTCTCCACCATTCTTTTCAACTGTTGCTGTTTCAGGCAGTTTATTTTTATCATAATCTCCACCTTTAACATGGATTGATGGTTTTAATTTTTCCAATGTTTCAATTGGAGTTAACTCTTCAAAAATTACTGTAAAATCTACTGCTTTTAATCCTGAAAGCATCTCTGCTCTATCTATCTCATTATTTATTGGTCTACCTTCACCCTTTAACTGTCTAACCGAACTATCTGAGTTCACACCAACTATTAAAATATCTCCCTGTTTTTTAGCTTCATTTAAATATCTCAAATGTCCAACATGTAAAATATCAAAACATCCATTTGTAAATACAACTTTTTTACCTTGTAATTTTAACTCTTCTATTAATTTTGCTGCTGTTTCTTTACTTAAAATCATCTCTCTACCTCCATTTTATAAAGTTCTTCTATAAAATCAAAAATTATTTCTGCTGTCATTCCCCAGATGATCTCTTCTTGATAATTATAAAAGTATACCTCTCTTGAATTTCCACTCCAAGATCCATAATATCTTTCTGGCAAATTATAATCTTTAGGTGAAAATTCTGGAATATTTTTTACTCCTATTTTCTCTATCTTAGGTTTATTATATTTAAAAAATTCCACAGGAACAACCACTAATTTTTCTACTTCCTCTTTATTAAAATTAAACTCCTCTAATTTTTCTATATTAATATATCCAACATAGACATCTAATAACATTCCAGAAGCATTGATCAAAGTCCCATATTTACCTATAATATCTATTTTTTCTCTCTCTACTCCTAACTCCTCAACAGTTTCTCTAATAGCTGTCTCTTTAGAGTTCCCATCTTTTTCCTCAAATTTTCCACCAGGAAAAGATATCTCTCCTCCCTGTCTTATCTTTAAAGCTCTTTTTTCAAAAACTATATGCTCTTTTCCCTCTAAATTAATTATACCAATTAATACAGCTGAGTTAATATATCTTTTTTTTCCAATGATTCTAAAACTATCCATTTTTAAAATTTCTGTTATCTTTTCCCTCATTTTTTAGATTACACCTCAACAAAATTATACCATTTTCCACAAAAAGAGCAACCTAATTTTATTATCTTTAGTTTTAGGACACTTTATATAATTTCCTTTATAAAAAAAGAAGAAATAGGTTTCCCCATCTCTTCTTAAATTTTTTACTATTTTGTTCCAAATATTCTATCTCCACAATCTCCAAGTCCTGGATAAATATATCCTTCATTTGTTAATCCTTGATCTATCTTAGCTGTATAAATAGCTACATCAGGATGTTTTTGAAGAAGTTTTGCTATTCCTTCAGGAGCTGATACAAGACACATAAATATTATATCTTTAACTCCTTGTGATTTTAGATAATCTATTGCATAAACAGCAGATCCTCCAGTTGCTAACATAGGATCAACTACGATTACCTTTCTTGAAGTTATATCCACAGGTAATTTACAGTAGTAGTAAACTGGCTCTAATGTCTCTTCATTTCTATATACTCCAACATGTCCTACCTTTGCTGTTGGTACTAAATCTAAGATACCATCCATCATTCCTAGTCCTGCTCTTAAAATAGGTACTATTGCTAATCTCTCTTGAAGTTCATATCCAGTTGTTGTCATCAATGGAGTTGTCACTTCAATCTCATTTAATTTTAATCCTTTTGTTGCTTCATAAGTCATAAGTTTTGCAATCTCATTTAGATTCTCTCTAAAAGCTTTTGTATCAGTTCCACAATTTCTTAAAATTGTTAATTTGTGTTGGATTAAGGGATGATTAATTTCTATTACTGCCATTTTTTTCCTCCTGTTTTCCTTTTTTTCCTCGTAATATTATATCAAATATTTTAGATTTTTCCAAATAAAAATATCTATAAATCTAGGCATAAAAAAACAGGACTCTGAAGTCCTGTTTAATACTACTATTTGTTGATGTTGTATCTTTTGTTGAATTTGTCAACTCTTCCTGCAGCATCAATAAATTTAGCTTTTCCAGTATAGAATGGGTGGCATTTTGAACATACTGCTACTTTAAGTTCGCTTCCTTTAGCATAAGTTGATCTTGTTTCGAATTTTTCCCCACAAGTGCACTCTACAGTAACAACATTGTATTGAGGATGAATATTTTTTTTCATTGATTTTTCACCTTCCTAACAAAAATTTTCTTAATATCACAAGAGATTCTATCATAAATATATAACTTTTGCAAGATTTTTTTTAGTCCTAATTCATCTTTTTTCTCATTTTTAATCTTTAATAAGCTTTAACTAAAAAATAAATAATGTAATTGTAAAATTTTGTAATTTAGGTTAATATAAGATATACGATTATTACTTGGAGGAGTTGTGAAGAAAAAATTTTATGCTTACTTTCTTGAAAATGAAAGTAGAAATGGTATTTGTGAAACATGGGATGAGTGTAAAGCCATAGTACATGGAAAAAAAGCTCGTTATAAATCTTTTCCATCTTTAGAAGAAGCAAAAGATTGGTTAGAACAAGGTGCTAAATATGAAAAAAAACTATCTGACCAACTTTTTAAAACAAAGGTAGATAAAGAAAAATTAAGAAGTCAATTAACAGAGGGAATATATTTCGATTCAGGAACAGGAAGAGGAATTGGTGTTGAGGTTCGAGTCACTGATTTAAGTGGAAGATCTCTTTTAGATGAAAGTAGTATAAAATTTAAAATTAATCAATTTGGAAATCTTCATTTAGGGCATGATCGAACAAATAATTATGGTGAGTTAGTAGGATTATTCTTAGCTTTGGATATAGCTATTCAAAGGGGAGAGAGACATATTTTTGGAGATAGTAACCTTGTTATATTTTTCTGGTCTAAGGGTATCTATCGTAAAGAAAATTTAAATGAAAAAACAATATCTCTAATTGAAAAAGTTGTAGAGAAGAGAAAAGAATTTGAAAAAATCGGTGGAAAGATAGAGTATGTTTCTGGTGATGTAAACCCAGCAGATTTAGGATTTCACAAATAATATTTAGGAGGAGTTTATGGAAACTTTTACACTTTTTAGTACAGAACACTTTTGGTTTATTGGAGGAGGTTTTTTAGGGATACTTGCACTTACAATGGTATCAGCATTTCTTCCTAAATATAAATTTGCTCAATTTAGTGCCATAGTTATCTTATTGATTAAGATAGCAGAACTTTCTTATAGACACATATATGTAGGAGAACCTATCTACTCTCTACTTCCTCTACATATGTGTAATTTAACACTGATAATTGCTATTTTAACAATGCTAACTAAGTCACAAAAATTATTTCAACTAACTTATTTCTGGTGCTTAGGAGCTCTCTTTGCAGTGATTACCCCTGATATAAAATACTCATTTCCTCATCCTTTGACATTGAGTTTTTATATCACTCATTTTTATCTTTTATTTGCTGCAATCTATGGAATTTTATTCTTTAACTTTAAACCAACTTTTAAAGGTTGGGTAAATTCTTTTATTACTTTAAATATCTTTGCTTTTATTATTTTCTTCATTAATAAAAAGCTTGGAACAAATTATCTATATGTAAATAGAATTCCTAACTTCTCTTCACCATTAGATTATTTTGGACAATGGCCTTACTATATTATTGTTGTGGAAGTGATTTATCTAATTTTAACTTATGGTATCTACTATCCATTTAGAAGAAAAACTTACAAATATTCAACTAAATATTTCTAAAACAAAAGCTCCCAAACTAGGGAGCTTTTATATTTTCTATTAATCTTGTATCTACTCAGGTATTCAAATTCTACAAAATTATCTAACTTAAAGTTTAATTTCCATGATACTAGATTATCTTTTAAAGATCAATTTTCAAAACTTATATTTTTAATATCAACTAGCCTCCATACTAAAGAATAAAGAATCCCTATTGCTCATTCCGTTGAAAATGCAAAACTCGGCTTCGCCTCAAACACGTTGCATTTTCTTAACTGCATTTCGCTGAGGGATTCTAATATTCTCTAGTGAATTACGGCTTTAGTTGATATTAGGAGAGATTTTTCTTTTTATATATTTATAAGTAATAGGTGAGTAGTTACTTAATCTTTTAAATATTTTTCAAACCAGTTAGTCATCTCTTCAAGTCTTCTAACTCTATGTTTAGGTTTTCCGCTTCTTGAAAGTTCATGATTTTCTCCTCTAAACATGCAAAGTCTTGCTTCTACTCCATGATATTTTAATGAAGTAAACATTTGAATTCCCTCTGCTAACCAACATCTATAATCCTCTTCTGAGTGGATAAATAGTGTAGGTGTCTTAACTCTATCTGCATATTTCATTGGAGAGTGCCACCATAGTTTATCATGCTCTATCCAAGGAGTTGAAGAGTTTTGATCAGCATTGAAATAATATCCTATATCTGTTGTTCCAAACTTAGATATCCAGTTTGCTATACTTCTTTGAGAAGCTGCACATCTAAATCTATCAGTATGTCCAATTATCCAGTTTGTCATAAATCCACCATATGATCCACCAGTTACTCCAACTCTGTCAGCTTTAATTGGATATTTTTCTAACACTACATCTGTAAATTTCATTAAGTCATCATAATCTACAGTTCCATATTTACCTCTAATATCTGCAAAGGCATTTCCTCTTCCATCTCCACCTCTTGGATTACAGAAGAACACGAAATATCCCATGTTTGCCCATACTTGCATCTCATGGTAGAATACCTCTCCATAAACTGTTTTTGGTCCACCATGAATATCTAATATAGCTGGATAAGTTTTTCCCTCTTCATAATCTGTAGGTTTTAATACCCAACCTTCTATTTCCATTCCAGCATCATTTATAAAGTTGCATTTTTCTGGGAATGCCAATTTTTTCTCACTGTAAACATTTTCATTAAATTTAGTTAGTTGAACTTCCTCTTCTCCTACTACATCATAGATCTCTTGTAATCTTAGTCCTCTAAGTCCTGCAAAAACAATTTTTCCATTGTGTACATCATAAACATCTACTGTACCATTTGCCTTTGTAAGAACAGTTTCATTTCCTTCAAGATCTATACTATTTAAGAAAGCATCTTTATTTACAGTTGTTGGGAAGTAAAGTTTATTATCTACTACTCTATAACCTTTTCCCCCACCATATTTACAATCGCTTCCAACTGTATTTAACATCCAAGTATCATGTTTTTTCAATAGAACTGCTTCTCCATCCTTTAAAGTATAGAAGCTTGGGTTTTGGTTTAATCCATACTCTTTACAATCATTTAAAGAACAGATTACTGTATCTCCTATAAATTCTGCAAAACTTACTCTAAAATCTTTTTTAGGTAGTAAAGTTTCAGTTTTTCCACTTGCTATATCATAGCAGTAGATTCCCTCTCTTTGTTCCATTTTTCCTTCATATTCATTTCCAACATAAAGGATTTTTCCATCTTTATATGAAAAATAAGTTACTGCCATTAATTCTGAAGTTACAGGTGTAGCTTTTTTCTCTGCTCTATTATATAGGTAGATTCTATTTCTTTTCTTATTTGTAAATCCACCACCATTACTCCAGAAAGGAATCTCATCTAATACTTCGTAATCTTTATTCTCTTGGAATTTTTTAACTGCTTCTGCTCTCTCTTTTCCAGTTAAAGAGTTTATATTAGTTCTATAGTTATCATATTTAGCTGTTAATAGAAAATTTTCCTCATCTATAGCTTTTATAGCTGTAACTGTCAAAGGAATATCCATATATTTTTCAGCTTCTCCACCATTAATTTTTATAGCATAATATGAAGTCCAAGTTTCTCCTTGACTTACTTTTTCATTTATCTTTTTATCTCTAGTAGCTGGGAATAAAATAGTTGAATCATTTAACCATAAAAATGATCTCTCTTCATTAAGTCCAGTTAATTTACTGTATTCTTTTGTAGTATTGTCTAAAAGCCAAATGTTTGATTGATAATTGTTATTATCATAATCAGCCTTGTGTACTATAAATCCTGTTTTTGCTCCATTTGGTGAAATTTCAAGATTAGAAATAAATTTGTAATCTAAAAAATCTTTTAATTTTAAATTCTCCATAACTGTCCCCCTTATAGCTTTATTCTTTGTTCTGCTAATTTTAATTATAGCTTATAGAAATATATATTACAATTCTTTTCTAAACTTTTCTATAAAGTAAAAAAATTTTTAATTTTCTATTTTTACAAAATTAAGTTATAATCTAATTGTAAAATAACATAAAATTACTTATAGGAGAATAAGAATGTATTTAAAAGCAGTTGAGATTTTTGGATTTAAATCTTTTGGTGAAAAAGTTTATATAGAGTTTAATAAAGGAATTACATCTATTGTAGGTCCCAATGGTAGTGGAAAATCAAATATCCTTGATGCTGTATTATGGGTATTGGGGGAACAATCATATAAAAATATAAGAGCTAAAGAGAGTGCAGATATTATTTTTTCTGGTGGAAAAGATAAAAAACCTATGAACTCTGCTGAAGTTTCTCTTTTTATTGATAATAGTGATTCTTTTCTTCCAATAGAAAACAATGAAATTAAAATAACTAGAAAAATCTATGTAAATGGAGAAAACGAGTATTATATAAATGATGTAAAAACTAGATTAAAAGATATTGGTAATCTTTTTCTAGATACTGGAGTTGGAAAAAGTGCTTACTCTGTAATTGGACAGGGAAAGGTTGAACGTATTATAGGTTCATCTTCTAAGGAGATCAAAGGAATTATTGAAGAGGCTGCTGGAATAAAAAAATTCCAACAAAAGAAAAATGAAGCATCTAAAAATTTATCCAATGTTGAGATGGAGCTTGAAAAAATAGATTTAGTTTTAAATGAAGTTGGAGAAAATAGAGATAGAGTTGAAAAACAAGCTGGTAAAGCTCAAGAATATCTTAACTTAAAAGATGAGAAAGATACTCTTGCAAAGGGAATATATAGTGCTGAATATAATGATAGAAAAAATATATTAAAAGATGAAAATCAACTTAAAGAAAATCTAATCCATGAAATTAATAGATTTGAAAATGAATTTAATACAATTGAAAAAAGATTAGAAACTATTGACAGAGAGAAACTTCAACTAAAAAAAGAGATTGAAGAGATAAGTAGTAAAAATCAAGAGTTGAAAAATGATATTGAGATTAAAGAGAGAGAGAAAGTAAAGTTAAGTGAAAGAGCTATTGGATATAAAAGAGAACTTGAAGATAGATATGAAAGAGTTAAAAATAATAGTTTAAAATTAGATGAAAAAGAGGCTCTTTTAAACTCTCTTACTGTGGAAAAAGAGGAACTAAAATCAAAAATTGAAGAGCTTGCTAAGGAAAATGTCAAATTTGAAGAAGAGGTAAAAAATCTAACTAACTCAAAAAAAGAGCTTGAAATCGGAATAGAGTTAAAGAAAAAAAGAGTTATGGAACTTGAGATAGAAAAGATGAAACTCTTAAATGATATAGAAACTTCTAGCAGAAGAATCAAAGGAAGTAACTCTAAAGTAACTAATTTAAAAGCAGAATTAGAGTCTTATGATAGTAAATTAAATTTAATTTTAAAAGATATTGAGAAAGCTGGAAATGATAAAGATAGTAAAGAAAAAAAATTAATAGAAATTGAAAAAAGAGGAGAGTTCTTAGAAAACGAGATAAGTAGAATAAGTCAACAAAGTAATAGATTATCTGAGATTTTAAGAAGTTCTGAGTATGATGAAAAAAGATTTTCAGCTAAACTACAATCTCTTTTAAGAATGGAAGAGAATAATGAAGGATTCTTTAAAGGTGTTAAAGAGATTTTAAATAGCAAACTACCTGGTGTTGAAGGGGTATTTATCTCACTAATATCTGTTCCTGAAAAATTTGAAAAGGCTATTGAAGCTGGAGTCCCTGGAAATATTCAAGATATTATAGTTGATAGTGGAGAAACTGCTAAAAAAGCTATCTCTCTTTTAAAAGAGAGAAAAGCTGGTAAAGCTTCTTTCTTAGCCTTAGACACAATAAAAGTTTCCCCTAAAAAAGAGTTAAATATCAACATTCCTGGAGTGATTGGACGTGCTTCTGAATTGGTACAAACTCAAGATAGATATAAAATTGTTGTAGATTTTGTCCTTGGAAATCTTTTAGTTGTAGATAATATTGATACTGCTTTAAAGATTGTAAAAAGCAATAGTTTCATGGGAAATATAGTAACTTTAAGTGGAGAACTTTTAAGCTCAAGAGGAAGAATTACTGGGGGGGACTCTGGAAATTCAACAGCTAATCAAATTTTTGAAAGAAAGAAAGAGATTAGAACTTTAAAAGAAACTGTTGCAAAACTACAAGAAACTATAAAAAATAGTGTAATTGAGCAAAATAATCTAAGTAAAACCTTAGAAAAATTTGAAAATGAGATTGATAAAATCGATTCATTAGAAGATGGAACAAGAAAACAACTAAAATTAGCTGAAGAGTTATACAATGATTATATTTTGAAAAAAGAGAGAATTGAAAAAGATAGACGTGTTGTTAAGGTTGAATTGGAAGAGGAAGAGAAATATAGTAGTGAATTTGAAAAGAGAATAACAAACTCTAAAAATGAGAGAGAAAAAATAGAGCAAGTTATCTCTGAAATTAAATTAGATGAAGAAAAAGAGGGAAAAGAGATAAATACTCTAAACTCTATCATTGAAGAGAAGAAAAATCAATTTTCAGATGTTAGAATTCTCTATATGAATAGCCAAGATAAAATTGGACAGATAGATCGTGAACTTGAAAGAGAAAGAAAAGAGAAAGAATCTATCTTAGAAGATAAAAAACATATGGAAAATAAAATACTATTCCTCGAAAAAGAGATTGAAGATTTAACTAAAAATAGCGAAACTCTTCAAAAAGAGATAAGTGAAAAGATAACAAAATATGAAAGTGAAAATAGTGAGGTTTCAAATAGAAAATATAACTTTGAAACTCTTAGTAATGAGGAGAGAGAGTTAAATAAAGATAGAAAAGAAACTGAAAGTTATCTTCTTCATAAAAAAGATAGTTTTAATAGAGTTGAGGAAAGCTTAGAAAGAAATAGAAAAGAGATTGAAAAATTAGAGGAATCTTTATCTAATTTAATTGAAGTTGCCACTGTTGAAATTGATTTTTCTCAGATTAAAGAGTTAAAAGAAAAATTAAGATTATTAGAGAATAGATTAAAAAATTTCCAAGCTGTAAATCTATTGGCTATTGAGGAATTTAAAGAGTTAAATCAAAAATTTGTATTTTTAACTTCACAAAAAGAGGACTTAATAAAAGGAAAAAATGTCCTTTCAAACTTGATTATTGAAATTGATGATACTATTCACAAAAGATTCTTCAAAGCTTACAATGAGATTGATAAAAACTTCAATCAAATGTGTAGAGAAACATTAAATAACTCTGAAGGAAAACTTTTAATCAATAACTCTGAAGATTTTGATAATTGTGGTGTTGAAATCTTTGTAAAATTTGGTAATAAAAAAAGACAGACTCTTTCTCTTCTATCAGGTGGAGAAAAATCTATGGTTGCAATAGCTTTTATAATGGCTATCTTTATGTACAAACCTAGTCCATTCACTTTCCTTGATGAGATTGAAGCTGCATTAGATGAAAAAAATACTAGAAAATTAATAGGAAAATTAAAGGAGTTTACAGACAGATCTCAATTTATATTAATTACCCATAACAAAGATACTATGAGAGAATCTGAAACTATTTTTGGTGTAACTATGAACAAAGAAATTGGAATTTCTAAAATTGTCCCTGTTAAATTTTAAATTTTTATGAAAAAAAACTTTGATTTTTTTAAATATAGAGGTAAAATAAAAAGACAGGATAAAAAAGATGTTAAGGGGTAATGATGAGGATATTATCGTTTATATATTATTTAATTACTTCCTTGCGAAACTTTCTTTATGATAAGGGAATCTTTAGAGTAAAGCGAGTTCCAGGAGTTGAAATAATATGCATAGGAAATATTACAGTGGGAGGAACTGGTAAAACACCTGCTGTACAATATTTTTCAAAAAGATTACAAAAAATGGGGCGAAAGGTTGCAGTAGTTTCTAGAGGATATCGAGGAAAGAGAAAGAGAGAACCTCTTTTAGTAAGTGATGGAAGAGAGATTTTTGCCACTACTAGAGAGAGTGGAGATGAACCATTCTTACATGCTCTCAATCTTCATAAGATACCAATAATTGTAAGTTCTAATAGATATAAAGGGTGTCTTTTTGCTAAAAAACACTTTAATGTAGACACTATTATTCTTGATGATGGTTTTCAACATAGAAAATTAGGACGTAATAGAGATATAGTTCTTATTGATGCTACTAACCCTTTTGGTTGGGGACAACTTCTTCCTTTGGGAATGTTGAGAGAAGATTTTAAAAAAGCTGCTAAAAGAGCTAGTGAATTTATAATTACAAAATCAGATTTAGTAAGTGAAAGAGAAGTTGAAAGAATAAAAAAATATTTAAAGAAAAAATTGAATAAAGAGGTTTCCACAGCTAAACATGGAGTTACATCTCTTTGTGATCTAAAAGGAAATGCTAAACCTCTATTTTGGATAAAAGACAAGAGAGTTCTGCTTTTTTCAGGTCTTGCTAATCCTCTTAACTTTGAAAAAACAGTAATATCTTTAGAGCCATCTTATATTGAAAGAGTAGATTTTATGGATCACCATAATTTTAAGAAAAAAGATATTGAACTTATTCAAAAACGTGCTGAAAGTATGCAAGCTTCTTATATAATTACAACTGAGAAAGATTTGGTAAAACTTCCAAGTGATCTATCTATTAATAATCTATTTGTATTAAAGATAGAGTTTACTCTATTGGAAGATAACAGTTTAAAAGATTTGGAGGAAATTAAAAAATGATAACTGACGATAAAATGATTTCTATAATAAAGGAGAATGATAAAAATTATCTACTTTCTCTCTTAGAGGAAAATGGAAAAATTAAAACTTTATCAGCCTTTGCTCCTATACTGGATAAGAGAGCATACTTTACTATCAATGAAAATGGAGAATTAAAAAGAAAAGATAATAACCTAGTTATTCCATTTTTTACATATTGTAATGACAATGAATTATTAATAGAAAATATTTTTGAAAAAGCAGATTTAAAAGAGAGATGCAAAATAGGTAAAATAAATAGATTATCAAATGTCGATGAAAAGAAATTGAAAGAAAATCTATTAAAGACTCTAACTAATGGCGGATTAGAGTTTGCTTTAAAATATGGGAAAGAACTATTTTTAAGAAATAGAGATGAATTTTTTAAAACTGTTCTACTATTTAGTTTAATGGGAGATTTAAAAAGTTTAAAACCTCTTGTTGTATTATCGTTTAAAAAACTTATGAACAATCAAGAGTATGACGAAAATCTATTCTACTTAGTTATATCTTTCTTAACTAAATATAGAGATAACTTTTATTTCTATGAAACTGCAGAAATTGAAGAAAACAGTTCTTTTAACTTAAAAGAATTTTTATTAGCTAACGAGAATATCTTAAATAGTAAAGAAGGACTTGGGGCTTTATCTTCATTACTAGCTCTTGAAGAATTAGAGCTTAATTCTCAAAACAGATTTATTCAAAAAATAAAAAATGAATTAACTACACTAAAAAAAGTGACATCTTTGAATAGTACAGAAAAATATCTACTATCTGTTTTTCTATAGGGGGAAAAATTATGCTTGAATATTTTAATAATAAACTTATCACTGTAATTGATGGAAAACATACTAAAGAAGAGATTTTAAAGATAATGGTTGATTTAATTGGAGAAAATAGTGATGCTCTTTCTAATAAAGAGGATTTTTTAGAAAATATACTTAATCGTGAAAAAGTAGGTAGTACTGGTATAGGGCTTGGAATAGCTCTTCCTCATGCTAGATGTGAAAATATAAAAAAAATTGTAGTTGCTGTAGCTCTTTTAAAAGAACCTATTAACTTTAATTCTCTAGATGGTGAAAGTGTAAAACTATTAGTTATGGTAGGAGCTCCTAAAAATCAAGGGGCAGAGTATCTATCTCTTGTAGGAACTCTTATGAGAACTTTTAGAAATACAGAATCAAGAAATACTCTTCTAGAAGCCTCAAATCAACAAGAGCTAATTGAAGCTATTGCGGAGTTGAATAGATAGAAAATGAAAATTGGTATTTATGGGGGAAGTTTTAATCCTATACACTTTGGACATATTAAAATTGCTACCTATGTACTAGAAAATTTAAAGTTAGATAAAATATTAATTATTCCTGTTGGGACTCCTTCTCACAGGGAAAATAATCTAGTGTCTGGAGAGTATAGGCTTAAAATGTGTCAACTTGCTTTTAAAAACTATAAAAATATTGAAATATCTGATATAGAAATTAAAAATACCTCTATTTCTTACACAATAGACACTTTAAAAAAAATTCAAAAACTTTATGGTAAGGAAAATGAATTTTTTGAAATTATAGGTGAAGATTCTGCTGATTACTTTTCTGAATGGAAGGATTATAAAAAAATTCTTGAAAAAAGTAAGGTTGTTGTATTAAAAAGAAAAGGGTACAAAAGTTTATTACAAGATAAAAATTTGATCTATTTAGATAGTCCTCTATTTAATGTTTCCTCTACTTTAGTAAGGGAAAACTTAAAAAATGGAAAGGATATCAACGAGTTTCTACCTAAAGAAGTTGTTGAATTTATTAAAGAAAACAAGCTTTATCTGTAAATTTTGGAGGGAAAATGAAACTATTAGTAATTTCAGATATACATGGCTCTCCTGTATATTTAAAAAAAGTTTTAGATATTTTTGAAAGAGAAAATTATGATAAACTAATTCTTTTAGGTGATGAGCTTTATCATGGACCTAGAAACCCTATCCCTGAGGGATACAATCCAAAAGAGGTTATTGAACTGCTAAATAATTATAAAAATAAAATTATAGCTGTAAGAGGAAATTGTGATAGTGAAGTTGATCAGATGATGCTTAACTTTCCTATTATGAGTGATTATCATCTTTTACTTTGGAATAATAGAAAAATTTTTATTACTCATGGGCATATTTATAATAAAGATAATCCTCTATCTCTTGAAGATGGTGATATTCTACTTTATGGACATTTTCATATACCAATGATATTTGAAAATGATGGAAAACTATTTTTAAATCCTGGTTCAATCACTCTACCTAAAGAAAATTCTCCACACTCTTATGGTTCTTTTGAAGATGGATATTTTATTATTAAAGATATTGATGAAAATATAATTTTACAAAAAGACTTAAAAGCTAGATAAGTTATTCTTTACTTATCTAGCTTTTTTTATAGATTAAAAAATTATAATTTAATATCCCTAACATCAAGTTGACGTAATTTGGAAGTGAATATTAGAAGCCCTCAGCGAAATGCAGTTAAGAAAATGCAACGTGTTTGAGGCAAAGCCGAGTTTTGCATTTTCAACGGAATGAGCCATAAGGATTCTTTATTCAGTGACATGGAGACAACTTGATGTTAAAAATAAAAATTAAGATAGCTAAAATTGTTTAATAAATATAAATTGCAAAGGTACTTTGCTGTAAAACTAACGATATGCTAAAAATAAACTTAATTAAATATATTCTAGTTTTATCGTTTAATATTTCTTTACAAAAATTTTCCCTTTGTAAACTCTCATAAAACTTCAACTCTTATATTTTTTATAAGTGTACACTTTAAAAAAGAGTTGCTTTTCTTAAAAAACTGTGGTAAATATAATATTAAGAAGTAAAGAATAATTCAATTATTTTAAGTGCACACTATACTTGAAGGGGGATTTACATTGACACTAACAGATAGACAAAAAGAAATTATTGATATTGTTAAAAAATACCAACCTATCACAGGTAAAGAGATTGGAGAACGTTTATTTTTAACTAGATCAGCCCTCAGAACAGACTTTTCAATTTTAACAGGAATGAAAATTTTAGAATCTAAGCCTAAAATTGGATATACTTATATTGGGAAAGATGAAACTGAAAAGGTTAAAGATATTATGGGTCCACCTATAACAGTAGACACTAATCTTTCTGTTTATGAAACTATCATCAACATATTTTCGAAAGATGTAGGTACTATATTTATAACTGACAATGATCAATTAGTAGGAGTTGTCTCTAGAAAAGATCTATTAAAAATAGCTATTGGAAAGACAGATATAGACAAAATTCCTATTAATGTTATTATGACTAGAATGCCTAACATCATATATGTTGAAGAAAATGACAGTGTTTTGGATAGTGTTAAAAAACTTATTGCTCACCAGATTGATTCTTTACCAGTTGTAAGAGTTGAAGAGAAAAATGGAATCAAATTTTTAAAAATTGTAGGACGTTTAACAAAAACAAACATTACAAAGTTATTTATGGAATTTTTATCGAAATAAACCAAGGAGGCTAACAATGAAAAGAGTTTACGGTTTTAATGAAGGTGGAAAGGAATTAATAGACATATTAGGTGGAAAAGGTGGAAACTTAGCTGAAATGAAGAGAATAGGACTACCTATACCTGAAGGAATAATTGTTTCAACTACAGCATGTAAAGAATTTTTTAGAGATGGTAAGAAGATCACTCCAGAACTTGAAAAAGAGATTCTTGAAAAACTTGAATATTTACAAGAGGTAACAGGTAAGAGATTTGAAGGAGATAACCCTCTTCTTGTATCTGTAAGATCAGGAGCTCCTATATCTATGCCAGGAATGATGGACACTATATTAAACCTAGGACTTAATGATGTTACTGCTGAAAAGATGTCAAAAATATTCAATGACGAGATTTTTGTTCATGAACTTTATGCTAGATTTATTCAAATGTTCTCTGAAATAGTTATGGGAATTGAAAAAGAACTTTTCTTCTCATTAAAAGAGAAACTATTTGCTGAAAGAAAAGATGAACCAAAAATTGATACTTATAAATTAGTTATAAAAAAATCTAAAGAGCTTTACAAAGAAAAAACTGGATTAGCTTTCCCAGAATCTGCAAAAGAGCAGTTATTTATGGCTGTAAATGCTATCTTTAATTCTTGGGAAAATGACAGAGCTATCCTTTATAGAAAGATAAATGGAATTGATGACTCTATGGGAACTGCAGTAGTTATTCAAGAGATGGTATTTGGTAACCGTAATGATAAATCTGGTACTGGTGTTGCCTTCTCTAGAAACCCTTCTAATGGAGAAAATGAACTATTTGGAGAGTACCTATTAAAAGCTCAAGGTGAAGATATTGTTGCTGGTATTAGAACTCCTGAACCAATAGCTAGACTTCACGAGCAACTTCCTGAAATCTATGATGAGTTTGCTAGACTTGCTAAAGTCCTTGAAAATCACAATAAAGATATGCAAGATATTGAGTTTACAATTGAAGATGGAAAACTATATCTTCTTCAAACTAGAAATGGTAAGAGAAGTCCATATGCTGCTGTTAAAATAGCTGTTGATATGGTACATGAAGGAATCTTATCTAAAGAGGAAGCTATTATGAAAGTTGATCCTAATGTTCTTCCTCAACTACTTCATGGAAACTTTGATCCTGAAGCTGTTAAAAAAGCTACTTTACTTGGTAAAGGACTTCCAGGTTCAGCAGGAGTTGCAATTGGTAGAGTTATGTTTGCATCTGAAAGAGTTGAAACTAGAGCCCTTGCTATTCTAGTTAGAGAGGAAACATCTCCAGAAGATATCAAAGGAATTAGCCAAGCTCAAGGTATTGTTACTGTTAAAGGTGGAGCTACATCTCATGGAGCTGTTGTTGCTAGAGGAATGGGTAAATGTTGTGTTACTGGTTGTGGAGAGATCCAAATCAACGATATTAAGAGAGAGATGTATATCAATGGACACACAGTAAAAGAGGGAGATTTTATCTCTATTAGTGGATACACTGGAGAGATTTTCCTTGGTAAAGTTAAACTTACTGAACCTAAATTTGATGATAATCTAAAAGAGTTTGTATCTTGGTGTAAGGAGATCAAGAGACTTGGAGTTAGAATGAATGCTGATACTCCTGCTGATGCTTTCTTAGGAAAAGGATTTGGAGCTGAAGGAATAGGACTTTGTAGAACTGAACATATGTTCTTCCAAAAGGAAAAAATCTGGACTATTAGAAGTATGATTATGAGTACTAATCCTGCTGAAAGAGAGGAAGCTCTTAAAAAGATGCTAGATCTTCAAAGAGAAGATTTCTACAATATCTTTAAAGTTGTAGATGGACAAATTGTAATAATCAGATTACTTGACCCACCTCTACATGAATTTTTACCTAAAGAGGAAAAAGACAAAGAAAAAATGGCAAGCATATTAAATCTTCCATTAATTGAAATAGAAAGAAGAATTAGAAATCTTAAAGATGAAAACCCTATGCTTGGACACAGAGGATGTAGACTTGCTGTAACTTATCCTGAAATTTACAATACTCAAGCTAGAGGAGTTATTGAAGCTGCACTTCAATGTAAAAAAGAGGGAATCAATGTTAAACCTGAAATTATGATACCTCTTATCATAGGTGTTGGAGAGCTTAAATTTATAAAACAAAATATTACTGCTGAAATTAACAAGGTATTTGAAGAGCAAGGAATGAGTATAGAGTATAAGATCGGTACTATGATGGAAACTCCAAGAGCATGTCTATTAGCTGATGATATAGCTAAAGAAGCTGAATTTTTCTCATTTGGTACTAATGACTTAACTCAAACTACTATGGGACTTTCTAGAGATGACTCAGTTAAATTTATAGATGACTACCATACTCATGGTATCTTCAAACTTGAACCTTTTGCTTCTATTGATGTAAGAGGAGTTGGAAAACTTGTTAAATTAGGTGCTACTTTAGGAAGAGAAGCTAATCCTAAACTTGAAATAGGTATTTGTGGAGAACATGGTGGAGATCCAAAGAGTATAGATTTCTTTGAAAAAACTGGTCTTGACTATGTAAGTTGTTCACCATTTAGAATACTTGTTGCTATTGTAGCAGCTGCACAAAGTCATATAAGAAACAAATAAAATAAAAAATAATTTATCATGGGGAGAATTAAATGAGCGAATTAGAAAAAGTTATTGCAGAACAAGAAATTAAATATCTTACTTTACTTTCTGGAAAATTTAAAAATATTGGTGAAACTGCTACTGAGATTATCAACTTACAAGCCATATTAAATTTACCAAAGGGTACAGAACACTTTCTTAGTGATATCCATGGAGAATATGAAGCTTTTAACCATGTTCTAAAAAATGGATCTGGTGCTGTTCGTCAAAAAATAGATGAAGTTTTTGGTGATGAGCTTAATATTTTTGAGAAAAAAGAGTTAGCTACTGTTATATATTATCCAAAAGAAAAGATAGAGTGGTTAGCTAAAGATCTTAAAAATATGGATAAATGGTATAAAACTATTATCTATCGTCTAATTGAAATTTGTAGTGTTGTATCTTCTAAATATACAAGTTCAAAAGTTAGAAAAGCTATGCCTAAAGATTTCTCATATATTATTCAAGAAATTATATATGAAAGAAAGGAACTTTTAAATAAAAAAGAGTATATAGCTAATATCATTGATACAATTATCTCTATTGGAAGAGCTAAAGAGTTCGTTATGGCAATTTCAAATCTAATTCAAAGACTTATAATTGATAGATTACATATAGTGGGGGATATTTATGACAGGGGACCTAGTCCCCACCTCATTATGGATACTCTTATGAATTATCACGATGTTGATATTCAATGGGGAAACCATGATATTTTGTGGATGGGAGCAGGACTTGGAAGTAAAGGTTGTATAGCTAATGTTATTAGAATCTGTGCTAGATATGGAAACAATGATATTTTAGAAGATGCCTATGGAATCAATCTTCTTCCTCTAGCTACTTTTGCTATGGAAAATTATGGAAATGATCCTTGTGAATACTTCCAAAGTAGAGATGGAAAGAGTACTCCATTAAAAGCACAAATTCATAAGGCTATCACTGTTATTCAAATGAAAATAGAGGGTAATATTATTGAAAGAAACCCTGATTTTAATATGGAACATAGAAATATGTTTAGAAAAATTGATTTTGATAGAGGAGTTATAACATTAAATGGTAAAGAATATGAGTTAAGAGATAAGAACTTCCCAACTGTTGATAAAAATAACCCTTTAAAGCTTACTCGTGAAGAGAGTGAGATCATGGAAAATCTAAGACTTTCATTTTTAAGAAGTGAAAAGCTACAAAGACATATTAGATTTTTATTTGCTAAGGGAAGCTTGTATCTAAAATGCAACTCTAATCTTCTATATCATGGTTGTATTCCTCTTACTGCTGATGGACAATTAAAAGATATCTATATAAGAGGAGAGTATTTAAAAGGAAAGGCTGCTCTTGATAGAGCTGAAAAACTTTGCAGAGAAGCTTACTTTAATAGAGCTAATAGTGCTGATAGCCCTGAAGATAAGGTTAAAGCTGATTTTGTTTGGTATATGTGGTGTGGTAAAGACTCTCCTCTATTTGGAAAAGATGATATGAAAACTTTTGAACGTTATTTTATAGAAAACAAAGAAACTCATGTGGAAAATAAAAATCCTTACTATAAATTCTGTAATCAAGAGGAAACTTGTGATATGATTCTTAAAGAGTTTAAATTAAATCCTAAAATTTCTCATATTATCAATGGACATGTTCCTGTTAAAGAGAAAAAGGGAGAATCACCTATTAAAGCAAATGGTAAGCTTTATATTATTGATGGTGGTTTCTCTAAAGCTTATCAACCTCAAACTGGTTTAGCTGGATACACTCTAATTTTTAACTCTTATGGTATGAAATTAGTTTCTCATGCTCCTTTTGAATCTGCTGAAAAATCTATAAAAGAGGGTAAAGATATTATCTCATCTAGTCGTATAGTTGATGTTAGTCAAAATAGAATAAGAGTTAAAGATACTGATATTGGAAAAGAGTTACAAAACCAAGTTAATGATTTAAAGAAATTATTAAATGCTTATAGAAAAGGTTTAATAAAGAATAGTGAAAATTAATTATTAAAAAAAATTAATATTTTTTTAATCCTAAATTAAAATACAAATGTTATATTACATATGTTATATATAAAAATTTAGGAGGAAAAATGAAAAAGAAACTTGGAATTTTAGCAATTGCAGCACTTTTAAGCACTGGTGCTTATGCTGCATCAATAGATCATATTCAAACATACACACCTGAGTATTTAGGAAACCAATCACAAAATGGTATGATAAATAAATCATCTGTTTACTATAACCCAGCTGGGCTTGTTCACTTAGATAATGGAACTTACTTCCATATTGGAGCTCAATTAGCTGTTGGACATGAAAAAATGGACTACAATGGAAAAGAGTATAAAGCAGATTTATTACAATATATCCCAACTTTAGCTCTATATAGTGTAAGAGATGAAAGAACTATATTCTGGACATTTGGAGGACTTGGTGGAGGTGGAGACCTTGAATATAAAGATGGTGTTGCTGGAACTGCAGTAGTACCTGATTTATTAAATAATATTGCTGGTAAATTTATGGGAGGTACTCTTCCTGAACAATTTAAATTTAAAGATTTAGGTTCTTCAGCAGAAGGAAAAAGTCTTTATGGACAAACTACTATAGGTAGAGCATGGAAAGTTAATGATAAACTATCTATGTCTATTGCTGGTAGAGCAGTATTAGGAATGAAAAAATTAAAAGGAGATATCAATGTTGCTTCTCCAATAGCTGAACCTATTCATGCTGATATCGATGTTGATAGAACTGCTTGGGGATTAGGAGCTCAAATTGGATTTAACTATAAGGCAACTGATAGATTAAATCTTGCTATGAGATATGACTCTAGAGTTAAATTAAATTTTAAAGCTAGTGGAAATGAAAACTTTGCTACAATTAATATTCCTGCTATAGGTGGAAACCTTGGAAATGTTAACTTTAGTGATTTCTATCCTGAATATACACCAGGAACAAAAACTAGAAGAGATCTACCAGCTATATTAGCATTAGGTGCTTCATATAAGGTTACAGATAGATGGACAACTGCTATCTCTGGAAACTACTATTTTAATAAGGATGCTAAAATGGATAGAGTTGCTGGAACTGTAACTCTTAAAAATCCAATCCCAGGAAAACAAAATATAACTCTAAAAGGACTAGAACCAGAATATGATAATGGTTGGGAAATAGCTCTTGGAAATGAGTATAAACTTAATGAAAAATGGACTCTACTTGGAAGTGTAAACTATGCTCACACTGGTGCTAAAGTAAGTTCATACGATGATATAGAGTTTGCACTAAACTCAGTTACAGTTGGAGCAGGGCTTAAATATGCTCCTACAGATTGTGATGAATGGGTATTTACAGTATGTCACTTCTTCTATGATCAAGAATCTGGACACTATGATAAAAAATATGCAGGTTATGGAATTGCTAACCCAGAATATGATAAAAGCATCACTGCATTTGGTTTAGCTTATACAAAGAAATTCTAATTTTAACTATATAGAGGAGGAGAAGATTGCCTAAAAAAGCTATTTTTACTAAAGAACAAATTTTTAAAAAAGCCTTTGAAGTTTTTAAGCAAAATGGACTAGAAGCTATAACTGCTAGAAATTTAGCTAAATCGCTGAATTGTTCTCCAGCTCCAATATATAGTTTCTACACTTCATTAGAAATATTGAAAAAAGATCTTATTAATCAAGCTAAATCTATATTTATGGAGTATGTTAAAGAGTCTAGTACAGAGTATATATTTCTTAATATAGGGATAGGAATTTGTAAATTTGCTAGAGAGGAAAAGCAACTTTTTCATACAATATTCCTAAAAGATAGCTCTTATAGTAGCCTTGTAAGAGAATTTAGAGATCTAATAAAAGTAGAGATGTCTAAAGATAGTAGATTTGACAAATTAGATGAAGAGTTTAAAACTGAGCTTTTCCTTGATTGCTGGATGTATGCTCATGGATTCTCAACTTTAATAGCTACAAACTACTTTAAAGATGTTTCAGATAGTTTTATTCAAAAAAGACTTGTATCTGGGGCAGCTACTATGATGTATAAAAGGCTTGAAGAGTATAACAAATAAGCATGCCAATAAGCTAGTAAATCATTAATTTGATTTATTGGCTTATTTTTTTATTTTTAAACTATAATATATCTAACTAAGCTAAGCTATCTAGCACATCACTAGGTTTTGACAAAGCACCTTTGTATTTGGCGATTTTTAGTCAAGTTAAGTTATCAAAACTTATATTTTAAATATCAGCTAAATTCCATGTCAAAGAATAAAGAGAGAGTAATACTCATCTGACTAAAATTCCGAAACTCGACTTCGTCTCAAACACGTCGGAATTTTTAGCGTCAGATTTCGTAACTCTCTCTAATATTCTTCTCCAAATTCCATTTTAGCTGATATTTGGAAAAGAAAAAATATATTATAGTTTAGTAATTTAAATTTATAAAAATAAAAAAGATTGTTAAAAGTGATTTTAGCTCAACTTATAACAATCTTTTTCTAACTTTATTTCATTGAAAATAGAATCTTATCTCCAGCTTTTAAAATTACATCTCCTCTAGGTGTAATATCCTCATCTCCTCTACGAATAGAGATTATATGCATACTTTTAGGAAGATTTAACTCTCTTATCTCTTTATTGATATACTCAGATTTTCTATCTAAATACAGTTTTTTTAATGAAAGCTCTTCTAATTCTTCTAAATCAATAGTATCAGCATCTGCTTCACTAACAGGATCTAAAAGTCCCAAATATTTAGCCAATGGTTTCAATGTCATTCCTTGAATCATTACAGAGAAAACAACCATATAGAAAACCATGTTAAATATTACCTGTGAATTCTCTATCCCTGCTGTTATTGCATTAGTAGAAAATATAATTGGAACTGCTCCTTTTAAACCTGCCCAAGACATAAAGAACTTCTCTTTTTTGGTATACTTAAAAGGTGACATTAGAGCAAATACAACTGCCATACGAGCAACTATTGTTATCATAATTGCCAATATACTTCCTCTTATTACCACTGCTTTTAACTGACTTGGGAACACCAATAATCCTAGAATAATAAACATTGTTATCTGCATCAACCAAGATGCTACTCTCATATTTTTTATGCAGTTCATTCTAAAATCAAAGTGCTCATTTCCTACTAATATTCCCATTAAATAGATAGCTAAAAATCCATTTCCACCTATGAGATTAGTTCCTGCAAAACATATAAATAACATTGCTATTAAATGAATTGTCAAAAACTCTTCTCTCTCTATTTTCAGTATTTTTCCCAATGGTAATGATATCTTTCCAAAGATAATTCCCATTAAAGCACCAAATATAATCTGTCTAAATAAAAATATTATTCCCCAAAATATACTTGTCTTTTCTCCTGCTCCAAACATTGATAGAATAAAAAGAATCAAAGCATATGCCATAGGATCATTACTTCCAGACTCTATCTCTATTACTGTACGTATTTTCTTTTTAAGATTTGAACCACCAAGCATGGATATAACAGCTGCTGCATCTGTTGAAGAAACTATTGCTCCAAATAAGAGAGATTCTTTTAAGTTTAAGCTAGTGAGAACATAGGCTATGAGAGCAGCTAACATAGCTGTAAAAAATACCCCTGCTGTTGCCAATATTCCACTTGGATAAAGTGCCATTGTTGCATCAGATTTCTTTGTTTCAAGTGCCCCAGCAAATAGAATAAACAATAATGCAACATTTCCTATATCTTGAGTAATCTTAGCATCATCAAAATAGATACCACCAATTCCCTCAGAACCTGCTGCAATTCCTATAAAAAGGAAGAGTATCAACAATGGAACTTGCACTTTTTTGGTTACCCTAATTGAAAGAAGACTTATTAATAATAAAATTCCACATGTTAAAATTTTGTAATCCATATTTGACTCCTTTCAAAAATATTATATATCTCATTTTACAACATATATATAAAACATACAATCTTATTTTATTTCATATATATTTTTCTTTTAAAAGAGTCCTATTTATAAATATTTTATCTAGTTTTAAACATACATTTGAAACTAATAGCACAAATTATACTTGGAAGAATCCATGCTAAACCAAAACTGTTTAATGGAAGGCTTCTATATATAACAGTTAAAATTTCACTTGTATTTATTGATAAAACTTGTGCCATTTCATAAGCTCCAACTAAGCTTGCTCCTACTACTGCCCCTACATAAATTGAGTTTGTTTTAATTTTATTCTTAAAGAAGTTTAAAATAATTAAAACAATAGCTATTGGATAGATTAAAGTTAAGATAGGTGCTGAAATTTTTACTATTATATCTACTCCAAAACCTGCAAAGATAAAACTAATAATTGTAGTTATAATTACAACTTTTTCATATGTAGTATTTAGTAACTTACTAAAATAATCTCCAACTGTTGCTGTAAGCCCTATTGCTGTTGTTAAACAAGCTCCAGTTACACAGATCCCTAAAACTAAGTTTCCTGATCTTCCTAACATTCTATCAACTATCTCATTTAAAAGTTGTGTAGTCTTAGCTCCTTGAAATATTCCATTAGAAGTAGCACCAATATATAACAGTCCACCATATACCACTGCTAATCCACAAACTGCTATTATACTTGAGCTGCTTAAAAATTTCATCTCTTGTTTTACAGTCAGATTTCTTCCATTTCTAATAGCTTTTATTATGATACTAGAGAAGACAATAGCCCCCAATGTATCCATTGTTTGATATCCATTATAGAATCCATATTTAAAAGGGTTAGTCATTGTTTCAATTACAACTGGTTCTCCTAATGGGAAGAATACCCCTTTTACTATTATTATTGTAAGAATTATTATTAAAATAGGTGTTAATACCTTTCCTACTCTCTCAATTACAGCATTTGCTCTTATTGAAAACATAAGTACTACTGCAAAATAGATAAAAAGGAATATATATTTAAACATATCCACATCTGCTCCATTAGTGTGTGGTAAAACTGCCATTTCATAAGCAGTTGCCCCAGTTCTTGGAAGAGCTAGAAATGGACCTATTGCTAATATTAAAACTACATTAAATACCTTACTAAATTTAGGTGATACTCTATTAGCAAAGTCATCTAAATCTTTACCTGCATATGCTGCTGAAATAATTGCTAAAAGTGGAATCCCTATTCCTGTTATAAAAAATCCCAATGTAGCTGCTTCCCACATCTCTCCAACATCAAATCCCACTTTAGGTGGAAATATTAGATTTCCTGCTCCAAATAGCATTGCAAACAGTGCAAATCCTGTTAAAATAATATCTTTTTTTCTGTAAATTTTAATCACTCCAATCTAAAATATTTATAACATAAAAATAGTATGACTCTAAAAAATAACTGAGTCATACTATTTCACGACTTACTAAAATTATCTTTTACTTTTTCTTAATAAAACTGAAAACTATTCCTACAACAATACTAGGAATCAACCAAGCAAATCCTATACTTGAAAGAGGTAAAGAGTTATATAAAAGTTTCATATTCTCTGGAAGAGAAACTAGTCCAGAAAGTGTTTCATAACCACTTACTATTCCTGCTCCTATAACTGCTCCTGTAAATGTATTGTCATTTTTTATATGATCCTTAAAAAAGTTAAGGGCTATTAAAACTATTGATATAGGATAGATAAATACTAAAACTGGAACTGCTAATTTTACTATCATATCCACTCCAAAACTTGCAAATATAAAACTTATTACCACAGTAAATAAAACTATCTTCTCATAAGATATTTTCAATAGATTACTAAAATAATCTCCAACTGTTGCTGTAAGCCCTATTGCTGTTGTTAAACAAGCTCCAGCTACACATATACCTAGTATTAACTTTCCTGCATTTCCCAATAGTAAAATTACCATTGAAGATAGTAGCTCTATATTTCCCTTTCCACCAGTTACAACATCTGTTGCTGTAGCTCCAATATAAACTAATCCACCATATACAATAGCTAATCCACCTATTGCAATAACACTAGTTTGTAAAAGGAATGAAAGTTCCTGTTTCTTAGTTAATGCTTTGTCTTTTCTAATAGATTTCAAAATTATCTCTGAGAAAACAATAGCTGCTAATGTATCCATTGTTTGATACCCTGTAAGAAATCCATATTTAAAAGTTTCTGCTTTATGTAGATCACTTGGAACTCCAATCGGTGAAAAAATACCTTTAAATATTATTATAGCTAATACTATTAATAATATTGGTGTTAAAATAGCTCCTACCCTATCTATTACCTTACTTGATTTTAAAGAGAATAGAATAGTTATAAGGAAAAATACTCCTAAGAATATAAATTTATACATGCTGTAATTTTCACTGCTTTGTGGTACTATCATTTCAAAGGCTGTCGCCCCTGTTCTTGGCAGTGCTAAAAGTGGTCCTATTGCTAAAATTAAAGCTATGTTAAATACTTTACTAAATTTAGCAGAAACTCTAACTGCAAAACTATCTAAATCTTTCCCTGCCACTGCTGCTGCAATTATTGCCATTAATGGAAAGCCTGCTCCTGTAAGAATAAACCCTGTTGCTGCTGTCAGCCAATTTTGCCCAGTTTCAAATCCTACAGCAGGGGGAAATATCAAATTTCCTGCTCCAAAAAGCATCGCAAATAATGCAAATCCTGTAAGAATAACTTCTCTTTTTTTATACATTATTCCCTTTCCTCCTATATTTTTTCTTTTTTATTTTTTGATTGCTTCCTCTAACTAATTAATATACCAATTAAAATTATAACAAGATTTTTATTCTATGTCAATATAATAATATTATAGTGTTATTTTTTTAGTACTATATTTTATGAAAATTTTATTTTATTTTTCTAAATATGTTGTATAATATAGTTAAAACTTATATTTAAGGAGTGATAATTTATGTCGATACTTTTTATCAACTATCCAAAATGTAGTACTTGTGTAAAAGCTAAAAAATGGTTAGAAGAAAATAATCTATCTTTCACAGATAGACATATTGTTGAGAATAATCCTACTGCTGAAGAGTTAAAAGAGTTTATAGCTTTAAGTGGACTACCTGTTAAAAAATTTTTTAATACAAGTGGAATGCTATACAGAGAGATGAATTTAAAGGAAAAGGTAGCAACTGAATCTGATGAGGAGCTTATTAAAATTCTAGCTTCTAATGGTATGCTAGTAAAAAGACCTCTTGTAGTTACTGAAAAAGGTGTACTACTTGGTTTTAAAGCTGATAAATGGGCTGAATTTTTTAATAAATAATTCTTATAGAAAAAGCTTATCCGACAAAAATCGAATAAGCTTTTTCTATCTATTCTATCCTAATTTTCTCTTCATCCAATCTTTTCCCTCTACTAATCTAGTTACCAACATAGCAGCTACTGTATCTCCTGTGGCATTTATCATAGTTGCTGGTGGATCTACTAGATAACCTATAGTTGCAATTATAGGGAATGCTTCTGGTGGGAACCCATACATTGTTACTATTAGCATCTCTCCTATCAATCCTCCACCTGGTACACCAGACATTACTACTCCACCTACTATTGAAAGTAAAATAGCACTAACATATGTTCCTACCCCTGTAAATGGTACTTGGAAAATTCCAAATAGGAAAGAGATCTTTAATATTGAACTAAATACTGTTCCATCCATATGAGCAGTTGCACCAATAGGTAAAACAATCTCTCTAATATCCTTTGGCACTCCTATTTTTTCTGCTGCCTCTAAGTTTACTGGAAGAGTTGCTATACTACTTTGAGTTGCAAGAGATGTAATCCCTGGTGAAATTAGATGTTTCATAGCTCTTACTCCATCTTTTCCCCCTGCAATATATCCATAAATTGGAAACATAACTATAAAATATATAAAACATAGAGGATAATAGATAACCATAGCTCTTGTATAAGATCCTATTAATTGACCTCCATACTCTCCAACTAATGCTGCAAAATAAGCTCCTAAACCGATAGGTGCATAGTACATTAATAGATTAATCATCTTTAAGAAAACTTCTGCTAAAGCCTCTAAACCTTTTGCAACTGGTTTTCCCTTTTCTCCAATCATATTGACACACATTCCAAAAACTATTGAGAATAGAATTAGTGGTAACATATTTTTTCTTGAAATTAACTCTGGGAAGTCTGTTACAGTTAATGCTTTTACAACTTGTTCTCCAGTTTGAAATGGTTTTAATGCTTCAGTAGCTTTTAAGCTTAAATTTACCCCTTGAGCTGGTGGAAAAACTGTAACTATTACTAGAATTATTATAGCTGCTACAAATCCTGTTGATACAAAAACTAAAAATAGATTTTTTAAAACACTTTTCAATCTTTTCATATCACTCATACTAGATATTGAACTACTAATTGTTACTAATACCAAAGGAACAACTATAGTAAACATTCCATTAATAAATAGATCCCCTAAAGGTTTTAAAACTTTTGCCTTTTCTCCAAATTGAATCCCTATTAAACTTCCTAAAAAAATTGCTCCTAATAGTATTATTGAGAATCTATAAGCTTCCCATATACTTTTTTTCTTTAAATCTGCCATTTCTTACCTCCCTTTATTTAAATTATTTTCTAACCCATTAAATATTTTTTATATCTCGCCAATACAGATCTTTTCTGCTTTTCCAGACATAATGATACTATAATCCTCTTTTATCTCTACTTGAACATCTCCACCTTCTGCTTTCATTAAAATTTTATTTTCATCAACTATTCCTAATTTTTTGGCTACTGCTGCTGATGCACAACATCCAGTTCCACAACCTAAAGTTCTTCCTGCACCTCTTTCCCAAGTTTTAATTTCTAAGATTTTCTCATCTATTTTCTTTACAAAATTTACATTTGTTTTGTTTTTAAAAATATCTAACATCTCTATCTTTCTTCCCAAATCATTTACATCATAATTAGAAAAATTATCTACAAATACTACTGTATGTGGCACTCCCATCAACATACTTGATATTATGATCTCTCTACCATCTACAATTACTTTTCTATTTAATACAGTTTCACTATCTGTAATATTTGTAATTGAATCAGCTCTAAAATTGACTTTCTCCATATCCACAGTGAGATAAATTGCCTCTCCATTTTCATCTGTTTCTAAATTAATAGTTTTTATTCCTGCATCTGTTTCAACTAAGAAATGTTTTTTGTCTACTATTTTATTATCGTAAACAAATTTAGAAAAACATCTAATTCCATTGCCACACATCTCTCCTCTTGAGCCATCAGAGTTATAATAGTGCATTTTTATATCTGCTATTTTACTTTCACTGCAAAACATCAATCCATCTGCACCTACTCCAAAGTGTCTATCACACACTTTTTTTGCAAATTCATTCCAATTATCTTTCTGCTCTTCCAAACCATTTACTAAAATAAAATCATTTCCTGCTGCCTGCATCTTTGTAAATTTCATTTTTACCCCCAAATTTTAGTCACTTTAGCTATTGTAACTAAAAACTCTGATTTTTACCATAAATCAAAATAATTATTTTTTTATTCACTTATCCTTTAAAAATAGGACGATAAATCTATTATTTTATTTTTTATATGTTCACTATTTAGTAACAAAAAAACTGTTGAAATTATAATTAATTTATCTCAACAGTTTTTATATTTTATTTTTTGTAAAAAGATTATAACTTACTTAAAATTAATTCTCCTAATAAATTATTAACTTTTATTCCCTCTCCATTATTAACAAGGTCTTTAGTCATAACAACAATATCAACCCATTCATCATTAAAATACGCTCTTCCAGCATCGTGTTCTATACCTTTTAACTCTCCTGTTTTATGAGCAAATTTTATTCTTTCATCTCTTGTAAAATATATATTAATTTTATTATTATATCCTTGATTTTTTAATATATTGACAATTTCTTCATTTTTACATAGGATATCTAAAACTTTCTCTACATCTTTTGGAGTTGTATAGTTATCTTCTCCTCTTTCTTTAGCTTCATTATCTAGCATCATTCTTCCAAGAATTGTATTCTTAAATCCAGCAAATTTTATTTTTTGGTTTATATTTTCTTTTCCTAGATAATCAATTAAAATATTTGTTGCAGTATTATCACTAAAACTTAACATTAATGCTATTAAATCTCTTATACTTAATTCCAATGGAGTATTTAAATTTTTTAGTACTCCACAACCTCCAACTTTAAATTCATTTTTTATACTAATTTTCTTCTCATAAATATTTTGATCTATTACAAAGGCTATAAATAACTTTATTAAACTAGCAGAAGGAAAAACTATTGATTCATTTATTAAGATTTCTTCTCCTGTTTTGTATTTTACTACTACCCCAACAGTGCCAGAAAAATTGTCAATTATTTTTTTTATTTTTTCATACACAATATTCTCCAATTAATAATTTTTTATTGATAATTTATTAAATATGCAATAATTACAGCTACTCCTCCTAAAGAAAGCCAAATTGCCATTAAAGGTCCCATCCATTTTACCCATTTTTCATATGGAATTTTTGCTATAGCTAAATAACTCATTAAACCACTAGCAGTTGGATTAATATAATTTGTAAATCCATCTCCATATTGGAAAGCTAAAACTGTTGTTTGTCTAGAAATCCCTAATAAATCTCCTAATGGGGCCATAATAGGCATTGTTGTAGCTGCTTGTCCTGATCCTGATGGAATGAATATATTTGTAAATATTTGAGTAATATACATTAAAATCACTGAAACATATCCTGGTAAATGTGAAATCGCTGTTGATAATGAATATAATATAGAATCTATTACTTGTCCTTGTTGTAAAATTACTAATACAGCATTTGCTATTCCTATAGATAATGCTCCAAATAACACATCTTTTGCTCCTTCAATAAAGTTTTCTGCTGCTTGACTTGGACTTATTCTACAAACAAAACTTGAAGATATTCCCATTAACATAAATATACTTATTAATTCATCTGTTCCCCATCCATGTTTTAAAACACCATAAATAATTGATCCAAATCCAAGGAAGAAAATAACTAATACTAATTTTTGAGAATTTGTTAATTTAGGTAATGCTTCAAAATCTATACTGAAATTATCACTTAATTCTAAATCTCTTACAACACTTTTTTCTGGATTTTCCTTTACTTTTTTAGCATATCTTATAATATAGATACAAGTTATCACATATAAAATTACATATACTACAACTCTATAACCTAACCCTGAATAAATAGGTAATTGTGAAACTTGTTGTGCAACTCCTACAGTAAATGGATTTACAAATCCTCCAACAAAACCTACTCCTGCACCTAAAGCAACTATTGCCATTCCTACCATTGCATCAAATCCTAATGCTCTTGCCATAACTATTCCTAATGGTACAAAAGCGATTGCTTCTGTATTCATTCCTATAGTTACTCCACCTATAGAAAAAACAAAAACAACAATTGGTATAAGCAACATACTTTTATTTCTTAAAAGTAAAGCAATTCTAGCTATTCCACCTTCTATCGCTCCTGTTTTTTGCATCATATGAAAAGAACCACAAACTAAAAAAGTAAAAAATACTATACTTGCTGAATTTTTTAAACCTGTTACTACTGATGTAAATAAATTTGGTTCAGTCATTGAAAAAAACTTAACTGGTGTATTTTCTACATATTTAAAAGTTGATGGATCTATAATACTTCTACCTGTTACTGGGTCTATAACTCTTTGATAAACTCCAGCTGGAACTAAATAAGTAGCTATAAATGCTAATAATACAATTGAAGATATTATCACATATGTATGAGGTATCTTCATTCCTTCAAAATATTTTCTTTTTTCTTTCTCCAAAGTTTTTACTTTTTCCATAATAACTCAATCCTCCTATATATTATTTTTTAAAAAACTTTTCTAATTCTGTTGTAATTCTATCCTCTATCTTATAGAAAGCATTATTTGGAGAAATTTCTGGACTCTCACTAGTTCCTGTGATTAAATAGATAACTCCATCTTTCATGTTCTCATCAAAAAAGAATCCCCCATAAAATCCATAAGCCTCTCCTAAGTGTCCTTTTAATTTTAAATTTTCAATTTGAGTGTCACTTGGTTGATTACAAAAAATCTGTGTACTCAATCCATAATTTAAAAACAAACCTCCCAATGTATCTCCATTATCAAGTTTCTCATCATATTTCCATTGACTTGTAAACATCTCTTTAAAAGTTTCACTTTTTAACAGTTTTTCATCATCATTTAAAATATGTTGCATCAATGTTAATAGATCATTTAATGAAGCTCTTAGGTGTCCTTGAGGACCATAATTATTTCCATTGATTCCTGGTGTGTAATCAGTAATTTTTGTTAAAATTGCTGAATCTGTTTCTGCATCATAAATTATAACTTCATCCTTATCTAATTTTCTATTATAGTCATCTATCTGTGCAGTCCATTTTCCCTCTTTACTCCAATTCTCTTCACTATCCTTTTTTCTATAGATAGTTGTTTTATTCATCACCTCTTCTAAAGCTAGAGAGCTAGGATTATACGTACATGTCAAATTCAGAGGTTTAAAAACTCTATTTGCCATATATAGATCAAACCTTTCAGTGGTTACCTTTTCCATTATAGTTCCTAATAAGCTAAAATTTATATTAGCATATTTAAAATATTCTCCTGGTTCTTTATCTTGCCAATAACCATTATTTTTATCTATTTCAAATAATTTTTCTATATTGTCATTAACACCTATATTTACTCCATCCCCTTCATTATCTTGGATAGAGCTTATGTGGCTCAATAGCATTCTAGAAGTTATTTTTTTATCTGGAAAATATGGGTTATATATATCAAATCCTAGGTATCTACTGATATCTTCATCTAAATCTATTTTTCCCTCTTCCACTAATTTCATAAACCCTATTGCTGTAAAAAATTTAGATATTGAAGCAACCCTAATTTTACTTTCCTCATTTAGCTCCTTTTTTATATCTCCATCTATCTCTCTGTATCCATAACATTTTTCAAATACAACTTTTCCATCTTTTATTACCCCTATACCTAATCCTGAAAACTCTTCCTCTAAAAAAATCTTATTAAGATTTCTATCCACTTCCTTTGAAATATCACTCTCAGCCATAGTTAGTGTACTAAAAAGAGTACAAAGTAACAAAATAAATTTCTTCATATTTCTCCTCCTCTTTTATTTTTTATATCTGTTAACTTAAATTTATATGAACCACTCCTAATCCTTTGTATTATAATAATTTGTCTAAAATTATTTTTCCTCCCTCGTTTTTGAGGAATACAATAAGAAAAGGAGCAGTTACTAACTATAATTAATAATATTATTTGTCCTAAATATTTTTCTAAATATCTTTATCGTTATGGTAAAAATAAAGACGGTTTTCAAAAATATCAATGTAAATCCTATGGTTGTTTACACCAATTTACTCCTGATAAACACAAGAAGATTCGTTCTTCTAACTACCCTAAATGTCCTGTATGTGGAGCTTCAACATATTTACATCATGATTATGAATTTTATTCTAGATTTACTTGTAACTCTAAAAAATGTAATCATCATTTTAGTGTTATTAAACCTTCTATTTTCTTAAAAGAAGCAGCTAAATTACCAAATGCCATTAATCTTAAAAGATTAAGAACTAACATTAATTTAGTTATTGAAGCACTTTTTATGTATTTTGGTGGCGCTTGTTCTACTAGATATATCGCTAAACATTTTGCTGATATTAAATCCTTTAAAATTTCACATGTTGCTATTTACAAGTGGATTAAAGGCTTTGGTGCTATATTTAAAGAGCTTACAGAAAAATATATTCCTAAAGATTTAAACCTATCTGATGAATGGCATGTTGATGAAACTGTTATCAAAATCGCAGGTAAAAGATACTGTGATATGATACCCATAAAGGACACATATATATTATCAACAAATTAAAAAATATA
>OGCV01000029.1_pt1 | contig 67941 bp, 88 predicted proteins | sample 1570201 | NCBI WGS metagenome assembly OGCV01 (sample SAMEA2582162, study PRJEB24529) | metagenome
ATTTCGCTGAGGGATTCTAATATTCTCTAGTGAATTACGGCTTTAGTTGATATTATGATAGTATTTTTCTTTTTAAATATTTTCTTTATATATAAATAGTTGAGCATTAACAAATGTTATTTTTTTCTAGCTAAATACTCATCAATAGACTCTTTACAAATCATAAGCATTTTATCAATTTCCTCTTCAGTTATTATATATGGTGGCATAAAATAGATTATATTTCCTAGAGGTCTTAATAATGCTCCTTTTTTTAGAGCAATCTTATATATTTCATAACCTGCTCTCTCTTTTGAATCAAAAAGTTCTTTTGTTTCTTTGTTTTTAACAAACTCCAAAGCACCTATTAAACCTATTTGTCTATACTCTCCAACATTTGGATGATTAGCAAAAAGTTCAGTAGCTTTTTTTCTCAGATACTCTCCTTTTTTAGCAACAACATCTAAAATCTTTTCTTCCTCAAATATTTTTAAAACTTCCACAGCAATTCTACAACCAATAGGGTTACCAGAATATGTGTGAGAGTGTAAAAAAGATTTTCCCTCTAAATAGTCACAGTAGAAAGCATCATAGATCTCATTTGTTATACCAATAATTGACATAGGGTAGTAACCTGCTGAAAGCCCCTTTGCCATACACATTATATCTGGACTAACTCCAGCATGTTCCATAGCAAACATCTTTCCTGTTCTTCCAAATCCCATAGCAATCTCATCAGCTATCAAATGAATATTATATTTTTTTGTAATCTCTCTTAATTTTTTTATATATTTAGGAGAGTATATCTTCATTCCTGCTGCCCCTTGTACCATAGGTTCAATTATAACAGCAGCTATCTCTTTGTGATTATTTTCTATAATATTTTCCATATCAGCAAAACATTCAGCTTCACAACAATCGAAATTTTTCTTAAAAGGACAGTAGAAACAATCTGGTCCTTTAGCTTTTATTCCCTCTTTTATCAAAGGTCTATATGTAGAAGTGAAGATATCAACATCTCCTACCCCTAAAGCCCCTATTGTTTCTCCATGATAAGCATTAGCTAAAGAGATAAATTTTTTCTTCTCCTTTGCTCCTGTTTGTTGATGATATTGAAAGCTTAATTTCAATGCCATTTCAATACTTGATGAACCATTATCAGCAAATAAAAATTTATCTATTCCTTTTGGTACAACTTTATGTAATCTTTCAACTAACTCAATAGCTGGTTCATGGGAAAAGTTTACAAAAAGTACATGTTCAAGATTGTTAATTTGCTCCCAAATAACTTTGTTTATTCTATTATTACAGTGTCCAAAAAGATTTACCCACCAACTAGAAACACAATCCATATATTTGTTACCAAGTTCATCTTCTAAATATATCCCTTTAGCTTTTTTTATCACCATTGGGGGAAGATTTTCATAATCTTTCATCTGTGAACAAGGGTGAAAAATATATTGTAAATCTTTTTGTTGAAGTTCTGTTAATTCTTTCATTATTTTTCTTCCTCTCTTAACTCTAAAAATCTAATCAATTCTTCTTGATCAAAACTTTCCTGTTCAAAATTTAAAATCATCATATTTTTAATTCCACTCATATCTTGGATAACTTTTATATTATCATTTTCATATCCAGTTCTATCATAATTTTTTTCTATCTTATTAAAAATAATACCTTGTACTTTTATACCCATATTTTTTAAACAATTTACAGTCATCATTGTGTGGTTAATAGTTCCTACACGATTACTAGAAACAAGAATTACTGGAGTCTCTAATAATTTAATCAGATCATACATATAGAATCTGTTTCTTATTATAGGAACATACAATCCCCCTGCTCCCTCTACAATAATTGTACTATATCTCTCTTTTAATTCTAACCAATCATTTTTAATTTTCTCTGGATCAATTTCAACTTCATCAATTTCAGCAGCTAAATGTGGAGAAACCTCTGGTTTTAAAAGATATGTAGTCATCTCGCTATTATATGGTATCTTATTAAACTCACACATAAATTCAACATCTGGAGATACTAATTTACCAAACATCTCAAAAGCTCCACTTTGAACTGGTTTATAGTAAGTTCCACCTATTTTACTAACTCCTTTAAATAAAAGAGTACTTACATAAGTTTTTCCTATTCCTGTATCTGTTCCTATTACAAAGTATCCTTTACTTAATTTCATATCCCTCGCCTCTTATCATTTTTTTATCACTTTCAATTGTATTTCCAGTTGTAGTTAAAAAGTTTCCTGTTAAAGCTGAATTTATTCCAGCTCTTATTCCTAGACTTTGGAACTCTCTAAGTTTTACTCTACCACCTGCATATCTCAAAGCTTTATTAGGTAGAATAAATCTAAATACTGCCATAGTTTTTACAAGTTCAATTGGTTCAATCTCTTGAGAGTTTTCAAGAGGTGTCCCAGGTATAGGGGTTAAAATATTGATAGGTACGGAGTCAATGTCTAATTCTCTTAACTCAAAGGCAAGTTTTATTCTATCAATAGGTGTTTCACCTAAACCTAAAATACCCCCACTACACACTTTTAAACCAACCTTTTTAGCAGCTAAAACAGTTTTAACTCTATCTTCATGTGTATGTGTTGAGCAGATATTAGGATAAAAATCTGCACAAGCTTCAAGATTGTGGTGATAAGTTGTAACCCCTGATTCTTTTAATTTAGATAATACCTCTTTGCTACAAATTCCATGTGAGGCACATAAAGAAAGAGTAGTTTCATCTTTTAATTTTTTATAGATATTTTCTAATTTATATAGCTCTTCACTATTATCTAAGATTCCCTTTCCACTTGTTACAAGAGAAAATCTATGTGCTCCCTCTGCTTCAACTTTTTTAGCCTCTTCAAGAGCTACATTTTCACTAACTAGAGGGTATACACTGGTATTTGTTTTAAAATGGCTAGACTGAGCACAATATTTACAATCTTCACTACACTTACCTGATTTTGCATTGATAATTGTGCAAAGATCGAAACTGTTACCACAAAACTTTTCACGTATCTCATCAGCTGAAGAAAATAGTTCATTTAAGTTTTCACTATCATCTATTTTTATCTCAATTAATTCTTTAGCTTCTTCAAAATCTATTTTTTTACCTAATAGAATTTTCTCCTTTAATTTTTTGATAAAATTTTTCATTATTTTGTACTCCTTTATTAAACAAAAATTGTTATCTACCTTTCAATATACCATATATTGCTAAATATTTAAAGTAATATGTACCTTTTAGCAATTTATATGTTAAAATAGAAGATGATAAAATTACAGAAAGAAGGTGCTAATTATGGAGAAAAAAATTAGGGTTACTCTTCCTAAAAACATTATTAAAATTCTTGAGTCAGATTGTGAAACTTTTAAGGTAACTAAAAACTATCTTTTAAACTATATATTTGAGCATATGAGAGAGGAAAGATTAAATGATGATACAATTTTTGATGGAGAAAAAGATATTATTCAATTTAATCTAAATAAAAGTAATTTTAAGATTTATTATGATTTTCTATGTGAAAAAAATATTCAGATAGAGGCTGATTTTTTTAGAAAACTTCTACATAAATATACAAATCAATCTCGAAAAAATAGAGAGCTATTTGTTTTTAAATCAGTTATTGAGAGATTAGAGATTGGAATAAAGGAGAAAAGGAAAGTTAAGATACATTTCAATGATAAGAGAGAGGTTACTATTCTTCCATTTTTTATAGGAAGTTCAAAGTTAGAATTGGCAAATTATCTATTTTGCTATGATTTTTTAGAAAATAAATATAGAAACTATCATATTTATAATATAGATACAGTTTTTGTAACTAGAGAGGTACAAGTTTGGGAAGATATGGAGTTTGTAGAGAAAGTTATTCTTAATTTTGATCCATTTTTATCACAAGATAAGAAGATAAAAGCTATTTTAACTCCTGAGGGAGAGAGAATTTTAAAGCTTCTTAATATAAATAGACCTGAGATTATATCAAAAAATAATGAATTTTATGAGTTTCAATGCTCTGAGGAGAAGGCAAAACGTTATTTTGCATATTTTCTTGATGAGATTGAGATTCTTGAGCCTCAAAGCTTGAGAGAGTGGTTTAAAATAAAATATACTAATGCTTATAAAAAATATAATTTGTAATCAAAAGAGCCGAAGAAACTATTTTTTCTTCGGCTCTCTCTTATTTAGTTATCTCATATTCCCAAGTGATAATTCCACCAAATTCATATATATTGTCATAACCCATTAAAGCTAATTTTGCAGAGGCATCCAAGCTTCTGTGCCCACTTCTACAATAAACTAAAATAGGTTTGCTTTTATCCTCTAAATCTAGAGGGTCAAAGTGACCTATCTCCTCATTAGGAATATTTATAGCATTGGGTATATGTCCATACTTAAACTCTAATTCTGTTCTTACATCTAAAATAATATAATCATCTAAAGTGTCCATCATCTCTTTGGCTTCATCTTGAGATATACGTTTATATAATAAATCTTTCACAAGCCCCTCCTAAAATATAATCTGATATCATTATACATTAGGATTGTGACAAAACTGTGATTATACTAAACCTTTTTTATCAACTTTTATTTAATAAAATAATTCTGGCTCTTTTCTATCTGTGCAGTTTGTTTCTAAGTAATTTATAATCTTTTCAAGAGGGTTGTTAGGTATCTCTCTACCATCAAAAGTACAAACCTTAACACAAGCATAGCATCTTATACACTTTTCAACTTGAACAATATCTGGTTTTCTTTGATCAATAGCTCCTACTGGACATACAGACCAACACTTTCTACAATAGATACAGTTATCATTTGCCATAGGAGCAAAGCTCATTTTTGGCATTCCATCTTTATATGGGAAGTTTCCTGGAACCTCAATATCATTTTTATAACTATTTTCTCTTACTAACTCATCAATTTTTTTACCAAAATTAATAGCAATTTCAATATCATTGTTATCTGGTCTTTTAGCTCCTACTTTTTTACTATATGAATGCTCCCCAATAAATGCTCCTCCTGCAATTACAGAGAAACAATTTTCTTTTAATATGTTTTTCAACTCTAAAAGAGCATCTTCAAAAGCTCTATTTCCATAAACTACAACTGCCACAGCTAGAGTATTATTTCCATGAACCCTTTTTAAAATATTAGCAGCTATTTCAGGGACTCTACCTGCATACACAGGAACTCCAACAATAGCTATATCATTTTCCCCTAAATTAAACTCCTCATCACTATCACAAGCAAAAGTCAAATCATGCTCAATAACTTCACCTTCAAATCCTTTTCCAATCCCTTGAACTGATCTTTTTGTTGTGTGTGTTGGGCTAAAATAAAATAAATGTATATTTTTCATATTATCCTCCATTACATTAATAATTTCCTACTAAAGTTATACCTTAAAGATAGTTAAAAATCAATAAAAAAGGGAGATTTTTAATTTAGATAATAGCAAAAAATTAAAAAGGGACTGCTTATCACAGTCCCAAACAGATATTGCTTTTAATTATTCTCCTAAGAATATTTTAGTTAATTCCATAGGATCTACGATTACACCATCTCTGTAAACTCTCATGTTTCCTGATGCAATTTCATCTATAAGGATAACTTCATCATTGTTATCAATACCAAATTCAAATTTGATATCATAAAGATCTAATCCTTTTTCTTTTAATACATCTCTAACTATTGTAGAAATTTCTTGTGTTCTTTCTTTCATAGATTCATATTGAGCAGCAGTCATAACTCCTAAATCAACTAGTCCATCTTTAGTTACTAATGGATCTCCTAGAGCATCGTTTTTGAATGTAGTTTCTACATATGCTGGTAAATCTGCTCCTTCAGCAATGTATTCATTATAACGACGATAGAAACTTCCTACAGCTTTGAAACGGCAAATTACTTCTAATCCTTTTCCAAATGGTTTAGCTGGTACTACTTCCATAGTTCCTTTATCAAGATCTGCGCTTATATAGTGAGTTTTTAATCCTTTATTGTTTAAAATTTCGAAGAAATGAACTGACATTTTTAAGTTTGCTTTTCCAATTCCTTCAATTTTTAAACCAACTGTATTTTCACCTGGATCAAATACTCCATCTTTCCCTGTACAGTCATCTTTAAACTCTAATAAAAAATTCCCATTTTCTAACTTGTAGACATCTTTAGTCTTTCCTTGATAAACTTTTTCCATTTGTTTCCTCCATATTTTATATATTGATTTTTTTAGCTTACCATAATTAAAATGTAACTTTTTTATCTTTTTATTATTGTAATACATTTTATAAAAAAATTAAAGTATTTTTTATTTTTTACTAGATACCTATACTTTTTTAGTCTACTTCCGAACAATTTTAACGAAAATTTATTTTAAGTTAATTATTGAGAATATAAAGAAAAGCACTCTAAATGTGAGTGCTTTTCAAAAGTTTAAGTATATTTATTAATAATTTTTTTCTTGTAACATAAAATAAGCTTTTGGATGAGCACATACTGGACAAACTTCTGGAGCTTTTTTACCATAGTGGATATGTCCACAGTTTAAACATTCCCATGCTACTACTTCTTCTCTTTGGAATACCATTTCTTCTTTAATGTTAGCTAGTAATTTTCTATATCTTTCTTCATGCTCTTTTTCTATTTTTGCTACACCTTCAAAAAGTCTTGCTATTTCAGTGAATCCTTCTTCTCTTGCTGTTTTAGCAAATCCTGCATACATATCAGTCCATTCATAGTTTTCACCTTCAGCTGCATCTAAAAGATTTTCTAATGTTGAAGGAATTTCTCCACCTTTTAAAATTTTAAACCAAAGTTTAGCATGTTCCTTTTCATTGTTAGCTGTAACTTCAAATAATTTGGAGATTTGTTCATAACCATCTTTTTTAGCTTTTGATGCATAATAAGTATATTTATTTCTCGCCTCTGATTCACCTGCAAATGCTGTCATAAGATTTTTTTCAGTTTTTGACCCTTTTAATTCCATTTACATCATCTCCTGTTTTTACATTATTGTAATCCTTATAAATATACTACCACTTCTTAGAGTGAAAGTCAATTTTTTTTGATTTAGTCATTTTTTTTATGTATAATATTTGTATCTTAAAATCATAGGAGGAGATTATGAAATTTTATATAAAAAAATTTGAAGAGTTAACTACTTTAGAACTTTATGAAATTGGAAAAATTAGGCAAGAGGTTTTTGTAGTAGAGCAAAACTGTCCTTACCTTGATTTTGATAAAAAAGATTTGGAATGTTATCATATTTTTGCTAAAGATGAGGAGAAAGATAAAATAATATGTTATTCAAGGGTTATACCTAAAAATCTTTCTTATGATACTCCATCTATTGGGCGTGTGTTAGTTGATAAAGATTATAGACATAATGGATATGCTAGAGAGTTACTTTTACAATCTATTGAAGTTATAAAAAATAGTTTTTCTAATGAAAATATTACAATAGGTGCTCAATACTATCTTAGAGATTTTTATCACTCTTTGGGATTTGAAGAGATTTCAGAGAGATACGATGAAGATGGAATACCACATGTAGATATGTTTTTAAAACTTGTATAAAAGAAAAAGGCTGTCATTGACAGCCTTTTAAACTAAAAACTATTTTTTAATTCTTTCTACATATTCGTTAGTTCTTGTATCGATTTTGATCCATTCACCTTGTTCAACGAATAGAGGAACTTGAATTTCAAATCCTGTGTTGATTCTAGCTGGTTTCATAACTTTTCCAGTAGTATCTCCTCTTAGTCCTGGTTCAGTATATTCGATTTGTCTTTCAAGGAAAGTAGGTAATTCTACTGCAACTGGAGTTGATTCGTAGTAAACTACGTCTAGTTCCATTCCTTCTTCTAGGTAGTTGATAGCATCTCCTAAATCTTCTTCTTTAAGTTCGATTTGATCCCAAGTTTCTGGGTTAGAGAATACATAGAAACTTCCATCGTTGTAAGAGTAAACTGTTTTAACTTTATCAAGTCTGATGTCATCCATTTTTTCGTCTGCTTTGTAAACAGCGTCAGAGATGTTTCCGTTTAATAAGTTTTTCATTTTTAATTTTACCACAGCAGCGTTTCTTCCTGATTTGTTGTACTCAGATTTTAAAACTACAAATGGATCGTTTCCGATTTTAATTGTGCTTCCTGCTCTTAGTTCTTGAGCTATTTTCATTTTTGACCTCCTAAAATTTCTCTATAAAATCTTTTATTTTATTTATAAGATTACAGTTTAAGATAAGAAAATCTTTATATAGAGAGTTTACTCTCTCTATTTCATTAAGGTTGTTAAAGAAATTAAAGAACTCCTCTTTTCCCTCATCTAAAGTATTTTCATTTCTAAAATTATAATCTTTAAAAAGCTTTTCTTGATTTAGTAATATATCTTCAGCAATTTGTCCTTGAACTTGTGCTCTATATTTATCTAAAAATCCTTGTAATTTATCCATATGAATGAACTCTTTTTGACAATAAATATGCCACAAATATGGTTTTCCTGTAAGAACTGCTCTTATAAAAGAGTCTTCCCCTCTTACAAAATTAAAATCTACCACATTTATAAGCTCCTCATATTCCTCTTGACTTAAAAAGTCATAGAACTCTATCTCTATTTTACCATATTTATAAATATTTCCAAGCTTTTCTACAAAATTTTTTTTAAAAAATTCTTTAAAGCTCTCTTGTGTCTTTTCTCCCATTGCCAATAGAGCTACTTCTCTATCTAATTTCTTCAAATCTCTCATCAAAGGAGCAAAGTTTTTTTCATATGTAAATATTGTTCCTATCAGTTTATTATCATAGTTATCAATATTTTTTAAATATTTTTTTCTGTATTCAGATAAATTGTTTTTTACTTTAGTAATTCTATCTAAATATAGAGAATCTGTGATAATTCCACCTGTTTTTTCTGTAAATCCAGGCATAAAGAAGAATTTTCTAAGTTTCCCTTTTCCAAGTATAGATTCTTGCAAATGAAAGTCCTCTACCCAATCTTCAGCTGAAAGATATTCAAGATTCAATATCAAATCTGAATTGTTATATGCCACATTCATATACTCCTCAGGTATTGTACATCCAAAGGCTTCTATTATAACATTTGCAGTAGAAAATGTACACATATTTTTTTTAATATATTCATAAGTACAGTAACAAATACCATCTATCTCTTGAATTTCTAAATTTTTTGCTAAGGGATTTATCTTTAAAAACTCATCGATTCTATTAAAGATAACCCTTATTTTTACTTGATTATTATATATTTTTTTTAGTTCTTTTGCAACTCTATAAACTACTCCAATATCTCCAAAATTATCAATTATCTCACAGAAGATATCAATACTATTTATTTGCATTTCTTCTTTTATACTCCTTCTCTGCTATCTCTGCCCAGTTTGGTCTTGCTATCATAGCTCTCCCAACTGCTACAAAATCTAAAAGATTATTCTCTATCAACCAACTAGCTTCTCTCTCTTTTTTTATCTTTCTAACACCTATAACAGGAGTATTTACCCTTTTTTTAATCTCTGTTCCCATGTATATTACCCAATCTAAAGGGAAATCTTCAGGTATATCTATTTTTTCCTTTTGTTTCATATCAGGGTTAGGAGTTCCACTTGAAACATGTAACAGATCTATTCCTAATGTTTCAAGATATTTAGCTATCTCTATTCCATCTTGAAGCTCAGGCTCATTCCCACCCATTCTATAACCTAAAATAAAATTATCATCAAAAAGGTATCTTGTATCCTCAATTAACTTTTTAGAGAAAAACATTCTTTTTTCAAAAGTTCCACCATATTTATCCTCTCTCAGATTCCAAATTCTTGAATTAAGTTGAGAAATTAGATATGTGTGTGCTCCGTGAATTTCTATTCCGTCAAAACCTGCTTTTTTAGCTCTTACAAAAGCTAATTTAAATTTTTCTAATATATCATCAAGTAAAGTTTCTGGCACATCTTTTATTCTCTCTTTAAATCCTGCATGATGAAGTTGAATAAGAGCAGGGACACTGTATTCATGGCAAGTATCAGCTATTCTTTTTAGTCCCTCTATAAATTTATCATCCCATATTCCTAATTGATTATCTCTCAACTTTCCATCTTCTGCTACTGCTGAAGCTTCTACAATAACTAATCCCACTCCCCCAGCACAAACATCTCTATACCATTCAACTACTTTATCTGTTACAAACCCATCTGTACCTACCATAGAAAATCTTACTAATGGGGGAAGTACAATTCTATTCTTTAGTTTTAAATTTTTTATACTTACTTTATCAAATAATGTTGCCATTGATTCCTCGCTATCTTTAAATTTTTACATTATATTCTATCATACTTTTTGTTTTTTTCAAATTTAATTATCTTTAGTTCTTTCATTTAATTTGCCTTTATTAATATAAAATGTTATAATATAGTTGTTTTGTATTGATGAGAAATTAAATTTTTTAATTAATAAATATTTTTTTAGTAGGAGGATATATTTTAAATGATCGCAACTAGTAATCTTGGTATGAGATTTTCTGGAAGAAAGCTTTTTGAAGATGTAAACTTAAAGTTTACTCCTGGAAACTGTTACGGACTTATTGGAGCTAACGGAGCTGGAAAATCTACATTTGTAAAAATTCTTTCTGGAGTTTTAGAACCAACAGAAGGAGAAATAATTTTTGATAAAAATAAAAGAATGGCAGTATTAAAACAAGACCACTTTGCTCATGAGGAAGATGAAGTTTTAAATGTTGTTCTTATGGGACATAAAAAACTTTGGGATATCATTGTAGAAAAAAATGAGATTTACTCTAAAAGTGAGTTTACTGATGAAGATGGGATAAGAGCTGCTGAACTTGAAGGAGAGTTTGCTGAACTTAATGGTTGGGAAGCTGAAACTGAAGCTGAAACTCTTTTAATGGGACTTGGAGTTGATATTGCTGACCACCACAAACTTATGAAAGAGTTAAGTGAGCCTATAAAAGTTAAAGTTCTTCTTGCTCAAGCTCTATTTGGACAACCTGATGTTCTACTTCTAGACGAGCCTACAAACGGACTTGATATAAAAGCTATAACATGGCTAGAAAACTTCCTTATGGACTTAGACAATACTACTGTAATTGTTGTTTCACATGATAGACACTTCTTAAATAAAGTTTGTACTCATATTACAGATATTGACTATGGAAAAATCAAAATGTATGTTGGAAACTATGATTTCTGGTATGAATCAAATGAATTAATGGTAAAACTTCTATCAGCTAAGAATAAAAAACTTGAACAAAAAAGACAAGAGTTACAAGAGTTCATTGCTAGATTCAGTGCTAACGCTTCTAAATCTAAACAAGCAACTTCAAGAAAGAAACTTCTTGATAAACTTCAACTTGAAGATATGCAAGTTTCTAACAGAAAATATCCATTTATTGAATTTAAACAAGAGAGAGAAGCTGGAAACAATCTTCTTAAAGTAGAAAATCTTTCTAAAACAGTAGATGGAGTTAAATTAATTGACAACTTAACATTTACAATCAATACAGGTGATAAAGTAGTATTTTTAGCTAAAAATGACCTTGTAAAAACAACTCTTTTATCAATTTTATCTGGAGAGATTGAACCAGATTCAGGATCATATACTTGGGGAATTACAACTTCTCAAGCATATATGCCAAAAGATAATAGTAAATTCTTTGAAAATAAAGATCTAAATCTAATTGATTGGTTAAGACCATACTCTCCTGATCAACATGATTCTTTTGTAAGAGGTTTCTTAGGAAGAATGCTATTCTCTGGAGAGGAAGCTTTAAAAAGTTGTACAGTTCTTTCAGGGGGAGAAAAGGTAAGATGTATGCTTGCAAAAATGATGCTTACAAATGCCAATGTTCTTATGTTTGATAACCCTAATGACCACTTAGATCTTGAATCAATTACATCTTTAAACAAGGCTCTTATCAACTTTAAAGGAACTCTATTATTTGGTGCTCATGACCATGAGTTTATTCAAACAGTAGCAAATAGAATTATAGAGATCACTCCTAATGGAATAGTAGATAAGATGATGACTTATGATGAGTATCTTGAAGATGAAGCTATTCAACAAAGATTAGAAGAGTTATACAACGAAGCAAAATAATTTTTAAATATTTATTAATTTTTTAAAGCCTGTTAGATACTTTTATTTAATAGGCTTTTTGCCAAAATATTATAAGTGTCTTTTTACCATGAAAAAAATTGTTTTTTACTATTGCAAAAAATTTAAAATTTTATATAATATACACGTAAAACAATCTTATATACTGGGTAAGGATTTTATCAATTTCTACAGTCAGGACTAAAAAATATTTTTAGGAGGGAGAAATGATAAACATTCAAACTATTCATGCAGCAAAAAATGGTGATGAAGATGCTATGCAACAAATTTTTAGAGAATTTAAACAATTGATTCTACTAAAAACAAAAAATTATTTTTTCTATGGTGCTGATAAGGAGGATGTATTACAGGAGGCAAGAATAGGACTTTTAAAAGCTATCAATGCCTATGATGAATCAAAAAAAGCTTCTTTTTCTACTTTTGCTATTTTATGTATTAAACGTCAAATTATAACTGCTATAAAAAATTCAAATTCAGGGAAAAATAGGATTTTAAATTTGGCTATGTCTAATACAAATGAAAGTGATGAAGATCTTGATGTAACATATGAAAATCGTTCTTTTGCTTTTTATAACCCTGAAGAGATTTATTTAGGTAAAGAAAAGATGAGGTATTTAAATGAATATTTAAAAACTCATCTAAGTAAAATGGAGAATGAAATTTTTGAATATATGCTTGCAGAGATGACTTATACTGAAATAGCAGAAAAAACTGGTAGAGAGCTTAAATCAGTGGATAATACTATACAGAGAATCAAGAAAAAATTGAAAACTTTTATAAACGAATATGATAAAGAATAATATAGAAAAGAATTATAATATTACACCCAAAGTCTTAGGTAATTGAGATGGAGGGTGTATTTTTTTGTAAACTTAGGTGATAATCAATCAAAGAAATAAAAATAGATAAGTTAAAAAGATTAAAATACTTAAATAAGTTTGGAAAAAGGAAAAAGATAGAATAGTTTAAATATGGTTATAAAATAAAAAAACTTTCAAAAATTATGAAAGTTTGTTGTAAACATATATGTTTGTTTATATTATAAGGACTTTTTATTGAAATCTAAATGGTGCACGGGAAGAGACTTGAACTCTCACTGGAAACTACCAATAAGGACCTCAACCTTACGCGTCTACCATTCCGCCACCCATGCACACATAATGAAAGTATAACATACTACTTTTATTTTGTAAAGAAACTAATACCAAATATCTATGATATTTTCTCTTCTTTTATTCTTTTTAAAGATTTTGTCGTAACATCTTAAAATTAGTCCGAAAAAAAATAGAGGAAAAAGAAATATTTTAACTGCTAGATTAATTATATTGTTAGCTCTTTTATCTTTTTTTATATGTATTTTTTTCATAGTTACCTCCAATTATAAAAAATAGGGTACTGAATTTCAGTACCCTATATTCTTCAGTGTTTAAACTATGCAACAGTTACGTTAGAAGCAACTGGACCTTTGTTTCCTTCAGTAACTTCGAAAGTAACAGCTTGTCCTTCTTCTAGAGATCTGAATCCTTTTGCATTGATGTTAGAGTAGTGAACGAAATAATCGTTTCCATCTTCTCCAGAAATGAATCCGAATCCTTTGTCTTTGTTAAACCATTTTACAGTTCCTTTTAGCATATTTAATGCACCTCCAAAAATTTTAGAACTAAAACCATTAAGAACAAAACAAACCCTAAAATTTTTGAAAAGTGTTAAAAACTTAGTGTTTAATTTATATCAAGGTTTTACTACATGCTTATTCTACCACTATTTGTTGATTAATACAAGGAAATTTTAAACAATTATCTATATTTTTTATTTAGTGCTTTAATTATAGCAAAAGTTTCTAAATCCATAGTATCATTTAAATTATCAGGATTGAAATGTGCTTTAAAATTGTAAACTACTCTTTTACTTTCTTCATCCCATTCATCTGTATTATTGATTTTGTATCCATATCTTCTAAGTTCAGCTTTTATTTCTGGGATAGGAGTAACTTTAAATAGTTCAGCATTCATAAATTTAACCTTGTCACTTTCATTATACCAAGCACCTATGCCATACTCTTTGTATAATCTTTTCCAAGGGAACTTTGGACCTGGATCAATTTTTCTAGTAGGTGCTACATCTGAATGACCTAAAATAAATCTTGGGTTGATATTGTATTGAATAGAAAGTTTTTTTACCAATGCTGCAACTTTTTTTATTTGTCCTTCAGTAAAAGGAACATATTCATTGTAAGGTCTAAAAAAACCTTTAGTCTTAGGCTGCCCTGGTACACTTCTTATTCCGATATTTACAATTTCTATTCCAATAGAAGTATCATTTATATTATTCCTTCCTCCAAATTCACTTACTCCAGCATGCCAAGCTCTTTCATTATGGTCAACAAGGGCATATGTAGGCTCTTTATCTATAGAAGTTACTAGATAGTGTGCACTTACATTAGGTCCTGTTAAGGCTCTAATTCCTACTTCATTATTAGTAGCAGTATAGTGTAAAATAATATATTTAATTCTTGAATCTTTTCCAACAGCTCGATATTTTTCATCATCAATTTTGTAGTTCACTCGACTACATGAGAAGAAAATTAATGATAAAAAAAATAAAATAAATCCTCTTTTTCTCATAAAGCTACCTCATTTTAAGTATGATTTTTTACTATTTTAATACATTGTACAATTTATTTATGTAAAATTCAAAAAAATATTGAAAAATTTTAAAAAAAGTTTGAAAAACTCTGTATTTTGTGATATAAAATAGGAACGCGCAATTTTTAAGTTAAGTTTAGGAGGATATATATAATGACAAAAAAAGATTTTGCAAAAGTATTATTTGAAACAGGAGCATTCCCATCTAAAGCTGAGGCTGAAAGAAAAGTTGATCTTTTCCTTACAACTATAGAAAACACATTAGCAGTGGGAGAAGAATTAAACTTTATCGGATGGGGAAAATTTGAAGTTGTTGAAAGAGCTGAAAGAGTTGGAAGAAACCCTAAAACTGGAGAAGAAATTAAAATCGAAGCTAAGAAAACTGTTAAATTTAAACCTGGAAAAACTTTAGTTGACAAAATTAACTAATTTTTATAATTAAAAAGTTTTATTATTTGATAATAGATTTTGCACCTAAGTCTTATGATAAGGGTGCTTTTTTATTGTCAACCTATAATAGTGTAAAAAAGCTTGATGATCGACAAGAATCTATAATTTTTAAGTTTTAATTATATTTTCAAATTTAAAAAGAAATTTGACAAAAAAATTTTTTTATAAAATTTTAAGTAGACAATAATGATAAAAAAAGGTATTATAAAGCAAGAGATAGTTAATATATCTTTTTTATTTAACCTTGGAGGATTGTAAATTTAAACTCTTTTAAATTTGTCTTTAAATTGTTTTAATTTTTATTTAACCTTGGAGGATTGTAAATACAACGTAGGTATATTGTGCTATACTACCATATTGCTTTTTTATTTAACCTTGGAGGATTGTAAATGATGATGTAGCTAAAAAAGTTTTACAGGATAACAAGTTTTTATTTAACCTTGGAGGATTGTAAATAAAATTTTTTAAACTTAAAAGAGGTGATATCATGTATTTTTATTTAACCTTGGAGGATTGTAAATAAAAAGAGGGTAAATGTGGGTATTATGTCGGTAAAATTTTTATTTAACCTTGGAGGATTGTAAATAGGTTAAATAAAAAAATCTATTGGTTTAACAATACTGTTTTTATTTAACCTTGGAGGATTGTAAATTTCCTCCTTAGTTATTATTATTTCTCCAGCTACTTGGTTTTTATTTAACCTTGGAGGATTGTAAATAGATGGGAGCTAATTTTATACGTTCCTTCTATCATCGTTTTTATTTAACCTTGGAGGATTGTAAATAGTAAATAAACTAGGATCATATCCAAAATATTTACTGTTTTTATTTAACCTTGGAGGATTGTAAATGCAGTTTAAAAGAGATAGCTAATGTGGGGGGTAATATGATATGATAAAAGAGAAAAAATAAAAAGAATATTGAAGAAAGCTAGATATAATAGGGATTTATAGAAAAATAACACTGTGAAAATGACTGAAACAAAATGAAAATATTACGGGAAAAAATGGGAAAAAAATAGGAATGTAGACAGTGTAAATGAAAAATCGTGGGAATGTTCGAGAATGTTCGGAACCTTGTTCGAGAAAAGGTTTTTTACATTCTTTTTTTATTTTTTGGAAAAATTGACAGTGTGCATCAGGAGAAAAACGGCATTTTTGCAGAAGCCTTTGAACAGTGTTTATAAACCTTGTTAAAATCAAGAAAAATAAAAAAACAGCCTGAAAAGATAAGACTGTTCACAAGATAAAAATTGTATAAGTAAATGCAGATAAAAGGTATATTTTTTTATAAAAACTATACTAACCTAGCAAAATCAATAAAAAAACAACCAGTCCATGAAAAAGGACTGGTTGAAATAGAACACTAAAAATTATAAAAAATCCTGAAAAATTACAGTTAAAAAAAGATAGATATTTATTAAAAACCTAGTAAAATCAATATAAAATCAACCTGCCATTATTCGATGGCAGGTTGAAATAGAACATTAAAAATTATAATCAATTTTACAAATAACTCTTCCTAAAATATAAAAATCATCATGGAAATTTTCATCAAGATAAATAGGATCATATTTAGGATTTAATGATTTTAAAATTACCTCGTTTGTAATAGGATTGTTAAAGTATTTTTTACAAAAGACATCATCACCAACTCTGAAAATTCCAATATTACCATTATCTAAATATTCATCTTTTTTTACTAAAATTAAATCTCCATCAAGTATTTTTGGTTCCATACTATCTCCCTTAACAAAAGTAGCATAGTCAGCTCCATCACATAAAGAAATAGGCATTTCTAACCATTCAAGAATATCATCAGTTCCGTATTCTCCTTTTCCAGCACTTACTCTTGAGATAATAGGAATTCTTTTTATAGTTCCTTTATTTTCTATTTGTTTAAATTTTTCTACATTATCCATGAAAAATGATTCAAAAGGAATATTAAAGATTTTTGCTAATTCATTTAGGGTATTAACAGAAATATCTTTTCCTTTTTCATAGGCAGCATAAGTAGGTTTTGTTACATTTATTTTTTCTGCAATTTCTGGTTGAGTAAAACCAGCATTTATTCTTAAAGTTTTTAATTTTTCACCTATATCAAACATTTCAACCTCCTTTTGAGGTAAGAAATTTTTACTTTTTTTCTTGAAAAGAAAATTTTTTTTACTTTCGCTATTGACAAAACTAAAAAAAGGATATATAATCCAATCAAAGTAAAATATTTTTACCTTTATAAATTTAAAAAGAAAATATTATTTACCAATGTGGCTATTGAGTAAAAAATATTTATACCGAGTTTACTTTATTATACCATTTTTTTATCTGTGATACAAATTGTAAATCGCTGTCGTAGATACAGATTTACAGAAAAGTATCTTTATTTTTTACCTTTGAATGATAAAAAAATATAAAATAATAATTTATAAAAAAGTATCAAAAAATAAAGGAGGAATGATAGAAGTTAACAAATAAAAACAGTTTAAAATTAAAATTACAAACTTGAAAAAATAATTTTGTAGGCGAGGAGTTCGGCAATAACTCTGTAAAGTGCCATAAATTCAAGAAAGGAGGCTTTATAGATGGAAGAACTTAGTTTAATAACAGAATGCTTAGAAACCTGTTTTTGTTTTTATTTACTGGTAAGGTTAATAAAGAGTGAAAGGAAAAATTTTAAACTTGAATTTGAAGGTACTGGAAAACTTTCTAAAAGAGATATAAAGAAAATATTATCTTTAAAAGAGGGAGATATCATACTTGAAACAGATTTAGAAACTCCCTTAAAGGATTATTACAAGACAAGAATACAGGAATATAACGAAGATTTAAAAGGAAAAATAGAAGTAGTTGTATTTATAAAAAATGTTCATAATTCTTTCTTTGTAATAAATAAAATAGAAGACTTTGAATATTTAATAGAAAAAAATGGAATAAAGTTTTTTGAAGAACATTCTTGCTTAGTGGGATATAAAAAAATCTAATATAGATATTAAAGTAGCTAAAAAAGTAATTATTCCAACTATGATAGAGCATGACATAGTAATAATTTTTACAGTAAGTCTATATTTTATAAAATAATTTAATTGGTTTCCATTAGGCAAAAAAGAACCATGAAAATTTTTTATAGCACCAAAAAAAGAAAGTAATTTCATATTTTTAAGATGTGTTTCATCACTTTTTAAAGGATTTGTTGAATAACTATTTCCAAATGAAATACCTTGATTATATTTGAAGTATTCTTGTAAGAGTTTTGCAGTTTCTGTAAGAGATGGTTTATTTTTCATGGAATACCTCCAAAAGTTTTATTTTAATTATAACTTTTTGGAGAGGGAAAAACAAGGAGGCAAGAATGGAGTTATCAGAAATAAAAAGAGTTAAGGAACTAACTTCAGTTGAAGAAGTCAATGAGCATTTAAAAAGGGGTTGGCAAATTATAACAATCTACCAACCTGAATATATGAAAGCTGTTCGCTTTGTACTTGGGACTACTTCAAAGGAAGAAGTAAAAGCAGTATTTTTAGCAGCTGGAATTAAAGCTGAATATTAGTTGTTTGAAACAGAAAAAGGTCTTCCAAGCACATAAATGGGATTAGATTTTAATAGTTTAAAATCATCTTCTACATTTTGGCAGACAAGTAATAAAATCCAACCTTTTTCTAAACGGGAATTACAAGCAAGAAAATCATCAGTTTCAAATACTTCAACAATATTTTGATACATAGCAATACCTCCAAAGTTTTATTTTAATTATAACTTATTGGAGAAGGAAAAACAAGGAAGGAGAGCAATGGAAAAATTAGAAATAGTTAAGTTTGAGGAGCAGGACATACAGCTTTATTCACAGAACAATGAGCTTTTAATGACAATGGAAGAATTAGCAGAAGCTATTGGATTTTCAGAAGCAAAAGCCTTTAGAAATTTTTTAGCTAATAATTCAGAACTTTTAACAGAAGAGTTTTCTTTTCTAAGAAAAGTAAAGAACCTAGAAGGCGGGATAGTAAAAAACAGAGAGAAAAGATTTTTCAATGAGCAGGGGATTTATGAAGCTGCACTTCTTGCAAGAACTGAAAAAGCTAAGAAGTTCAGAAAGTTTGCAAGGGTACTTATAACAAAGTATCACAGAAGAGAAATGTTACCAGTAAGTTCTGAAGCATTGATAACAAAGATAAAAATAACTGATGAAAAGCTGGATAAAATTGAAAGAATCTTAGTTGACAGACAAGAAACATTTAAAAAAATGAATGAAGACAGTGAGAAAGAAATCACACTTCTTGAAAAGCTGGAGCAAAAAATACAAATACTTGATTCAGTTGATGAGAGATTAAAAGCAATGGAAGAAAAAATAGGAGAAATAATAGAGTGTGTCAACGGAATAATAGACACGATGGAGGAAGAATAAAAAAGATGTTTGAAAAGTTCTATTTTGACCTTTTGAGCTTGAAGACAGAGATGCAGTTCAGAGGATACAGTATATCAACTCAAAAAACATATTATAAAACAGTTAAGGAATTTTTAGAAATTACAGGAAAAGAAGTTATTAACATCAAAAGAGATGATATTATCAGATATTTAGATAACAATTTAAAACTTTTAGATGTAAATACAGTTCTTGTTAAATTAAATGCTTTAGAATTTTTCTTTACTGAGATACTGGGAATAGACATTGCAGAAAACATAAGAAAATATAAAAGAAAATTTAAAACAAAAGAATTCTTGTCAATGGAGCAGTTGAACATTTTAGTTTCTTCAGTTCCAACGAGGGAAAGACTTATTTATAAGATAGTTATTGAAACAGGAATGATTGTAGATGAAGTGATGGATCTTACAGTGAAAGATCTAAACCTAAAAAATAATGCTTGGGAGCTTAAAGGCTGTGAGATAACAAAAGAACTGGCAACAGAAATAACAGATTATACAGAGAAAAACTACTTGGAACACTATATTTTTACTCTTTTAAAAAGAGAAGAAAAAGAATTGCCACAGACTGCTAGGTATTGGCTGAGAAGACATACAAAGGAAGTTTTAGGACAAGTTTACAGCTTTAATGATATTAGACACAGCATAGCTCTTGAAATGATTAAAAAAGGAGATGAGAAAGGAGCTGTTGAGTATTTGGGAATTAAAACAGTATTTTCCCTTAGACAGTTTTATAAAAGAGCAGGATATGATTATTACAAAGAAAAATAAAAAGAGCAAAGATAAGAACTTGAATTTGGTCGTTCTCTTCTTATCTCTGCCGTCAGCGAGGGCTTATATATAAGCCTTAGCTGAATTATACCACAAAGGGAGGAATAAAGCTATGGCAAAAGTTGAACAATTAAAAGAATTATTAGAAAGTTTAAGAGGGCAACAAGGGTATAAAAGAATGTGTGAAAAATTAGAAAAGGAGATAGAGAAATGTCAGAACTAGAGAAAAGAGTAGAAGCATACAGAGATAATCTTTTCAGAATGACAGAGCTGAAAAAAGGTTTAATAGATGCTGAAATGACTTTAGCCTCACTGAAAAGAGCTTTAAATCTGAGCCTTTATGATTGGAAAAAGCTCGTGAATGGAGAACTCAAAGAAAGAGAATCTGAAGTTTGGGAACTTATAAATAAAACACCTGATTATATAAAAAATAGGGATAAAGAGTATAAAAAGTTTCAAAAGATTTTACTTGAAAAGGATACAAGACTTTCAGAGTTAGCAGAGGCATTGGATATAGACATCAATAAGATAATAAGGATTGTAAAAAGACTTAATGTGAACAGAGATGTTGAAACAGAGAAGAAAATTGAGGAATTTCTTGGGGTAAAAGTCTTTTAAATAGGGGGCTTTTATGGTTAAAGAATACGAAGGTAAAGAACTTGAAAAACTGCTTGGAAAGAGCAGAACACAAGTTTTAAGACTGGCAGAAAAAGAAAAATGGCAGGTGATAAAAAGAAAAGTAGGCAGAACACATAAAAATTTCTATCTTGCTGAAGATGTAGATAACTATTTAAAAACTCTTACTGTAGTTACAGCTAAACCTGAAAGAATAAGAACAGTAGCAAAAGTAGAAGCAAATGCAATAGATGAACTTCCACTTTGGAATCAGAGAACAGCATGGGCAAGATACATTTTATGCAACAAGCTGGAGGAAAGATACAGTATACTTTCAGGCAGTAAAGGAGAAATAATAGAGGAATTTGTGGCAACTGCAGAAAAAGAATTTCCACAGCAGATGGAAGTAATAAAAAAATTGAGTGTTCCTACTTTACGAAGATGGTTCGGAGTGTATTTGAAAAATAAAACTAATCCTTTGGCACTTAGTTCCGGGCATGGAGCTAACAAGGGAATGAGAAGAATAGATGCAGAGGTTTTGGAAGCTATAAGAGGGCTTTATAAGAGTAAAAATAAACCAAATATGATGTTTGTTTATGAAAGAATTGTAGCAATGTTTGGAACAGAAGCTATTTCTTATGGAACTATGAGAAATTACATAAAAAATGATATGACAAACATTGAAAAAGATAAGGCAAGAATGGGAAGTAAAGAGTTTAAAGATACTTATAGTCCTTATATTATAAGAGATTATAGAGAAAAAGCTGGAGAAATATGGGAATCTGATGGACACGACTTAGAATTGATGTGTTATAGAGGTAATAAAAAGAAAGCAAATGGAGAAAGATATTATGGTTCTCCTAAACTGATAATGTGGATGGACGTAAAAAGCAGACTTGTTACAGGTTGGACGCTTTCATGGTCAGAAACAACAGAAAGTATTGCAATAGCTCTTAAAAGGGGAATCGAAAAATATGGATTACCTAACAAGTTATATACAGATAATGGAAAGGCATATAAGTCAATAGTTTTAAAAGGGAATGAAGAACTTGAAGGTATTTATGCAAGTTTAGGTTTAGAAGTTACTCATGCACTTCCTTACAATGCACAAGCAAAAAATATAGAACGTTGGTTTAGAGATTTTAAAGAGAACTTTGCAAAATCTTCAATTACTTACAAAGGTGGAAATATAGTTGAAAGACCTGAAAGAATGAGATCCTTTGCAATGGATAAAATTGCTAAAGGAATGATACTAGAGCAGGAAGAACTTGAAGCAGAAATTCAGAATTTCATAAACTATAAAAATCATGGTTACTATGCTTTAAGAAGACAAGCCGGACTTAAAGCTCACAGAGGTAAAGGAATGAATAATAGAACACCTTTGGAAGTTTTCAATGAAGAAAATCCTGCAGGGCAAAGAAAAATGCTTTCTGATGAGAAATTAAGACTGTTATTCCTTTATGAAGAAATAAGAACAGTTCAGCAGAACGGAATTGAATATCTTGGAAATACTTATGTACATGAGAACTTGTATTTTCATCAAAGGGAAAAAGTTAAAATTAAATTTGATCCACATGATTTAAGAATGGTTTATGTGTACTTAGAAACTGGAGAGTTTTTATGTAAGGCTGAAAAACTTGAAACAGCTGGTTGGAGTAATGATATTGATTCAATCAAAGCTAAGAAAAACAGACTTAAAAAGATTGCAAAACTTGAAAAAGAAATCATTAACATCAGAGAGGAGGAGAGAGAAGAAACAGGAGTTATTGAATACAATTACGAAAGAAAAGAAGAACATAAATATATTGAAGTTAAGAAAAATAAAAAAGAAATATATCTTGGTAATGGAATATATCAACCGATTGATTAGAGAGGAGAAAAATGGACGCATTAAGAAGAGAATTAGAGCAGTTTGTGGAAAATAACGGTTTCAGTTATTCCAAAGTAGCAAAAGCAATGAGTATAGGGACAAGTACACTTTCGGAATTTAGAAATGGCACTTATAAAGGAGATATGAAGGCTCTTGCTGAAAAAGTACAGGCATTTTTAGATAGACATAAAACTACTATGAAAAGAATTAAGTTTTCTGCAGATACAGAAGTAAAGAAAAGAGTTTTCTACACAATAGACATGATTCAAAAATATGTGGCTTCAAATGTAAGAGAAAGATTGCTTGAAAGTGCAAAAATTGCCTATATCTTTGGAAGAGCAGGAATAGGAAAAACTCATGCTTTACAGGAATATGTAAAAAGCTATAAAGGAAGATGTATCTTTATAACTGCTGAAAACAATATAACTGATGTAACTATGATAAGAAAAATAGCTAGAGAATTAAAACTTGACTATCATGGCAGAATGGAAAACTTAAAGGAAGATATAAAAGATATGCTGAAATTCACTGAAACAATATTAATCATTGATGAGGGAGAACACTTAAAACCAAAAGTTATTGATATTGTAAGAAGTATAGCAGATCAAACAGGAATAGGAGTAGTAATTGCAGGAACAGAAAAATTAAAACAACAGATATGTTCTCAAAGAGGAGAATATGAATATTTATTCAGTAGAGCAGTAATAAATATGTCTTTGAAGGATTTAGATATAAAAGATATAAGGCTTATAGTAACAAAATTCTTAGGAAGTGAAGTGGACCTTTATGAAGATAAAGAGATAGCAGAGATGATAAATTATATCAACCTTACTGTAAAAGGATCTGCAAGACAGTTATCAAACTTATTAAGTTTAGCTTCAGATATAGCTTCAAGACCAGAGAACTTTGAAGATACAAAAGGAAGAATAACAATAGAGTATATAAAAGCAGCAATCACAATGCTTTCAATAATGTAGGAGGAGAGAAAATGAGAAATATAACTTTAGAAGACACAGCAAAGGATATTTTAAAAGAAGAGTTTGGAGAAAAAGCAATATTAATAGATAGTGAGTTAAACGAGCTTTCAAGGCTCGTTATAAAAAGAAAAGATGTAATTATAGCTTTGAATAAAGGAATCTACACAAATGAAAATAAGAGAAGATACTTCCAAATAGATGGAGATATTAAAAAAGTAGTAGAGAAGATTAATGAAAAACTTGCATTAAAAGAGTGTTGATTTTAATCGTGTTGCTTTAAAAAAGGTTGATGGAAAGGAGTCACAATGAGAGTTACAAAAGAGGAGTTTACAGCACTTTTAAATAAGAAGAAAAAGTTAAAAGATGAAATAGAGATGATAAATATTTCAACAGAAAAAAAGATAGCAGTTATAGTTGGAAGATTAGTGGAAGTAGAAGATCTAATTTCAAGAGTAAAGGTTGAGGAGGATAGATAGTATGGAGATCAATTTAAGTAATTTAACTGAAGAACAAAGAAAACAGCTATTTGAGCAAATGAAAGAGGAAGAAAAAGCAAAGGAACAAAAGAAGCAACAAATAAGAGAAGAGTATAAAAATCTTGTTTCGGAAACAGTTCAAAGAAATTTCGAAAAGCTAAAGGGGATATCTGAAGTGTTGTCGAAGGTTAAAAAAGAAGTATTCGAGGACTTTGAAACAGCTCTTGAAATGAAAGCTGAACTGTATGGAATCAAAGAAAATCAGCAATCACATACATTTACAACACCAGAGGGGCTTTCAATAACAATAGGACACAGAGTGACAGATAATTTTGATGATACAGTTCATACAGGAATAGAAAAAGTAAAAGGGTATATTTCAAAAGTTACAGCAGGAGAAAAAGCTGAGCTGGAAGAATTGATTAATCTACTACTTAAAAAGGATAAAAATGGAAATTTAAAAGCATCAAGAGTACTTGAACTTGAAAGAGTAGCTGAAAAAATCAATGATATGGAATTAAAAGATGGAGTTCATATAATAAAAGAAGCATATAAACCTGCTAAATCAAGTACTTTTATAGAGGCTTATTATAAAAATAAGCAAGGTAAGAAGGTATATCTTCCACTTAGTATAGTAAATGTAGATATGGAGGAATAAAATGTATCCAATAACAGAAGGGCAAATAAAAAAAATACATGTAGTTAAAGCTGAACTAAGATTATCTGAAGATGAATATAGAGCAATTTTAAAAGGAATGTTTAATGTTGGGAGCTCAAAGCAATTGAGCTTCCAGCAAGCTAAAAAGTTGATTGAAAAGTTAGTGCAGTTATATAAAAAAGAAACAACTCTTACTCCTGCACAACTTAGTAGAATAAATTATTTAGCAAGTGAAGTATATAAAACAAATACATATGAAAAATTAAAAGAGTGTATAGAAAGGAATATTGGTTATTCTGTACCAGTAGCATCTCTTTCTAAGAAAGAAGCTACAAAGATTATCAATACTCTGGAGGGAATAAAGAAATGGCTATTGAAAAAGAGATCAACATCAAAAGAGATTGGAAGTTGATAGATGAAATGTTATCTGTTCCATTTCAAGGAGAAAAAGAATTAGTAGAATTAAAAGTAGGATCAGATAAACTAGAGGTTGTGCATTATATCCATAAAAATAGGGTGGTTTATCTTGTTTTTGTTAATAATAAACTAAGGTATAAGGAATCTAAGTATATGAATGAACATATAAGATTTGTTTATCACAAAAAAGATAGAGAGAGTGCTAGAAAAAAATATATTAAATATCATGGTAAAGTAAAGGGATTGAAAGAGTATGAAGCTTCAATGTGGAATGACAAAATTACAACTTATAATGTTATATTTACTTCAAAGCTAAGTATAAAGAAGATGCTAAAAAGACAAACTGAAAAGATTTTTCTTATAGGAGTGGAGTAAATGTTTTATGTAGGAATAGCAGTTGCAGTGGCAATTGGAACAATAATAGGGAGAGTAATCGCTCGGATCATAGAGGATAAGTTTTATTTATAGGGGGAAAAGTATGGAAGATATAAAAAGTATAAATATAACAAAACATGCTATAACAAGATATTTTAGCAGAATAAAAGGAATAATAGTTACTGACTCAAACTATGATACTTGGAAAGTATCACACATGGAAGAGATAGAAGAGGCTAAAAAAGAGCTTCAGGATCTATTTAATCAATCAGAGTATATTACTACTGGAATCTATGGAATACATAAAAAAGCATCATTTTATATCTTAAAGGAAAAAATGCTAACTTTTATTGTGAATGAAAGTAATTTAGTAACTTTGTATAAGATTGATTATGGACTTGACTCTATTGGTAATAAAGAGATGATAGAAGTTTTATATAGAAATTATAAAAGACTTCTTTTAGAAGAGGAAGCTATTCAAAACTCCAATAAAGAAACTGCACAGAAATTAGAGTATGAAGAAAAGAGATTGGGACTTATAATTCAAGAAGTTGAAGCAGAGCTCCAAAGACTAAGAACTAATAAAAAAGAGATTGAATCAAAGAGAGGATCACTAAAAGCTTTAGAACAATCAATAGCAACTAAAATAAATACAACTAGAGAGAAAATTATCTTATCTAAAAAAGCATTATAAGGGGGAATGACTATGTTTAAAGCTTTGTTTAAACTTTTATTCAAAAGAAAAAAGAGAATAAAATACTTTCTTATAAACCAACCAAGACATGATGAGGATTATTATGGATGCTGAGATAATTCAAGAAAGAACACAGTTACCATGTGAAGAGGTAAAAAGATTGGTTTTACTAGCTCAACAAGGGGACTTAGAAGCAAGAAATAGAATTATAGAGGATAGTTGCTGGATTATAAGAGCAGTAAATCAAAAATATGGAAATACTGAAGATGGATTTCAACAAGGCTTTTTAGGATTGATTAGTGCTATTGATAAATATAAGGTAGGGGAGAAAACTAAATTTTCAACCTATGCTTATTTCTGGATAGAACAGAAGATTGGAAGATATGTAAGTAAAGATACATATAGAGCATCACATCATTTAATCTATCTGTTTAAAGAGATGAAGAAATTTAAGGGAACTCAAGAAGAGTTTTTTAAGAAGAAAGGTTTAAATGAAAAAACTATTGGAGCTTTAAGGCAAATGGGCATCAATAAAGAGCTAGAATTTACAGAGGTATATGGAGTTAGAGATCTAAGCACCTTAGAAGAGATTGATAGGTTTATACTGAGAGATTACTTGGAAGATATTATGTCTCAACATTGTACCCCTAAAGAAAAATACATTTTAGAAAAGATTTTTTTCTCCAAGAATAAAAAAGGAATGGATGAACTTTCAAAAGAATTTAAATGTACAAAATCGTATATAAACATGGAAAAAAATAGAATCCTCTGTAAAATAAGAAGTGCATTATTATGAAGATAATTATTACAGAGGCTGAGAGGGATTATCTTTTAACTCTTTTAAAAGCTGAAGATGAAATGTTAAAAAAGAAATTGCTGAAGTATAAAAGAGAAAGGAAAAATACCACATATAAAAAATGTGAAAAGATAAGAAAAGAGAAGTTTGCTAGATTGGAGGAAATAATCAGAAGTAATTATAAAATAACTAATGAAGAACTAATGGTAAAGTTAGGAGTTTCAAAAGCTACATTTTATATAGTATATGCAAGTAAAGCAAGAGAATTAAAAAGAATGTATAAAAGTCAGTCTTTATTTTAGGCTGACTTTTTTAGTATATTAAAAAGAAATAAAGGATATTTTATTAAAAAAATCTTGACTTTGTACACGTACAATGGTATAATATATACATGAAGGGAGGAGAAAGCAACAAATGTTTGAGATCTTAGGGAATATACTGATTCTTTGGGAATTTACAAAGTTAGTAATAACTATTGTGAAGTTCCTTATAAAGATGATTAGGAGGTACAGAGGGCGTTAAGCCCTTTCCTCCCTTCCCCTTCTCCTAAAAAGTATTTGGAGGTGTAAAAATGAGTGATAAATTTTGGCATACTTTATTAGTAATTGTTCTTATAGGGAAAGTAATAGAGTTAGGGTATAGATTTTATAAATGGATAAAGAATAAAAAAAATAAGAACCTTTAAAATTAATTTAAAGGCTCTTATTAATGTTTGATTTCTTAGGTACTTAGATTATAGTATATTTTTTAGAAAAAGTCAATGGAGGAATAGCAATGGAAAGCAAAAGGAAGTTATCATATAGAAAGCCATCTAATAGAGGAGGGGAACAATTTTCAGTTACTATTCCAAAAGAGTATATTGAAAAATTAAATATAACAGAAGAGGACAGAGAAATTATAATTACTCTTAATGAAAAAACTAGAGAAATTATAATAAAGAAAGCCACAGATTAATTTCTGTGGTTTTTTATACCTTTTCTCCCATAAGAAAAAGTCACTCTTTATTTTAGGTTGACTTTTTTATTTATAATTTAAGATTGATTTTAAATGAAAAATGTTTTATACTATTATTATAAAGATTAATTATAGATTTAGGCAGTGTTTGAACTGGGCTAGGGAGAATAAATTGGACATGATTATATTATTTGGATTGTTTGTATTTATTTTTCTTCTTACAATGGAAATTATTCAAGGAGGTGTTGCTATGAAATTAGCTTCCGATTTGTTTGATGTATTATTTGTAGAAGTTCTCTCTACCTAAGTTTATAATTTAAGGGGAGGGATAAATTTATGAAAAAAATTTTAATTAGTTTAATGTTATTGTTTTCAACATTTTTATTTGGAAGTGTTGAAAGTGATGTAGAGAAAATGGATTATGTATTAAAAGTAGAGAAAGTTCAATATGAAGATAATGAATATAAAGCTTATGTTAAATTTGAGCAAGCTTTATCAGATAATGGGACTTTAGGATTAAATGTTATTAGAGTATGTAGAACTTTAAAGATGTTACAAGAAAAGTATCCTAAGGGAAATTGGTTTTATGTTGACTCTGTAGATGAAAAAAATGAAATGGTTATAACAGCTAGTATAAAATCTGCTAAAGTAAATTTAAAGAATAAAAAAACAAATGTTGAAATATGTGAAGAAGTTTTAACGAATGGTAATATATTATTAACTCCTGAGTTAAGAAATAAAATGATGAAATTTATAGAAAAAGGAGAAATTCCTGTAATTTAGTTTAAGACCACAGATTAATTTCTGTGGTTTTTATTTTTTACTTCTAAAAAACCCTTGACAACGTCCGTTGAAAGTGTTATTATTAATTTATAACGAGCGTTGAGGTGAGAAAATGGAAGAAATAAAGAAAACAGTTAGTTATACCAAAAGTGGAAGTGGTTCTTTTACTCCTAGAGTTATAATGCCAACTAATTGGCTTAAAGATATGGGAATTGATAAAGAAAATAATAAAATTTTACTAAAGTATAATAAAGATACAAAAGAAATCATTATAAAAAAATTAACTGAATAATAAAAACCCCACCTCAAACCGAAGTTCAAAATGGGGTAAGTATGATACAATCATACCCTGACAAGTATATTGTATCATATTTTTCTCCAAAAATAAATTATAATATTTGGAGGTAAAATATGAATGTTTTAATTGAACAAAATAGTCAGTATGGTTTAGTTGTAAGTAGTAGAGTAATAGCAAAGGAATTAGGAAAACAACACAAACATATTTTAGAAACATTGGACAAAATTTTAGAAAGCCGAGATTTCGGCTCTCTAATAATACCAAGCACTTATAAGGCAGAGGGACAAAAAAGAAGCTATAAAGAATATCTGCTTACAAAAGATGGGTTTACTCTTTATATGTTTAATATTCAAGGTTACCAAGATTTTAAAATGGCATATATTCAAAAGTTTAATGAAATGGAAAAGGAATTAAATAATTTAAAAAGTAATAGTTCTCTTCTCCCTACTTCTTCAATTAAACAAACTAAAACTAAAAAAAATGAACTTATAAAAATAGAAACTAATATTAATGGAGAAAAAATAGTAAGTGCTTGGGAGTTATGGAAATTTTTAGATATAAGTTATAGCTTTTCTACTTGGATAAAAAGAAGAATTGAAAAGTATGATTTCATTGAAAATGAAGATTTTGTAGTAGTAACCTCAACTGGAGTTAAATTAGGAAACCCTCAAGAAGATTACATTCTATCTCTTGATATGGCTAAAGAATTAGCTATAATAGAGAAGACTCCAGCTGGTAGAGTTGCTAGAAGATATTTTATCCAATGTGAAAAAAAGTATAGAAAATTTCTTGATGAAAAGCATTCGAAAGAGATTCAAGCACTTCAAGAAAATGATAGTTCAGAGTTTTATTTAAAGAAAATAGAGGCTTTAGAAATTAATTACCAAGAAGTTCAAAAGTTTATTAAGGAGCTTTATGAAGAGTCTGAATTATTAAAAGTAACTATGCAGAAGTTTAATTCAAGATGTACTTGGCTTAGTTTGTTGGCAGGACAAGGAGAAAGACTGATTCGTGAGAGCAAAGCAGAAAAGAAAAAGTTAAATCAATTAAAAATAGTAGGATAGATTAATAAGAGAAAAAGAGGCAGGGTAACCTGTCTTTTTTTTAATAAAAATTAAACTATATCTTTTAAAAGATTGACTTTTTGACTTTTGAAAGATATAATAATTGCATGAGGTGGTAGAAAAGATGTGGAAGGAAGATATAGGGGGTATAATATCAAGACATAGAAAAAATATGAGTATGACTCAAAAAGAGTTAGCTAATCGCCTTGAAGTAAGTTCTAACCATTTATCATTAATTGAAAATAATAAAAAGGGAATTTCCAAGAAACTTTTGGAAAAATTAAAAGATATATTTGAATTTTCAAAGGATGAAAAAGAGACTCTTACTTCGAGTGTAAAAAGAATAGTTGTAGATAAGGAGATGATAATAAGGTTAAAAGAAAGAGAAAAAGAATTAGAAAAAAAAGAAATGGAAATAATTAATACTTATGACTTCATTAGAGAACATCATTTTACCTTAAGTAAAAGAGCAGCAGTAAATGATTTGTTAATAAATTATTATTCAGAGACAGAGAAATTAATAGCTGGCTTAGAACTAAAACTAATTGAAGAAAATGATGAGTTCATAGAAGGAATAAAACCAGTTGTAAAGACAACAATTAAAAGAATTAGTAGAAAATTAGATGAAATTGAAAACGTAATAAAAGCTACAACAATAATAGAAGAAAAGAAAGGAGAAATACAAATGGCGGTTGACCCAAATTTGTCAAGTATAGAAAATTTATTAGCATTAATCCCTAAAGAAACAGTAATGACAGTATTAACTACTGAACAAAAAAGAATGGCAATATTAACATATGTGGCACAAAATTTAAAAATTAAATGGAAAGAATATAATGTTGAAGGATGTGCAACAGGATATTCTGTAAGACTTTGGGAAGGAGGAAGAGGAAGTAAAGAAAAAAGGGGATTTATGCAAGACCAAATTACAATGGATATTGATTCTTATATTGGTGGAGCTGAAACTGATAGAGAAACAAAAGAAATATTGGATAAAATAGCAGCTGAAATTGTGGACCATGCTATAATGGTAGTTGAAAAATCTTTAAGAGCAGCAAGAAAAGCAAAAACACCATCTGTTAGAGCTAAATATCTACGTTCTATGAATAATAAAGGATTCTTATTAGCAGCTTTACAAATTGCTATTATTCTATATGCTACTGAGCTATTAGAAAGAGGAGTAGATATTGATCATGAATATTTAACAGTAAGACTTGAAGGAATGAAAGAAAATAAATATTTATTAGGCAAAGCATGGAGAGAGTTTAATCATTCAGAACAACGGGACGAAGATTATGAAAAACTTGTTAAAGTTACTGATGAAGTATTAAAAGCATTTGAAGATAAAAGAGAATTAACAGAAAGACAACTTGATAAGATAGTTCAAGAAAAGTTAATTTTAGTTGCTATTGGACAAAAAACAATAGAAAATTATATTTATGGTATGATGGATAAAGTAAGTCAAGCTATTTTAGGTAAAATTAGATTATTTCAAGTAGATCAATTTTAATGGAGGATATAGTTGAAAAAAGAATGTGCTTTATGTAATAGAAAAGAAACATTAAAAATGAGCCATATAGTACCAAAAATGTTTGTTAGCTATGTAAAAAGAAATTCTCTTACTAATTTGCTAAGAGATGCAGATAATAGTAATACACCTAGACAAGATGGAATAAAAAAAGAAATGCTTTGTGGTAAATGTGAAGAAAAGTTTAGCAGCTATGAAACATATTTTTCAAATAATTACTTCAGTAAAGTTAAGGTGGAATTAAATGAAGTAGAAAAAACAAAAAAAGCAAATTACACAATTAATACAAATAAAACTTTCTATAATGAAATGCTTGAAATATATTCAAAAAAGCCTTTATTAGAAAAAGAAATTTCATCAAAAGAACTGTATAACTTTGTTCTTTCTATTTTCTGGAGATATTTTAAATATTTAACTGAAGATGAATTGTATATAGGATTGTATTCCGAAGAAAAAGAAAAACTAAATAAATTTATAAATTTGGCAGAAGAACATTTTAATAATAAAGAAAAATTTGAGGAATTATCTGAATATAAACTTCATATTTTTGAAAATAAACATTTAAAAAATAAGATTTTTAAAGAATTAAAGTTTAGTGGTTATATTCCTTTATTAATACATTTTTTGTATGAAACAACAAATGGTACTTTTAGAAGTTTGTATCCATATGAAGATAAGGAATATAATTATTTACGATATATAATAATTATTCCTTATTTTACTTTGATGTTAGAGATAATTCCTAATGAAGAAAATATAAAATTTGTAGGAACAGAATTAAAGATAGGAAATGAAATTTTCGGAAGTAATATTTTCTTAGATGATGAACTAATAATAAATATTTTTCAAAAAGGTGGAGAAAAATTAGTTCAAGGAAAAGAAAAAATGTCTCATATACAACAAGAAAAAATAATAAAGAAAATAAAAGAAAAACATCTAGTATAATTTAAACTTATAGATTAGATGATTATATTTTTGTCTTATAACAACATCACTTGTTAATTACAGAAAAACAAGATATTATTAATTAAGGGTGATGCTATGAAAGAATATATATCAGCTAATCAAACCGCTAAAAAATTATGTATATCTGTGGAAACTGTTTATAACATGCTCCGTGATGGGCGACTTGGTGGAAGATACAGTAAAGGTAATGGTAAAAAAAAGGGAAGCTGGCTTGTTAGTGTAGAAAGTATAGAATTATTTAAAAAACATACTACAATAAAAAGTATATATCAATTGAAAGAAAAAAGCAGTCAAGGAACATTGTTCTAAGATTGCTTTTTTTATTTATGTATAATTCCAAAGTTTCCCAAATATCCAAAAAAATATTTAGAAAAAAGGGTATAAAGTATGCGAGGTGGAAATAATGGAACTTACATTAGAGCAAAGAAAAGCAAAATCTTTATATGCCCAGGGAAAATCAGCAATAGAAATAGCAAAGATATTGAATATAGGAAAAAGTACAATTTATCGTTGGATAAGTAATGATGAATTAGGCTTTAAAGAAAGTAAAAAGATGGCTAGTTTTGATGCTGGAGACATGGCTGGAATTATAGATGAATCACATAAAAAACTACTTATAGAGATTTCAGAAAATCCTGATAAGTTACTAGATCCTAAAACTGCAGATGCCCTTTTAAAAGTATCAAAGGTTTTAGAAAGTTTAGGACAAAGAAAAGAGAAAGAAGATCTTGATAAACAAACAGAAGAGGAAGTTAGAGGAGTGCTGATTATAGATGACATCACTTATGAAAATCTTAAAAAGACCACAAAAAAGACTGTCACAGTTGATGAACAAGAACTTCCATGAAGCATGGATTCTTTGGAAAACATCACAATATACTAGATATGTTTTTAAAGGTGGAAGGGGTTCAGCTAAATCATCTCATATAGCTTTAATGTTGGTATTAAGTATTATCCTTGAGCCTGTAAATGCTGTTTGCTTTAGAAAAGTAGGAGAGACATTGAGTAAATCTGTTTATGAGCAAATCAAATGGGCAATTCAATTTTTAGGAGCAGAGGAGTATTTTAGATTTAAATCAAGTCCCTTAGAAATAATTTATGTGGAAAGAGGAAATAAATTTATTTTCTTGGGAGTTGATGATCCACAAAAGAGTAAGTCTATAAAAACAGCAGATTTTCCAATTATATATTTTTGGTTTGAAGAACTTGCTGAATTTAAAACAGAAGCAGAAGTTGAAACAGTTATTAAATCTATTTTAAGAGGAAAATTAAAAGAAGGATTGAAATATAAAGGTTTCTTTTCATATAACCCACCTCAAAGTAAATTGAATTGGGTAAATAAAAAATATAGTTTTGGTAGTGTTGATGATAATACCTATGTTCATCATTCTACGTATTTGGAAAACCCTCATATTTCTGATGAATTTTTAGAAGATGCAGAAAACACTAAAAGAAGAAATGAACTTAAATATAGACATGAATTTTTAGGAGAAGCAATAGGAAATGGTATTATTCCTTTCCCAAATCTTCAAATAAGACCAATAACAAAAGAAGATATAAATAATATTGCTATTGTTAGACAAGGTATTGACTGGGGATATGGAGTTGACCCTGTGGCTTTTGTAAGATGGGGGTATTCTAAAAAGAAAAAAATTATTTATGCCCTTGATGAATATTATGGAGTCAAGAGAAGTAATAAAAATGTAGCTGAATATATTTTAAGTAAAGAATATGATGAACCAATAACTTGTGATAGTGCAGAACCAAAGTCAATAGATGATTTAAGAGAATATGAGTTATCTGCTTGGGGAGCATCAAAAGGAAAAGGATCTGTTGAATATGGAGAGAAATGGTTAGGAGATTTAGAAGCTATTGTAATTGATCCTGAGAGAACTCCAAATATAGCAAAAGAGTTTCAAATGATAGATTATGCAACTGATAGAGATGGAAATCCTTTACCAAGATTGGAAGATAAAAATAACCATACTATTGATGCTACTAGATATGCTTTTGAAAGAGATATGAAAAAAGGAAAATATGTATATTAAATTTTAGGAGACATAAAATGAACTTTATAAAACAATGGTTGGCAAAAAAGATGTGTTCTATTGTGTATGGTGGCGAATCTCCATTTGATAGAGAAGAGTACATGGCAACTATAACACAACAGGAAGCTTTTATGATAGCAATTAAAAAGAAAATAAAAGCCTGTCAAAATATAGAATTTTCTATTTATAAAGATATAAAAGATGGAAAAGAAGAGATGAAAACACATACCCTTTCTCCTCTTTTTAAGATGATAAATAAAAATACTTCTTTTAATGACTTTATAGATTATTTCCTTGTGTGGTATGAAGGATATGATAATGGAGTCTTACTGGAGTTAGTAAAAGGGCTTTCCAATTATTGTCCTGACTTATATATCCACAATCCATCAAATTTTACAGTTCATTATATAGGTAATGAGATTTCAAGAATAGAGATTTTGAATCCTCATAGAAATATTACTGGAGAAGAATTAGAGAATTTTATGTGGATAAGAAGTCCCAATTATTCAAATGTAAAGGATGGAATTTCAGGAGTAGGAATAACTACAGGATATAGTAAACAGAATGCCTTTGCTATTTGGGGAGCTTATGTAAAAAAAGCTTGGGAATGGAACTGGAGTTTAGCTAAAAATTTGGGGAAACCAGGTGGGATATTATCTACTGAAGGTTTTGTAGATAAGGAAGATAGAAAAGAAATATCTGATAAATATACTGCAAGTAATGGAGGAGCAAATCATGCTGGTAAACCTTTAGTACTTGGATCAGGATTAAAATATCAAGATACTTCAAGAGCTCCTATTGATACTGATTGGAATGCAGGAGAACAAAAAGCATATGAAAGAACAGCTATTGCTACTGGAGTTCCAGCAGAGCTTGTAGGTGGTGGGGAATCTACATATCAAAATAGAAAACATGCTAAAAAAGAACTATATAAAGATGAGGTAATTCCTTTCTTTAATAATTTAAAGGGTTGGCTTAATTATCTTTTGAGAGATTATTTAAAAAATGGTGAGTTTATAGATTATGATCTTACAGGTATAGATGAACTAAAAGAAGATATAAGTGAAGTTATACAAAAACTTGAGCCTATAAAAAATAGAGTAACAATTAATGAATATAGAAAATTTCTTTCAAAAATGACTGATATAGAGTTAGAGGATCTAGGAGAAAAAGGAGAGGTAGTATTAGTTAGTGCTGGTGATATTACTCTTGATGAAGTGTTAGAATCTCCTGATATATCTGAAGAAAAAGAAGATGATATTTAATGAAAAAGTATAGAAAACAGATTAAACTTTTTAAAAATCTTGAGAAAAAATTATCAGTTAGAAATAGGAAGAGAGTAAAGAAAGTCTTTATTGATTTTGCAGAAAAGATAAAAAAGGATAATGGGGATAAATTTGCTGATGAAGTAAAAGTAGTTATTGATATTGATTATAAATATCTTCAAGAAAAATTTAAAGATGTTTTAGAAATAATTTATTTATATAACTTTGATGAAATAATAGGGACTTTTAAAAATGCTTATAACAAAAAGCTTTCGGAGAAGATTATAAAAGGGATTCGAGATTATCTTTTAGAGGATTTTAATAGAAAAAATGCTTTGAAAAAAGCTAAGATTATGGCTAATACAACTAAAGATAAACTTAATAAAATTATTGTCCAAGCTCAAAGAGAGGGTTGGTCACATAAAGATTTAGTAAAAGAAATAATGTCCTCAGTTGAAAATATGAGTGAATATAGAGCAAGTACAATAGCAAGAACAGAAACATCAACTTCAATTAATACTGTATCTTATAAAACTTCTACAAGCTCTGGAATGAAAGAAAAGGGTTGGATACATATTGGAGGGAAAAAGGTAGATAGAGAAAATCATAAAGCTTTGAATGGTAAATGGATACCAATAGAAGAAAAGTGGGATTTAGGTAATGGAATATATGCTGAATATCCACATGATGCTAATTTACCAGCATCTGAAGTTGTTAGATGTAGTTGCTTACAAATCTATAGATAGGAGGAGAGATGGGAAAGGATAATGAACTAAAGAATAAAAATATTAATTTTTCTGTAGGTTTTGAAGAGTTTAAAGAAAAAGAAGATAAAAAAGGTTGTTTTGAAGGCTTATTAGTAAATTATAACCATAAAAATTTGGCACATGGTTATTATAAATTTGCTAAAGGTAGTATGAAAATAAATGAAAATAAAACAATGCTTCTTTTATATAACCATAGAGGGAATCAAATTCCTGTTGGAACATGTAAGGGAGTAGAAACAGATGAAGGATTTAAAATAGAAGCTTATTTACAACTTACAACTGATCAGAATGGAAATGTTATTAACAAAGAAGCTTATGCTCTTTATGATCTGATGAAAAATCAAGGAGCTAAATTTGAACTTTCTGCTGGTGGAATAATAGAGGATGGAGAGAGCAAAGAAATAACAGAAAATGGGGAAAAAAGTTGGGTTTATGAGATAAAAAAATTCAATGCTTATGAAGGATCTATTACGCCTAAAGGAGCAGTACAAGGAAGTAAAATAACTAAAATATTTAATGATGAAGGAGAGAGAAAAATGACACCACAAGAACAACAAACATTTATAGCATCACTGATAGCAGCTATGCAAAAGGAAATTTTTTCAGCACAACAAGATGAAGAGATAAAAGCATTACCAGGGAAAATTTCAACATTGGAACAACAATTTTCAGCTATAAAAGAAACTCTTACTGAAGAAGTAAAAGAGGCTTTTAATGAGCAATTTAATGAGATTAACAATGTAATTAAAGGATTAAAAGCAGATTTTAAACCAACTGAAGCACAAGTTTCATTTGCAGACGAATTTATGGCAGCTTTTAATACTATTACTGAAAATGGAGGAAAGTTATTACAAATAACTCCAGAAACAACATTAAAATTTGCAACACCAGCAACAACAACAGGTGAAGGAACAAAAGCAGCAGTAAAAGCACATCAACTCTTAGGAATTTTTAAAAGATTACAAGAAGTGAATCCAGTAGTAGCTGATTTGAATATAATTAGTATTACAGATAACTCACTTGATCTTGATAGAGAAGAAATAGGACTGCCTGAAATAGCTTGGGTAGGAGAAGAAGATGCAAGAGAAGAGACAGATGGAGTTAATTTAAAAGATGTAAATATAGCAATGCACCAAATATATGCACTACCAAAAATTTCAAATAAATTAATGGCATCTAACTATGTTGGATATGTTGCTTTCTTAATGGACAGAGTGGAATATGCTTGGGCATTAAAAATAGCAAACACTATGTTCAGTGGAACAGGAACAAAACAACCAAAGGGAATTTTAAAAGAAGAGGGAATTGCAACAGTGGAATGGGATTTAGCAACATTAGATGATGCAGGGAAAGTAGATGCTCTTATAACTCTTTTTGGGAATACAAGAGATGAAATTTCATCAAAAGCTAAATGGTATATGAGAAGAGAAACATGGACAGCTTTAACTTTATTAAAAGATAAAGATGGAAGATTACAATTAATAGATTTAAAAAATGGTGGAGAAAGAAAACTACTTTCAAGACCTGTTGTTATTATAGACTCTGCAAATTCAGGATTAAAAACAATTGCTGAAGCAGGTAAGGGAGAACCATTCTTAGTACTTGGAGATTTTAAAGGTGGAATGCTTGGAATAACTAACCCTAAAATGAATATAAATATTAAGGACCAAATTACAGGTAAAGGATGGACTGCATACTACATGGAAAAAGGACTTGGATTTGGAGTGGTACTTCCTGAAAACTTTAAAATTGTAAAAAATAAAGCATCTTAAAATAGGGAGGGAGTTTTCTCCCTCTCCCCTCACTATAAATAAGGAGAAAAAATGGAAAGATCTGAAAATTTTTATGATAAAGAAATAGCAAAAGAACTAACAGGAATAACTGATGAACAACTATTAAAAGTTTATGTAGATGGCATAATTTCAAGAATAGAAAGAATAATAGGATATGAGCTTGTAAAATGCGAAAAAACAGAGTTTATTCAAGGAGTTGATACGAATGTCGTATATCTTAACAGGAAGCCTGTCGAACATATATCGAAAGCTCTATGGCGAAATCAAGAGGTATCTTATAGACAAGAAAAACATAGGTTGATTTTAACAGCTCCACTTTGTCAATCTGAATTTTTAGAAGTAACTTATATAGCAGGGTATGATGTTCTTCCTTTGGATATTCAAATGTTTATTTTTTCCACTCTAAAAGAAAACCTTGCAAATGAAAGCGGTTTGAAAAGTTTCAGTTTAAAAGATGTTTCATATAGTTATTTTGATAAAATTCAGCAATCTGAAAATTTCAGAAGAGGAATAATAGATTTATTTGGAGTAAGAGTATGAGTAACCTAGTAAAAATTATGGAAGAAATGGATTATTATACCTCGCATATGGTAGAAGTAGGTATTTTAGGAATAGATAAAGATAAAAAACCTGATAGTGAAAAAAGAAAAGATAGTAAAACAACTATACTTGAATATGCTGTTTATAATGAATTTGGAACTAAGCATATTCCTCCTCGTCCTTTTATGAGAACTGCTATTGAGCAAAATGAAGCAAAAATACAAAAATTTATTGATGACAGAACCAATGATGTTCTTGAAGGAAAAATAACAGGAAGACAGGCTCTTATGCAGATAGGAGATTATATAAGAGGATTAATTGTTTTGAGTATAAAAAATGCTTCAAAATGGGCAAAACCTTTAAGTGAAAAAACTATAAAAATAAAAACTAAAGATGGGCAAAAAGACAGAGGAATTCTTATAGATGAAAGATTCTTATTAGGGGCGATAAGATATCAAATTACTTCAAAAACGGGAAAGCCAGTATATTTAAGTGATTTTCAAGAGGTACCAAAATGACAAATGTATTTATTCCAGCACATCTTCTTACGGATGTAAAAGTTAAAGAAACAACTGAAGGAGAATGGATAAAAGGAGAATATATAGAGGGAACTACTACTGAAAGAATAATACAGGCTGTATATATGCCAGTTTCTTTGAATGACTTAAAAAATTATCCTCAAGGTGCAGTAACTCTTGAAGATATGGACTTAAGGACAAAAGAAAGTTTAAAACTAGGAGATCTTATTATTATAGATGAGGTTGAATGGAAAATCATTCAGAAAGCTGATTATTCTTATGTGGCGGATCTTAAATTTTATATTATAAGACGGAGCGATAAAGATGATTGAGCAAATAATAAAACTACTTAATTCTATATCAGTTATTAATATTATCCCGGCTTATTCAGAAAAAAAACCTCCTAAAAGACCTTACGCAACTTATTGTGTTATTTCTAAAAAAGCAAAAGATTTCTTTGGATACTCTGAGAGAAAATATAATTCCTCAGATAATAGCAATATAGAAAAAAGACGGTATAGAGAAACTGCTGTAATTCAATTTGATGTATATGAAGATAGTATTTCTGGAGAGTTTTTAAAAGCACAAAGGCTTTTCGAACTAATAATATTTATACTTCGAAAAGAATGGAGAAATATTGATGCAGGAATAGTAGAATTTTCTGAAATTAAAAATTTAAGAGAAGAAATTCAAAATAAATATGAAAGAAGAGCTTCTTTTGATGTTACTTTTGAATATCTGAACTTAACAGAGGAAAGAAAAGTTGAAATTACAGAGATTATAGAACTTATAGCAAATAAAGAAAAAATAATTATTGAGGAGGAATAAAATGGATTATAGAGAACCTGTGAAAATAACAGTTGATAAAGAGATAGCTTTGACTGTAGCTGACTTAAATAAAACTCTTATTGTTACAAATGAAAAGAATGTAGATTTTGCATATTGTGCCACTCTTGAAGAAGTAGCTGAAAAATTTGGAAACAATACTAAAATTTATAAAGCTGTTGAAACATTTTTATCACAAACAGATGGAAGTGGAAATATATTAAAGCCTGACTTTTTTGCAGTAATGGGAGTAGAGAAAGGCGAAGATGATGACTCTACTTATGCTACTAAATTAAAAACAGCTATCAATGAAGTGTTGAATGAAAGTTGGTATTGTCTAATAACTATAATGGATACAGCAAAAATAGTTGAGGAGCTAAGAGCAGTTTTAGTTTCTGAAAGAAGAGTATATATTGCAGAAACAGCAACATATCCTTTAGAAAATGCAGATAAAGCAAAATCAGAAAGAGCACAACTTATTTATAATAGTAAAACAGCAGATGGAGAGGATAGAGAATATAAATCAGCTGCATATGCTGGGGCTGTAATTACAGCAGGAGCGGGAAATAAATGTAGTATGGTTAAACTTTCAGGAGTAAGTGCAGATGTTACAGGTGGAAAAAAGCAAGAACTTACTAAAAACAATATCACTTTCGTTGAAAAAAGAACTTCTGAAGGATATATAGTAGCAAATGGTGGAAAAGCTATGGATGGAACTTATTTTGATGAAACAACTGCATTAGACTGCATGATTGTAAATCTTAATGAAGCACTACAAAAAATGCTTATTCTTAAAGGTTTCCCACAAGATGAAGAGGGATATACAAGAATGGAAGAAACAATAACTTCTATCATGGAGCAACTAGGAGCTAAGGATATTATTGCTAAAGAAAATGGAATTTATGAATATAAAGTAACTCCAGTATCACAAACTAAAGAGGAAAGAATGGCAAGAACAATAAAACCAAATGTGCTATTCAGACTTAAAGGGTGGGCATACTTTATTGATTTAACATTAAAACAAACTTATGACACAGTAAATAAAGGAAATTAAAAGGAGGAGAAAATGCTACAAACATTATTTTTAATGTTATGCAGTTATGCTGCAGGAATTTCAACTGTAATTATTTATAAGGCAGTAAAGAAAAATAAAAAGAAGTAGGAGGTAATAAAATGGGTGTAGATTTAAGTAAAAAAACACTTATATTTAATGGATATACAATAAAAGAACCAAGAAGCATAAATATAACTCCAGCTGGAGAAGGAACAAAATTATCTGAAAAATCTCTTTCCGGGAAAAGAAGAGTTATAAAAACAGCAGATCCTAATTTAACAATAACTGTTACAGTAGAAACAGGTACACAAGATGAACTTGTTCTTCTTACAGCTGCAGAAGCAGGAATTTTAGGGGCAGGATATTTTAAAGATAGTTCTGTTTCAGAATATTCAAGAGGAATTGTTTTGGCAGAAATTGGAGTGAATAAGGGAGATCTAGCAAATGATGGTGATACAGATCAAAGAGAATTTACATTAAATTGTGCAGGGTGTAAGGAGGCTTTAGTATAATGAGCAAAAAAACAAGAGAAGAACAACAGAAAAAAATAGCTGAAATATTAGAAAACTTTTCAAATGTGAATTTCAAGCCTGAAGGCTTAGGAGCATTAGAGTTTGAAAAAGAAATATTCTCAAAGAATTTTGAAGTAGAAACTGTAAAATTCAGAATAGAAAGAGTTGCATTACAAATAGCAGATAAACTTGAAAATGAAAAAGAAGATTTGAAAGCTACTGAGAAGATATTAAAAACTTTCATAGCTTTACCAGAGGAAGCTCGTTATACTAATTTCTTTGAATTAGATTATGATGCCATGAAAGAAATAATTCAACTTATTTCACAATTCCAAGTAACTCCCTTTTTATTCACAGAAAGAGCTAGAAGAGAGGCGGAAACAGCTACAGAATAGATTTGATTTATCTTTTTCAACAAGGATAAATTATTATAGAAAATCCATAGAAGAGCTCTGCATAGAAGAGGTAGAGCTCTTAACTATGGCATGGAATGATTGGGTAAAAAGAAGAAATAAAGAAATAGAGGAGGCTGGAAAAGGTGCTTAAAGGATTAACTTTAAAATTTAATGTTAGTGGAAATGGAACGGAAGCATTAAAAAAAATAAAACAATCATATAAAGAAACTGAAGAACTTTTGAAAGATCCTCTTAAAATAAATTTGAGTAATATTATAAAAAATCCTTTCAGGAAAATAGAGGGTTATGCTTCAGGACTTATTACAAAAGGGTATAAAGTATCAGGGACTTTTAAAAATGCTTTTTTAGGAATTCAACAAGTAGGAATAAATGCTTTTAATAGAACAACAAGATCGCTGGATAGGTTTATAATGAAATTTAGGCTTACTCGAAACATGAAAAAAGGGTTTCAATCTTTCTCAGCATATTCTACAAAAGTATTTGAGAAAGCTCAAAAAAAAGCTAATACTCTTACAGGAACTTTAAAGAGAATGATGGGAGTATTAGGAGCTGGGCTTACTATTAAAACAGCTTTCGAGGGGGCTTCAAATATAGAGCAATATAGAAATACTCTTGAAACTGTTTTAAAAGATTCAACTTTAGCACAAAAAAAACTTGCCTGGGGGAGTAGACTTGCAAACAGAACTCCTTTTGAAACTGAAGAAATTATTAGTGGATTAACCAAAATGCAATCTTATGGAATGGAGGGAGATAGGGTTTTAAAGTCTACAGGGAAAACTTATATTGAAATGATTGGAGATATGGCTTCAGCTATGAATAAACCTTTTGAACAAGCTGTGGAAGCTCTGGCAGACAGTAGAACAGGAGAACTTGAAAGATTAAAAGAATTTGGAATAACTAAGAACATGATCGGAGATTTTGCAAAATCGCAAGGATATGGAGAAATGTTTAATAATCAGGGGCAAATAAAAGATATTAATTTATTTAATAAAGCTTTATTTGAACTGATGAATTCCAAATTTGGTGGAGCTATGCAGAAACAAGCAAAAACTTTTAAAGGAGCTATTTCTACAATAAAAGGTGTTTTTAAATCAGGACTTTCTACTGTGGCAGGAATAGATGAATTTGGGAATGTTATAAAAAATTCTCCTTTTCAAATTATCCGGGATAAAGTTTTAGTTCCTCTTGCAGATCTCTTAGTTAAGTGGCAAGAAGATGGAACTTTTACAAAATGGGCAGAAAATCTTGCAGGAAGCATTGAAAAAACTGTAAGTATTGGAAGCAAAATTATAAGTTTTTGTATTAAATGGAAAGAAGTTTTAATTCCAATGGTTTCAGCTATTACGGGGTTATTTGTAATAGAAAAAGTTGCATATATGATAGGAGTGCTAAAAGCAGCTCTTGCAGGACTAAGTTTTAATCCTATTGTAATAGGAGTAGGACTTGCAATAGCAGCAGGAGTAGCTTTATATAGGAATTGGGATAAAGTAGTAGGGATATTCAAAGGGGCTTTTAATGTTTTTACAGGAGTTTTAAAAGCTTTTAAAGATGGAGTAAAAGATTTATTTTTAAAATTTTCTGAATACAGTGGAATATTTAATTTTCTTATACCGGGAAAAATAATTTTTGATGGCTTAAGAGCTTTTTGGGGAGCTTGGGATAGTAATTTAGGAATAATAGAAAATGTAAAAAATGCTTTTTCAGCTTTCTTTGCAGGATTAAAAGAAAGTATACAGTCGGCTATTGATAGTTTTAAGAATCTAGGGAAAAAAATAGCAGAACTTTCTCCAGTAAAGAAAGTAAAAAAATGGTTTGGCTTTGATAATGAAGAAGAAAATGATAATAACAAAGAAAAACCTGAAGGAAAAGTTGAAATAGATGGAAGTCACAAAACAGGACTTTCATATGTTCCTAAAGATAATTATATTGCTGAACTGCATGAGGGAGAAAGGGTACTAACCAAAAAAGAAAATGAAAATTATTCAAAGGTAAAAACAAAATCAGGTAATATTTATAACTTGAATTTTAATATAAATACCTCAGGGAATGAAATTGATTGGAATAGAATAGGTAGTTTAATAATTGAAAAAATAAAGAAATTTGAAGAAGAAAGAGAAATAGCAGAGGGGTTGATATAGATGAACTTTTCAATTAGAAGCCTGATGTCAAGCATAACAGAAAAAATAGAGCCTGTAAAAAAATATTTGACAGCACAAACTGTTATTTTAGAAGGTATTCCTTTGGAATTGACAAATGAATTTTCTGAAGATTTATCTTCAGAAATTCCTGTAACAAAATTAGATGATGGTTCAAATAAAACAGATAATATTTCTAACAATCCCTCTTCATTTTCTATAAAAGCACAAATAACAGGAGCAGATAAAGATAGAATCTATGAAAAGATAATATCTTTAGTAAAAAAAAGGCAACCTGTAAGTCTATATATAGATAAGTTGTATAGTAATTTAGGGATAACAAGTGTAAGTAAAAACATCACTACTTATACATATATTGAAATAACAATTTCATTCACACAAATGGAATATGCACATATAGAATTTATTCCAGCTCCTTCCATTGCTGCGAAACCACTTGTTTCTGAAAAAACTGAAATAAGAACAGGAAAACAAGAATGGGAGGGAGAACTTGCAAGTGAAAGCATAAAGTTAAGAGGGGAGTAATATGAATTTTAAATTTAATATTATAAAAGGTTCGATACCTTATCGAACTTCAATAGTAATAAATAAAAAAGAATTTATTTTTGATTTTAAAATGAACTCTTATGATAGAAGGATTTACATAGATTTATATGATAATCAATTAAATCCTATTTGTTATGCTGAACCTGTAAGTTTTGGGATACCTTTATGGTTTAATAAATTAGCTGATGAGAGAGGAAACTTTAATGAAAAGTTTCCAAAGGCTTATATAATTGCTAATACTAAAGACCGAATTTATAAAAAAATAACTTATGATAATATAGATGAAATAGAAATGCTTGTGAAGGAGGTTTAAGATGCAGAGAATAACAGCTTTAAGACCTCTTTTTCCTAGAAATTCTTTTCTTGTAGTAAACGGGAAAACAATTAATGATGAAAATAATGGTGGATTAAAGTTTCAAGCTGAAATAAAATCAGGAAATGATAAAAAAATAGGTGTAGGAAGATTTTATATTTATAATTTATCACAAGATATTGCAGTAGGCAGTGAAGTAAAATTAAACTTTGGTTATGCAGATGATGTAGGAGAATATGGAATTTATGAGGTTATAAAAACAAATAAATATAGAGACGGTGGTGATATTATTAAAGAACTTCTTTGTTCTGAGAGAAGTAAAAATACAAGTCAAATAATATCTCTTTCTATTGATGGGAATGTGAGAATATCAGATGCTTTAAAAAAAGTTTGTCAATCAGCAGGGATAAATATCATAAATATGGAACTTTTAAACGACAAAATTTATACAAATGGTTATACCTGTTATAATAAAGCCTTTCAGGAAATAAAAGAGCTTGTAGAAGATGCTGAAAGTAAAATGATATTAAAATCAAATGATTTGTATATTTATCATAAAGAACTTAAAGAAAAAATTATAAGTTTGAGTTTTGGAAGTGGACTTATTGAAAATCCTACATTTTCAGAGAAACTTGTAAATGAATCTGAAATAGATGTAGCAAGTGACAACAAAGAGGGAAATGTGGAATGGACAAGCAAAAAACCACAACTTACAGCAACCACTACTAAAGAATATGATTATGACATAAAATGTTTCCCAATTCATTATATAAAAAAAGGGGATACTGTAAATATTGTAAGTGATACTTTTACAGGGTTAGCACAAGTAAGAGAGATAGAAATCAATTTAAAAGATAGTTGGATTATGAATTTAAAGGTTAAGGTGTTGTAATGGAAAATATAAGTATTATTCTATGTGAAGTTCAAGCTGTGAGAAATAATAGATTTGTAGATCTTAAACCTTTATTCAAGCCGAACGGAATTTCTCTTCCTGTTCTTCGTAATGTTCCAATGTGCCTATTTGGTGATGAAATAAATTATATTGATTGGAAAATAAATACCGGGAATATTGTTCCAGCATTTATAACAACTTTTGATATTTCATCATATATAAGTCAAGGAAATAAAGAAAAAATGGATACAATAAAAAGAAATTCATTAAATAGTTGTTTCGCTATTCCTTTTACAGTTCCTAGTATGCAAGATGCAAGAAATTTTCCTGAAGCAATAAAGATTATAGGAAATAGGCTTGAAGAAGGAGAAATAAACCAAACAGGGAATATCACAAGAACAGGTAATACTAATACCACAGGAGATATTAATATCACTGGAAATTTAACAGTAACTCAAAAGATAACTGCTAAGGTAGTGAATATTTTAGAAAGTTTAGCTTCCAAAGTAGCAACTATTGGAGGAATAGACTTTGCGGGACATAAACATACAGATGCAGAAGGTAGAGATACATCGGGGGCAAAATAATGAAAAGTTTAAGAATGAAAGATGGGGATATTCAATTCGGAGAAAAGGTTACAGGAATGGAAGAGTTTTTACAGCGATGGATTAATTCTTTAAAGATATACAGCAATGAATGTTACTATAATGAAAATTTAGGACTTAATATAACTGTTATTAATGGAATAGATGATGCAAAATATAAAATGGAACATATAAAAGAAAAAACACTTTCTTGGTATGGAAAAGAACTTGAAGATTTATATTATGAAATAATATCAGAAAAAAATAGAGTAATAACAGCTGTATTTTATTTTCAGCATAAAAAATATAAAAATATACAGCAGGAGGTGGTATTGTGAATAAATTGGAAACAAAAGGATTTAATGGGTTAATGGAAATGGCTCAAGAAAAAGCAAAGAGTAAAGATTGTTGGGGGGAAGATTTTAATGCTTCAGAAACATCAGATTACTATAAAATAGTAGCTCCATTTATAACAGTAGCATCTTATTTGGAAGATAAAATTATTTCTATAATGAAAGGGCTTAATTTATATAATGCACAAGGTAATGAGTTAGATGATTTACTAGACAGTTTTCCTCGCCGTCAAGGATCTTATGCTTTTCTTAATTGTGAAATTACTGCTAATAGTTATGTCAGTGTAAAAGAAAAAGACATTCTAATTGAAACAGCAGAAGGAATACAGTTTGAAAATATACAACAATTTGATATTAATTCAACTAAGAAAAAAACAGTATTATTTAAAGCTGTTCTTACAGGAGAAGAGGGAAACATAAAAGAAAATTCTATAACAAGAGTTTTATCAGCTCCAGCAGGAATTGTAAATATTCAGAATAGAGAACTTGGAGAGGGTGGACTTACTCAAGAAAATGACTTTGATTATCTTAATAGATATCTTTCAGGGAATACTGAAGGAGAATGGTCTCTTGAACCTGTTATAGCAGCAGTAAGAGCTCTCGCTGGAGTAAAGAGTTGTAATGGAATAAGAAACAATACTATGGAAACAGATAAAAATGGATTAGATCCTAAAAGTATATGGCTTGTAGTAGATGGAGGAATAAAAGAAGAAATAGCAGAAGCTATTTATAAACATATTCATACTCCTGATACTAAAGGAAGCATTGAAGTTGATGTTAAAACTTCAGTTGAAGGTAAAACCGAAAAAATAAGATTTGATAGACCAATAGATGTATTGGTTGATTATAAGTTGACAATAGAAAGTCCTGACGAAGTAGCAATAAGAGAACTTTTGAAAGAATATATAAACAATGCAGGATTAGGAGTAAAACTAAGCACAGGAGTTTTTATATCTGATTGGGTTTGTGGAAAAGGGTATAAATATTATGACTTTGATTTGAAATTTAAAAGAAGTACTGAAAATGAATATAAAACATCTTTACAATTAGCTTTCAATGAGTGTTCAAAAGCAAATGGAGAGTGAGGATAATGATAAATGAAGTAATAGAAGGTCTTCCTTTACACTTCCAAAAAGAGAATAATATAAAAATTTATAAAAGTCTTGAACCTGTTGTTGACTACTTAAATGACTTAATTGAATGCTTGAAGGGACAAACCTCATTAATGAAAGCTAAAGGAATTTTTTTAGATTTTTTAGGAGTTCGATACCAAGAGAGTAGAAATGGAAGAGATGACGAACAGTATAGAAAAGCCCTTGTTTCTAAAAGAATGGCAGTGTCAGGACTTCCTACTACAGAATTTTTGCTAGATATTGCAAGACAGCTTTCAGGAGCAGAAGTAATAGACTTTAAAACTAGATATAAAGGAGAAGTAGCTAGTCAATATTTTAAAGTTGATGTGAATATGGATTTTTCTAAAATAAATAAATTTCCAAACCTTAATAAAATTTGTGAGGCTGGGGCAAGAATGTATTGGGAGCTTGGATTTTCAGAAGAAAATACTGAAATAAAAGTTGCTTCTACTGTAGGAGTATCAAAAATCATTGAGATAGGAGCGGATTTTGATATAGATAGAACGGTTCATGTAAATGGAAATATTAATTATGTAAGTGGTTTAGCTTTGAGTAAAATAATAGAGATAAGATGACGGAGGAGTGGTTATGAGTTATTTTCCTAAGTTTAAATTAACAAAAGCAGGAGAACAATTAATAAATCGGATAAATGGCAATTTATCTGAAGTTTTAAAAATAACAAGGGTAGAAATAGGAAGTGGAACAATAGCAAATGAAGATGAAATAAGATTTTTAACAGCATTAAAGAAAAAAGTTATTGATGCACAAATTTCTAATCATGAAGTAATAGAGGAAGAAAGAGCAAAAACGGTTATAGAAATACAATTTACTAATAAAGGTTTTACCTTTGAAGTCCCTTTTAAAGAAATAGGTATTTTTGCAAGTGGGAAAGATGGGAAAGAAATTCTATTTCTTTATACCAATGCAATGGATAAATATGACAATATTCCTGCAGAAAATGAAAATCCACATGCAATAATTATAGATGTGGTTATTCAGGTAACAACTGATGCAGAGATAGAAGCTTTTATAGATTTATCTGCTTTTGTAACTATTAAAAATTTTAATAAATACAAAGAAGAGATAGAGAAAAGATTATTAAAAATTGAAAATAAAAATTCAGAAGCAGCTTCAAGATTAGAAGTGATAGAAAATTATTTGAATTTAGATCCAAGAGAAGCAACACTTGGAGCAGGATATTTAGGAGATTTTTATTTAGGATAAAAGGAGATGATGAACATGGTAGGAATACCTAAAATTTTAAACACAAAAAGAGATGTGCATAATTTACATGAAATGGCTTTGAACAATCTAATTGACAGGAAAGAATGGGTAATTCGTTTAAAAAAATTGAAAGCAGAAGATATTTTTAGACTTCCAATATTAGAAAAAGGAGATGGATATTTTATAATTCCAAAAACAGAAAGAGAATTACCAAAAATTTATGCTATTGAGCCTATGTCAATACCAGAAACAGAAGAAACAAGAAAAGAAAATGAGGTGTATAAAATAACAGGAGAAGTTCCTGCTGAAGACTTTATAGAATTATCAGGAGGACACCAAGAAGCTGAAAAATTAGGATTGACAGTAGAAGAAATCGCAAGTATGATAGAGGAGTTGATGTAAATGTCAAGATATTTAGTAAATGACATAACAAAAGTTGACAGCAGGGCAAAACTAACAACTGCTGTAATATCAAATTTAGTAGGATTACAGGCTTTACAGAAAGACTATATTCAAGCAGTAGGAGATGCTGGGCTTAAAATTTTAAAAGATACAATAATTTGTGTTGGTGAAAGTATATTCAAAACGGAAAGAGATATTACTCTTAATAGTGCAAATTTGGACTCAGGAAGTTTTGCGGTAGGGAAAGATTATTATATTTATTGTTGCGATAGAGGTAACAAGAATGATGAAGAGTATAAAATATCTCTTAATTCAACTTTCCCAGTGGGATATAATGCAGAAAACAGTCGTAAAATAGGTGGATTCCATTATGGAGATGTAAGAAGAATAAAAGCAGATACTTTAGAGCCTATAAATAGTTCAGGATCAGCTTGGGGTGCAGGATGGGAAGATAATATTTATCAAGGAATTTTACCTTTTTCTGTATGGACTTTGCTTCATAGACCAAAGAGCTCTCCTGAAGGAATGGTATATTGTGCTTCAATAGGTAAATGGGTAGATATATACTTAACATCTACAAATTATCGTTCAGAGTATAATGCTACACCTATGACTGGATCTGAAGGTCTTATGTATTGGGATTGGCACGAGAAAATAGCAAGAAAATTAAAAAAATTCCCTTTAAGCTATTTAGAGTTTTGTTCAGTAGCTGATGGTTCTCCTAATGGTCGTGATGATTCAAATGATTATGGCTGGACTAAAACAACAAATAGTGGAAGAAATAAAACAGGTATAATAGCAAAAGCTGTATCTTCTTATGGGTTAAAAGATTGCACAGGGAATGTTTGGGAAGTAGGAAAAGATATTGCTTATTCAACTCAAACTACAGGTGGTGGAAGTTGGGGCTTCAAAAATGGAACAGAAGTTAAGAAAGGAGCACACTACACTGCATTTAATAATGATGTGGATGTAACACTTCATGGCGGTTATTGGCTTGAGGGTGTTTCGTGTGGTTCCCGTGCGGTTCATTGTAATATTTGCCTATGGGGTGTTCTTACTAGTGTCGGTTGCCGTCTTGCCTGTGATTCTCTGTAATCTGAAACGGAACTGAGCGAAAGCGGAGTGATTGAAAACTTAACAATTTTACAAAAAGTATATGATTTTGAGAAACAAATGTATGGATATTTAAAAAAATATCCTCAAAGTGAGAAATTTTCTTTGGTCACAGAAACAAAAAATACAATATACGCCTTGAGCAAGAAATTGCTCAAGGCGGGAATGGTGGACAAAAAAAGAGCCGTTTTATATGAAGCAGATGTAGAGTTGTTTCATTTAAAACATCTTATCAGACTAGCTTTTGATTTTAAATATATAAGTCCAAAGGCTTATGAAGTAGCAAGTAAAATGCTTACAGAAATTGGTGGAATGCTTGGTACTTGGATAAAAAATACAAAAGCAAACTAAAAAGATGTAAAGTAAAATTTACATAAATATGGGGTAATGCTCTAAATGGCGGTAATTGGAATGATGGTGTTTCGTGTGGTTCCCGTGCGGTTAATTGTAATAATTACCTATGGAATGTTAATACTAATGTCGGTTGCCGTCTTGCCTGTGATGACTGTATATATACACCTGATTTAATAGTTTAAGGACTATTAAGCATAGATTACAGAGAATCAGGAGCCTTGTCCCGTCCGATAAGGACAAAGAGTAAAAGGGAAGTAGAATCTTAGTAAGTTCGCTGAAAGGGGTCTACTTCCAATAAAAAATAGGAGAAATAATGAAAAGAGTTAATAATCTATATGAACAGATATATGATTTTGAAAATATATATGATGCTTATTTAAAAGCAAGAAAATGCAAAAGATTTAGGCAGGAAGTTTTAGAATATTCAATGAATATTGAAGAAAATCTAATAACACTTCAAAATGAATTAATATGGGGGCTTTATAAGCAGGGAGAATATAGAGAATTTTATGTATACGTCCCTAAAGTAAGGTTAATAAAAGCACTTCCTTTTAAAGATAGAGTATTACAACATGCAGTTAATAATATAATAGAGCCTTTGTTTGAAGCACAATTCTATGAGCATTCCTATGCCTGTAGAAAAGGAAAAGGTGGACACAAAGCAAGTGAACAATTAAAAAATTGGCTTCATGCTGCAAAAGTTCAAGGGAAAGAATTATATTGTTTGAAATGTGATATTCGTAAATATTTTGATAGTGTTTATTTAAAAATTTTATATGGAATTTTAAGGAAAAAAATTAAGGATAAAAAATTATTATGGCTTATTAGACAAATATTAGATATTCATACAAAAGAAAGAGGTTTGCCAATAGGGAATTTAACTTCACAATTATTTGCTAATGTCTATTTGAATCAACTTGATATTTATGTAAAAGAAGAATTGAAAGTTAAAAAATATATAAGATACATGGATGACTTTTTAATTTTATCAGAAGATAAAAAAGAGCTGCAAGAAATTTTAAAGAAAATAATTACTTTTTTGGAAGAAAAATTAAAACTTTCTTTAAATGATAAGACAAGAATATTTCCTGTAAAAATGGGAGTTGAATTTGTAGGATATATACATTATGCAGATTTTATAAAAGTAAGAAAAAGTACTTGGAAAAGAGAAAAAAAGAATATAAAGAAAGTAGCTGAGCAATATAAAAATGGAGAAATAACTATAGAAAAACTTCAAAATGTATTTGCTAGTATTTTGGGGCATCTTTCTCATGCTGATAGTTTTCAAACAAGAGTTAAAATTGTAGAGTATGAAAGAAACTTAGCTTATAAATACGAAAAGAAAGAAGATGATAAAGTTTAACTTTAATTTTTTATGCCTTAAAACTAAAATTACGAAGTTAAAAAAATAATTTTTTATAATTAAAAATATACAGTTTGCCACAGGCACAAGTTAAACTTGCTTCCGTGACCGTTGTAGAAGACAAAAATAGTGATGAAACTTGCTGTAAGATTAAATGCTAGTATGATAAAGTTTATAACTTCCTTCATTGGCATCACCTCTTTATAATTTATTAATAATAGTAAAATTAAAAATATGATATCTTCTACCTGTGGCAAACTGTATATTACACATATTATAAGACGATTATTTATTAATGTCAAATAGTAGGAGGCAAGAATGAAAATAAGTGAAAAAGGGATAAATTTTATAATTAATGAAGAGGGAGAAAAATTAAAGGCTTATATTTGTCCTGCAGGTGTTCTTACAATAGGTGTAGGACATACAGGAAAAGATGTTGTTCCGGGAATGATTATTACTAAAGAGCATTCGAGAGAGCTTCTAAAGAATGATTTAAAGCATTTTGAAAATGCTGTAGAAACATCTGTAAAAATATCTTTGAAACAACATGAATACGATAGTTTAATCTCTTTTGCTTTCAATGTTGGAGCTGAAGCCTTTAAAAAGAGTACACTTCTTAAAAAAATAAATGCTTTAGCACCTATGATAGAAATAGAAGCAGAGTTCAGAAAGTGGGTTAGAGGCGGGGGAAAAGTTCTTCCAGTTCTTCAAAAAAGAAGAGAAAGAGAAATAAAATTTTTTAAAGGGGAGTATTAAAAAATGAAAGAAGGGATAATTCTATTGTTTGGTAAGCTCCTAGATATATTTCATAAAAAATCAAAATCAGGAGATAAACAGCAAGAGATAACAGAGAAAAAAATAAATATATATTCAAAGGCAATCACAATAGTAATTATAACGGCTTTAATTATGTGTGTTCTAGCTTCTTTATTTCCTGAATTAGCAATTTCAGATTGGTGGTTTAATATACTGGAGAAATTATTAAATTCAGTGGGTTAAAGGGGGATAAAATGACATTAAGTGAAATGTGGCAAATATTTATAACATTATTTCAAGATGTTTTAAGTATTTTTTATAATAAAGGAACAATTCTTATAGGAATGGCAGTATCTTTTATCTTTTTAATCACAGGAGGAGAAGATAAAATGATAGTATGCTTATTAATTTTTATGAGTATTGATTATATTTCGGGTTTAATAAAATCTATAATTAGAGCTGAAACAAATAGCAAAAAAGGGTTTCAAGGATTTTTAAAAAAAATCTTAATGCTTTGTATAGTAGTTATAGCTTATAGATTAGATATAATCTTAAATTTGACTAATATACAGTATAACTGCAGGTTTGTAACAATTTCTTTTTATATAGCAAATGAAGGGCTTTCAATATTAGAAAATGCTATAAACTCAGGTTTAAAAGTTCCTGAACAGCTTCGAGAAGTTCTCGAACAATGCAAGAAAAATAAGATTAAAAAGCAGTAAAAAATTGAGGTTAGAAGCCTCTTTTTTTTATGAAAAAAATAAAAAATTTCTTGACTTTTATTACTATGCGTAGTATAATATAAATATCTTAAGAGGAAGGAGGTACATAGGATTGAGGAGCATAATAAAAGAGTTGGCAGACCTGCTAAAATCTTTGCCAACTCTACATAAAACAATTCTTTTATCTTTAATAATAAACAATATTACGATAGTAATAATAATTTATTTATTAAGATAAAAGCCTTCAGGGGAGTAGGAAACTCCCCTCCTCAAAACTATTATAACACATGAAAAGAGAAAATAAAAACTTTTTTAAACTTGCAGGTATTATTACTTTTATAACTGCATTAGTAATAATATTAATAATGAGGTGATAATAGAATGGCAGTAAAGCAAACTGAAGCAAATAAAAAATGGCAGGAGAAAAATAAAGAAAGAGCCAAATATTTATCTGATAGGAGCAGGGCAAGAAGTTTTATAAAGAACCTTGCTACTCTTGAGGATTTAGATGAGTTTGAAAAATTAATAGAGGAAAAAAGATTAAATTACATAAAAGCAGCTGAATAAAAAATGTGGTAGGTTTGAAAACCTACCATTTTTATATTTTTTGACATTTATTTTTATCATTTTGCTATAAAATATATTTATCATTTTAAGCTGAAAAAATTATCATTTTGCTTTGTGCCTTACAATAATGTTATGGGCAATGATTAAAAACATAGCTGAGATAGTTTTTATTTAACCTTGGAGGATTGTAAATTCGTGTAGATAAATACACAACTAGCTCTAATTACACGTTTTTATTTAACCTTGGAGGATTGTAAATACAAGACCTAACACTCAATTTGATAATTTTCTTTTTGTTTTTATTTAACCTTGGAGGATTGTAAATTTACATTGCAATTTTTTTCTAGCTTCTGTAACTTTAGTTTTTATTTAACCTTGGAGGATTGTAAATACTGCTATTTTTATTCCATCCCAAGCTGACTCTAATGTTTTTATTTAACCTTGGAGGATTGTAAATTCTCTCTAGATCTTATTATTATCACATCTTCAAACAGTTTTTATTTAACCTTGGAGGATTGTAAATATTACAACTATTGGAAATACAGGTAATGGACAATCTGTTTTTATTTAACCTTGGAGGATTGTAAATGAGATAAAAAGCCGAAATATTTCTTTTGCTAAAGGAGTTTTTATTTAACCTTGGAGGCTTGTAAATCAGAGTGCCTCCCTCTATAGTATGAAACTCTTTTTCGTTTTTATTTAACCTTGGAGGATTGTAAATGTGCTTCATCAGTTCCTTATCTCTACTTGAAATTAGGTTTTTATTTAACCTTGGAGGATTGTAAAGCTTATAACATCTTTAGCTTTTATTCTCAATAAAAAAGTTTTTATCTAACCTTGGAGGATTATAAATAGGTTAAGGTGGTGGATAAGATATTATAAAAAAATTATTTTTATTTAGAATTTGTTAACTCAAAATGAAAATAAGTGAAAAATTCAATGGGTTATTATAAAAAAGAGTATAATAAATTTTTGAAAGAAGAGGAGGAAAAAGGTGAGTAAGAAGAAAAAAGGTAATAAAAAAGAGCTACTTGAAATAATCAAACCACTCTTAGAAATTCTACTAGCCCTAGTGATTTTAATAAAAGAGTTGATTAGAAACAAGTAACTCATAGTGGAGAAAATCCCCCACTTTCTTTATAGTAATTGTAGCATTTTATATTCATAAAATCAAATAAATAAATTATAACAAGTATCATCTTAGAAAAAAGAAAATGCAGAAGCATAAAAACTTCTGCAATATTATAATATTAAAATTTAATTTTATTTAAAATTTCATCTATTTTTTCGTCATCAATAACTTTTGCAATTCCTAATTTTAAATTTAATTTCTCTCTAATTTTTTTTAGAAATTCCTCTTCAATTTTAAGAGTTTCTTCTTCTCTTATTTTTTGAATTTCTTTCATTCTCTTAATAAAAGTAGAGTATCCTTTTTCATTAAATTTAAGATTGTTTTTTACATGATTTGCCATAATGGGATATATATTAGAAATTAAAATTTTCTCATTTTCCTCAATATTCTCTATATCTTTTAAGCTATTTAAATATAAGTTATAATCAATATAGCCAGTAAGTCCACTATCTTCATTATAGTTATAAAGAACACTATTGATAAACTTGTATAGAGGTAATACCTCCTTTTTACCTTTCATATCTCTATACATTTTTTCTTTGATAGACTCAATTAGCTCTAAGTTTTCCTTACAATATTCATCTTCTAAACTTTTATTTTCATGGGCAAGAGAATTTTTTAAATGTTTTATCTCTTCTAAAATTTGAGATTTATCTTCCCACTCCTTATTAAAAATTTGTGTAAAAATATATTGATATAGATTATTAGAAATTTTTTCATCTTTTTCAAATTGATCAATATAACTGTTTAGAGTGGGACGTGAAAGACCTAGAGCATCAGCTAACTCTTTTAATGTTAATTTATATCTCTTTAAAACTTCTTTTATCTTCATAAAAATATCTTAGCACTTTATTAAAAAAAAATCAATTTAAAATAAAAAGTAAAATTTTACATTTTACTTTACAAATTTACAAAATTATGATATATTGTTTTTAACAAATAGATTAAGAGGTGAAAGTAATGGAAAAAACTGTTATGGAGTGGTTAGGGGAAGTTAAGTTATATAATAAAAAAATTGAGAAGAAACAAAAAGAATTATATAGAACAGAACTATTTTGTGCAGATACATCTATTAGATATGATAAGGAGAAGGGGAAAAAATATTTAGATGATGTCAAAGCTCTTTATCAAAGTTACAAGCAGTTAGTAAAAAATAGAAATAAGATCAGACAGGCTATTTTACAATTTAATGCTGTAACTTTTGTAGAGGTTGGAGATATTAAACTTACTATTGCTGAAGCTCTTGAGAGAGTAAAAAAATCAGATAGTTTTATCATAACTTTACTAGAAAATAATATTAAAATGATCTCAGAGAAAAGAGAGGAGTTAACAGAAACTCAAGAGATAGAAGTTAAAGAGTTGGAAAAAACTCTGTATGGGTCTACAAAATCATTGGGAAGCACAGCTATTTCTGAAAAACTTGCTGAGAGAAGGGAAGCGTACAATCCAATTATTGAAGAAGCTTTTGATTTAAAAGGAGAGTTGTCAAAGGAGAGAGAGGCTCGTGAGAACTTTATGGAGAGAATTAATACTCAGATAAATATTGCCAATGTAAAACATACTCTTGATATTGAACTAGATTAAGATATATTTAATAAAATATTTGGTAATATATTGAAATTCTTTAAATTAGCCTAATCAGAGAGTTTTGGTATATTTGTTGTCTGATTTATAAAAACATAAAAAATATACACCTAAAAAATTAAAAAGATATAATAATAGAAAAGAATATGTGCCTTATTAGAGTTAAGAGAACTTAAAATATAGAGGCCTAAAAAATATAGATTTCAGTTATTAGATTTTAGTTTTTAGAAATTAATTTTTTAGTGATTTAGATTTTAGCCCAGTTTAGTTTATAGAGTTTAGATATAAAGAAATATTTTAAAATCTGAGATAAAAGGGAAAAAATGCCAAGATTAAGCCAGAGATACCTCTCAGCTAATATATTACCAAATTTTATCTATAATTTATTTGGAGGGAAAGATTTATGGATATATTAAGATTATCAGAAAAGAAATTTATGAAGCAACCTAAGAGAATAATATTAACTCATGGAGATGCAGATGGATTAGTGGCGGCAAAGGTTATAGAAAAATGTGAAAGTTCTATGTTAAATTGTGAGTTTTGCTGGTTGGTTATATCTTCAATGAATCCTAGTTCAGAAGAAACAGAGAGAATGTTTGATAGAGCAGTAGATATACTTCCTATTGGAATAGAAGATAGAATATATATTGTTGATAGAGCTATGTTAAGCAAAGAATATATTGAAAAAAAGAAAAAAACTCTTGAAAGAACAGAGATAATATATATAGATCATCATCTAACTAATAAGCCTGGATTGTATAAAGAGGAGATTGATTTGAAAAATATTATCAATTATTGGGATGATAGTGAATCTGGAGCTACTCTTAGTTTAAGATGGTTTGAAGAGTTACAAAATTTTGATTCAGAAAAAATAAGTAATTTTGAAGAGATTAAGAAATTTACTAATATAGTTAAACTATGGGATATTTTTCAATGGGCAAAGTTACCAGGGGATTCAGTAGAGAGAAAAGGGGCTTTAATGGTAAATGCTTTTGAAAAAATATTTTCTCCTAAATTTTTATATAAAAAATTAAGTGAAAGAGATTTTGAATTAGATAAAATTGAAGAGTTAATGGAGATATCTTTTGAAATATACAATGAAGATTATAATAGATATGCTAAAGGAAATATGAATAGATCCTTTGATTATAAATATGATGGAAAATATATAAAGATATTTTATGGATTTGAAAGAAAATATCAATCACTATTTAGCCACGAGATTTTATCTAAAGATGAAGCAGATATAGTTGTTTTTATAAACCCCTATGGGACAGTGAGCTTTAGAAGTAGAGAAGATATAGATGTAGGAGATATTGCAAAGTCTCTTGGTGAGATCAGCAACCTTTCTGGTGGTGGACATAAAACTGCTGCTAATTACAAGATGATAGAGCAAGAAAAAGTAGTTCAATCAATGGTAGAAAAATTTGTAGAGGATTTAAAAATATTAGCTGAAAAGGAAAATAGAGAGTTTATCAATTATAGATTTTAATCCTATTGTTTCCATTAAATTTTTAATTTTAATATAAATTGAAAAAAAGTACTTGCTTTTTTCAAAAAATGTATCATACTCATATTAAGCATGTTATAAAGAGATAAAGAAGGGAAAGAAAATGAGACTAAAAATTGAGTGTATTTTAGAGGAGAATTTTGTTTGCTTAGATTATAGAAGAAGTATATTGAGTTTTATAAAAAAATCTTTAGAAAATTATAGTGAAGAGATAAAGAAAAAATATTATGATGAATATAAAGCAAAGGATATGACCTTTGCTTGTTATTTTCCAATAGAAAAAATTGAAAATAATCAAATTAATTTAACTAATAATATCTTTGCTATTTTTTTGAGTTTTGATTCTATCATAGATGGAGTTCATTTTTATAATGCTTTTAACATTGCTAAAAGAAATCATATACAATTTAATTTAGGCAAAAATATATTTCAAATAAAAAATATTGTAAAATTACAAGAAAAAGAGATCAAAGAGGATATAGCAACTTTTAAAACTCTCTCTCCAATAGTAATAAGGGAGCAAATTGAAGAGGGAGAGAAGAAAAAAGAGTGGTTCCATGAATTAGATGAAAAGGGAATTGAAGTTTTAAAGAGAAATCTTTGTTACTCTTTAAAGGACAAATTTTCAATTAAGGAGTTAGAAAATATTGAAATAGAGGTAGAGAAGTCTAAAATAAGTATAATATCCTTTTATAAAATTAAATTTCCTGCAACAAATGGAAGAATCACTATAAAGGGAGATAAAAAAATATTAAATTACTTTTATAGAGCAGGAATTGCTTCAAAGTGTCCTAGTGGATTTGGAATGCTAGACTTAGATTAAACAAGGGGGGTGAGATTTTGGAGATAAGAGTAGAGATTAACAATTGGCAATATAATGCAGGGGTAGTAGGACTTTATAATATTTTAGAAAATAGTAAAAGTCCATCTTTAAGAGTAGATTCTGAAGCTATCTATTTTGACTCTAAGGAACTGGAAAATTTTGAAGAGAAATATTTTAACTATTTGATTAAAGTTTATGAAAAAACTCTTTCTTGGTATAAAATCACATCTTTTTCAAATAGATTGGAATATTTTAAAAATAAAGAGATAGATGAAAAGGATTTAGCTGAGATAAATGATTATATAAAAGAGGTTTTAAAAAAATATCTAAAAAGTAATAGTTATGTAGCAGCATATGACTTTATCTCTGGTGATATTGATCCTGTTGAAGAGGAAAAAAACTTAAAAACTATAACTTTAAAGAAAAAAGAAAAAATAGAGGACAGATTAGAAGAGATAAAAGAAACTTTAAATAAGATAGAGAAAATTATAGAATATTTTAACTCTCCAAGTGGGAAAAAATATATTTGTGGAAAAAATCTTATATACAATATTATAAAAAATGGTTGGGATGGAGTAAGTTTTTTATATAGAAATACTAAAGAGAAAGATATATATAAAGATTTTAAAAACTATTTTGTTACTCCTGTAAATGAATATATTGAAAGTGATAAGAAAAAAAATAAATATAATTGTTTTATCTGTGAAAGAGAGATTAAAAATTTAGACAACGATTTTAGTTTTTTAGTTAATACAGGGTTTGACGTTGCTAGAAAACCTTCACATGTTTGGAATTTTGCAAATGATATTGCTATGTGTCCAATTTGTAAACTTATATATAGTTGTGTTCCAGTAGGATTTTCTTATGTTTATGGAACAGGTATTTTTATAAATGCTAATACTAATATTTCAGAATTAATTAGAATAAACAGCAAAATTAAAGAGGAGATTTATGGTGAAACTTCTTTAGCTGGAATATATAAAGTTCTAAATAGAGAGTTACAAAAAGATATGGAATATGAGTTAGAAGATATTCAATTAGTTAGATTTGAAAATGAGAAATATTATTTTAACATCTTATCTAAAAATATGATAAGAGTTATGATTAACTCTAAAAATGATATTCAATTGCTAGAATCTCTAACATATAAATTTAATGGAGAATCTTATAGTTTAATTGATGAGATAACAAAAAGATTGTTAAATAATGAGAATCTATTTAATCTAATTCATAGGATTATCTATTCTAAAGTTGCAGGAGATAGTATCTATTTAAATTCTTTTGCAATTTTTGCAACAATTAAAATAAACTTCAGAATGTTAAAGGGGATAGGATATATGGAAAATAAAGAGATAAATATATTATCAAAAGCTAGAGCAGCTGGAAAAACTTTAAAAGAAAGATATGAAGCAAAAGGTAGTGATCATAAATTACCAGGAATCTGTTATAGACTTTTAAATGGTATAAAAACAAATAATATTACAATGACAATGGATACTATACTAAATTGTTACCTATACTGTGATGAAAGTGTTCCTAAGGTTATATTAGAGATGATGGGAAGCGAAGAGGATTTTAAAGAACTTGGTTACTCATTTATTTCAGGATTGTTAGCAAAAGAGTTTGAAGATAAAAAAGAAAATAAAGATAGCGAAGATAATAAAGTTGAAGGGGGAGAGGAGTAATGTTAGCAAAAGGTTTAACAATGACTATTGTTTTTGAAGCAGAAAGTGCAAACTATGGAGAGGGAATAGGAAACGTAGCTGCATTGAAAAAGTTATCAAGGGGAAATGGAAGCCAATATACATATATTTCAAGACAAGCTATAAGATATAATATGGTTGACCAATTGGGAGAAGCTAAGGCAGAAGTAGAAGCTATGGGATCAGGAGATAAAAAAGTAGTACAATTTTCTTCAAAAACAACAATTACTGATTATCCAGAGTTAGATTTCTTTGGTTATTTAAAAACTGAGAAAGGAAGCACAGGAAAAAAACGTTCAGCTATAGTTAGATTATCTAATGCTGTTTCAACAGAGACATTTAAAGGGGATTTAGATTTTTTAACAAATAAAGGTCTTGCAGATAGATTAAATGAAAATATGAATATAGCTCAAGCAGAGATCCATAAATCATATTATGTTTATACTGTGGCTATGGATTTAGATCAAATTGGAATAGATAATAATGATGGTATTGAGTTACCAAAAGAGGAAAAAGCAAGAAGAGTAGAAAAATTATTAGATACAATAGCCTTTTTATATAGAGATATAAGAGGAAGAAGAGAAAATTTAGCTCCTTTATTTGTAATAGGTGGAGTATATGATATTAAAAATCCTATTTTTGAAAATCTAGTAAAAGTAAAAGAGAATAAGATATTAGTACAAGATATAGATTCTGGAATATTTGAAAATATGAGAAAAGATACTTCTTGTGGAGTTGTTGAAGGTAAATTTGATAACACTCAAGAGATTAAAGATGTTTTAAATTCTACAACTATTCCTAAATTCTTTGAACAATTAAAAGCAAAGGTAAGAGAGTACTATGAAATCAATTAGATTAAAACTAAAACAAAATTTAGTTAACTATAAACTGCCTACAAGTTTTCAATTAAAAGAAACTTACCCTCTACCACCTTATTCCACAGTAATTGGAATGGTTCATAATACTTGTAATTATACAGAGTATAAGCCTATGAAAATTAGTGTTCAAGGAAAATATCACTCTAAAGTAAATGATTTAGCAACAAGATATGAGTTTAAAAATGGTATGACTTTTGATGCTACAAGACATCAAATAAAGGTTGGAGAGTATGGAATATCAAGAGGGGTATCAAATGTAGAATTACTTTCTGATGTAGAATTGGTAATTCATATTGTTCCAGAAGATGAAAATCTAGTGGAAGAGATTTTTAATGCTTTTAAAACTCCCTATGAGTATATCTCTTTAGGGAGAAGAGAGGATCTTGTAGTTGTAGATGAAGTAAAAATAGTTGAAATATCAGAAGAGAGAATAAAAGATGAGAATTTAAGAATAGATAGAGATTATAGAGCTTATGTTCCAGTTGAGATAATTGATAAGAAAAAAGTCTTTGTTGAAGGAAATATAGATACAATTCAATATAAGGGTACTATGTATAATTTAACTAAAGATTATGTTTCAGTGAATTATGGAAGTACCAAAAGTCCTAAATTTTTTAGAAAGTGGAATAAAGTCAAAGTTCATTATGTATCTAATATAGTTGCTTCAAGAAGAAGAGCTATTACAATAGACGAAGATAGATATATGGTTTTTTTAGCTTAGATAAAAGTTTTAAGAGGTGTTTATGAATAGAGAGTTTTTAGCAAAATCAAATCCTAGAGAGACTATTCAAGAACATACAGATAAGCTTTTAAAAAATTTAAATACACTGCAAGAGATATATCCCAATTTATTTTTGAATTGGGATATTTTCTATATGTTAAAATTAGCTTGTTTGTATCATGATCTTGGAAAGATGAATGTTTCATTTCAAAAGAGAATCACAGGGGGAAGAGAATCTCAAATTTTACCTCATGGTATTTTTAGTCTATGTTTTTTACCTGGAGATGATATTTGTGATGAAGTAGAGGAGAGATATTTAGAAGATGGAGCAGAGGAAGATATTGCAATTGATAAAGCAGAAAATTTTGTAAGAATAGTAGCAAATGCAGTAGCTTACCACCATGAGAGAGCAATTCCAGAAAATGCTGCTGAAATTTTAAAAAGTAGTTTAAATAGTTTAAAAGAGCAGTTAAAAGATTTTAGATATGATAAATTACAAAATCTTAAAGTTGAGGAGTTGGCATCAGATTTCTTTAAATTTGGAAATAGAATTACAATTGGTAATCCTTCAGATAGAGATTGTGATATTAAAAATGAGGTTTTTGATAAATATGTTTTAATTAAAGGATTGTTAAATAGAATAGATTATGCAAGTAGTGCAGGAGATAAAATTCAAGTAGAGAGAAAAAATGATTTTCTTTTAGAGAAATTAGATGAGATGCTGAAAGAGTGGCAGATATATAATCCTAATGCTAATTGGAACGAATTGCAAAAGTATATGATAGATAAGAGAGAAAAGAATGTAATTGCAATAGCTCAAACAGGAATGGGAAAAACAGAGGCAGGGTTATTGTGGATAGGAGATACAAAGGGATTTTTTATTCTGCCTTTAAAAACAGCAATAAATGCTATCTATAATAGAGTAAAATTTGGAATAATAAAAGAGGAAAAAATTGATGAAAGAGTAGGATTGTTGCACTCTGAAACTAAGGAGAAATATTATGAGGACTTTTTAAATGAAGATGATATTGATTATTCAAAAGAGTTAGATACATATTATGAGAGAACAAAGCAACTTTCTCTGCCACTTACAATTTGTACTTTAGATCAGATTTTTGATTTTGTTTACAGACATAAAGGCTTTGAGCCTAAATTAGCAACTCTTGCATACTCTAAAGTGGTTTTAGATGAGATACAGATGTACTCTCCAGATCTGTTAGCCTATGTAATAAAGGGGTTAAAATATATTACAAAAATGGGTGGTAAATTTGCTATACTTACAGCTACTTTCCCTAAAATTGTAGAGGAGTTGTTATCTAAAGAGGGGATTGAATTTGAAGTGTCTCCAAACTTTACAAAGAAAGATTTACCTTTAAGACACAATGTAAAAGTTATTGAAAATCTTATAGATACAGATTTTATAATCTCTAAGTTTAATAAGAATAAGGTTTTGGTTATCTGTAATACAGTGAAAGAGGCTCAAAGGGTTTATAGTGAGTTGAAAAAGAAACTTCCAGATGAGGAAAAAATCAGTCTTTTCCACAGTAAATATATAAAGAGAGATAGAAAAATTAAAGAGAAAGAGATTTTAAAATTAGGGGATAAACATTGTAAAGATTATGGAATATGGATTACAACTCAAGTTGTAGAAGCCTCTTTAGATATAGATTTTGATATCTTGATTACAGAACTATCTGATTTAAATGGACTTTTTCAAAGAATGGGAAGATGTTATAGAAATAGAAAACTTGAAGAGGGGAAAACAAATTGTTTTGTTTTCTTAGGAGATAAGGAGCAGAAAAATACTGGAATAGGCTATGTTATAGATAAAGAGATATATAAAAAATCTAAAGAGCTAATATTAGACAAGATAGATGGAGATTTAGATGAAGATAGTAAGATGGAGTATGTATCACAACTATATACTTTGGAAAATTTAGAAAATACTGAATATTATCAAAAAGTTAAGGATACTTTAAGATATTTAGAACTGATAAGACCATATGAAAAAGAGAAACAAGAGGTAGAAAAGGAGTTTAGAAATATAGAGAGTTTTATGGTAATTCCGAAAAATATCTATGAGGAAAATCTAGATAGAATAGAGGAAAACTTAGAATTTATTGATAGCAAGAGCAGTTCAAAGGAAGAAAAACTTTTTGCTAAAATGGAGATTAGAGATCTAACTTTAAGTATTCAAGGGTATGAGATAAGAAATATTAAGAAGTTTACAAGTGAATTAAAAGAGATCGAGTTAGGAAAATATGAAAAAATATATATTTTAGATTGTGACTACTCCTTTGAAAAGGGATTCTCTGTAAGCAAAAAAGAAACTGTTGAATATATAGAAGATAGATTTCTATAATTGTGAGGTGGGGTATGCAAAGGGAAATATCTGGAATGATGTTTTATTACTATTTTGTTTGTAAGAGAAAACTGTGGTTTTTTGCAAATGAGATTCAAATGGAGAGTGAAAATGAAGATGTAATAATTGGAAAATTAATAGATGAAAATAGTTACTCTCGAGAGTTAAAACATGTTTTAATAGATAATACAGTAAATATTGATTTTATTAAAGAGTGGAAGATATTGCATGAGGTAAAGAAGCAAAAAAGTGTTGAAGAAGCAGGGATATGGCAGTTGAAATATTATATCTATTTTTTAAGAAAAAGAGGTATAAATATTGAAAAGGGTATATTGGACTATCCTAAGTTAAAAAAGAGGGAAGAGATATTTTTAACAGAAGAGGATGAAAAAAGAATAGAAGAGGTACTCCTAGAGATAAGAGAGATTGTAAATTTAAAATTGCCACCTAAATTAGAAAAATTGAAGATATGTAAAAAGTGTGCTTATTTTGAGTATTGCTATATCTAAGGGGGAGGGAATATGGAAAAATATTATATTTTCTCAAATGGGGAATTAAAAAGAAAAGATAATAATATTTATTTTAATGACAGAGCTTTAAAAATTGAGATGACAAGTGATATCTATCTTTTTGGAGAGGTGACATTAAATACAAAATGCTTAAACTTTTTAGGACAAAATAAAAAGGCTGTTCATTTCTTTAATTACTATGGATTTTATACAGGAAGTTTCTATCCTAAAGAGAGTAATGTATCTGGAAAACTTTTAGTTAAACAGGTTGAATATTTTCAAGATAGGGAGAAAAGGGTAGAGTTAGCTAGAGAGATTATAAAAAGTGCCAGTGATAATATTTTTAGAAACTTGAGATACTACAATGGTAGAGGAAAAGATCTGAAAAATGAGATGGAGATAATAAAAAGCTATCAACTTGAATTGGATAAGGCTCAAGATGTAAATGAAATAATGGGGATAGAGGGAAATATAAGAAAAATTTATTATTCAACTTGGAGTAAGATAATAAATCAAGAGATAGATTTTGAAAAGAGGGTAAAACGTCCACCAGATAATATGATCAATACTTTAATCTCTTTTATTAACTCATTGATCTATACAACTTGTTTATCAGAGATCTATAAAACTCAACTGAATCCAACAATAAGCTATCTTCATAGTCCAGGAGATAGAAGATTTTCTCTTTGTCTAGATATAACAGAGATTTTTAAACCTTTAATAGTGGATAGAATGATCTTCTCTCTTTTAAATAAAAATATGATAAGTGAAGATGATTTTGCAAAGGATTCTAATTTTTATTATTTAAAAGATAAGGGAAGAAAGAAAATTTTAGAGGAGTATGAGAAAAAATTAAATCAAACTATAACTCATAAGGAGTTAAAAAGAGATGTTAGCTATCAAACTTTGATAAAATTAGAGTGTTATAAATTGATAAAACATCTGTTAGGAGATAAAAAATTTGATGGATTTAAAATGTGGTGGTAAAAATGTATGTTATTTTAGTTTATGATATAAGATTAGATGAAACAGGAGCAAGAGTCTTAAGAAATGTTTTTAAAATTTGTAAAAAATATTTAACACATATACAAAACTCAACTTTTGAAGGTGAACTGACACCAAGTTCATTAAAGAAATTACAATATGAGTTAAATGAGTGGATAAGAAAAGATAGAGACTCATTGATAGTTTTTAAGAATCGTGAAAGTAGATGGTTAAATAAGGAGTTTTGGGGAATGAAAGATGATAAAACTTCAAATTTCTTATAGTGAATAATGAAACTATATTTTATCTAACCTTGGAGGATTGTAAATTTTTTAGGCTTAGAAAATTATAAGAAATAAAAGTTCCATAAAAACCTATTTTTAATTAAAATTAAAAGTTAAAATCTTGATTTTTATTAGATTATAAGCTATAATTAGAGTAGTTATCTAACCTTAGAGGAATGTAAATTGGGTTCTAGATGAAATAAAAAATTTATTTAACCTTGGAGGATTGTAAAAAGAATAATTGTAAAAAACACTTAGATTAATTTTGTAGTGAACCCATTTTCTTAGACACATATTTCAATTGTTAATTAACAAGGATTGATTCCTGTATGATGCAGGAGTTAATCCTTTTAATTTTACTT
>OGCV01000030.1_pt1 | contig 66678 bp, 63 predicted proteins | sample 1570201 | NCBI WGS metagenome assembly OGCV01 (sample SAMEA2582162, study PRJEB24529) | metagenome
ATTGAGTTATCTTAACTCTCATTGATACTCTAAGTTTTGCATCTAGGTTTGATAGAGGTTCGTCAAATAGGAATACATCTGGTTTTCTTACAATTGCTCTTCCTACTGCAACCCTTTGTCTTTGTCCTCCAGACATCTCTTTTGGTTTTCTATCTAATAGTTGTGTAATTTCAAGTTTTTCTGCTGCTTCTTTAACTCTTTTATCAATCTCATCTTTTGGAACTTTTGCCATTTTTAGTCCAAATGCCATGTTATCATAAACTGTCATATGTGGGTATAGAGCATAGTTTTGGAAAACCATTGCAATACCTCTATCCTTTGGAGGTAAGTCATTAACAAGCTTATCTCCTATATAAATTTCTCCACCAGTAATTTCTTCAAGTCCAGCTACCATTCTAAGAGTAGTAGACTTAGCACAACCAGATGGTCCAACAAAAACCATAAATTCTCCATCTTTTATATGAAGATCAATACCGTGTACTGCCTTAAATCCATTAGGATATTGTTTTTCTACTTTTTTTAATATTACTTCTGCCATGTTAAAGCTTCCTCCTTACGACTTACTACAATTTAATTTTTTTATATATATTTTTTAACAAAAGCGATACATTCTTTTGCTGTATTTACTGTTGAATTTTCTAAAAGTATTTCTATATTATCTTTATATTTTTTTAATTCATCTATAAAGAATTTTAGATCAAATTCTCCTTGACCAATAGGAACTATTTTCATTTGATTATTTTCAATTATAAAATCTTTTAGATGAATTCTTTCTATCTTATCTCCAAAGAGTTTAAATGCTTGAGTTATAATCTCTCTTTGATTTTTGTAATTGTTAATTGTTAAGAAATTAACTGGATCAAAAATAACTTTTAATCTATCTGAATTTAAGTTATCTAATGCTTTTTTCATTTTTTCAGGAGTAGAGATTATGTGTTTTGCTACCCCTTCAATAGCTAAGTTAGTTTGAATCTCTTCAGCATAATCTACCAAAGTTTTCATAGAGTTTAAAAACAGGTTAAATGCTTCTTCACTATCATTTAATTCAGTATATGTGTAAGTTGTATTAAAACATCCAGTTTCAGTTCCAACTAAACTTGTTTTTAAATATTTTGAAAATCTTAAATGATTTTTAAACTTATTTAGGCTTTCTTGTCTTTTTTTCTCATCTGTATCAGTTAGATTGATATAACAACCTAGAACTGAAAGTACAACATCGTGTACTTTCAATTCTTGAGATAGAAAATTAGCAAATTTTTCATCTAAATTATCTGGTGAGTAATTAAAATCAGTAAAAGATTTTGCAAGAGCAAGTTGTATACATTCTCCATCTAATTCTTTTATAAGTTGAAGAAGTTTTGGGAAATCTTCAATTGTATATTTTCCCATATCATGAGCTCTAATTCCAAGTCTTATCATTTTGTTTCTCCATTATATTTTTTTCCATATATAACATTTTTATCATAAACACTATCTCCTTCAATATGTTCCCCATGGATATATCCACCATGACTTATATATTGAGGAATATTTTTATCTTTTCCTTTTAAAATAGCATCAAGAGATACTAAAGAAAAAGCTTCTATTGAGTCAATTTTTGCATTTAATAGATCAGCTTCAGCAAGGAAATAACCATTTTTAAATTTTGTTGATATTAAATTATTACCAATAACTCTAGCTAATTCTATATAATTATCATTATTAGTTGCCTTATAAAGATCTATTAATAAGAAAATTGAATAAGGAGATGAATTTGTAGTTTTCATATTAAGAGATAGATTTTTTCCATTCTCTGTACCTATATCTCCTAAATCAAAATTTTTATTTAAAATAGTTCTTGCTATATCCCAAAGTTCTTTATCCTTTGTAATAGAATACCATCTGATAAGTGGTATCGCATACTCTTCACTTTTAATAGCTTCACTTTTCAAAGTGTTACCTTTTTTACCATAATAACCATCTCTAACTAAAATATAGTTAGTTAAATCTGTTCCATCATTCCAAACAGGTTTTAATTCACCAGTTTCTTTGTTTAAAGCTATTTTATAATAGTTTTTAAGGTTATCAATAGCAGAAGTTAACACATCTTTATCTTTTGTTTTATTATAAATATCACATAAAACTAGTGAGTTATCAACAATAATAGTTCTAGGATTTCCTTTGAAAAGTACATTAGCTTCTTTAGCTATATCTCCAAATTCAGCTCCAAACTGTCTAAATGCTCTATCTCCATATTTTGAGTTAGTATCTTTATCACTTTTAGGTGGCCATTCTCTTCTTTTTGGAGCTGTAAATTGATATACAGGTGCTCCAGTTTTTGGGTTTCTAGCTAGTTGATATTGATTAAATACAGTTTTACCCCAATTTATCATATCTTTATTAGGAGCTAAAGAGTTTAAAACATATGCTGAATAGATTAAATCTGAACCTGCATTGATAAAAGTAAGACCTTTAGTTTCAGGTAAAATAGGTAATTTAGCAGGATCAACAATATTCTTAGGCTGATGTTCTTCAAAAATATTCAGATTAAATTTTTTATTGTAATCTCCATGTCTTCCCATATCAAGAGTTTCCCAATCTTCAACATGTGCATTCCAGAAAGCTACTACATAATTGCTAGTAGCTTCAGGATTTACACTGTAAAGGAACTCATAATAAGGAAATAGATTTTTTAATTCATGAACTTGATTCTTATTTTGAGGACCAACAACATCTAAGGTATCTAGATTTAAAAATCTATGTCCTCCCCAATAAAATAGGTTATTTTCACTTACAAAATTATTTATAAAATATTTAGTAGTATCAATAGCGGTATTTTTATACTTCATATCTCCTGTAACTTCAGTAAGAGAAACTAAAGTTCTAAGGAAATTTTGTTGGTTAGCAAAATTTGAAATTTTAACTTTTTCTCCATTTGGAAATATCCATTCTACTGGCTCTTTTGTTTTAATATTTATTCCATCAGCTAAAAGAGGGGTAGGATTAACCTTGCTTTTTCCATCTTTCATAACATTAGAGTAAAACTCTTTAACAGTATCTAATCTCTTTTCATCTTCTTTATTATATTTAGGAATACTAAAACTTAAATTATATAGTGAAAGAAATATAAGTAATTTTGGTAAAATTTTTGATTTAAATTTCATATAAATCCCCTTATCTTTTTAGTTTATTTATTCATCTCTAAGAAGTTATTTGTAGTTGCTAGAACTTGTTTAGCAAACTCTTCTGATGTAATTTGTTTATATCCTAAATTATCTACAATATCTTTTAATTCAGTATGTAATTGTTTATGTTCAAATAAAGGATGGATTCCATTACCAGCAAAAGATATTACTTTATTATTAGCTTCTAATATAAATGGATCTAATAGATTTGCTTTTTCAAGAGTAGCAATAGCTTTTTTATTAGCTGGAATTCCTCTAGATACATCAAGAGCTTTTACAGCATCATCATTAGAAACAATAAAGTTAAGAAGTTCAGCAGTTTCTTTAGGATATTTAGTATCTTTATTGATAGCAAATGCCATAGAGATTTTTGTAAATCCTGAATTATATGGTCCTAAGTCAGTTGGATAATCTCCAACTACTAATTGTTCACCCTCTTGAAGAGAATCTCTCCATTTTAGAGAAGCACTGTCCCACTCATAAGTTCCACCAAATTTTCCAATAATCCAACTAGGGTGTTGGTCTAATTGTACGTTACCAGCAGCAGCTCTATCTTCTAAAGATGGAATAGTTTTAGTATTAACTAGATCTAAGTAAAAATCAGCAGCATTTTTTAATTGCTCTTCAGTATAAGCAACCTTATTATCAACAATAAATGGTTTACCTGTTTCTTGCTCTAATTTATAAAGCATAAGAAGAAGTGCCCCATAATAATCTGCTTCAAATGGGAAATAATCAGCACCTAATCTTTCTTTCATAATAACACTAGCTTCTTTAATTTCTTTAAAACTAGTAGGCACTTCTAATCCAGCTTTATCAAATGATGTTTTATTATAAAGGAAAACTCTACCAGCTACTCCATAAGGAAGAGCATTTAATTTTCCATTTACACTACATTGTTCCAATAATTTTTGTTCATATTGAGTTAAATCTAAAGTTGAAGAAAGTTGATTTAAATCATAAAATCCATTTCCATCTTTTGAGAAAATATTTATCCAGTTCCAGTTTACTTGCATTAGGTCGGCAGCCATTCCTCCAGCCATTTGAGTAGTGATCTTTTCTTGCCACCCTTGCCATCCACCATATTCTGCTTTTACTGTGATATTAGGATGTGCTTGTTCAAATAATTTTATAGCTTCAATAGTTTTCTTGTGTCTATCTTCTCCACCCCACCAAGATACTCTCAACACAATGTTATCATTTTCTTTAGTTGCAACAGCTTTCTCATCTTTTCCACAAGCTCCAAATAGAGCCATAGTAGTTAATCCTAAAAAAACAATTTTTTTTAGATTCATAGTTATCTCCCCTTTAATTTATTAGTTATTTTCTGCTAAAAACTCATTTGTAATATTTATAATATCTCTTGCAGTTTCTTCAACAGTTTTTTGCTCATATCCTAAGTTTTCTACAATAGTTCTTAACTCAGTATTAAGTCTTTTGTGTTCAAATAAAGGGTGTATTCCTTTTCCAGCAAATTCTTTTACTACTGTATTAGCTTCAAATCCTAAACCAGTAAGTTGATTATTTTCTTTTAGTACAGCAACTGCTGTTTCATTAGAAGGAACTCCTCTTGAAGTACCAAGTATTTTAATAGCTTCAGGATCACTAGTTAAGAAGTGAATAAGAGTAGCAGCTTCTTCTGGATGTTTAGTATTCTTTTTAATAGCATAAGCCATAGAAACTTTATTAAATCCTGATTTGTTAGTTCCAAAATCTTGAGGATAAGGTGCAACTACTAGTTCTTGTCCTGCTTCTAAAGCATCTTGCCATTTTTGAGCTGAACTATCCCATTCGTAAGTTCCAGCATATCTACCTTGAATCCAACCTGGATGTTGATCTAATGGAATAAATCCAGCAGCAGCTCTAACTTTTAGAGAAGGCATAACTTTTTCTTTTACTAAGTTATCATAGAATCTAACTGCTTCTATCACTTCAGCTTCAGTATAAGCAACTTTATTATCAACAATAAATGGTTTTCCAGTTTCTTGTTCTAATTTATATAACATTAATAGGATAGCTCCATAAGCATCAGTATCAAATGCGTAGTAATCATCTCCTAATTTTTCTCTAATAACTTTAGCTGATTTTATCATCTCATCAAAAGAAGTAGGAACAGGTAATCCAGCTTTTTCATAAGTAGTTTTATTTATATAGAATACCTTTCCAGTAACTCCAACAGGAAGAGCATTTAATTTTCCATTTACAATACATTGATCTAAAAGTTCTTGAGAATAGTTTTTATCAAGTTCTAAAATATCTTTAACTTTGTTTAGATCATAGAATCCATCACCATCTCTAGAGAAAAGGTCAATCCAGTTCCAGTTGATTTGCATAACATCTGGAGAAGTGTTTCCAACTATTTGAGTAGTAACTTTCTCTTGCCAACCTTGCCATCCACCATATTCAGGTTTAACTTTTATTTCAGGATATTTTTCTTCAAATAGTTTAATAGCCTCAAGTGTTTGTTTGTGTCTAGCATCTCCACCCCACCAAGACATTTTAAGATTAACAGTTTTTCCTTCTGCTATTGTAGGATAAGCCATACTTAAGCATAAAGAACTCATAAGTAAGATTTTTTTTAAATTCATATTTTCCCTCCGTCAATATTATTTTTAATCAAGTCATATCCTAGGATACAAGTTTGCTATTTGATAAAATAATATAACATTTTTAAAAAAATGTCAAACGAAATGTTTCATTTTTTTTCAAAAAAAACTTTTTATAACATTTTTAGTAGCTTTATTACTGTTAAAAATGTCTTGAAAAAAATTTTTTCATATGCTAGTATCCTAGGGTGTAAAAAGATTTATTACTAGGGAGGAAAAATGAAAAGAATATTTCTAAAAAAATTTAATGCAGAAGTCTATCTTACAATTATAAAATTAGCAATTCCACTTATTATAGCTAATTTTTTACAAAATCTTTATAATTTAGCTGACACCTACTATATGGGAAAACTAGGAGGTTTGGAGTTAGCTACCTCATCTTTTACAAGTCCAATAACACAGATGATAATTGGAGCAGGAAGTGGATTTTCATTGGGAGGAGGAGTTATACTAAATCAAACCTATGGAAGTAAAAACTTTAAAAAGTTGGTAGAAGTAAATACACAATTAATAATTATAAACTTAATAATAGCAACTATTATCTTGTTTTTTTCTTTTGTATTTTGTGAAAATATATTAAAATTTTCAGGAGCTTCAGGAGAATTATTGGAAAAAAGTGCACTTTATATAAAATTTATATTTTTAACAATTCCAATGACTTTTATAGTTACTGCTTATATAACAATTAAAAATTCAAAGGGAAAAACAACAGCTCCATTATATCTTGTTACAGCTTCAGTGATTTTAAATATTATTTTGAACTCTTTTTTTATCTATAAACTTAAATGGGGACTTGCTGGAATAGGGATAGCAACAGTAATTGCCAATCTAATTCTATGTCTTTACTGTCTTTTAGATTTAGGAGTAAAAAGAGAAATTAGTAGAAAATATATAAGCTTCAATAAAGATATTTTTAAAAGGATATTGAAATTAGGATTTCCAAGTTCTCTTACAACAGTAACTAACTCCCTTAGCTTTATTTTAATTAACATTTTTGTAATTCAATATGGAACAGATGTTCTTGCTGCTTATGGAATAGGAAATAGAATCAATAATATAATCTATGTACTAGTTAATGGAATTGGAAGTGCAGTAACAATAATGGTTGGACATAATATAGGTGCTGGAAAGGTAAAAGAGGCTAAAGAATTATTAAAAGTTGGAATAAATACAGGTTTAGTTATAGGGATAATATCAGTTATCTATTTATATTTAAATTTAGATTCAGCAGTTGGCATTTTAACAACAGATGCAAATATAAAGTATCATTCAATAAATTACTTAAAAATTATGTTAATTAGTGTTATTCCGTGGGTCATTTTTCAAGTTTTAGCTGGAATTTTCCAAGGAACTGGACATACAACTTTCAATATGTATTGTCATATAGGGAGAATTTGGATATTTAGAGTACCATTTATCTATTTATTGGAAAGAGTATTTAAATTAAATGAGTACTCTATTTGGTATTCGATGCTTTTAAGTAATCTTTTTGCACTATTATTTTCAGCCTTTTTGTATAGATTTATAGATTGGAAAAGGAGAGAGGGATAAATCCTTCTCTCCTTGCTTTTTTAGATCTTAAAATAATCTGGATGTTTTTTTATTAGATAATCAATTTTATTTTTAAAATTTGATAGATGAAGATCAACCATTGCTTCTACCTTTTCAAGCTCTTTATTTTTTATAATGTCAATTATCTCTCTATGTTGCTCTAAAGTTGGTACTAAGTTTGTTTTCTCCACAGCATCTAAAAATCTAACTCTATCATAGTGAGTGCTCAATGATTGTATAGAGTTCCAAACTTTTTCTTTTTGAACCTCTTTGTAAATTATTTTATGAAATTCATTGTCTAAGAAAAATAATTCAGAGTGATCTTCCTCTACTTGAGAAATTATATTTTGAAATTTTAAATTTTTTTCTAGCTCTTTTATTCCCTCTTCAGAGAAATTTTTAACAGCTAATTTTAAAACCTCTTTCTCCAGAATTTTTCTCATAAAATATGCTTCTTCAACAATTTTTAAATCAATTAGAGATACAAACGATCCTTTTTGTGGGTAAACATTCATAAGTAATTCTTCTGAAAGTCTAACTATTGATTCTCTTATTGGAGTTCTACTAACATCTAGAACCTCACGAATATCAGCTTCACTAATTATTGTTCCAGGTTTTATATTTAAAGTCATGATATTCATTTTTAAGATTCTATAGATATAGTGTTTTGTATTCTCCCCAAACTGTCTATTTATTTTTATTAATTCCATTTTATCACCTCAATGAAATTATTATAGCAGAAATTTTGAAATAAGTAAAATTTAAAATAATACACAATAATTCCTAAAAAAAAACACTTAACTCTAAAATAAGATAAAAAAATTCTTGACAATTAAAAAAAAATCAACTAGGATACTAGTATGATAAATAAAAATTTTAGGAGGGATTTATGAAAAAGTTAAATTTAAAATGTGAAAAATATATTGATGAGTATTTAAAAGACTATAGTCCTTACAAAGGAAAATGGTGTTACGAAGATGGGTGCTTACTACAAGGATCGATGTTACTATATAAAGCAACTGAAGATGAAAAATATTTGAAATTTATTTTAAATTATTTAAATGAGTTCATTAAAGATGATGGAAGTATAAAGGGTTACACTAAAGAAGAATATAATATTGATAATATAAATGCTGGTAAAATATTGTTTGATATCTATCAACTAACAAAAGATGAGAAATATAGAGTAGCAATAGAAATATTACATGAACAAATCTTAACTCATCCAAGAGTAGAACAAGGAAATTTCTGGCATAAAAAGAGATATGAAAATCAAGTATGGCTTGATGGAATGTACATGGTAGAACCTTTTTACACAAGATATGAAACAGAATTTAACAATAAAAAGAACTATGGAGATATCTATAAACATTTTACAAATGTGAGAGAAAATATGTTCAATGAAGAGAAAGGGCTTCATTATCATGGTTGGGATACAGCTAAAAAACTAGCTTGGGCTGATAAAGAAACAGGACTTTCAAAAAATTTCTGGTTAAGAGCAATAGGATGGCATTTAATGGCTATGGTAGATACTCTTGAGTTTATGTCTGAAGAGATTTTCAATGAGTATAGAGGATTACAAATTCTACTTAAAGAGGCTATACATGGAATTGCTAAGTATCAAGATAAAAATAGTTCTATGTGGTATCAAGTTGTAGATAGAGTTGGAGATAAAGGAAACTACTTAGAAACTTCAGGAACTTTAATGGTTGCTTATACAATGATGAAAGGAGCTAGATTAGGATTCTTAAATGAAAAATATAGAGAACTTGGTTATAAAGCATTTAAAGGTGTTTGCAACGAGTACTTAAAAGAAGATGAAAATGGAGAGTTATCTTTAGGAGGAATCTGTTTAGTAGCTGGACTTGGAGGATTTGAAGGTCAAGTTAGAGATGGAAGTTACGAATACTATTTATCAGAACCAGTTGTAAAGGATGATGTAAAAGGTTCTGGAATCTTCTTAATGGCATATAGTGAAGTTGTATTATTAGAAAAAGAATTGGGGGAGTCTTGTTATGAAAAATAGAAAATTAACTGGATATTTATTTATAGCACCATGGATAATAGGATTTTTAGTATTTACAGCTTATCCTTTTATCTCATCACTATGGTTAAGTTTTACAAATTATAACTTATTAAGTGCACCAAAATTTATAGGATTAGATAACTATGTAAAGTTATTTAAAGATCCGCTATTTATTAAAACATTGATGAATACTTTAAAATATGTATTTATAACTGTACCAATAAAATTAGCATTTGCTTTATTTATAGCTAACATTCTTAACTATAAATTAAGAGGGATTAACTTCTTTAGAACAGCTTACTATATTCCTTCAATCCTAGGAGGAAGTGTGGCTATAGCAGTGTTATGGAGATTCTTATTTTCAGATCAAGGATTGATTAACATAATCATTGGATATTTAGGAATAGAGCCAATATCTTGGTTAGGAGATCCAAAATATGCACTATTTACAGTTAGTTTATTGAGAGCATGGCAATTTGGATCAGCAATGGTTATTTTCTTAGCAGCATTGAAAAATATACCTGAAGATCTTTATGAATCAGCAAGAATAGAGGGAGCATCAAAAACAATGCAATTTATACATATTACAATTCCAATGATCTCTCCAGTAATATTCTTCAACTTCATTATGCAATTAATTCAAGCATTCCAAGAATTTAATGGACCATATATCATTACAGGTGGAGGACCTTTAAACTCTACTAAATTATTACCATTACTTATATATGATAATGCTTTCAACTATTACCAAATGGGTTATGCTTCAGCAATATCGTGGGTATTATTTGTAATTATAATGGTATTTACTGTATTTTCATTTAGAAGTCAAAAATATTGGGTACACTATTCAGATAATGGGGAGGAATAAGAGATGGCAAAAGTTGATTTAGCTAATGAAGCAGCTATGCAAGAGTTAAAAAGAAAAAATTTAGAGAGAAGTAAAAAGAGAAAGATTGTCAATAATATAACATCAGGAATTAGATACGCTATATTAATAATAGTAGGGATTGTAATGCTATATCCTCTAATCTGGTTATTAGGGGCATCATTTAAAACAAATGCAGATATCTTTACAAGTATAGGATTTATTCCAAAAGATTTTAAATTTGATTTCACTGGGTATATCAATGGTTGGAAAACTTCTACTGAATATACTTTTGCAACTTATTTTATGAATACTTTTAAAATTGTAGTTCCTAAAGTAATTTTAACTATAATTTCAGCAGTTTTAACAGCTTATGGGTTCTCAAGATTTAAGTTTCCTGGAAAGAAAATACTTTTTAGCATTCTAATTTCAACACTTTTACTACCAAATGTTGTTCTTAGAATACCTCAATTCTTAATGTATAAAAACTTTGGTTGGTTAGATTCATATCTACCTCTATTTGTTCCAGCTGCTTTTGCAACTGATACATTCTTTGTATTTATGTTAATACAATTTATTAGAGGATTACCTAAAGAGATTGAAGAAGCAGCATGTGTAGATGGTTGTAATCCACTTCAAACACTTATATATATAATGGTACCTATGTTAAAACCTGCTATTATTTCAATAGCATTATTCCAATTCATGTGGTCAATGAATGACTTTATGGGTCCATTAATCTATCTATCGAGTGTTGAAAAGTATCCTGTTGCCCTTGCATTAAAAATGTCAATGGACGTTAGTAGTAATGTAAACTGGAACCAAATATTAGCAATGTCTATTATAGGATTAACACCTTCATTAGTAATCTTCTTTGCAGCACAAAAACATTTCGTAGATGGAATCTCTGCTGGAGGAGTAAAAGGATAGAAAGTAATAAAGGAGAAAAGGAATGGAAATTAAAGTATTATTAGTTACATCAAGAAGTATTAGTTTTCAACTTGAAACAGATGATAACTTCTTTTTAAAAGAAGAGTTGATACTTAAATATAGTGGAAAAGAGCAAAGATTAACTAAAGTTGTAAATAGTATATATGATTTAGAACCAAATACAGAGTATATTTTAGAGATTTTAAAAGAGGATAAAAAAGTAGCTGATATAAAAGTAACAACTGATGTAGAGAGTTTTACTTTAAATGTAAAGAGATTTGGAGCTAAGGGAGATGGAATACACAATGATACTTTAGCTATCCAAAGTGCAATAATGGCTTGCCCAAAAGATGGAAGAGTGTATATTCCAAGAGGGAAATATCTAATTACTTCTATATTCTTAAAAGATAATTTGACTTTAGAATTAGGAGATGGAGTTGAATTATCAGGAGATACTACTAGAGAAAACTTTGGTATTCTTCCTGGATTAATAGATAATGATAACAATGATGAATATTATTTAGGAAGTTGGGAAGGAAACCCTTTAGATAGTTTTACTTCATTAATAACAGGTATTAATGTAAAAAATGTTAAAGTTATAGGGCGTGGAACATTAAATGGAAATGGTTCAAAGGAAAATTGGTGGAATGAACCTAAAATCAAAAAAATAGCTTGGAGACCAAGAAGTATATTTTTAAATAATTGTGAAAATGTTGTTATAGAGGGAATTGAGATTAAAAACTCTCCCTCTTGGACAATACACCCATTTTTAACAAATAATTTAAGATTTATAAATTTAAAAATAGAAAATCCAGCAGACTCACCAAATACTGATGGAATAGATCCTGAATCTTGTGAAAATGTAGAATATATAGGAATAGATTTTTCAGTAGGAGATGACTGTATAGCTATTAAATCAGGAAAACTTTATTTAGGAAGAGTTTTAAATAAACCGTCTAAAAACTTCTATATTAGACACTGTTCTATGAAATATGGACACGGTGGAGTTGTAATAGGAAGTGAGATGTCTGGTGGAGTAGAAAATGTTCATATAGAAAAGTGTGATTTTTATAAGACAGACAAGGGAATTAGAATAAAAACTAGACGTGGAAGGGGAGAAAATGGAGTTATAGATGGAATTTATGCTGAAAATATCAGTATGAATGAAGTTAAGGTGCCATTTGTTATTAATTGTTTCTATTTCTGCGATCCAGATGGAAAAACAGAATATGTTTATACAAAGGAGAAACTTCCAGTAGATGAGAGAACACCAAGTATAAAAAATATAGAGTTTAAAAATATAAAATCTGAAAATACTAAGGTATGTGCAGGATATTTATATGGACTTCCTGAAAAACCTATTGAAAATGTAAAGTTTAAAGATGTTGAGATAGATTTTACAAAAGATGAAGTAACTCCAGAAGTTCCAGCTATGATGTCTTTTATTGAAGAAGAGGCTAAAACTGGATTATTTATAGAAAATGTAGAAGGAATAAACTTAGAGAATTTAGAGATAAAAAATAATGTAGGAGAAAAAATTAGAGGAGAGATAAAATGAGATTAGATGTAAGATATGCAAATCACCCAGAGGATTCAAAACATTATACAACTGAAGAATTAAGAAAACATTATTTAATAGAAAAAGTATTTATAGAAGATGAAGTAAACTTAGTTTACTCACATGTAGATAGAGTTATTGCTGGAGGAATTACACCAGTTAAAAAAGCACTTAAATTAGAAGGGTGTAAAGAGCTAGGATCAGAATACTTCTTAGAAAGAAGAGAACTTGGAGTAATTAACATTGGTGGAGATGGAAAAGTAGTTATTGATGGAGTTGAATATGAAGTTAAATCAAGAGAAGGGCTATATGTTGGAATGGGTTCAAAAGGACTAGTATTCACTTCAGCAGATGAGAAAAATCCAGCTAAATTCTATATTAACTCATCACCAGCTCACAAAACTTATCCAACAGTTATGATCAACCTAGAAAAAGCTAATAAAGTACATTTAGGAGATTTAGCTAATTCAAATAAAAGAACAATATATCAATATGTACACCCAGCAGTATGCCAATCATGTCAATTAGTAATGGGAATGACAATGTTAGAGCCAAATAATATGTGGAATACAATGCCTTGTCATACACATGAAAGAAGAATGGAAGTATATCTATACTTTGATATGACAGATGATAATAAAGTTTTTCATTTAATGGGAGAACCAAATGAAACAAGACATATAGTAATGGGAAATGAACAAGCAGTAATCTCTCCATCATGGTCAATTCACTCAGGAGTAGGAACAAAGAACTATACATTTATATGGGGAATGGCTGGAGAAAACCAAACATTTACAGATATGGATCATGTAGCAATGGATGATTTAAGATAATTTTAGAAAAGATTAGATTTAAAAAGGAGTGAAAATTATGTCAGAATTAAATATATTAGAAAACTTTAACATGAACTTTTTCTCACTAGAAGGAAAAGTAGCAGTTGTAACTGGAGGAAATACAGGACTAGGACAAGCATATGTAGTAGCATTAGCTAAAGCAGGAGCAGACTTATTTGTAGTAACTTATGATACAGCATGGGATGAAACTAGAGAATTAGTAGAGAAACAAGGAAGAAAAGTTCACTTCTTCCAAGCTGACTTAACAGATAGAGCACAAGTAACAGCAACAGTTGAAGAGTGTGTTAAAGTATACGGAAAAATAGATATATTAGTAAACAATGCAGGAACAATCAGAAGAGCTCCACTATTAGAGTACAAAGATTCTGACTGGGATGCAGTAATGGCAATCAACATCGATTCAGTTTACCACCTAAGCCAAGAAGCAGCTAAAATAATGGTAAACCAAGGATCAGGAAAAATCATAAACATCGCATCAATGCTATCATTCCAAGGAGGAAAATTCGTTCCACCTTATACAGCAAGTAAACATGCAGTAGCAGGAATAACAAAAGCATTTGCAAATGAACTAGCTTGCAAAAATATCCAAATCAATGCAATAGCACCAGGATATATCAAAACAGCAAACACAGCTCCAATAAGAGCAGATGAAAAAAGAAATGCAGAAATCTTATCAAGAATACCAGCAGAAAGATGGGCAGATCCATTTGATTTAATGGGAGCAGTAGTATTCTTAGCAAGTAAAGCATCAGACTATGTAAATGGACACATCTTAGCAGTAGACGGTGGATGGCTAGTTAGATAATTTGTCTATACTTAAACAGTTCAATTTTTAGAAAAAATAGATTTAAATATATATAAAGGAGAGATAAAATGAAATTAGATGTAAGATATGCAAATCATCCAGAAGATTCAAAACATTACACAACTGAAGAATTAAGAAAACATTATTTTATAGAAACTATATTTGAAGCAGACGAAGCAGCTTTAACTTATTCTCACGTTGACAGAATAATTGCTGGAGGAATCATGCCAGTAACTAAAGAAGTTAGACTTGAAGGAAGTAAAGAACTTGGATCTGAATTTTTCCTAGAAAGAAGAGAATTAGGAGTAATCAACATCGGAGGAGCAGGGAAAATAGTTGTAGACGGTGTAGAATACAAAATGAATCCAAAAGATGGACTATATGTTGGAATGGGTTCTAAAGAATTAGTATTTACATCAGAAGATTCAGCTAACCCAGCTAAATTCTATGTAAACTCAGCACCAGCTCATACAACTTATCCAATAGTTAAAATTGATATAGAAAAAGCTAACCCAGTTAAATTAGGAAGCTTAGCAAACTCAAACGAAAGAACAATATTCCAATATGTTCATCCAGCAGTATGTAAATCTTGTCAATTATTAATGGGAATGACAGTTCTTGAGCCAAATAACATGTGGAACACAATGCCATGCCACACTCATGAAAGAAGAATGGAAGTTTACTTCTACTTCAACATGCAACCAGAAACAAGAGTTTTCCACCTAATGGGAGAACCTACAGAAACTAGACACATCATCATGGCTAATGAGCAAGGAGTTATCTCTCCATCTTGGTCAATTCACTCTGGTGTAGGAACAAGCAACTATACATTCATATGGGGAATGGTTGGAGAAAACCAAACATTTACTGATATGGACCATGTAGCTATGGAAGATTTAAGATAATCAATAATTATATTATATTTATGTTTTAATAAAGGAAAGGTTTTTGCCTTTCCTTTATTTATATAATATTTTAATTAAAGTATTTAAAATTTTTAGATGTTTTAGTTAAAATATTATTTTGTAATAAAAAGTTAAAATGTTATAATGAAAACAAGGACTATTGTTGAATACAGGAGGAAAAGTGAAAAAAATATATTTAATAATCACCCTTTTATTTCTAATTTTAGGCTGCGATGAAATTAAGAAAGAGGAGAAGATAAAAGTAGATGAGAAGAGCAAATTTTTAATTTCAAAGGAGTTAAAAGAGTTTACAATATTTGCAATACATTTAGGAAAAGCTTTTAATGGAGAACTTCCTGTTTTTAGAAGAGCAACAGAGATGACAAATATAAGATTAAAAGGGGTAGCCTCAAGAAATCAAAGTGATGAGATACAAGCTTTTCAACTTATGTTAATAACTGGAAATATTCCTGATATTATAGGATATGAATATCCAGAGGAATTGGAAAAATTAGGAGCAGAAAAGAAAGTTATACCTTTAGAAAAATTGATTGAGGAACATGCTCCAAATATAAAAAGATTCTTTGATGAAAATCCAGAGTATAAAAAAGATGCAGTAGCAGCAGATGGACATATATATATGATACCTAACTATAATGATTATGAGAATATAAAGACATCTCAAGGATATTATATTAGAAAAGACTGGTTGAGAAAGTTAGGATTAAAAGAGCCTAAAACAGTAGAAGAATTATATAAAGTTTTGGTAGCTTTTAGAGATCAAGATCCCAATGGAAATGGTAAAAAAGATGAGATTCTAGTATTTATAAGAGGAAATACTATAAATAAAGTTACAACTGCACTATTGGATATATTCAAAGCAGAATCTACTTGGTATAACTCTGATGGGAAAAATCCTGTATATGGACCAGCTCAGTTGGAATATAGAAGGGCAATAAGAGAGATAGCCAAATGGTTTGAAGAGGGATTGATAGATCAAGAGGTATTTACAAGGAGTTTAACTTCAAGAGATTATATTTTAAATAATAATATAGGTGGATTTACTTGTGACTGGTTCTCAAGTACAGGAAATTATAATAGCCGTCTTGAGAAAAATATACCTGGTTTTGAATTTTCAGTAATTTTACCACCTGAGTTTGATGGAAAAAAGACAACTTCATTTTCAAGACCTAACTATCTAGGAGGTTGGTCTATAACTTCAAAAGCAAAGGATCCAGTAACAATAATTAAATACTTTGATTTTTGGTATACAGAAGAGGGAAGAAGATTGTGGAATTTTGGAGTAGAGGGAGAAGATTATATCTTAGTAGATGGTAAGCCAAAGTTTACAGATAAAATTTTAAAGGACTCTCAAGGACGTCCACCACTAGCTGTACTTAGAGAAACAGGGGCTCAATATAGATTGGGAATGTTTCAAGATGCAAATAATGAGAGAGAATGGGCAGATCCACAAACAGTTAAAGATATGGATCTCTATATAAAATCTGGTGTAGTAAAAGATCCTCTACCAACATTAAAATATACAATGGAGGAGATAGAGGAGTTATCACAAATAGAGATGCAATTGAGGTCAATAACAGAGGAGATGGCACAGATTTGGATATTAGGGGTATCAAATGTAGATAAAGATTGGAATAATTATATTTATAGGTTGAATAAAGCAGGACTAGAAAGAGCAACAGAGATACAAAGACAAGCATATAGAAGATTTATAAATAAATAAATAGAAGAAGATGGTTTCTAATAAAGTGTATTATTAGGAACCATTTTTTATTTTTCTAAAAAGAAATGTATTCATAAATCAAGATGGAAATTTGAATAACTAAAATTGGTGGAAAAACTGAGGATAATTTAAAAATAAAAGTAAAAAAATAGCTGTAAAATAGATAAAAAAGTCAATAATTAACTATAAATACCTTTATATCTGATAAATAAAGAAAAATATTTATATTGATGTAAAAAATATATTAATAAAAATACTAAAAATAATAAATTATTATATTGAAAGTACTAAATAATCAATAATCATTATTCTACTTGAATAGTGATTATTTACATTTCTTTTAAATGTGAGTATACTCCGTAGTGTAAGAAAATGAAAAATATAGAAAGAATTTTGACAGAAATGCAAGAATAAAAACTAAAGCATAAAACTAAAGGGAGGATATAGATTTATGAAGAGAAAACCAAATTTATTATTTGTTTTTGCTGATCAATGGCGTAGAGACGCTATGGGATTCATGGGGAAAGATGAAGTAATTACACCAAATATAGACAGTTTTGCACAAGAAGCTTTAAACTTTGACAATGCCATGAGTGCTTGTCCACTATGCTCACCAAACAGAGCTACAATGTTTACAGGAACACATCCAGTAACTCACGGAGTATGGACAAACTGTAAACCAGGATTACCAAATTTAGAGTTAAGAGAAACAGATGTAACATTAATGGATGTATTAAAAAATGATGGATACAAAATAGGATATATAGGAAAGTGGCACTTAGATAGTCCAGAAGTAAACTTCAATCCTGAGCCAGTATCTGGAGCAAGAGATTGGGACGCATTTACACCACCTGGAAAAAGAAGACATGGTGTTGACTACTGGTATTCATATGGAACATATGATCAACACTTAAAACCACACTACTGGCATGATGATAATAAGATGATACAAATAGATCAATGGTCAGTTGAGCATGAAACAGATAAGGCAATAGAGTTCATTAATAAAAATAAAGATGAAGCATTCTCACTTATCTTATCATGGAACCCACCACACACTCCATTAGATTTAGTACCACAAAAATATGTGGATATGTATAAAGATAAGAAATTTAAAGTTAATCCAAATGTATTATTAACTGGAGTAACAGATCATACAGAGAGTGTTAACCCAAGATTAAACTTTACAGATGAGCAATATCAAGATGTAATGAGAAAATATTTTGCTGCTGTAACAGGAATAGATGAAAACTTTGGAAGACTTCTACAAAACTTAAAAGATAATGGAATATATGATGATACAATAATCGTTTTAACAGCAGACCATGGAGAGATGTTATGTGCTCACAGACTATGGAGTAAACATGTATGGTTTGAAGAATCAACTGGAGTACCATTCCTTATTAAATATGGAGATAGATTTGTTAAAGGAAGAACAGATGTTGTATTAAATGGTGTTGATATTATGCCAACATTACTATCATTAATGGAACTTCCTATTCCTGAATCTGTTCAAGGAATTGACTTAAAAGAAGTTATAGTAAATGGAAGCGACGTAGAAAACTATGCAATAATGACTGGATACCCTGGACAAATGAGAGCTATTGAAGAGTTCAAAAGCCACGGAAAAGAAAATGTTGCTTTTGGATGGAGAGCTATAAGAACAAAACAATATACTTATGCAATAAATAGAGGATACACAATGGCACATGGAATTGAAAGATTACTATATGATAATATAAACGATCCATACCAAATGAATCCAATAAGATTAAATGATTGCTCAGAAAATGAAGTAGCTGCTGAATTAGAAGCTAAATTAAGAGAATGGGCTGTTAAATACAACGATAAATTTGAATTTTAATTTTTTAAAGAATATAGAAACTAGGAGGCAAAACTCATGGAATTAAAAAAAGAGATCAGAGAAAGATTTTCTCAAGATGTTGATTTTCCACAAGAAATGCTATTTGGAGCATTACATGAAGCATTATCAAAAATAGATGGAAATACAAAAACTTTTATTAATACTTTCCCAAGACCTTGCAGTACAAACTATGTATATCCAGGAATTTTAAATGGTGGAGAATGGGACGACTGGACAAGTGGATTCTGGACAGGAATGCTATGGTTAGCATATGAAATTACAGGAGAAGAAAGATATAGAAAAACAGCTTTCTTCCAAATCAAAAGTTATGATGAAAGAATTACAAATAAAGTTGCAGTAAATCACCATGACTTAGGATTCCTATATACACCTTCAGTAGTTGCAGGATATAAGATCACAGGAAATGAAAGAGCTAAAAATGCAGGATTAAAAGCAGCAGATCACCTAATCAAAAGATATAAAGAAAAAGGTGAATTTATCCAAGCTTGGGGAGATCTAGATGATCCTACAGCTTATAGATTAATAATAGATTGTAACTTAAACGTACCTCTATTATTCTGGGCAACAGAAGTTACTGGAGATCCTAAATATAGAGAGATAGCTACAAAACATCTTCATACAGCAGCAAGCGTAGTAGTAAGAGAAGATAGTTCAACTCATCACACTTTCTACTTTGACCCTGAAACTGGAAAACCAACTAAAGGAGTTACAGCACAAGGTGCATCAGATAACTCAGCATGGGCAAGAGGACAAGCATGGGGAGTATATGGATTCCCTCTAGCATATAGCTACTTAAAAGATGAAAAATTCATTACTCTATTCAAAAGAGTAACAAACTATTTCTTAAATCACCTACCAGAAGATAACATCTGTTACTGGGATTTAATGTTTGATGAAACATCAGGAGAAGAGAGAGATACTTCAGCAGCTACAATAGCAGTTTGTGGAATGCTTGAAATGATAAAATATCTTCCAGATTCAGATCCAGATAAAAAAATCTACTCAAATGCAGTAAAAGCAATAATGAAATCATTAATTAAAAACTATACAACTAAAAACATAGAAAGATCAAATGGACTATTAACAGATTCTGTATATAGTAAACCAAATGGTTCTGGTGTAAATGAATGTTGTATGTGGGGAGACTACTTCTACATGGAAGCTCTTGTAAGAATAATGAAACCAGATTGGAATAAATATTGGTAAAAAGAACTTTAAATTATAAAAAAATTTAGGAGGAAAGCAAAGGAAAATGGAACAAACTAAACAATTCAGACCTTTTGGTATGAGAGACAAGATCGGTTATTTATTTGGGGACTTTGGAAATGACGTTATGCTAGTATTCGTAAGTCAATTCCTAATGGTATTCTATACACAAGTTTGGGGAATGGCACCAAAAGTTGTTGCAACAATGTTCCTAGTATCAAGACTAGTGGATGCATTTACAGACGTTACAATGGGAAGAATTATTGACATTACACCTCAAGGTAAAGATGGTAAGTTTAAAAAATGGATAAGAATCATGGCTGCACCAGTTGCAATAGCAAGTTTCTTACTATATCAATCAGGATTAAAAGATCAACCAATGACTTTTAAAATTATCTACATGTATATAACTTACTTACTATATGGAAGTATTTGTTTCACTGGAGTTAATATTCCTTATGGAGCAATGGCATCAGCTATCACAGATAAACCAGATGAAAGACAATCACTTATTACATTCAGAGCAATGGGAGCTTACATTGGAGAGTTTATCATTGGATTCTTTGGACCAATCATCATTTACGAACGTGTAATTAAAGATGGAGCAACTCAAGTATTAATCAGAAATAATGGAGATATATTCCCAGTAGTTGCTGGAGGAATTTCAATAGTTGCTATTATTTGTTACTTCATTTGTTATCAATTAACTACTGAACGTATTAAAGTTCCACCTCTAGCAAAAGAAGGACTTTCATTCGGTAAATCAGTAAAAATGATCTTCAGTAACCGTGCAATGCTAGGAATCTTAGGAGGAACTGTTTGTCTAATATTCGGTAACCTACTAACTGGAGGAGTTAACGCTTACCTATATGCTTACTACTTCAAAATGCCAGCTGCATTATCAACATACAATGCTATTAAATTAGGAATCGCTTTAGGAATGGCAACACTAGTTACATTAGTAGTTAAAAAACTTGGAAAAAGAGAATCAATCAGTTTAATGGTTGGATTTGCTGCATGTGTATTTGCTACATTAAGCTTCTTAAATATTAAAAACCCTTGGGTTTATGTTGGAATCGCTTCAGTTGGATTCTCAGGAGTTACATTCTTTGGATATGTAATTTGGGGAGCAATCATCGACGTTATTGACGATTCTGAAATCAAAACTGGAAGAAGAGAAGATGGAACTCTATATGCAATCTACTCATTCTCAAGAAAAGTTGGACAAGCTCTTGGAAGTAGTTTAGTTGGATACGCTCTTGCAATCATTGGATTCCAACCTGGAGTTAAAGAACAAACTCAAGAAGTTCTAAACGGAATCTACAAACTTGCTACTGTAGCACCAGCAACTCTATTTACACTAGTTGTAATCATGTTCATGTTAGTATATCCTCTATCTAAGAAAAGAGTTGATGCTAACGCTGAAACATTAAGATTAAGAAGAGAAGGAAAAGAAGCTAAATAATTCTCTTTGGAGGAATTATGGAAAAGATAAAAGCATTACTGTTAAAAGATAAAGTTGAAAGAACAGTAAAAAGTCTAAAAAATAATGGTTTTGAAGTGATCTGTGTAGATACAGTTGAAGAAGCTGAAAAAATAACTATGGATTTTATTCCAGAAGGAAGCTCTATCAGTATGGGAGGATCTGTTACATTAAATATGACAGGACTTCTTGAAAAATTTAGAAGCGAAAAATATAAATTCTTTGAAAGATTTAAGCAACCTACTTGGCCAGCAACAGTTAAAGTTATGAGGGAATCACTATTAAGTGATTTCCTTGTAACAGGAACAAATGCTATCACTGAAGATGGGTTTCTAATACAGATAGATTCAGGGGGAAATCGTGTAGCTGGAATGGCTTATGGACCTCATAATGTTATAGTTATCACTGGTGTAAATAAAATAGTAAAGGATATAACTGAAGGTTATGAAAGACTTTACTATGCTGGACCTTTAAATTCTAAAAGACTAAATCATAAAACTCCTTGTAATTTCAGTGGAAAATGTGAAAATTGTAGTACTGATATGAGAATGTGTAACTTTGTATCAGTAATCAAAAATGGGGAAAGACCATGTGGAAAAACAAGAGTTATACTAATAAATGACAATTTAGGATATTAGGAGATTAAGATGGAAGAAAATTTAAGATGGTATAAAGAGAAAAAGTTAGATAGACTTTGTGAAGTTCTTTTAGATAAAGGCTATCTTATACATAGAGTTTTTTCTGTGAAAGATGCACAAGAAAAAATATTATCTCTTCTAAACAGGGAACAGACAGTAGCACTTGGTGATTCTTGGGAACTTATGAATGATGAGTTTATCAGTAAATTAAAAGAGTTTAAATTCTATAATAGATTTGGAGAAGACTCTGAAAAAGTAAAGAGAGAATCTCTTCTGGCTGAAATGGCTATAATAGAGGGAGAACTTATTACAGAAGATGGACAAATTCTAGTAGTGGGAGATTATAATACAAGTTCAGCACTATTTGGAGCAGAGAATATTATTGTTTTAATATCAGAAAATAAAATAGTAAAAGATCTAAATAGTGGTTTTGAAAAAATTTCAGAGCATGAAAAATATTATAGAATGAGAGCTGAAAAATTACAGAATAAAAATGATGGACTAAGTATTGGAATAATTGAAAATGGAAGAAAATTCAGTAAGAGAATATCTCTTGTAATTACAACAGAAGACACAGGACTATAGAGAAAAAAGTTTATTTGAGTGGAAACATTCAGATAAACTTTTTTATTTTTTTGAAATAAGTATAGATTAAAATGTGAAAACTCCTTTATAAAAAATCTAAAAATTGATATAATATGTTTGATAATTAAAAATAATATACAATGTCTATATAGAAAGGAAATAAAATTGTTAGATATATTAAAATTAAGGGATAAATTAAAAAGGGGATTGGGGAAGAAATCAAAAAGAAATAAGATTATAGGAATAATTCTACTTATGTTAATAATTATAACTTTAACTTCCTATAATGAAGTTAAAAATATAAATCTAGAGGAAAAAAATAACAGTCAAAGATTATACAATGATTTAGCAAGAAAAGCTGAAGTTGTAACTATGACTCTATATGATTTTAAATCTAGTGATAAATATAAAAACTATGTTATGAGTTTAGCAAGCAATCAAAATGTACCTTATAATAAGACTCAACTTTTTTTAGAGCTAAAGAAGAGAAATAGTGTTTATGGAAAGTTGGGATATTTAGTAAGTGTAGCAGATAATATCTCTAGTTCAGTGACAACATTAAATGGAACAACAGATAAAAAGGAGTTTTATAGTTCTATAGGCTTTCCAGAAGATGTTGAAAATAGAGAAAAATATATAAACTATTTTAAAGAGGATATAAATATCTATTTTGATGATATAAAAACTCAAAATGATATTATTATAAGTTATATAATTTCTTTGGAGAGAAATAACTTTTTCTCTGAAATTATGCCAAATGCTGAAAAATGGTATATATATAGTAATGATGAACTAATTAATTTAGGAAATAACAATAATAAAATAGGTAAAGTTAAAGATCAATTAGTTGAAATTTTAAATAATAGAAAAACAGAGCTATTTAGTGATGAAGGATATATTGAGAGATTATTAGGAAAGAAATTTCATATATTTTATCTTCCATCTTTTGACTTGACTCTATTGTATATCCAATCACCAATAAATATTTTACAAATAGTTTTCTATGAATTTGCTAAGGTATTTTCTATTTTTATTGTAATCTATATTTTAATTTTAATAGCAAGACATTTTATAATCATCCCAATTAAACAGTTAGCAAAAAAAATGGGATATATAAAAAATAAAGATGAAAAAGAATTGGAATATATTGAAAATAAGATAGAGGAGATACAAAGCATAAATCTATCATTACAAAGTAAAATATTAAATCTTAGAAATTATCAGAAACAAAAGAGAATAAAAGAGTATCTTACTGGAATTACTGAGCATTTAGATTTAACTGTTTTAAATGATGTTTCAGAAATTTTTAAGGTGGAGAGTTACAGAGTTATTATAATGGAGATCTTTGATATTGACTCCATAGAGAATATCTTTGACAAGTTTAATCTATCTAAAGAGCTTGTTTTAAAATATTTCTCAGAAGAGGTAAAGTGTGAAGTTGTAGGAATAGATTATAAAAGTATAGCCTTTATACTTGAAGAACGTCTAACAAGAGAGGAACTAGAAGAGGTTTTAAAATGTTTAGTTTCCCATATTGATAGAAACTTTAATTTAAAATTTAGTCTGGTAGTAACTAATGTATATGATGATATATTGCAGATGCCAAAAGCTTATAGAACAGCTAAAAAGATGTTAGATTATAAATATATCTATAAACAAAATAGTGTAATTTTCCAAGATAGGTTAAAAGAAAATAGCTTTGATAAATATTATTATCCTATTGAAGTTGAATCTAAGCTTATATTGAGAACTTTAAGCTCTAATGAGATAAGTGTTAAGAGAATAATAGATGAGATGTTTAACCAAAAATCTGGGCAAGTAATTGATAAAAAATATGTTAAAGAATTTGGAGTGTTGCTATACAATACTTTGAATAGAATACTTTTACAATTAAATGAAGTAAATGAAAATATTGATATAAAAGCTTATAAAATCAATGAGATCTTAGAGATTAATAATGCTGTAGATCTGAAAAATCTCTTCCAAGAAAAGATATTAGATATTTGTAAACTTACTAAGATGGAAGAGGAAAATGATATAGAAAGTGTAAAAATAAAGATAGAGAGATATCTTGAAGAAAACTATATGATAGATATATCCTTGGAAAACCTAGCTGATCATCTAGGGCACTCTTTTAAATATACAAGTGTGTTATTTAAAAAGGTTATGGGAGATAATTTTAAAAACTATCTAAGTATTTATAGAATAGAGAAATCAAAAGAGATTATGCAGGAAAATAGTGGACTTAGAATAAAGGATTTGGCTGAATTAGTAGGATATAATAGTTCTAATACATTTATTAGAACATTTAGAAAGTATGAAGGGGTATCACCAGGGAAATATTTTGGAATAATAGAGGATTAAATAGAAAAAACTCCACAGTTAGGGCTGTGGAGTTTTTTATGATAGCAAAGATGGGTATCATCTTTAGCTATATATATATATTATAAACTTATTTTTTGAAATTTTAAACCTCTTTTTTAAATATTATTTAGTAGCTTTATTTTTTTGTAAAGTTAGGAACTCCTCAACTTTCTCAGGGAAGTATTTTTCTAATATTTTTAGATATTCTCCATTATCTTGTAATTTTAAAATAGCTTTACTTGCAGCTTCAGCTAATTCAGTTTCACCTTTTCTGAAAGCAATTGAAGCTCCAGGTTGTCCATCAATTACAACGTCTATCTTTTTAAGTCCAGTCATATTTTTTAAATAAGCTTCAGCAGAAACATCAGCAATGATAACACCAGAGATTTTATTTTGTTGAAGATCCATTAAAGCTCCAGTCCAAGCATTATATAGTTGAGGGATTCCACCAAGTGCTAAAGTAAACTCCTCTTGAATAGTTCCTATTTGAACTCCAACTTTTTTACCTTTAAGTTCCTCTTTTTTTGTCATAGTACTATTTTCATTAACAATAACATAGTGTTCACCTTTTACTTTACTCATATAAGGGATAGAGAATTCAACAGCTTTTTTTCTTTCAGGAGTTTGTGACATTCCAGCAATAACAGCATCAACTTTTTTCATTTGTAGTGCTGGAAGTAGTCCATCAAATCCCATATTAACCCAATGTACATCATATCCCATCTCTTTAGCAACAGCTTCCATAAGCTCAATATCAAATCCAACAAGTTTGTTTCCCTCTAAATATTCATAAGGTTTAAATTCAGCATTTGTTCCTACATAAAGTTTTTTAGCTCCAAAAGCAAAAGATGAGATTACAATCATAAAAAGTAATATTAATTTTTTCATTTTATTTTCCTCCAAGTATTCTTATTAGTTTATTTTTTAGTATTAGTTTACTTCTTAAATGTAGTATTAAATTCTTCTTTAATCTCTTTTAAAAGTTCAGGATTTTTAAATATATCTATTGCAGTAAGTGCCATAGATAGAGCAGCTTCTTTCATTCCTTTGTAAGCTTCAGGTGCAATAGAAGCACAAGCAAACTCTACACTGTGTCCAGTAAGATGTTTAGTTGTCAATGGGAAGTTAGGATGGATAGCTGGACAGCAGTGGCTTACATCTCCCATATCTGTAGAACCTCCACTCTCTTTAGATCTTATATCAGTTACTCCTAAAGAACGAAGATTTTTTTCATAAGTTTCAGAAAGCTTTTTATTTGTTACAAGATCTGCAAAACTTGTTTCATAGTTCATCATCTCTAAAGTAGTTCCAGTAGCAAGAGCAGCTCCCTTTGCACAATTTTTAACTCTTTCAACTAATCCTTTTAAGTAGTCAAGAGTTTTAGCTCTTACATAGAAGTTAGCTACAGCAAGATCAGGTATTATATTTGCTGCTTTTCCTCCATTACTTATGATTCCATGTATTCTAGCAGTTTCAATAGTTTGTTGTCTTAGGGCGTTAACTGCATTGAAAAGCATTAAAACTCCATCAAGAGCATTTATCCCTTCGTGAGGAGCTCCAGCAGCATGAGCTGTTTTTCCTTTAAAAGTAAATTGGATAGCTTCCATAGCTTGAGAACTTCCACTTCTAAAATGAGCTTCTCCACCTGGGTGAACAGCCATTGCCACATCTATATTATCAAAAACACCTTGATTAGCCATATCAACTTTAGCTCCATTTGTTTCTTCAGCAGGTGTTCCAATAACTAGGATTTGCCCTTGAATATTTTCACTTTCCATAATATTTTTTAACATGATACCAGTAGCTACACTTGTTACTCCAAAAATATTATGTCCACATCCATGTCCAACACCTGGAAGAGCATCATATTCAGCAAGTATTGCAATTTTAGGAGTATCTTTACCTAAAGTAAATTTTCCAATAAAAGCAGTTGGTAATCCAGCAAAACCAGTTTCTACTTCAAAACCATATTTTTTTAAGATTGCAGTGTGAGCAGCACAAGCCTTAACCTCTTTTAAACCTAACTCTGGGTTGTTATAAAGATACTCATTCAGTTCTTTAAACTCCTCCTTGTGAGCTTCAAAAAGTGTTGAAAGTTTTTCTGTTAAATTATTCATATTCTTCCCTCCATGTAATAATTATTAAAATAAAAAAGTCAGTATAACAAGAATGCTATACTGACATTATTTTTAAAAAATATATGCAATAAAATTGTACCTTAAAATTCAATAGAATTGGCACAAAAATATTAATATAAAATTATAAATAAAAGTTAAGAGTACATAATGTCCTCTAGCACACTAAAAAGATAAGGTATTTATTTTTTATAGTATTTTCATTTTTCCTTATCCTTAACTTGCTAAAAAACATTTTGAACCTCCTTTTACTTAAAATCTTTTGTTGTTTTAGGTATATCACAAGTAAAATAAATTGTCAACAAGAAAATTTATTTTTTTAATTTTTTCTCTTCTAAAAGCTCTAATTTTCTAAGGTTTTCACCTTTTAAAATATATACTAGATCAACTACTAAGTGCATAACATGATCTGAGAATCTCTCATATTTTTTATTTAGAAGAACAAGTTGTGTTCCACCTTCTACATTTTCTGGAGAGGCTTTCATAATATTTATAAGAGCTTTTAAATTTTTTTCTGCTAACTCATCAATCTCATCATCTTCAGTTAAAAGAGCATAAAGAGCTTTTTCATCACTATTAATAAATGCTGAAATATAACTTTCATAGATTGTTCTTATCTTAGATACCATTGGATAAAGTATCTCATTTAGATATTGAGCAACTTGAGGGGATTTTTTTTCTATCTCTCTGATAATAATTAAGTTAGCTTTTAAAAGGTCCCCCATTCTCTCTAAAAGTCTAGCACAGTTAATTAACATAATTAAAAATCTTAAATTTCCTGCTGCTGGTTGGAACCTAGCAATAGATATGATAGAATCCTCTTTTAATTTAACTTCAAAAGCATTTATAATATCCTCTACAACTACACATTCACCATATAAAACAGGTTCAAATTTTTGATTGTGTAACATTTCAATATTTACATCTAAAACTCTATTAAGATTTTTTAAAAGTTCTAAATAGTGTTGATTAAGTCCTTCAAGACTTTCTTGCAAATTTTTCATTTTATCCTCCTAATTCTCCTTATAAGCTTTATATTTAAAATTCTTTTTATCCAAATTTTCCAGTAATATAATCTTCAGTTTTCTTTTTATGAGGAGTTGTAAATATAAGCTCAGTTTTATCAAATTCTTCTAAGACACCTTGATAGAAAAATCCAGTATATTCAGATATTCTTGAAGCTTGTTGCATATTGTGTGTAACTATAATGATACTATATTTTTTCTCTAATTGTCTAATTAACTCTTCAATTTTTGCAGTAGATATAGGATCAAGAGCTGATGTAGGTTCGTCCATTAATAGAATTTGAGGATCTACAGATATAGCTCTTGCTATACATAATCTCTGTTGTTGTCCTCCAGAAAGTCCTAGAGAAGATTTATGTAGTTTGTCCTTTACTTCATCCCAAAGAGCAACTGATTTTAAAGAGCTTTCAACAATCTCATCAAGCTTATCTTTATCTTTTTTACCATGTAATTTAGGAGCATAAACTAAATTTTCATAGATAGTTTTTGGGAATGGATTTGGTTTTTGGAAAACCATTCCAATATTTTTTCTTAAATCAACTATATCACAATCTTTATCAAAGATATTTTTTCCATCAAATATAATTTCACCTTCATATCTGCTTCCAGAAATTAGGTCATTCATTCTATTGATAGATCTAAGGAAAGTAGATTTTCCACAACCTGAAGGTCCAATAAGAGCAGTAACCTTATTTCTTTTAATTTCCATATTGATATTTTTCAGTGCTTGGAAATTACCATAATAGAAATTAAAGTTTTTTACCAGAATTCTAATATCATCATTATTCATTATTTTTATTTCCTCCTAGATATATTAAAAATTAATTATTTTTGTTAAATTTTTGTCTAATTGCAGCACCGATAAGGTTGAAACTAATTGTGATAACAACTAGAACAAATAGAGTACCAGTCATATACTCAAGAGGCATATTTGGAACTTGAGTAGATATAACATATAGGTGATAAGGTAGAGCCATTACTTGATCCCAAGGTGTTTCTGGTAGGAATGGTAAGTAAAAAGCTACAGCAGTAAACATTATTGGGGCAGTTTCTCCAGCAGCTCTTGAAATACTAAGGATAACTCCAGTAAGGATTCCAGGAAGAGCAGCAGGAAGGATTACTTTTGTAATAGTTTCCCATTTCGTAGCTCCTAAAGCAAGAGATGCTTCTCTTAAATGGTTAGGTATAGCTAAAAGTGATTCTCTAGTAGAAGTTATTATTACTGGAAGACACATAATTCCTAATGTAAGTGATCCAGAAAGAATAGATACATCAAATTCTAGAAATATTACAAATAGAGCCATACCAAAAAGTCCATAGATAATACTAGGGATACCAGCTAAGTTGATAATTGTTAAGTTTATTATTCTAGTTAACCAGTTATCTTTTGCATATTCAACTAAGTAGATTCCAGTTAAAACCCCAAAAGGAACAGAGATAAGAATAGTTCCAATAGTAAGCCAGATAGTTCCAACTATTGCAGGGAAGATTCCCCCAGCTCTCATTCCATCTTCAGGCATCTTAGTTAAAAAATCCCATGAAATAGCTGAGATACCTTTAAAAACTATATAACCTAATATGATAAAAACTGGAATAATAGAGAGAATACCAACTATTTTAATTAAATTTTCTACGATTTTTTCTTTTTTCTTCTTAACTAAAATCATCTTATACTCCTTATGATTAATTAAATTTTCTTGATTTTTGAATAAATCTATCAGCTATACTGTTAGTTATGAAACTGATGAAGAAAAGAATTATACCTATTGCAAAAAGAGCAAAGTAGTGAGTACTTCCTTGAACTACCTCTCCCATCTCAGCAGCTATTGTTGCTGTCAGTGTTCTTACTGGAGAAAGAGGTGATGTAGCAAGGATAGGTGAGTTACCAGTAATCATTAATACAGTAAGAGTTTCCCCTATAATTCTTCCAAATCCCAACATTATTCCAGCAAATATTCCTGGGAAAGCAGCTGGCAGAAGAACATTAAATATTGTTTCAACTTTATTAGCTCCTAGAGCAAGAGAAGCTTCTTTATATGATTTATCAAGAGCATTAAGTGAGTCATCAGCTATACTTACAATTGTAGGGATTGCCATGAAAGCTAGCATTATTCCCCCTGTAAGAGCTGTAAGTCCACTGTTTAAGCTAAAAGCATTTTTTACAATAGATGATAGAGCATATAGACCGATAAACCCTAGAACAACTGATGGAATAGCTGACATAGTTTCAATTATAATTTTGAATGTTGTTCTCATTTTTGGAGAAGCATATTCAGCTATATAGATAGCAGTAAAGATTCCAACAGGGATAGATATAACAAGTGCTACTAAAGTAACCCAGAAAGAACCGACTAATAGTGGTAACAGTCCATAAAACTCAGACAGTGATATCCATTTTGCACCAAAGAAAAAATCCTTTGCAGAATAGTGACCGAAAAACTTCATTCCATTTGAGAATATAAATAGAAAGATTAGAAATATAATAATTATATTTGAAACTCCTACCCCAAATAGAATGTGTTTCATACTTGAATCTTTAAACCTTCTAATAGAAAACATTTGACCTCCTAAATGTATATAAAAAATTTTATTTAATCATTTAATTCATGTTAATTTTAATGTAGCTCTGTTAATGATGTATTAATTGAATGTAAAAATTGTGTTAAAAAAATTTTACAGCAGTTTTACAATAAATTAATACTTGTTTAACAAGTAAAGAATATAGTAAGGTCGTAAAGAAAAAATAAAATTTTTAGGGAGGAACAAAATGAAATTTTTTAGAAATGGAATGATAATGGCATTAATATTAGCTGGTGGACTAGGATTAGGACAAGTATCAGAAGCAAGATCAAAAGTTGTACAAATAAAAGGATCAGATACAATATTAAATGCTTCTCAAGCAATAGCAGAAAAATATATGAGTGAACATAAGGGAGCAAGAATAGCTGTAACTGGTGGAGGATCAGGAGTTGGAATTTCAGCCTTAATAAATGGAACAACTGATATAGCTATGGCATCAAGAAACATTAAATCAAAAGAGATAGATCAAGCTAAAGCAAAAGGTATGAATGTAGATGAAATAGTAGTTGGATATGATGGAATTACAATAATAGCTAATAAAACAAACCCAGTAAAAGATATAGATGATAAAACTCTAGGAAAAGTATTTAGAGGAGAGATCACAAACTGGAAAGAACTAGGTGGAGAAGATGCTGAAATAGTAGTTCTATCAAGAGACTCATCTTCAGGAACTCACGAATTCTTTAAAGAACATATCATTAGAGAAGGTAACTCTAAAGGAACTCAAGAATATGGTGCAAAAACACTATATATGCCTTCAAATGAAGCTATAAAACAAGAGATTAAAGCTAACAAATATGCAATTGGATATATTGGAATGGGATACATGGATAGTAGTGTAGAAGCAATAACAGTAGATGGAGTTGCTGCAACACCAGAAAATGTACTTAACAAAACTTATCCAATAGCTAGAGAAGTATTCTGGTATGCAGATGCTGCAAGAGAGGGAGAAGTTAAGGGAATAGTAGATTATGCAGTTTCTTCTGAAGGACAAGAGATAATGAAAAATGAAGGATTTGTTCCAGTAAAATAAATTAAAATAAGGAACTAAAAATTTTAGCCCACTTAGGAAGAATTTTAAGTGGGCATTTTTATTTTGTGATATAATATGAGATATAGAAAAATATTTTTTTAGGAGAGAAAATATGAAAATTTTAATAGTAGAAGATGACAAAGAGATACAAGAATTGATTTCCTATTTTTTAACAAAAGAGGGATATGAAGTGGATAGAGCCTCTGATGGTTTAGAAGGTTTAAAACTGTTGAGAGAGAAAAAGCATGATTTAGTAGTTTTAGATCTTATGTTGCCAAATTTAGATGGGAAAAATTTTGCAAAAATAGTAAAGGATATATCTTCTGAATATGGAGAACCAATAATAATAATGCTTACTGCAAAAACAGAGATAGAAGATGTATTAGAGGGGCTTGAAATAGGTGCAGATGATTATATGAAGAAACCTTTTGATCCTAGAGAATTAGTTTTAAGAGTGAAGAAGTTCTTAAAAAATAAAAATAGAGAAGTAAAAGTTGAAAAATATAAGTTTAAAAATATAGAGATAGATGAAAATAGACATACAGTAACTTTTAATGGAGAAGAGATAGAATTTTCTAAGAAAGAGTATGATCTATTATTGTTATTAGTTCAAAATAAAGATTTAGTAATAACAAGAGATAAGATTTTAGATAGAGTTTGGAATAGTAACTACTATACAGGAGATAGAACTGTAGATGTATATATTTCAAAACTTAGAGATAAAATACCAGAATTAGCTGAGTGTATAAAAACAGTGAAAGGAGTTGGCTACAAATTAGAAGAAAAGAGATAATAACTCTTATAATGATATTGATTATAGAGGGAATATTTGTAGGATTAAATTCCTCTATTCTTTCAAATCTATACCAACAAAGAGCTAAGCAGACATTAAAACAAGATATTATTTTAGTAAAAAGATTAGCTGAAGATAATTCACATGAAAGATACAGTCAAATTTTTGCAGATAGTGATTTAAGATTTACTCTTATTGATAAAAATGGAAAGGTAGAATATGACTCTAAAAATGTTTCAAGAGAAGAGCATATGGATAACCATTTGGAGAGAAAAGAGGTTCAAGAGGCTTTACAAGGAAAAGAGGGTTTTGATATAAGAAAGAGTAAAACAATGGGATATGTTTTAGCTTATTATGCCACAGGTTTTGAAAATAAGTTTGGTGAGGAGTATATAATAAGAACATCTAGTGATTACTCTAAAGAGCTTAGACAGATTAGAGAGTTTCTATTTATTCAGGTACTATTCTTTATTGCTCTGAATTTTGCTATTCATTTCTTTTATAAAAACTATATAAAAAGAGATTTCTATAATAAGATAACAAAGATGAAGAGATTTTTAGAAAGTGGAGAAAAGGGAAATATCAACTATCTTAAAGAGGAAAAATGGTTTTTTGAGTTTTGGAATATTTTAAAAGAGTGGCAAAGTAAAAATCTTGAAAATATTGAAAGATTACAAAGTGAAAGAAAAACCTTATCTTTAGTTATATCATCAGTGGATATTTTTATTGGATTGATGAATAGTGATGGTAAATTTATAGTAAAAAATAGTGTTTTAAGTTACCTCATTGATCACTCAAGAGAGAAGTATATGGAATGTATAAGATATATTGAACTAATTGACATAATGAAAAAAGGTATTGTGGAGAAGAAGAACTTTAAAGAGGAAGTATATGTTCAAGCTTTAAAAAGATACTTTATAGTTACTTTAAAGCATATTGATTTTAGTGGACAAATATTAGTAACAATAAAAGATATTACAAGTACTAGAAAAGCTGTTGAGGTACAAAAGAGCTTTATAAGTAATGTAAGCCATGAACTAAAAACACCTTTAACTAATATAAAAGGATATCTAATAGCTTTAGAAGATGCTCCAGAATCAATGAGAATAAAATTCCTAAATGTTATTAAAGGAAATGTTGAGAGATTAGAAAATATTGTTTTGGATTTTTTAAACATATCTAAGATAGAAAATTCCAATATTTTAAATATGACACAAGTTGGAATAGATAAGATAAAAGAGAATTTAGAAATAACATTGGAAATGATTTTAAAGAGAAAAAATGGTAAAATTCAGTATGAAGTTAAAGTCAGTGATGAGAATGAGTATATAAGAATAGATTTTGAAAAGGTTACAATGATCTTAAAAAATCTAGTGGAAAATGGAATCATATATAATAGTTCTAAAACTCCTTGTGTAAAAATTAAGATAGAGGAGGAAAATGACAGATACAACTTTAAGGTAAGTGATAATGGAATAGGAATCCCATTAGGAGAGCAATATAAGGTATTTGATAGATTCTATAGAGTTGATAAAGCTAGAACTAGCAACTTAGGTGGGACTGGACTGGGATTAGCAATAGTAAAGAACCTTGTAGAAAAATGTGGAGGAAAAATTTCAATTACCTCTGAGGAAAATAAAGGGACAATTTTTGAATTTTATGTTATGAAATAAATTAAACTAGGAGAGAGTTAATCTCTCCTTTAGTTTGCAAAGCTAAAAAAAATATGATATATTAAAGTAAATGTTTAAAAATCAATAAATAAAGAGGGGTAAAGAAGATGCCAAAATTAAAAAGTATAGTTACAGCATACAAAGCACAACCAAATCCACAAGTTCCTGGAGTTGTAGATATTTTAGGAGCTTTTGACAACTTAATTCAACCAATGTTTCCATTTCCAATGGTAAATCTTTCAATAGTATTTACTTTTTCAGAATTAGAAAGACCAACAATGTTTGAAATAAGATTAAATGCACCAGATGATTCTTTAATAACTAAAGGAGAGTTTGGAGTAATGTTAGATCCATTTGGAGTAGGAAAGAAAATAGTTGATTTAGAAAAATTCTTAGTAACAGAAAGAGGAAAATATACAGTAGATGTATTTGAAAAAGTAGCTGAAGATAAGGTTAAATTCATTCAAACAGCAGATCTATTTATAGCAGATTATCCACCTCAAAGAAGATTCTCTGATGAAGAAATAGCTAAAATACTTGCTACAGATGGAGTAATAAAAACTGTTAAAACTGAATTTAAACCTGTTGGAGTAGAGGAAGCAGTTAAAATTCAAGTGAGCTTAGATAAAGATGCTCCATTAGAAGAGGGACATATAGCTATTCCTGAAAATGATAGATTAGTAGTAGGAGATAAAGTTTTTGAATTAACAGGAATGAGAAGACAAATTGAATGGATGTTTGGAAATCCTATTCCTAAGCAACCCGAGAAAAAAGAAGAAGAAACTAAAGAAAATAGTGAAGAAAAATAAATAAAAATTCTTGACAAAATAGAGAGAAACTAATATAATAATAAGGTATATTAAACCTTTCCCACAAAGGACCGTTGCGTTATATTAGAAGATATAACATTTGAGGAGGAAAAATTAAAGTGAAAAAGTATACTTTTATGCAAAGAAAAGAAGATGTTGTTAGAGAATGGCATCATTATGACGCTGAAGGGCAAATATTAGGAAGATTAGCAACTGAAATAGCTAAAAAATTAATGGGTAAAGAAAAATTAACTTTCACTCCACACGTTGATGGAGGAGATTATGTAGTAGTTACTAACGCAGCTAAAATTGTTGTAACAGGAAACAAATTAACTGACAAAAAATACTACAACCACTCAGGATTCCCAGGAGGAATAAGAGAAAGAAGACTAGGAGAAATCTTAGAAAAAAGACCAGAAGAACTACTAATGCTAGCTGTTAAAAGAATGCTTCCAAAAAATAAATTAGGAAGAGAACAACTAACAAGATTAAGAGTGTTCGCAGGTGCAGAGCATGCACATACAGCACAAAAACCAGTAAAGGTAGAATTTTAATAGGGGGTAAATGACAGTGGCTGAAATGATTCAATATAGAGGAACTGGTAGAAGAAAAACTTCTGTAGCAAGAGTAAGATTAATTCCTGGAGGAAAAGGAATTGTAATAAATGGAAAACCTATGTCTGAGTATTTTGGAGGAAGACAAATTCTTTCTAGAATAGTTGAGCAACCATTAGTATTAACTGAAACTTTAGACAAATTTGAAGTAAGAGTTAATGTAGTTGGAGGAGGAAACTCTGGACAAGCTGGAGCTATCAGACACGGAGTATCAAGAGCACTTTTATTATCTGACGAAACTTTAAAAGCTGCTTTAAGAGAAGCTGGATTCTTAACTAGAGACTCAAGAATGGTTGAAAGAAAGAAATACGGAAAGAAAAAAGCAAGAAGAAGTCCTCAGTTCTCAAAAAGATAATTGTTTGGATTTTACAGAGCTCACAAACACAATGTTTGTGGGCTTTTTTGTTTATGTGGATATTTTAAAAAATATGAAAAAATTGTGACGTAGAACCCGAGTAGCACCCAAGTAGAACCCAAAGTAAATATTACTAAAAATATCTTTTTTTCAAACTAAAGAGACTAAATTAATTAAATATTAAAAAATACCCTCTTTATTTAAGAGGGTAATATATTTTATTGAATAAGTTCTAAATTTTTTCTAAGTTCTTCTATATCTTTATGAGTATAAATTTTTTCTGTAGTAATATAACTTTCATGTCCTATCATCTTTTTAATAGCAGTTGCATTGGCATTTGCATTACTAAGAAGAGTTGCAAAAGTATGACGGCAATCGTGAGGTCTATGCTTCATATTAAGTTGTTCCATAATAGGAAGAAATTTTTCTTTGTAATAGTTGTCATATTTCATCTGTTTACCTTTAAAATTAACTATTAAATATTTTTGATCTTTATTATATCTTTTTTTGATTAATGGAAGTATTTTAGGGTGTATTGGAATTAGTCTATTTTTACCTGCTTCTGTTTTTAATCCACCAGTCATAGTTTTGTTAGTAAGATCTATATTTTCAATTTTAAGTTCAAGAAGTTCTCCGATTCTAAAACCACTGTAGATCATAATAAGGATAGTATCTATAAACTCAATATCATTTAAATGTTGCCAAAGAATTGCTATTTCTCTATTATTAAATGGTTCCCTTTTATTTTCTGTTATATCTTTTCCAATATCCACGAATTTACTATAATCTTTAGATACAATATCATTCTGTAGTGCATAAGCAAACATTTGACCAAATAGATACTTTATTTTCTTTTTAGTAGCCTGTCCTTTAGAACAACTATCCATTGCTTCTTGTAAATGTCTAGTCTTAATATCTTTTATCTTCATATTATGAAGCTTTTCAACATTATCATAAGCAGATTGATAACCAAGTATAGCTGAATGGCTTACTTTAGGATATTTTAGTTTACTCCATTTATCATATATCTCCTTGAATGAAACATTAGATAATTCTAAATCATAAGGAGTATCTAAGTAATCAGCTAAAGCTTTGTTTGCTTCTTTTTGAGTATAATAGTATCCTAATACTTTTTTTATTTGTTTTCCTGTAATTTGATCCCACCCCTTAGTAATAACAACTTTATAAGGTTTTCTTCGATTGTCTTTAACTTTAATAATACTTCCGTTTCCATTAGCTCTTTTCATTCACATCATCTCCTAATAATCTTCTTTATTAAAAATCCCAAAGATGATATACTCTAATTGCTAGTTAGGGTATTATCTTTGGGATTAATACTTATTAGAACTTGTTTAGATTGCCGCCTAAGCAGGTTCTTTTGTTTTTAGGTAGTCATATAACCTAGGTGCATTGATATAATAAATCCAATGCTTTGAGCCTTCTCTTTTTATAGCAGTAGCAAACTCAGAGAATTTACCATTTTGCATAAATATTCTAAGAGTTTGTACAGGTAGTCCCAGTAGTTGTGCTGCTTTTTCCGTTGTCATTCTTTTTTCTTTCATCTTATATCCTCCTTAATATAAATATTAATCTTAGATTCCTATCATTATATATTATATAATTCTTATTTCACATATTTGCTGAAGTTTAGAATTTTAACACTATTTTCATTAAATAGGAAATCTTCATAATTTACTTCGCCATTATATCTAAAATATGATTTTACCATTTCTGTTGCATATAGTTTATATTGTATTGAAATTCCTCTAAAATTATATTCTGGAGTATTATGGATATTTTTTGCCATACTTTTTAGTAGTAGATTATTAAACTCTTCATCTGTCTTATTTTTTTCATTATTAATTTTAAGAATATTGTCAAAATATATTCTTTTATCTGGAAGATAATTTCCAGCTTCTTGTATTAATAAATCTCCATTTTCGTCATATTCTATTACTCTAGCAACTCCGTCTAATTTATAAGACTTAAGTATTTCAATTTCTTTTATATTATCTTTTCTTCCAAATTCTGTAAGAGGAATTTTATGAAAAGTTTCAGTATTCCTTAATTTTATAATAATTCTATTTGTATCAAAACCTACAAACTCAATATCCTCAACATGATATCCTAATATTTCTATAATTAATCTAGCTGATTTTTCATTAAATGGATTATAAAACTTTCCATCTGTTAATAAGAATCTAAAATGCTGTAAAACTTCTAACCAACCTTGAATAAACCAATTAGGTATTTTATCTTTTAAGCAAAGTTTTCCTAAGGCAAAAATAAATTCATTGAAAATTTTTAAATCACGTTCATTGAAATTATTTTTATAATCTTCCAGTAAGAATTCTAGTTTTTCATCTCTTATATCAAATAGCATTTTTTTTAAGTAAACAGTTGGCATTTTTTCTTGCCCAACTTCTATATATCGAATTTTCCCTTGTAAATTATGATAGTGTGGTAGAAGAAGAGTGATTCTATCTTTAAATGCCCTATCATTAAAACCATTTGGAAGATTTTTTAGAAAATCTATATTTTCTAAATCTTTAAAACTATCAAGAGAAAAGTAGTTATTACCAGTAATAATAAGAGTAAGTTCAGTAGGAGTTATTTGTTTTTGATTTTGAAAAAAATACCCACTTTCAAAACTATCTTTAATTAAACTAATAAATTCTTTAGCATTTTCTAGTAATCCTCCTATTTCTTCTAAAATAACTACCTTTTCTTTTAAAAGACATAAAGAATTATCAGAATTTGCATTTCCTCTAAGCATAGGAATAGTAGGTATTCCAGAGATCTTTATGATGCCATCTATACATAATGTATATAAGGCAGATTTTCCAGTTCTTTCTTCTCCTAATATTAAAATTCCTTTTCTTTTAATACAAGGTATTATTATTTTAATAAGAAACATAAGGCTAAAATATAATATATTACCTTCTCCATATCCAGCACTATTTAATAAAACTTTTATCGCTTCACTAAATGTTGTACCCAAAAATTCGTTTTGAATAATATCTTTTGAGAGTTTTTTTACTTCTTCTTCATTAATATTTTCTATTTGAGTATAAGTCTCTCCACAGAATAGTCTTTTTGAATTTTCTTTTGAATGCGTTATTTTTGCTAATTTATTCTTACCTTTTGTCATTTTAAAATCCTCCTTGTTTTAGTAACATAATATCATTAATATTTTCTATATTATTTCCTAAATATGAGTAGCAGCTAGTATTGTTAAATAGATTATCAAGATGATACTCAATATAATTAGGCTTAATACTAATATTTTCCATACCAAGAATCATATATTTATCATAAGTAGGACTATATAATATATTTTCCATAGTAATTGGAAATATTATGAAATTATTTAGTATATAAGATAAATCTTGATTAAATTTCATAATTTCCTGTTGAGATAAAGGAATTTTATTTTCTAAAAAAGGTGTTACTACTCCAATTAAAACAGGTACATTTAAAGGTATAAAATCAAAATGACCATAGTAGAAATTATATTGATATGTTCCTGTTTCAAGAGATATACTCTGACCTTGACATAGAAAATTTAATCCAAGATACTCATATACATAATTCATATTACCAATTTCAGCAAATCCATTTGGATTTATAGGAACTATTAATTCATAATTTTCCAAATAAATCCTAATAGTATTTATTTGCTTGAAATAGTTTAAATTATTTAGTTGTAAAAATCTTTCAAAATTTGTTTCAAAGTTTTGAGCGAAATCAAAGTTTACTATATTTTCATATTGATTATAGTAAAACCTTACATTAGAACGTAAAAAAATAATAATATAGATAATAGTATTCATATTTTTCCTCCTTGTTAAATATTTTTTAATGTACATTAAAACTTTGAATTTAGTATAGCATTGAAGATAAATTAATACAAATTAGCAACTTTGGACTAAAAGTCTAATTAATTTACATTAAATATATATTTTTGTGTATTAATCTTTGTTAAAACTATAAAATTGAATAATAATATTAATAAAATAATAAAATTATGCATAAAAAAAAAGACTTTGATAATTTTTTTATCGCAGTCTTTTTTTTTTAAATTTGAAAAGTTATTGTTAAAGAATAATTATAATATTATCTTTCTTTTTTATGTTTTTGACTATATCTTCTTTTAGCTTGATAGACTAAATTAGGAGTAATATTTAATAAAAATGCAATATCTTTAGTTGATAATTTCTTACCGCATTTTTTAGGATCAGACAATAATAAAATTAATTTTTCTCTTTTTTCTTTCATATGTTTTGGTAGAAAAGTTAGTGAATTTAAAATAAAATTAGGATTATAAATATTTTCTTGTAAAATTTCTTTAGTATAGGAAGAGTTTATATTCAAACAGTCACATATTATGTTAATATTTAAATCATATGATAATATTTTTTCAGATAAACTTGTATAATATTCAGCATTTTCTAAAATAAAATTTTTTATATCTGTAGAAGATTTAGTTGGATTAATCCATCCTCTAACTATATTTTGCACATCTACTATAGTTAAACCAGTAATTCTTAAAATAGCTCCTAATAATATTTCAGAACTCAATACTTGCTCACTTTGAAATGATATAGAATTTTGATTATTTGTATTTTGATTACTCATAATAACCTCCAAGTATAAATAAATTTTGCTTATATCATAACATTTTCAGAAAAAATTGGCTAGAAAATAATTATATAATATATAGTGAAGCCTAGTTTACAGAGATGTAAACTAGGCTTTTATATTATATAAACTTTTGGAGGTATTGGAATGGTAAAGATAATAAGTGGGATTTTAATTATTCTAGGAACAGCAATTAAAGCTATTGATGAATTAACAGACAAAAAATAGGAGATGAGAGAGATGGCAGGAATGAAGTTGTATGAAATTAAAAATGGAATGATTGATACTCTAGATATATTTCTAGAGAGTGAGCAAACAGAGATGGACAGAGAGAACTATAACGATATTATGGATTATTTAAAGGAAGAGTTAAAGAGCAAAAGCTCTGATCTAATAAAATATATTAGAAACTTAGAGCTAGAAAATACTGTGACTAAGTTAGAGATTGAAAGATTAGAAGATCTTAAAAAAGGTAAGGAAAAGAAAATTAAGTCAATTAAAAGCTATATAAAGGGAATATTACTTGATTTAGATAAAAAGAAAGTGGAGACAGAGCTAGGGAACCTTAGTCTTAGAAAAACTACAAGTGTGGAGATAACAGATATTACAAAGATACCTAGAGAGTACTTAGTAGTAAAAGAGGAAGTCACACCATCTAAAAAACTTATAGGAGATAGCCTAAAGAAAAATATATTGATTGATGGAGCAGTTTTAAAAGAGGATTATTCAGTGTTGATAAAGTAGGAGGGTAATATGGAAAATAAAGAGTTTATGAATATCATTGAAGGATTAAAAGGTAATATAAATGATAAGATAAAAGATTTCTTAGAGAACTCACAAGAGTTAAAAGACTTTATAGATTTTAGGAAGAAACATTTCTATAATTACAGCATTAGAAATACAGTGCTTATATATAAGCAAGATAGATCAGCAAGTACAGTAGCAGGTTTTAAGAAGTGGAAAGAGCTAGGTTACAATATTAAAAAGGGAGCTAAAGCAATCAAAATCCTAGTACCATTGATCACTAATAGAGAAAAAGAGGGAAAGGATGAAAAATATGTATATGGATATAAATATGCAAATGTCTTTGATATTAAAAGTACTGTTCCTACAGATAAAGCAGTTGAACTTCCAACTATTGATACTAGAATGAAAAGAGGGAACAGTCAATATAGGATAACAGAGTTATTTAAAAGGACTAAAGAGATAGTTGAGCAATATATTCCAGTAGAAGTAACAGATGAACTTGAAGCTAAAGGAATGACAGATGATGAGAAGATATATATTAGAAAAGATAGATATGCAGCTATGAGTGGAACTTTGATGCATGAGTTTACGCACTATCTAAATCACTTTGATGAAGAGAATATAAAGAGTACCAATCAAGAAGAGGTAGAAGCAGAAGTAGGAGCCATGTTATATGGTTCCTATTTTAATTTAGATATTAGTGGGAAATATAAATATATAGCTCTATGGAAAAGTGAAAAGGTAAGACTAGATGAAGCCTTTGATGTTGCATTATCATCATTTGAGCAGTTCCTATATGGATTTAATAATAAAAAAGGATTAATTGATTTATTGGAGGCGAAATAAAAATGTCAGAAATAGTAGTTACAAGAGGAATAAGAGAAGAGTTAGATTTAAGAAATTTAGTGGTTATAGCAGAGACAATTAGAAATTACGAGGAAGAAGATGACTTTGATGAGTTCCAAGTATTTGATATAAAAGATAATTACATCATTAATAAGCAAGAGATACCTGAAAGAGAAAAAAGGATATCTCTAAGTTATACTAATAAGAAAAGTGAAACTGTATGGGCTATTAAAGGATTTGATCCGATGGTTGGAGAACATTGGACTATTCTATATCCTAGTGAATATTAAAGAGGAGGTATGAAGATGAGTGATTTATTAAAGAAATTAAGAGAGCCATTTAGAAAAGAGGAACTAGAATTTAGAGTAGGAGCAACTAATAACGATAAAAGCATGGGATTAGCACTAGCATATGTTCAAGCAAGAGCAATCCAAAATAGATTAGATGAACTATTTGGAGTAGATGGATGGACAGTATCATATAAGGAGATATCAGCAGGATTTATATGTTCATTATCTATAAAGATTAATGACAGATGGGTCACAAAAGAAGATGGAGCAGGAATGACAGAGTATGAAAGTGTAAAGGGTGGAATCTCAAATGCTTTTAAAAGAGTAGCTAGTAGTGGATTTGGTATAGGAAGATATCTGTATAATGCTAAGAAAAATTGGTATCCAATAAGACAACAGGGAAGAGGTTATATATTTACAGAGACACCAGTATTGGAGTTAAATAATGAGATAGAAATTAAAAAGAGAGAAGATATAGATAAAATAGTAGAAAGAGCAGAAAATAATAAAATAGTTATAGATTTTGGAAAATATAAAGGAATGACATTAGATAAGATTTATGAGAAGGATAAAAGCTATATTAAATATCTAAAGGAAAATGCCAAAGATAAGAAAATACTAGAAGCTTGTATAGAATTAATAGCATAAAATCCAAATTATAAATATAAAAAGTATAAATTAATATAAAAATATTAAATAAAGAGGTTATAAAAAATAACCTCTTTATTTATATAAAATATCTTAAATACTAAATAAAATAGTAAAAATAGAACTTTATATAATAAAAATAGTTCTAATTAGAAAATTAAAAATATAAAAAATAGGTATATTTATACTTTATAGTATAAGTTATATAATTATAAATAAGAGTAGAAGTATGGAGGTGGTGTATTTGGAAATTGAAAAGGTAAAGATAAATGCTCCTACCTTCTTAGTTGAAATTTTAGAAGAAGATGTAAAACATTTTAATTTGTCTAAAAGTGGATTATATAATTTAATTTTTCTCAAATGTGCTTTGAAGTTTAGATCTAATTATTCTCAAGAGTTACAATTTGATGATAAAAAATATATACAAGTTCCACTAAATAAGGAAAATAGAAAATTATTCAATGTAATAATAAAAGAGCAACCTCAATTAAACAATTCTGAAATAATGAAAGAGATATTTCTATCATATGCTATTATGCCATCTTTTATGAGAGAAACTATACTATTTAGAGAAAAGCTTTCATTTGTTATAAACTCTCAAAAAGAATATAGAGTACTAAAGATAAGAACACCAGATGGGATTATAGAGGGGAGAATAGAAAAAATATTTAGAGATAAAATAGATAATTATTTTAGAATAAAAATTACTGGAAAGGATTACTATTTCAGTCAATGTGAGATTATAAGCTAGAGGTTTCTCTAGCTTATATGTTTATTTGAAAGAAAATATTTAAGTTAAGGGGAAATATGGAAGAAATAAAAAGTTTTTTAGTTAAAAATAGAAAAAAATATAATTTATATATTTATGATATTAAAATTGGCGATATTAAATATGGAGAATATTTTGCTAAAATTAATGCAAGACCTGGATATGATATTAGTTTCGATTTTATCTTAACACAGAAAGGTATTCTATATAAAGAGAAAAAAAATGAAATATTTTTAGAATACGAAGTTATAGGGAATATAAATAAATATTCAATAAATAGAGGTGCTATTGTTTCTAAAGATTCTTTAAATATAGTAACTTTAACTGGAGTAAATTTTCCAGCAGTAAAAGAAGCATTAGAAAAAATAATAGAAATAAAAAAGGAAAAAGATATAATAAAATTTTCTTTATTTAAAAAGTTTGATAATATAATAAATTATTCTAAAAAGCAAAAATTAAATATACTTTTTGTAGGAGGAACAGGAGTTGGAAAGAGTTCAACAATTAACGCTTTATTTGGTAGATATGAAGCAGAGGTAGGAGTTGGACAGAATCCTCAAACTATGCAAATGTTAAAATATGAACTAGATAATTTAGTTATTTGGGATAGTCCAGGATTAGGAGATAGTACTGAAATGGATAAATTGCATAGTAAAAAAATAGAAGAATTATTAAAAAATAATAATTTAATAAATGTAGTTTTAGTTATTGTTGATGGAAGTAATAGACAGTTAGAATCAACATACAAATTAATAAAAGAGGTTTTAGTTCCAAATATAAATAAAGAAAAGATTATAATTGGAATTAATAAAATAGATAAAGCTATAGGGAAATATTGGGATAGTATAAATAATTGTCCAAAATTAGAAGTAAGAGAATATATAAAAAATAGCATTGTAAAACCCATTGAAGAAAGAATAGAAAAAGATACAGGAATAAGATTTTCATCTATTATTTACACAGCAGGAGAAATGAATCCATTAAATAATAAACAGGACATAAGTTATAATATAAATAATTTATTTTATAATATTTTAATATCAATAGTTATAGATAATTAAATAAGAAGATTTTATAATACAGTTAGGGGGAAATAAAAATGAATATATTACAAAACATGATTCAAATATTAATGAAAGAAATGGAAAAAGAAAGTGCTGGAGAAAAAAAGTTAAAATTTTTTAGACTTATTCAAGAAGCAATAAAAAAAGCTAAAAATCAAAAAATAAATATACTTCTTGTGGGAGGAACAGGAGTTGGAAAGAGTTCAACAATTAACGCTTTATTTGGTAGATATGAAGCAGAGGTAGGAGTTGGACAGAATCCAGAAACTACGGAAATAGGAAATTATAATTTAGAAAATATTACAATATGGGATAGCCCAGGATTAGGAGATAGTAGCGAAAATGATAAAGTATATGCTAACAAAATAAAAACACTATTACAAAGGAAAAATATAAATAATGAATGTATAATAGATATGGTTTTAGTTATCATTGATGGAAGTAGTAGACAGTTAGAATCAACATATAAATTAATAAAGGATATTTTAGTTTCTAACATAGATAAAGAAAGAATAGTTATTGGGATTAATCAAATAGATAAAGCAGTGGGTAAATATTGGGATAATATAAATCATTGTCCAAAGTCAGAGATAAAAGAATTTATAGAAAATAAAATAAAGAAACCTATTAAAGAAAGAATAAAAAAAGATACAGGGATAGAGTTTTCGATTATTTGTTATAGTGCAGGAGAAATTGATATTATAAGTAAAATTCAAGAACCTGGATATAATATGGCGGAATTACTTGCTAATATTATTATTGCAACACCTGTTAAAAAAAGAATAGGTTATACAGATAGAGTTAATGAAGATAGAAAAGTTTTTGAGTCTAACGATAATACAAACGATAGTGAACATTCTATTTTTAAAGGTGTTTTGGAAACTATAGTTGAAATTGCAGGAGAAACTTTAGAAAAATTTGATGGTGCTTTAATTGAGATTGGTAAAGAAGTTCTTAAGCTTGCTAGTAAAAAAGTTGAAAGTTTTATTTTAAATGGAGCAAAATTTATAAAAAGTTTGTTTTAGTAAAAAAGGTAAATAAATAGTATTAAATATAAATTTAAATCATCAAAAACAATTAAACTTTAAGGGGAAATAGATATGGCAGGAAAGTGTAAAGACTGTAGGTTCTATGATGGGAGAAGATGCGAGATATATGGATCACGTATGCCAAATAGTACTTGTGGAACTCATTTTGCTAGTTATACAAAAAGTCAGACTAGAACTTGTAAAGATTGTAGATTTTACGATGGAAAGAGATGTGAAGTATATGGATCACGTATGCCAAACAGTACTTGTGGAACTCATTTTAGTCCATATAGATAGTTAAAAATAAATTTATTTATACCCTATGACATTTATTGACATAGGGTATTTGTATAATATAATTATGATACAGGAAAACTAAAGGGGGAATAATATGAAAAAGTTATTTGAAGTTTTAGGAAGTATATTAGGTGGAATACTTGCTTTAATTCCTGTTATTTTAGTTATTTATTTTGTATTGAATTTTACTCACTTTGATTGAATTTGTTAGTATTGGGGGAATTGCAATGAAATGTATTGAACGTTATGAAAATGGAAATTATGAGGTGTATGAGGAAATTGATGGAGTAAAGCAAGGAAAGGCAACTTTTTATTATAAAAATTGTGAAGATAAAATAAAAGAGGAGTTTTACTATGTGGATAATGTAAAAACTGGTGAATCTCTTTTTCTTTTTCAAAATGGAGTAGAGAAAAGATGTTATAAAAATGACAGATTAGAAGGATTGGCAGTAAAATACTTTTTAGATGGAAGAATAGAAGAAAGTAGATATGGAAATCAAAAAGAAAAAATAGCTTTTGCTTTTGATGAATTAAGAGATATTCTTGGTATGGAATCTAAAGAAAGAGATTATACAATTAATGGATTAGAAGAAGATAAGAAGAATGGATATAAGGTATTTATAAAAGAAGCTCAAACAATATTAACAGAATATGCTAATCTGAATAAAAAATAAGAGAAATGATACTATTGACAGGTATCTATTTATAAGTTAATATCCTAGTAATAATAAAAGGAGATGGTTGTTATGAAAAAGATTTTAGGATTATTAATGGCTTTTCTTTTAATGCTTACAGGTTGTGTCAGTGATGAAGACTATATTAGTACAACAAAATCTATAACATCTTCAGATGGACAAACAATAGAACAATATGTAAATAATATTATTAAAGCAGGAGAAATAAGTATATCTAATGAAGTTCTTAAAGTTTACGATGAAGAAATGATAGCGGCTTTAGTATTTGTAGGAGAACAAGAGGGGTTATCTTTTTTAGAAAAAACTAAGATGAAAATACCAGAAGATATAGGAACAGTTACTTGGGAGATAGAAGGTGAAACTAAAGCAGGAAAAGTAGTAGTAGCTTCTAATGAAAATATAAAAGTAAAAATAGAAACAGAAAAAGATGGAGATTATATAAGAGTCGATGGAGAAAAAATCTTTGTTACTGATAAAACTACTAATAAAGTAATAAGTCAAGAAGAATTAAATGTCGCTTCAGCAATATATGATTTAGCAGAGAAATGTGGTTATAGAACTCCTAAAAGATTTAATGAAAAGGAAGTTTTAGAAAATAAAGATGGATTCTATACACTAGAATATTATCCAAGTGGAAGAGTAAAATATCTATCAGATGATGCAGTTGTTGAACTAGAATTAGAAGATAGAAGTTATCTAAAAGACACAGCAAAAGAGTTAAAAGAACTTGATGGAGAGATAGAAAAATACAATGATGAAAGTATAAATAAACTTGGAGATTTTGCTTATTATTTAGAATATCAAATAATAGCAGAAAAATTAAATAAAAAGATAACAAAAGAAGAGAAGGAAGAAATTAAAAAGTTAGAAAAAGAAGCTATAGAAGTATTTGATAGATTACAATTTAAGGTAGAGCAAATAAATGGATACTAAATATAAGACTAAGTATAAGCAAGTAGCATTATAACTATCTAAATAATCTTATAACACTAAAGAGAGATTGAGTAACTTAAATCTCTCTTTTTTTTTTATTATTTTTTACAACAATATACATGTACAAAATAGAAAGGAGGTATAAAACTATGATTAAGAAATTATCTTATAGAAATTCTAGCAAAGGTATTGCAGAGCAATATGGAATTAGTTTATCTAAGAAGATGTTAAATGAAATGAATATTTCTCCTGTAAACAGAGAAGTAGAAGTTAAGTTTAATGATAAATTAAAAGCCATAATCATTACTAAAAAGACTTAACTAAGGTTAAGTTACCCCCATACCCTTGGGGGTATCACTGTTTTTATCTTTAATAACAAAAGATAAAAACTGATAAAAACATTGTTAAAATCACTTAAAAAGTAGTGAAAATACTATAAAATAAGTGATTTTTTATCATTTTTATCCTAAAGTGAGTAGGAAATGAGTGTAATCTTGATGAAAGAAAGATTACACGATATTGACTGCTCACTGAAATTATATAATTAATTAAAATAAAAAAAGGAGGTATCTTTTATGGATACAATAGAAATCAGATTAAATTTAAAAAAAGGATTGAATATAGATTTACAACTTATTAATCAATTAAGAAGTTATATAGATTCAATTACAAATAATGGCAATTATAGATATTGTGAGGTATTACAAGTGTCAAAAAATGGAGATTTAATAGTAAAAATTTCTTATCCTAGATATTTTGCTAAAGCTAACGCTTACTTAATAACAAGAAGAAGTGAATGTTTTGAAGTACAAACTCATTTTATAAACTCGATATTTAATGATCCAACATGGGCAAGTATAATAGAAAATATAACTCTAGGTAGAGTAGATATCCCATTTACTTATTTGATGAATACTGAGGAACAGTTTGCTAGTTATGAAAATATCTTCTATATTTTTGCCTTTGTTTATGCTAGAAAAAAAGAAAATGCTAGGACTAAAGCATATTTAGATTTACAAAATAGAAATTTTGAAACTCTGATTTACAGTCCTAATGGTAGTGTAGGAAAAAGTGCTAATAATAAATTAGAGGTTTATAACCAAGCTCTTAATCTAAGAAATAAATTAGAAGAGGAAGTTTGGAATGAAGTTGTTAGTGCATATAAAGATTTACCATTTAGAATAAGAATGGAAGTATCTAAAAGAATTAGGCTTAGAAATAATTTTTCTCCTGTTGAATTTGCTAATTTAGATATTTTAGGAAAATATTTTGAAGATTATAAAAAATATATTTTAGAAAATGTTTTAGATTTTTCAATTATAGAGGAATTATATAACTATTGGGCATATGAGTTATCTCAAAGATTAAATCAAGTAAGAATGAATAAAGGATTTACTTATGGGGAATTTATATATCAAAACCAAACTTTAATTTATGATTATGAAATAGTAAGAAGAGCTTTAGGAATAGCAATAGATAATATTAATACTAGAGAAAATGCAGTTACTAGAGTGAGAAAGATTTTAGTTGAATATGAAAAAACTAATAATATTATACTAATGGATACATATGGAACTTTGAAAAGAATAGAAGATCAAATAATGGGGGCATACTTATTGGATTAAATAACACTTAATCCAATAAGTATATAATTTTTTTTAAAAAATTGATATATACTTGCTTTGCAAGTATATATCAAAAAAATAAAATTGTCAAGAAAATTATTGATAAAATAACATTTTTATTTAAAAAAATTAATAAATTTGAATGTAATTTAGAGATAGTTATAAAAATTTATGGTATAATATACATAAATCAAAGAAAAGATGGGGTATAGATATGAAAAAAATAAATCCATATACTCCTGGTGCAGGGGTTATGCCTGGGTATTTAGCAGGAAGAGATGAAGTTATTCAAGAAGGAAAAGATAGTATTTATTCTTTAATGCACGGTTATCCAAGACAACCAATAATATACTATGGATTAAGAGGAGTAGGAAAAACTGTATTACTTACTGCTCTAAATGAGTATGCAATTAGAGAAGGAGTATTAACATTCCACTTTGAAATCCAAGAAAAAGTTTCACTAATAAATGATATAATTTTATCAGCAAATCAGACACTATCTAAAATTAGTAAAGTTGAAAAAATTAAAAATATATTTGAAGTAGCTAAAAATAGTTTGCAAAGTTTTACATTAACTTATACAGCAGGAGAAAACTCTGTAAGTGTTGAGATGAATAAAAAATTAGGAGAGATGATGCTTCAGAGTAATTTAGTAGAATTATTACTAAATTTAGGAAGATTAGCAAAGGAAAGTAATAATACTATTATATATTTTATAGATGAGATTCAATATGCTAAACAAAATGAGTTAGAGGCATTAATAACAGCTCAACACAGAATAAATCAAGAAAGATTACCAATTACTATTATAGGTGCAGGATTGCCTAAGATATTAGTTAATGTGACAGAATCAAAAACATATGCAGAAAGAATGTTTGCTTTTGTAGAAATATCATCTTTAGATTATAAAGATGCTAAAAATGCGGTTGTTAATCCAGGAAAACCTTTTAATATTACATACACAGAAGAAGCATTAGAAGAAATATATAAAATAACAGAAGGATATCCTTATTTTATCCAACAATTTTGTTACATTATAAGTAAAAAATACAAAGAAATTGATTTGAATGTTGTAAATGAAATGAAAATAGTCTTTTTTAAAGAACTAGATAAAAGTTTCTTTAAAGTTAGATTTGATAAATGTACTCCCAAAGAAAAAGAATTTATGTTTGCTATGGTAAACTGTGGTGAATTACCTTGTACAGTTGCAAATGTAGCACATATTCTAAATAAAGATTTAAAAAGTATATCTCCAATAAGAGCAAGATTGATAAATAAAGGGTTAATTTATGCAACAAGACATGGAGAAATAGATTTTACAGTACCTAAATTTGATGAATTTTTAAAAAGGATAAGCAAGTGATAATTTAGAAAGTAGATGGTAAAATGACAGCTAGAGAAATAGTAGATACTAAAATTAAAGAGATTGAAAAAGATTTTGGAAGCAATATTGGTATTTTTTTAGAAACAAAAGATAGAAAAAATTTTTTAGTAGTATTAGACTTTTTTAGAGCTATGCCAATGGGACAAATGATGAAATATGTTTCATTTCTATGGGATTTAGAAGAAGAATATCAAATAAAAACAGTTCATTGCTTACCAGCATTTCATAAAAATATGATTATTTGGGTAGGAGCAACAGATAATAAGGATTTATAGAAGAGCATTAAAAGTTTCTTGAAGAAAGGTGAAATATGTGTAAAATAGAAAGTATTAATATAAAAAATTATAGAGGGATACAGGAGTTAAATATTACAAATTTAAAAAGAATTAATATTTTAGTAGGTAATAATAATGCTGGAAAAACTAGCCTATTAGAAGCAATACAGATTTTTTCTAATCCAACTATGTATACTCTTTCAAAAGTTTCAAGGCAAAGAGATAATTACAAGCCAGAAATAAGAATGAGTATATTGGACTCTTTATATTATCTATTTAATATAAAAGATTCAAATTTACATTCTTTTGATATAAGTGGAATTATAGAAAATAATGATAAAAATGTACGAATAGAAGTTGTAAAAGATAAAATATATCATCTTACTGAAAATAAAAATATTACAAGTAATCAAGAAGAAATTGATAACTATACATATAAAATATCTATAAATGATATAGCTGAAACATTGGTTTTGAATAAATATTCTGATTTTTCATTTAAGATAACTCCAGCTGATTTTAAAGTTCATTTTATCCAAACAATAGATCATATAATAAATGATATTTTTGTAGAGTTATTAAAAAGTAAAGAGATAAAAGATAAGGCAGTTGATTTATTAAAAGAATTTGATAAAGATATTATAGATATAAGATATATTCCAAATGAAAATAATTATATTCCAGTATTAGAAGTGGCAAGTGGAGAGTATCTTCCAGTAGCATTATATGGAGATGGATTGAAAAAGGCATTAACAATGTTAAATGCTATTATAAAAGCAGAAGATGGAGTATTATTAGTAGATGAATATGAAACTGCTCTTCATACTTCAATAATGCAAAAAGTTTTTAGATTTATGGTTGAGGTAGCAAAAAAAGAAAATGTTCAATTATTTTTAACTACTCATAGTCTTGAAGCAGTAGATAAATTTTTATATGCTAATAAAGATATGTTGGAGGATATTTCAATAATAAGATTAAAGAAAAAAGATAACAAAACTTATGCAAAAGTTACGAGTGGGAAAAAAGCTCTTGAAAATAGAGAAGAATATAATTTGGAGTTAAGAATATGAGTAATAGAAGTATAATTTTATGTGAAGGGTTTGACGAAGTTTATATTTTAGGATATTATCTATTCAAAACAAATGGTTGGAAAAGAATAGCTAAAAATAAGAAATTCTCAGAGTATTATTCTTTACCTAAAGTTAATCCAAGAAATCAATTGATTGAAATATATGAAAAAATGGAAGATAGATTAGCAATATGGAGTGTTGGAGGAAAAGATAGTTTTTCAAAAACTATTCAAGGGATAAAAGAAATTAACTTAAATCAACCTGAATATGCAATAAATCAAATATTTATAATTCAAGATAGGGATAGCAATGAAATAAAAGAGACTTTAGAAGAGATAAGAGTTACCTTAGATGAAATTGGAATAAAGTTAGCTGAGCTAAGGAACAATACTTTAAATAGTTGGGATTTTGAATCAGAGGAAGAAAATTATACTACTAATATAATTCCTATAGTTTTACCTTTTAATGAACAGGGAGCGATAGAGACTATTCTTATGAGAGCTATTAGTGAAAGTTCAGAAGAAGAAAATTATATTGTTAATGAAGCAAATAAATATATAGAAAGATTTTTTATTCCTGAAGTAAAATTAAATAAGTATTTGAAACATCAAAGAGAAATTTTAAAAGCTAGATTTTCAGCAGTAATTTCAGTAACAAATCCAGATAGATCAACAGCAACTTTTAACACTTTATTGATGAGTCATTCTTGGGAAGAAAAAGAAGAGATTAAAAAGCATTTTGGACTATTAAATACATTATTGTAATTTTTATTTATCTAATAAAATTGAGTTAATTTAGTTTCATAGAGTGTTGAAAAAATACCTAAAAATATGCTTGTAGAACCCTAGTAGAACCCAAAATAGAGCTTTTCCTTAATAAAATCAATGGTTTCAAATTCTCAAAAAGATAATTGTTTGGATTTTATGGGCTCTTTGTCAAATAGTGTTGGTGGAAAAAACAAATAAATTTTCAAGTAACTTCAGTGATTTTCACTTTGTTAATGTAAAGGAAAAAGAGCTGAGTAAAGTAATGAAATAAGATCATTGCTTTACAACAGCTCTTTTTATGTGTAACTAAGTAGTTATTACAAATTTAGAAACTATAACTATTTTAAACTAGATAGTTACTTTTTATTACTAAATAACTTATTTAAATTAGGAGAAGCTCTAAATCTAATGGTTTTTTCTGAAGGTAATTTAATAACCCCATTCCCTCTAGGATCACCAATAATTTTTTCTTTTCTTTCAACTAACTCGAAAGTTCCTTTTCCAAAAAAAGAAACTTTTCCCTGTGCAATTAAAACGTTTTTTAAGGTAGTAAAAAGGATATTAATATCTTCTTGAGCTTCTTTAAATTCAAGAATATTGCCACTTTTTTCCATATATTTTAAAATAAAATCTTTTTTATTCATCGTTTTTCACCTCATTCAAATTTTTTCTTAAAGACTCTCCAACTTTAAATTTTACAATACAAGTTCCAGTTGTATAGCCTATTTGTTGTGAATAAGGTGATGAATATCTTCGTGGCTTATTTCTTTTTACAAGAAATTTCCCCAAGTATCTAAAATTTACTTGCCCATCCTCTTGTAAAATCTCAGCTAAAGTTTCCCAAAATAGATTGACTTTTTTCTTGGCTTCATAAATACTTTTTGACTTTCTGTTTATTTTGTATAAAAGTATGAAGTCTAACTCTTTCACTTTTTACCCTCCCCTTTGTTTCAAATTTTAAGTTTAAAGCTTGTACTGATATATTTATTACTTCATAAGTAAGGAAATGTCAAGAGTTCCAAAAAAAATACCTTTAAACTTAAATTTCTTTGGGAGGTTCAGGAATATTTACTCTATTTACAAGAAGTTGATCGACTTTAAAATTATCTACATCTACAACTTCAAAAGTATAATTTTCAAATTCAACTTTAGCAGCTTTCTTAGGAATACTTTTTAACATATACATCATAAATCCAGCAATAGTTTCATAAGTATCCTCTTCAGGAAACTTTTCTATCTCTAAAACCTTTTTAACATCTTCAATAGGAGTGACACCATCAATTAACCATGATCCTTCTCCTCTACAAATGATTTGTTGTTCATCTTGATCTTGATATACAATATCTCCCATTAAAGTATTTACAACGTCATTAAGGGTAACTAAACCCACTACATGTCCATATTCATTTAAGATAATAGCAAAATCATCTCTTGCCTCATTAAATCTATCTAAAGCTTCTGACAGTGTAAGGGTATTAGGAATAATCAATAGAGAAGTATTTGTAATCTCTTGAATATCATGTAATCCACTAATTTCACCCTTTAAAATTCTAGGTAAGATATCTTTAGAATCAACATATCCAATTAAAGAATCAATTTCATTTTGACAAACTAGGAATTTAGAATGAGGGTAATTTGCTATCTTATTTTTTATACTTTCCTCTCCCTCTTCAATAGTAAGATATACAATTTCATCCCTTGTAGTCATAATTGAAGAAACCCATCTTGTATCTAATTCAAATATATTTTCAATTAAAGAGTGCTCTTTCTTTTGAACAACTCCAGCTTCAGCACCAGCATCAACAACAGCAAAAATATCATCATATGTTATAATATCATTTCTAGTTTGTGGCACTTTAAAAATTTTAAATATAAATGAAGCTATTCCATTGAAAATAACGATTAAAGGCTTGAATACACAGATTAAAAATAGCATAGGCTTTATAATGTTTACAGCAATTTTTTCAGGTGAAACCATTGATAATCTTTTTGGAATAAGATCAGCAAACTCAATAAATAATCCAGTAATAATACAAAAAGAAACAAAGCTTCCTATCATTTCAGCTTTTATTGAAAGAAAAGGTAACCAAGTAATAATAAAATTTTTAACCCAAGGAGTTGCTATATTATCTCCAAGTATACCACCCATTATTGCTATGGCATTTATACCAATTTGAACTACTGTGAAAAAGTTTCCTGACATCTGTTGAATCTCTAAAACTTTAGCAGCATTTTCATTTCCCTCTTCAATCATTACTTGAAGTTTCATTTTTCTAGCAGAAGCTAGAGAAATTTCACTCATAGATAAAAAGACACTCATCAAAACAAGAATAAAAATAAAGACAATCCTAAAAAAAATATTCATAATATCGCTCCTAATCATAGTATTTATATATTATATTTTTTGCACACTTAAAATTAATACAATAAAATTATACCATATTTTTACAACTAGTGTCATGTTAAATTTTCTTGATTATACAACTTTAATAAAAATATGAATTAATAATTCAAAAAAATAAAGTCAGTATAAATTTATATATAATAAATAAAAATTAAAAAATGATAATTATTAAAAAAATATATTTAATTAATTTATAAAATGTTAGATAGATAAACATTTTTATAAGAAATATGATTGAATAAATCAAGTTTTTGAAGTATAATAAACGTATAAAATAGTGGTACTAAAAAGAACTACTTATTAAAAGGAGTAAGATATGCAAGATGTAATAGATAAACTGATGGGGTTTGGTTTTACTAAAACAGAGGCTATAGTCTATGTAACTCTTTTAAAATTTGGAAAGATGAATGGCTATAAAATGGCTAAAGAACTTAATATTTCTCGTTCTAATGTCTATCAAACATTAGAGTCGCTATATAAAAAGGGTTATGTATTTATGACTCCAGGAGATAGTAGAGAATATGAAGCAAAAGATCCAGAATTACTATTTAAAGAATTAGAAAAAGGTTTTTATCAAAATTTAGAAATAGCCAAAGAACAATTAAAGAATGTTAAAAAAGTTCCTAAAGAAAATTACTATTTAAGAATAGAGGGATATGATAATATCTTAAAAACTTTACAAGAGATAATAAAAAATGCAGAGAAAGAGATTTATATGAATATAGATTTTCCTTTAGAGATTATAGAAAAAGAGTTGAAGGAAGCAGCTAGTAAAGGTGTAAGAGTAATTATTTTTTCTTTCAATAAGTTAAGAGAGATAGATGCTAAAGGGATAGAATATTATCATAAAACAGATGCTTGTGAAGATTATAAACATTCAAAGAGAATAATGGTTGTTGTAGATTTGAAGAAAAGTTTTGTTGTTACAAACTCTAGTGAGAAAATAACAGGAACTTTAACTGATAATCCAGAATATATTCAAATAATTTCTGAGCATATACATAGTGATATCTATATGGCAAGATTAGCAAAATTATATGAGAAATCTTTTGAGAAAAGTATCTCAATAAATAGTTTGCATGAAAAGAAAAATTTTATATATTAAAAGCAGGTGAAAAGATGTTTGAGAGAAGCAGTGGTATTTTAATGCATATAAGTTCCCTTCCAAGTGAATATGGAATTGGAGATTTTGGGAAGAAAGCTTATGAGTTTGTTGATTTTTTAAAGAAAAGTGAACAAAAATTATGGCAAGTACTTCCAATGGGACCTACAGGGTATGGAGACTCTCCATATCAATCTTTTTCAACATATGCAGGAAACCCATATTTTATAGATATAGAAGTTCTTTATCAACTAGGTTATTTAGATAGAGATGATTTAGATTATATGAGAGAGATTAACTACAGTGATAATCTTGCTTATGAACAATTATATGAGAGAAAAACAAAAGTTTTAAAAAAAGCTTTTGAAGGGTTTAAAAAAGAAAATAGAGAAGATATAGTTGAAGAGTTTAAAAAATTTAAAAAAGAAAATAGTTGGTGGTTAGATAATTATTCACTATATATGGCTCTAAAATTTAAGTTTGATGGTAAATCTTGGCAAGATTGGCCAAAAGACTATAAATATAGAAATGTAAAGAAAATGTTAATAGATGAAGAAATAAAGAAAAATATGGATTATTTTTCATTTGTGCAGTATACTTTCTATAAGCAATGGTTTAAGTTAAAAGAGTATGCTAATTCAAATGGTATAAAAATAATTGGAGATATTCCAATTTTTGTTGCCACAGATAGTGCAGATACTTGGTCAAATTCAGAAATATTTCAATTTGATAAGTATAAAAGACCTAAGAGAGTTGCTGGATGTCCACCAGATTACTTCAGCAAAGATGGACAATTATGGGGAAATGTTCTCTATGATTGGAAAAATTTAAAAGAAAGTGGTTATCAATGGTGGGTAAAAAGAATAGAGTATAGTTTTAAAATATATGATATAGTGAGAATAGATCACTTTAGAGGTTTTGAAGCTTATTGGAGTATTGCAGCTAAGGATAAAACAGCTGTAAAAGGGCATTGGGAAAAAGGTCCAGGTATTGAATTTTTCAGAGTATTGGAAAGAAGAATAGGAAAGAAACCTATAATAGCTGAGGATTTAGGACTGCTTACAGATGGAGTAAGAAAACTTCTAAAAAGAAGTGAATTTCCAGGAATGAAAATTCTAGAGTTTGCCTTTGATTCTGATGACAGTGATTATTTACCACATAAATATGAAAAAAATTCAGTAGCTTATACAGGTACTCATGATAATAACACAGTTGAAGGATGGTATAAAGGAATATCACCAGAAACAAAATTCTATTGCGATGAGTATTTAAAAAAATATTTAGTAGAGAAAAATTGTAACTATTGGGATCCTATAAATTGGAGATTTATAAATGCAATATGGGCATCAAAAGCTAATATAGCAATTGTACAGATGCAAGATCTACTAGGAATAGGAGAAGAGGGAAGGATGAATGCACCTTCAACTCTTGGTAAAAACTGGAAATGGAGAATGCAATCTCGTCAATTAACAGATGAGGTAGCAGAAAATTTAAAGAATGTTACTAGAAAGTTTTACAGATAGAAACACTAATATTAAAGGGAGAGAAAATGAGAGTAGGAAAAGAAGAACTAAGAAAACAAATTGAAAAGTATGTTAAGGTAAGTTTTGGAAAAGAGATTTCTGAAGCTACTGAATTTGAGGTGTACAGAGCTTTAGGGCAAGCTATAATGGAAGATATAGCTGAAGATTGGTATGAGACTAATAAACTTTATTCACAAAAGAAACAAGCTTATTATTTCTCAGCAGAATTCCTAATGGGAAGAGCTTTGGGAAATAACCTTATTAACCTTGGAGTTTTAGATGAAGTTAAAGAAGTTTTAACAGAACTAGGAATAGATTACAACAAAGTAGAAGATGCAGAAGAGGATTCAGCTTTAGGAAATGGTGGACTTGGAAGACTAGCAGCATGTTTCCTTGATTCATTAGCTACTTTAAACTTACCAGGACATGGATATGGAATAAGATATAGAAATGGTATCTTTAACCAATCATTTAAAGATGGATATCAAGTTGAAAAGCCAGAAACTTGGTTAAAATATGGAGATGTATGGTCAGTTATGAGACCTGCTGATGAAGTAATAGTAAGTTTTGGAGATGGAAGTGTAAGAGCTGTTCCTTATGATATGCCTATTATTGGATATGGAACAAGAAACATAAATACTTTAAGACTTTGGGAAGCAAAATCTTTAGTAGATCTTGATTTAGGAAAATTCAATCAACAAGATTACTTACATGCAACTCAAGATAAAACTAGAGCAGAAGATATCTCAAGAGTACTTTATCCAAACGATTCAACAGATGAAGGTAAAAAATTAAGATTAAAACAACAATATTTCTTTGTATCAGCATCATTACAAGATATTTTAAGAAAATATAAGAGAATTCATGGAACTAACTTTGATGAGTTCCCATCATATGTAGCTATCCAATTAAATGATACTCATCCAGTTATTGCTATACCTGAATTAATGAGATTATTTGTTGACTTAGAAGGACTTTCATGGGAAAAAGCATGGAGTATAGTTGAAAAAACTTTCTCTTATACAAATCACACTATTCTAGCTGAAGCACTTGAAAAATGGTGGGTAGGATTATATGAACAAGTAGTACCAAGAGTATATCAAATAACTCAAGGAATTAACAATCAATTAAGAGGATTCTTAGCTGAAAGATTCCCAAATGATCCTGCAAGACAAGATAGAATGTCAATAATTCAAGGAAATATGATTCATATGGCATGGCTTGCTATTTATGGAACTCATGCTACAAATGGAGTTGCAGCACTACATACTGAAATTCTTAAACATAAAGAGTTAAAAGATTGGTATGAATTATATCCAGAAAGATTCTTAAATAAAACAAATGGAATAACTCAAAGAAGATGGCTTCTTCAATCTAACCCAGAGTTATCAGCACTTATTACAGAACTAATTGGAAATGAATGGATTACTGATTTAAGTCAACTAAAGAAATTAGAAGCATATGTAGATGATGAAGAAGTATTGAAAAAATTATTATCTATTAAACATGCTAAAAAAATAGAACTTGTAAAATATTTAAGAGAAGTTCAAGGAATAGAGGTAAATCCAAACTCTATATTTGATATTCAAATTAAGAGATTACACGAGTACAAAAGACAACTGTTAAATATCTTCCATGTAATAGGATTATATAATAAATTAAAATTAAATCCTTCAATGTCTTTCCAACCAGTAACATATATTTATGGAGCTAAAGCAGCACCAGGATATCTAGTTGCTAAAGGAATTATTAGATTAATAAATGAAGTTGCTCAAGTTATCAATAAAGACCCAGAAACAAATGGAAAATTAAGAATAGTATTTGTTGAAAACTATAGAGTATCAGTAGCACAAAAACTATTCCCAGCAGCAGATATATCAGAACAAATTTCAACAGCAGGAAAAGAAGCTTCAGGAACTGGAAATATGAAATTCATGCTAAATGGAGCTCTTACAATAGGAACACTTGATGGAGCAAACGTTGAAATAGTAGAGGAAGCTGGAGAGGAAAATAACTTCATATTTGGATTAAAAGTAAATGAAATTGAAGAGATGAGAGCTAAAGGATATGATCCTCATGTGCCTTATAATTCAGTAGAAGGATTAAAGAAAATAGTAGATTCTCTAATAGATGGAACATTTAACGATCTAGGAACAGGAATTTATGGAACTATTCATAGATCACTTATGGAAAATGCTCCTTGGCATCAAGCAGATCAATACTTTGTATTAGAAGATTTTGAAGCTTATAGAAATGCTCAAAAGAAAATAAATGTTGCATATAGAGATAGATTAGGTTGGGCTAAAAAACAACTAATGAATATTGCTAATGCTGGTAAATTCTCATCAGATAGAACAATAAAAGAGTATGCAGATGAAATTTGGTTTATAGAACCAGCTAAATTGGAAGACTAATATCATCAGGAGGTGATATTTTAATGGAAAGAGAATTAGATATATATCTTTTTCATAGAGGAGAACATAGAGAAGCATATAACTATATGGGAGCTCATTGCACAAAAAAATCAGTAATTTTTAGAGTGTGGGCTCCCCATGCTAAATCAGTAGCAGTAGTTGGAGATTTTAATAATTGGGATGGAAGTAACCATATGATGAATAAGATCAATGCTGAGGGAATATGGGAACTAGAGATACCAAAATTAAAGAAAATGGAAAAATATAAATATAGAGTAGAAGATAGCAATGGGAATGTTGTAATGAAAGCAGACCCATATGCTTTCTATTCAGAAGTTAGACCAAATACTGCTTCAATTGTATATGATGTACCAAAGTTTAAATGGGCAGATAAAAGATGGCTAAATAAAAGAACAACAGGTTTAAATAAGCCTATAAATATCTATGAAGTTCATTTAGGTTCATGGAAAAGAGGAATTCATGGCGAATGGCTAAATTATAGAGATTCAGCAATGATGTTATGTGAATATTTAAAAGAGATGAACTATACTCATGTTGAAATTATGCCATTAAATGAGTATCCTCTAGATGCTTCTTGGGGATATCAAGCTACAGGATATTACTCTGTAACAAGTCGTTATGGAATTCCAGAAGATTTTATGTTCTTTGTAAATTTGATGCATAAAAATAATATAGGAGTAATTCTTGACTGGGTACCTGGACACTTCTGTAAAGATGCCCATGGATTATATAAATTTGATGGAACTCCATGTTATGAGTATCAAGATGAAAGACTTGGTGAAAATCAAGAGTGGGGAACATGTAACTTTGATGTAACTAGAAATGAGGTAAAAAGTTTTCTTATCTCTAACTTGACATATTGGTTTAAAGAGTTTCATATAGATGGAGTACGTATGGATGCAGTGGCAAATATGCTATATCTTTCATATGGAAAAAATGGAGAAAAGATAACAAATCAATATGGTGGACAAGAAAATTTAGGGGCAGTAGATTTCTTTAAAGAGATGAACTCGATTATTCATGATGACTTCCCAAATGTGTTGGTAGTAGCAGAAGATTCAACTGCTTGGCCACTTGTAACTAAACATCCAGTAGATGGAGGTTTAGGATTTGATAGTAAGTGGAATATGGGATGGATGAATGATACTTTAAAATATTTTAGTACAGATCCACTTTTTAGAAAAGATCATCATGGAAAACTTACATTTTCATTTATGTATGCTTTTTCAGAAAATTATGTCTTACCATTATCACATGATGAAGTGGTACATGGAAAAAAATCTATTGTAGATAAAATGCCAGGATATCAAGAGGATAAACTAGCTCATACAAGAGCACTATACTCATATCAAATGGCTCATCCAGGAAAAAAACTTAACTTCATGGGAAATGAATTTGCCCATGGATTGGAGTGGAGATTCTATGAATCACTAGAATGGCACCTTATAGAGCAACATGAAGATAACAAAAATATGCAAACTTTTGTTAGAGATCTAAATAAAATGTATTTAGATGAAAAATCTTTATGGGAAGATGGTGGAGATACTTTTGAATGGATTGAGCATGAAAACTATACAGAAAATATGATAGCCTTTTTAAGAAAAACAAGAGATTCAAAAGAACATATAGTAATTGTCTTTAACTTTTCTGGAACAAATAAAATTAAATATAGAGTTGGAATTCCAGAAAATAAAGTATATAATGTAATTATCAACAGCGATGATAAAAAATATGGTGGAAAAGGAATTCTAAAAAAGAAAAAATATAAGCCAATTTTAGAAAGTTGGAATTATAGAGAGCAACATATAGAAATAGATATTCCTGCTAACACAGTTGTTTTTTTGAAACCTGAAAAAGAAGGGGGCTTAAAAAGAAAAGCAAGTAGAAAAGTAAACAAGGAGAAAGATTAAAAAGAAAAATAGCTAAAGTATTAGCCAAATAGTATTAAAAAATATTAGGAGGATATTATGAAGAAAAAATCAATAATAGCTATGATATTGGCTGGAGGACAAGGAAGCCGTTTATTAGATCTTACTGAAAAAATAGCTAAACCAGCAGTTGCTTTCGGGGGAAAATATAGAATAATCGACTTTGCTTTAAGTAACTGTTCAAACTCTGGAATTGACACAGTAGGAGTACTTACTCAATATGAACCACATGTATTAAATGATCATATTGGAATAGGATCACCATGGGACTTAGATAGAATGGATGGAGGAGTTACAGTACTTCAACCACATACTAAGAAAAATGATGAAGGTGGATGGTATAAAGGTACAGCAAATGCTATCTATCAAAATATGCAATTTATAGATAAATATGATCCAGAAAATGTTCTTATTCTTTCTGGAGACCATATCTATAAAATGGATTATGACAAAATGTTAAAATTCCATCAAGAAAATGGTGCTGATGCAACTATAGGTGTATTTAATGTACCTCTAAAAGATGCTCCAAGCTTTGGAATTATGAATACAAATCCAGATTATTCAATCTATGAATTTGAAGAAAAACCAAAAGAACCAAAGAGCACTCTTGCATCAATGGGAATCTATATTTTCAAATGGTCTCTATTAAAACAATATTTAATTGAAGATGAAAAAGATCCAAACTCAAGTAATGACTTTGGAAAAAATATAATTCCTAATCTTTTAAATGATCACAAAAAACTTATGGCATATCCATTTAAAGGATATTGGAAAGACGTTGGAACTATTGAAAGTTTCTGGGATGCACATATGGATCTATTAAAACCAGATAATGAATTAAATATCTTTGATAAGAGTTGGAAAATAAATACTCGTCAAGGTGTATATCCACCTCTATATGTAAGTGAAGATGCAATAGTTATAAGTTCACTAGTAGATAAAGGGTGTGAAATAGAAGGAGAAGTTAGAAACTCTGTAATATTCCCTGGAGTAAAAATTGGAAAAAATAGTAAAGTTATCAATTCGGTAGTAATGCAAAATACTGTAATTGAAGAAAACGTTATTATTAACAAAGCTATTATTGCTGATAATGTAACTGTTAAGAAAAATACAGTAGTTGGTGACGATGAACATATTGCAATAATCGGACAAGGAAAAACAGTAAAAAGTGAAGCTATAAAATAAGCTTGCGAGGGAGGAAATTATTATGCTAAATAACTATATGGCTATAATATTTTTAGCCGAATCTTTAGATAATATCAGATCACTTACAAAAATGAGACCACTTGCTTCTCTTCCAGTTGGAGGAACTTATAGAATAATAGACTTTTCATTATCAAATCTTGTAAATGCAGGAATTAGAAATGTTGGAATATTTGGTGGAAATGAAGATCTTAACTCATTAACTGACCATATAGGAAGAGGAACTGAATGGGATCTAGATAGAAAAAAAGATGGAATATTTATCTTTAAACAAATGGCAGACTCAACTTACTCTACAAATATAAAAAGAGTAAAGAAAAATATGGAATACTTCTTCCGTAGTAAACAACAAAATGTTGTTGTAATGAGTTCTCATATGGTTTGTAATATAGATATTGCAGATGTAGTAAAAAAACATGAAGAAAGTGGAAAAGATGTAACTTTAGTCTATAAAACAGTAGATAATGCTAACTCAAGATTTGATAACTGTGATAGTGTTAAATTAGGAGAAAATGGAGAGATTACTGGAATAGGACAAAACTTATTCTTCAAAAAAGATGAAAATATCTCTCTAGAAATCTTTGTATTGAAAAAAGAGTTACTAATTAAATTAATCTGTGATGGAATTCAAAATGGAGCTTACTATACAGTAAGAGATCTAATCTCTAGAAATGTTGGAAGAGTTTCTATTAATGGATATGAATTTAAAGGATACTTAGCATGTATCAACTCAACTAAAGAGTACTTCGACTTCAATATGGATCTATTAAATAAAGAAGTTAGAGATGATGTATTTAAGAAAGATGATAGAAATATCTTTACTAAAACAAAAGATACTCCACCTTCAATGTTTAAAAAATCAGCTCAAGTAGTAAATTCTATTATTGCTAACGGATGTATGCTAGGAGGAGAAGTTAAAAACTCTATCCTTGCTAGAGGAGCAGTTGTAGAAGAGGGAGCAATAGTTGAAGATAGTATAATTCTTCAAGATAGTGTTGTAAAATCAGGAGCTGTATTAAAAAATATTATAGTTGATAAAAATAATGTTATCAAATGCAATGAAAAACTTATTGCTTCTAAAAACTATCCATTAGTTATAGAGAAAAGTGTTAAATGGGATGTTGAACACTATAAAGATCTATTAGATTATTTAAAGGGAAAAGAGTAGGTTTTTAAGGCAAAAGGAGGGCAGTAGATGAAGATACTTTTTGCAACTGGAGAAGCGTGGCCTTTTGTAAAAACAGGAGGGCTAGGAGACGTAGCTTATTCTCTACCAAAAGCACTGAAAAAAGAGAAAATAGATGTTAGAGTTATCATGCCTAAATATGGTAATATACCTGAAAAATATAGAAATGAGATGAAACATCTAGGAGATAAACAAATTTGGGTAGCTCATCATAATGAGTATGTAGGAATAGATAGTTATGAATTAGAAGGTGTAACTTACTATTTCGTTGACAATGAAAGATATTTTAAGAGAGATAAAGTCTATGGTGAGGGAGATGATTGTGAAAGATTCACATTCTTTGCTAAAGCTATAGTTGAAACTTTCTATATAACTGGATTTGAACCAGATATCATCCATTGCAATGACTGGCATACAGGACTTGTGCCGATCTATTTAAAAGAACGTGGATTAAATGATATAAAAACTATATTTACTATCCACAATCTTAGATTCCAAGGATTCTTCTTTAATAATGTAATTGAGAACACATTAGAAATAGATAGAAACAAATATTTCCAAGAAGATGGAATTAAATATTATGATATGATTTCTTTCTTAAAAGGAGGAGTAGTTTATTCTGATTTTGTTACTACAGTTAGTGACTCATATGCAGAAGAGATTAAAACTCCAGAATTAGGAGAAGGATTAGATGGTCTATTTAGAAAATTTGATTACAAATTAAAGGGAATTGTAAATGGAATAGATGGTAATGTATATAAAGTTCCTAGAAAGGGTAAGAAAAGATTAAAAGCTGAATTACAAGAAAAATTAGGATTGAATAAAGAGCCAGATGTTCCATTAGTTGCAATAATCACTAGATTAGATAGACAAAAGGGAATAGATATGATTGCTGAAGTCTTTGATAAGATGATGGACTTAGGAATTCAATTTATTCTTTTAGGAAATGGTGAACCTAAATATGAAGATTTCTTTAAATGGAAAGAGAGACAATATCCAGGAAAGGTTTGCTCATATATAGGATTTAACCAACCACTTTCAATAGATATTTATAGTGGAGCAGATATGTTCCTAATGCCTTCAATTTTTGAACCTTGTGGATTATCTCAAATGATAGCAATGAGATATAGTTGTGTTCCTATTGTTAGAGAAACTGGAGGTTTAAAAGATACTGTAACTCCATATAATGAGTTTACAGGAGAGGGAGATGGATTTGGATTTAAAAATGTAAGTGGAGAGGAACTATTAAAAACTTTAGAATATGCAATCTCTGTTTATAAAGATAAACCTCAATGGGAAAAAGTTGTTAAAAATGCTAAAGCAAGAGATAACAACTGGGATACTTCTGCTAAGAAATATATAGAACTATATAAAAAAGTAGAAGAGTAGTTAATAAAAATTAAATAGTAATTTTTTATAGAGCTGTAATAGATTGGAGAATCAATCTATATGGCTCTATTTTTTATGAATTAGTAAACTATAATTTCCAAAAGTAGAGGAGTGTAAACGACTACTACTTTTGAGACGCAGAAACGAAGTTTCTGTGATCCTTAAATTTCTATTAACAAAACTTATATTTTTTAATACTCCTAATATCAGCTAAATGTAATTTGGAGAAGAATATTAGAGAGA
>OGCV01000032.1_pt1 | contig 65992 bp, 37 predicted proteins | sample 1570201 | NCBI WGS metagenome assembly OGCV01 (sample SAMEA2582162, study PRJEB24529) | metagenome
AAACTAAACTAGACTTAACTAAACTATTCTATTCTTGGAATTTCACAATCCCTTTTCTGTTCGGTGCAAATGTACGCATAAATCATATTCTGACAAACTATAATCGACAAAATTCTCTTTTTTACCGATAAAACAGCTAAACATTAGCTCCTCTCGTCGAGGAAAGTTTGGAAGACCTGCTTGTAGCTGTCGCTGATAGGGATATAGGTCTTGTCGAATACAATACGGCCACGGTCAATCACACGTATTTTGTCTTTTTGTACAATGAACGAACGGTGTACACGTATAAAGCGGCTGGACGGCAGAAGTTCTTCCATAGCTTTCATACTCATCAATGAAAGAATAGGTTTGGGAGCGTCTTCTGTATAAATTTTAATATAATCTTTCAGTCCTTCGATATACATAATTTTCTTCAAGTCTACTTGTACCAGTTTGTAGTCACTTTTTACAAAAATGCTGTCTATTTCTTCCGGTTTCTGAACCAGTTCGAACCATTGAAGTGCCTTATTGGCAGCTTGCAGGAAATCGACATACGAAATAGGTTTCAGCAGATAATCGAGCGCATTGACACGGTAGCCGTCAATGGCATACTGACCGAAGGCGGTGGTAAACACAATACGGGTACGAGAATCCACCATTTTAGAAAACTCCAGTCCGTTAAGCTCCGGCATTTGAATATCCAGGAAAAGAAGATCGACTTCCTCATCCGGCAACTCTTTCATGGCCTGAACCGCACTGGAATATTTCCCGGCTAGTTGCAGAAACGGAGTCTTGTTCACGTAACTCTCCAACAGACCGAGAGCCAGAGGCTCATCATCAACGATTGCACAACGTAACATCATAATTCTCTATATCTATTGTTTAATACTTAACGTTTTATTCTCAAATCCTGATACTCAGTCGAGATTCGTACACTTCTCCCTCCTTCGAAATGCCTTTCGACCAGGTGTAATCCCCTGGATAAAGTATCTCCAGCCGTCGGCTGACTTGTTCCAATCCCACGCCTGAACCACTCTTGTCCTCCATTGTCTTAGGATGATTACTGTTACGGATCTCACAAATTACCTCTTTGTTGCTTTCCGAGATACGAATGCTGATGAAACTCGTTTCGGTGGGGGAGATGCCATGTTTGAAAGCGTTCTCAATCAAGGAAATGAAGATAAGTGGGGCAATAAGTGTCTGGCTGTCCGGCTGGATATCGAATTGAGTAGTCATTTTTACGTTCGACGATAATCGGATACGCATCAGTTCAATGTAATTGCGGATGAAGTCCACTTCCTTACAGAGAGGGACATACGTCTGCTGATTGTCGTACAGAACATAACGGAGTAATTTACTCAATTCCTGTACCGCCTGTTGTGCCTTGTCCGAGTCGAACGCAATCAGTGCATAAATATTGTTCAGGGTGTTCAGCAGGAAGTGCGGATTCAGCTGATTGCGCAGATTTTTCAGTTCGGCTTCCGCACGGCTTTTTTCTGCTTCCTTACGGGCAGCTTCGTTCTGTGTCCAACGGGCACTCATGCGGATAGCGGCACTTAGCCCGATAGTAAAGACAAGGCTCAGCATATCTCTAAGGAAAAACAGCCAGCCCGGAGGCATACCCGCCCGTTTGGGTTTTGGAGCAAATGACGGGTCGAATGTCAGGCTCTGCCAGAGATGAAGTAAAACTCCAATGGCACATAATAGGATGATGTTGTAAACAACATATCTCTTAGCCTGATTCTGAAAAAGGTAGCGGGGAACCAACAGGAAATAATTGGCGTAGAACACGATCATAAAAGAAAGTGGTACGGCGGCATGGCGTACGTAAGCCCACCAGTTGATGTTTCCGTTCCCACGTTCGACGAAAAAGAACGGGAAACCGAACATAATCCCCCAGCCGATAATGTGTATCAGTATCTCCAGGGGACGACGTGCGGATGTAAAGGTTTGTTTCATAAAGACAAAGATAGTTTTTTATTCGTATCTGATTGCCTCAATCGGATCTAAATCTGCAGCTTTTTTTGCAGGATACCAACCGAAGAAGACTCCGGTGACGGTACAGACAGCGAAAGAAAGGAAAACGCTCCACGGCTGAATATAGATAGGCCAGTGGGCCACGCTTTTCACTATCCAACTGGCTCCGCAGCCGATAATGACTCCGATGATACCTCCGGTGATACTGATCATGATCGCTTCGATAAGAAATTGGCTCAGAATATCGACGCCTCGTGCTCCGACGGACATACGCAGAACGATTTCACGGGTACGTTCCGTGACGGATACATACATGATATTCATGATTCCGATACCGCCCACTACCAATGAAATGCCGGCGATACAGGCAAGCAGGGTTGTCATCAAGTCGGTGGTAGAGTTCAGCATTGTACTCAATTCTTGTTGGGTACGGATCGTGAAGTCATCGTCGTCCGAGGTTTTTAGCTTATGATTGCGGCGAAGAATTTCGGTGATTTCCTCCGTGGCATAGTCCGTCATATCTTCAGTGAGGGCAGAAGCAAAGACGCCTTGCAGGTAAGTGACGGCGAGCAGGCGTTTCATCACTGTGGTGTAAGGCGCAAGCACGACGGCGTCCTGATCCTGTCCCATAGAGTTGTAACCTTTCGATTTGAGCACACCTACCACGCGAAGCGGTATTTTGCTGAAACGGATAATCTTTCCCACGGGATCACTACCGTCCGGGAAAAGGTTATCTACGATTGTCTTTCCGATAACGCATACTTTGGCGGAGCTTTGTATATCGGCTTCGGTAAACATCTGTCCATTTTCGACAGTGAGCTGACGGATGTCGAGATATTCTGTTCCTACTCCGTTGACGGAGGCAGGGTAGTTATTGTTTCCGGCGATGAGCTGTCCGGACGAAGATACGTTGGGACTAATAGCAGACAGGAAATTTGTCTCATCGCGTAAGGCTTCGTAGTCTGCTAGTTTCAAGGTCTGCATCGCAGAGGGATCTTGCCGGACACCTCCACGCATATCGGCTCCCGGGTGAATCATTATCATGTTCGAGCCCATTTCGGATATCTGCTGCTGGATACTTTTCTTCGAGCCTTGTCCAATGGCAAGCATCGTGATGACGGATGCGACACCGATAATGATGCCGAGCATGGTAAGGAAAGCGCGTAGCTTGTTGTTCGCCAACGCCCGGAGAGCTATTTTAAATAAATTGGTTCCATTCATGTTTAAAAGCTTATAACTTTAATTAGTCTTCCTCATTTTTCGGCAATGCAGCCAGCGCTTCGGCGGCAGACAGAATCTTCGTATTGACCGTATCTTCCGTTATATGACCGTCGCGCAACCGTATATTCCGGCTACTGTATTGTGCGATTTCGGGATTATGCGTTACGAATATAATTGTACGTCCTTCCGCGTGAAGTTTCTGAAATAGGACAAGTATCTCAAAAGAGGTACGGGTGTCGAGATTTCCGGTGGCTTCGTCGGCAAGGATAACGGCAGGATTGTTCACCAGTGCGCGGGCGATGGCAACACGTTGCATCTGTCCTCCGGACATTTGGTTCGACTTATGTTCGAGACGGTCGCCCAGTCCCACCGCTTGTAGAGACTCGATAGCCCGGCGGCGACGTTCGGAGGCACTGACGGCGGAGTTGTACATCAGCGGCAACTCCACGTTTTCTACTGCCGTTGTTTTGGGGAGGAGGGTGTAGCTCTGGAACACAAAACCGATTTTCCGGTTTCTGAGTACCGCCCGTTGAGGTTTGCTCATTGTGCGGACGGAGATTCCGTCGAGCAGATACTCTCCGCTGGTTGGGGTATCCAGACAGCCCAATGTGTTGAGCAGCGTGGATTTTCCCGAACCGGAAGTTCCCATGATAGTAACAAACTCTCCTTCGTTGATAGTGAAAGAAACGCCTCGTAACGCATGGACAGTTTCTTCTCCTACCTGAAAGTCACGTTTGATATTTTGAAGTTCAATTACTTTTTTCATCTTTTATTCTTTATTTCTCATTTGCAAAATGTCTGCTGGTTTTCAGAATCGATTTTGCATACTTCTCGGATTTGCGCAAAGTTTATTTTAGCCTGTTTTAATGTGAGTTCGATATAACAGCTATCATCCGCATGTTTTCCCCTCTGGGAAGGAGGGGAAAACAAAGGGCGGGGTGGTAGGTGCGGCCATTTGCTTTTAATGGTAAGGCAGTATATTTCATATACCTATATATTCACCTACCACCTCCCCCTACGGGTACTCCTCCTTCCCGAAGGAGGAGAGTTAAGATACTACCGACTTTTTAGTCAGCCAAAAAAAATCCCATTTTGAAAACCACTCTTGGCACCAAAATGGGATAACACAAACAAAACAAACAATATTGGAGCGATTTTCACAAACAGCTTCCTTTTCTTAATCTATATTTCATAACACTTATTAGTTCTCTCTAATGTGAAAGTAATATTTCACCGCAAAAATATTATTTCTCCATTACATATAAAAAATCTATATAATTATAGTTATAAAAAATAATTTATTTAGATATAAAGATCTATCTAAAACTATTAAGAATAATTTTTAATAATCAAATAACTCTTTATTTATCAGCAACATACAATAAACAATCATTTATACTGAAACAAAAAACAATCCATAAAAGCGAACATTGACTTTCGCATTCAAAACGTAAAAGCGAAGCAAACAACCTAAAATATTTCACTTTATAAAATCACAATCCCAGCATCACAAACAGAGTAAACTACTCAACAAGTTTCCATTCTGAGATTTAATTTCTATATTTGGGAAATGTCCAACAAGCACTTATATATTTATCTATGACCGATACTATTTCATATCAATACGCTGCTCCGTCTGTGTTACAACGTTCGTCTGATCAAGACGAATTATTTCTGGCAAAATACAGTGAAATAGAAAAGAAAGAAGCTCCCTGTTTCTTTTGGGGGAAGTTGACACAACCTTATATGACGGCACGCTGCCTCATTGCGTTGTCCAACGTAGTACAATCCAGTTTTAATCTGACTCCTGCCCAGCTTTCCATGCTGAAAGACCCGATTGTAACGGCAGGAAATGAACGTTTACGCTTCGAAGGATTTTCGAATTGTGCAGGCGTATATGCCAGAGTCGACGTACTGCCCGATGGACACGACGGAGAGTTTCTGGAGAACGGAACAACGAATGTTGACTTCAATGCCGGTATGATTTCTGCATTGGGAAGCATCAGCAAACAAGAAAAAGTAGTGATGTCAGTCGGACCTAAGGAGGTAGGGCTTTACAATAAAGGTGAAAAAGTAATAGAACGCAAAGTACCGCTGCCCGTAAAATGGATAAAGGGGCTGACCACGGTACAGATTTACCAGTCTGTTGCCGAACGGATGTATTCTTTCAATCGCATACAGACTTTGCAACTCTTTCAGACACTCCCCAAAGGAACCGTGAAATGTGACTATTATTTGGTGATGCGCGGACAAAAACCGGCCTTTTCACCGGTGAAAAGTCTGAATGCCGTTTGTATCGGAGGAGTACATCGTCTGCGCCTGCTCGAACCCCTGTTGCCATTTGCCGACGAGCTGAGAGTCTTTGTTCATCCGACAATGCAATCGACCATCTGGCAACTCTATTTCGGTCCGGTTCGTTTCAGCCTTTCCCTGTCGCGGGAATGTTGGCGCGGATTCTCAGGAGAAGGTGCGGCATTGGACGCTCTGCTTGAAGACGTACCGGAGAAATGGATAGAAGCGATGGATAAATACAGTTACGCCAACCAGCAGTTCAACCCCACTCTTTTCGCTATTGAGGAGCACATTGATCTCGATAAGATGGATTCTCTGTCCGCACGACTGGCAGCTATGGGGTTACTGGGATTCGACTTGGATGAGAATAGTTTCTTTTATCGTCGCCTGCCTTTTAAGACAGAGCGCATCCTGAGTCTCAATCCGCGTATGATGGCTGCCGAGAAGCTATTGGAAGAAGAGAAAGTGGAAATTATATCAAATGACGGCAACCGGACAGAAGCACGTGTCGCTGGGAGCGGAGGAGTAAGACATACGGTTATTTTGGACAGGGAAAGTGAAAAAGAACGTTGCACCTGTACCTGGTTTAGCGGCAATCAGGGAGAACGGGGAGCCTGCAAACATATTTTAGCAGTAAAGAAACTTGTACAATGGAAGAACTGAAACGCGAGTTGGAGAAATTATCCAAAACTTATGTGGATACTCCGGAGAAAGAAGAAAAGATATTGATACCTTTTATCAAAAGGTTGTTAGAACTTTCAGTGAAAGAACGGAGAAAACTCCTGCCCACTATTCGGGAACTGCAATGGATAAAAGGCAAGTTTAGTGAAACTTTTTGCGATCATCACCGGGCACGCTTTCTGGGTGCCGTACAGTTCGTATGTGGCAACAAACGAGAAATGGACCTGGGATACCACATAGACTTCAACTTACTTTGCAAATTGCTTTCTCTTTATACTCCCAGTTGGCTGGCAGAGTATATAAATGATGCGGAAAGTTACTTGAATTTCAATATATCCTACGAACAGCTCATGCAGCTGATAGATATGGGCTATATGCAAGAACTCTCTCCAAAACGTATCGCACAAATATTGCCCGGTTACATCTGTATCAGATCTTCCCTTCCTAAAGGGAAAGACACTTTTAACAGCGATTTACTGTTAAAAAGAGAAATCACCCTAAAAGAACACATTTGGTATCTTTTCGAACAGGAATCATCCATTGGTTATCATAATGACCGTGCCCAAACAGCCTATAAAGAAGGGACCACCTCACGGGATGAAAGCTTTAGCGCCGCTTTCTATCGTTTCTCGCTCGACGGACATCTGGACAGAAACCAGCTTCTGCGAGCAACACTTTCCACCTTCAACCGAAGTTTTAAAAAAGACATGGTAAATTGGTTTGCCGGACTCTTTGAAGAATTGCAGCCAAGGGCGGAAGAACTCATATCCCTGCAAGAGGAAATCATGCAAGTGTTCACCTCTCCATACACCAAACCGGTGAATGTGATGTTACAACAACTAAAAAAGATTGCCTCCGAAGGCGGGTTCCACTATCAGGAGTTTATCGAGCGTGCGACTACTCTTTTCTTTTCCAGCCCCAAAAACTCATTGCTCACTATTTATTCCATTTTTGAGCAGATCGTTACCGGGCACCCCGAAATGAAAGAAGCATGTTGCATCCCACTCTGCCAACTATTCCTAAAGAAAGATGAAAGCCTGCAAAAGAAAGCTGCCAGCTTTATATCAAAATACGGAGACGCATCCTCTTCTACATTGCAAGAGACATTGCTATCTTACCAATCCGAGATGTTCCAGAGCGTACAGGATATACTTGTTTCTTTCATGAAGCAGCCTGCGGAAGAAGCCGGCCTTCCCGAAACAACCTTCCAAGAAAAGGTTCGTATTTGTCGGGAAGACAACCGCATCCCGTTTCCTGCCAAGAAAGAAGATTTTCTGTTCCAGCTCAGCCGCCTGTTCGACATGAATGAAAGTTGGGAAACAGACACAACGATTGCCGCCCTCATCGCCTTCCATCCTCAGTTGGATGAAGAAGATTTCAGCCGGATGGAGCCTGTATTCCAACGGGCAGCCAACATCATTATCAACAGTTGGGCGGTATACGAGAACTTTCTTGCCACTTTCCTGCTGGAATATCAACGTTTATGGACACAAAAAGACACTGCCAACCAAGGATTCCTAAGTAAAATCTTCGCACGCCTGGAAGAAAGACTTAAAGGGATAGACGCAAACAGAGGAGCCTACGACGAACGTGCTTTCAAGCGTCTTGCATATTGGCAACCAGCCTACAGCAATAGAACTTGTTTTGAACCTATCAAACAATTGTGGCTGGAAGTAATCCGTAAAATCCAAAAAGGCGACTCATTACCTTTACTCTCTACTCCGACACATAGCCCGGCATACATCCAGGCCACCGAACTTGTACGACGGCTCGCCGTTTATCAGGAAGCGAATGCAAAGCCTTGTTCATGGGACTTTCAGCTGGCCATAGCACGCTGCGCTTTAGAAGACAAGGAAGAAGCCATTGCTGTCGCCCGACAATTATTAAATAATGAATATCTGCATCTTTGTCTCTTTTTATTAGATAAAGGGACGCAGCCCGAACCACCGTACAATCATCCATCTGCCTGGCTTGCAGCCGGACTGGTGAAAGAGCCGGATACTGAATTCGAAGCATTCAAAAACTTCTCCTGCAACACGCTGCCCCACAATTACCTGACAGGAAATTACGGCTGGAAAGAACCGGCACAGAAAGAAAATCAATATGCAGCAGATGTACGTCTGCTCCAGCTCGATTTCTACAAGTGGCATGAGTATGCAGAACACAACAGCCACCAGCTTTGGCAAGAACATCTGATCATCAACAGCAGATACAATATAGGCGATTCCGACTATATGGAACGTCTGTTCAGCTTCTTCCCCAACCAACCGGAACCACTGGTTGCACAAATCATCAACTGCTACATGGACTTCGGTTCACCGCAAGAAGAGAGCAAACGCAGTGTAGCCAATGCTTTACGTATGTTATTGTCTTTTCACTGTCCGCTCCGGGAGATGAGTTTACTGTTGCTGGGCGGAGGCCTGCTTTTTACTGACAAAACCGTCCGTTCATACGCTGCGGAGCTATGGGTGGAAGGCATCGCTAACAACAGAATAGACAATCACCGGTTAGGAGAAATAGTAGCACGAATTATCAATATGGGCATTGTTCCGCTAAAACGCTTCACCACAGAAGTGTATGAAAGCATATACAAACGAAGCGCCTTTCACAATCAACAACTGGAAGAGTTACTCACTGTATTGATCGGCGGATTGCCCGACAATCCGGTCACCGGACAAAAACAGTTACTCGAACTCTACGCGGAAGTGCTTCGCATGAACGGTCATTGCGTAACTGACGACAAAGTCCGCGAGCGCCTGGAAATGTGGAAAAAGAATGCTAATCTGAAAAAAGTAGTTACTGCATTAGGCAGGTGATAGGTGATAGGTATCAGGTAATAAGTAATAGGTAATATTGCTTGGTATCAGTTTTTTATCATTTCAGGTGATCTTAATTGATTTAAAGTAGACTAATTTATAAACACGGATATTGTTATCATATATCCTTCAATCAAAATTATAACCATGACTGCACTAGAAACACAGCTTACCGAGATAGTAGAAAAAGAGCAAGGGCAGAAGATCATTCCTTTTCTGCAGAAACTGACACAGGAGGAGCGGAAGAGCCTCATCCCTTGCCTCAGCCGGTTGGAAGAATACTATAATAAGTTTGTCCAGCTGGAAGAAAGGACATATGGTACGCGTGCCACGTCGGGCCAGCATCACATTATTGATCTTGCCGCCCTTGTGATATTTCCCCTCAAGGAATTTCGCAAACACGAATGGGGGATAAACACAGCGCATCTGAACGAGATAGCCGCATGGCATATTCCCACGTGGCTGGACAGTTATTTCGTTGAAGGTGAAGGTAAGGAGTTCGGAGGCTTCTACAATATGGACTATGAGATATTGATGGACTGGATAGAAAGGGGAATTCTCACCGTTTCCCCCTCTCCGCAGACGATAGCAGGTTATCTGGTTAACTATATCCACACTACCCCCGTATTAGAAAAGCGGGATATTACAATCAACGAGCACATCTGGTATTTGTTTGAATATGACTGCGGGCAAAACTGGCACACCAATCCGGCCAAAGGATATCCTTATTATACATTCCAGCACTTCACCGAGAACGGAAAGTTAGACCGTATGCGTGTACTGAAAGAGTCTTTGCTGGCAATCAACCGGAACTTCAACAAGAACCTGTGCAGCTGGTTTGCCGGTATGTTTACGGCACTCAATCCCAGCGTTGAGGAACAACTGACATTGCAGCCGGAAATGTTTGCCGCACTATCTTCTCCCCATAGCCGTCCGATCAATATCATTCTCGGTCTTCTGAAGAATCTGTGCAGCCATCCACGGTTCCTGACAGATGATTTTCTGGATCAGACCACTGTCCTCTTCGCTTCGGACGTAAAAGCTGTCCATCAAAACACGCTGGGAGTTCTCAGCAAACTGGCGAAAGAGAAAAAAGAATATCATGATGCCATCTGTTGCGCTGCCACACAAGGGTTGATGAGTCGCGACGAATCTACTCAGAACAAGATAGTGAAACTGATTCAAACATTTGGAGCAACAGAGTCGCCCACATTGAAAGAAGCACTCTCTGCTTATGCAGAAACAATGCTGACCAGCACTAAAAAAGAGTTGGCAGCTTATCTGAAAGACAATGTTTCAGATGCTTTATCTACCGATAAAGTCTTGCTGACTACTCTTGACGAGCAGGTAAATGTCGCCTCCTTCGACTATGAACCGATGCCACCCATCCTTCGGGAAGACAACCGGATACAGGAAATTACTTCCATCGAAGACCTGCTATTTCTGGCCAGCCAAATACTAGATTCCAATGAGCTATACCACTTCGACCTTTTCCTGAATGCGTTGGTAGAATGGAATGAGCAACTGGAAGCGAAACATATCACCCAATGGACACCTGTTCTTCAACGTGCCTATAAGTTACTTATCAATGGCGGAAGTTCACGCAACGGAATATCGGATTCTATGATGGCAACGTTCCTTATCGACTATGCAAAACTATTAATCAAGCGTTTCCCCATAGAAGCAAAAGAACTGAGCACCCTGCACGAGAAAATGGTGCAGAAAGACGAACTTCAGAAAGGTCAGTGGAGATATCGCAATCTGCAGAAAATAACCATCCGCCAGAAGAGTAATAAAAGAACGGAATTACCTATTCACAAACAATTACTGTGCCGGACATTAGACCTTTTGGAAAGCAACGAGAACCGACTTCCCATGCTATCCACTCCTACGCATACGCCTACATTTATTGACCCCATAGTTCTGATAAAAAGACTCGGACAATATCAGCAGGCCAATGCCGAGCCGGACGATATGGATATGCAGATAGCCCTGTCGAGGATGGCATTGAATGACTATCCCTCGCAAGACCTTCCGACTGCCCTTCAGGAACTGGAAGGGGAATACCTAAGTTTGTTTTCCTTCTTGATGGGAGCAAAAGATGCAGTTCCACAAGCTCCCTTCGCCCACCCTTCATGGTGGATGACAGCAGGATTGATCAAATCACCGGAGACGGTTTATACTGAATTCAAAGATTTCTCTTATAGCAAAAGCTCACGCGAATTTCTGACGGGAAACTTCTCATGGTGGACTTTCCAAACGCCTCATTCATATACTGATTATCACAACAAAGTGGTTAACTGGACATCTTCAACCCTTAGTTTCAATGTTCCGGAAGGAGAGAACATCCACATCGTCAACAAAGGAAAGTATGATGAGAAAGTGAGTTATCACTCGTATGACCCGCATCCGCTACTGGTGGAAATGTATTCACAGATAGAACGTTATGACGATATACAAAACGATCTGCCCCGCCTTGTATGGCTAGCTCCCAATACACCGGAACCATTGTTTGTATGGTGCATCCGCTGTGCCATTTATGATCCGATGCTAAATGAAGTGAGAGAAGTTGGTATCACCCAAGCCACTATAGAGGCACTTCACCAATTAAGGCACGAATGGCATGAGACCTCTTATCTGCTGGAAGCGAGTTGTATGCTGGTAGCCGACAAGACTTCCCGTTCTTATGCCGCCGGAATATGGACGGACCGTGTCAGCACAGGATGTATAGACAGTGCACGTATCGGCAGGATACTGGGTTCGCACCAACGTACCGGATGGGGACCTCTGAAAAGACTTACCGACTTGATACAACAGCAAATGATAAACGTCAGCCCACTACACAACCGGGAACTGGAGCTGCTACTTACATCACTGATTGCCGAACTTCCGGAACAGCCTGTCAAGGAACTGAAGAAGCTGCTGGAAATATATTCGGAACTGCTGTCTGTCAATAACAGCAGAGTAACGGATGAACGTATTCTGCAACTACTCGAAATATGGAAGAATACGGCCAATCTAAAAAAAGTAATAGTCAGTATCAACCGCTGAAAATCCGGATAAATCACAGAAGAAGGTGTGCCGGTATTCAGACTATATTTGCATATAGGGTATAGTTACTGTTCATGCAGGGTATAGTAACCTAACATGCAGGATATATATGTCCAACGTACAGGGGATATATATCCAACACACAGGGCATATATGTCCAACGCGCAGGATATATAGATCCAACAAACAGCGTAAAAAAGGCTTTTTATTGGTGCTAAATTCAAAAAGAAGTATCTTTGGCACACAAAACCCAAAGGAGTAATGATGATGCTGAAATATAGTTTATTTGTCTTTTGCTTTCTGCTGGCAGGGTATTCCTGTGTACCGGGGCATAAGGAGACGAAGACATCTGCAAAGGTCGAAACAACGTGCACAGACTCTATATGCGCAGGACCCGGAGATATAAGCCCCGAAGGTACAGCATCCGACTGTATATCCTTTGCTCATGCGGACTCCATTGATGCAGATTCTATTTATACATCCCCCTCGCAGAAAAATGAATCCGCCAGCACACTGGTTCCAAAACATCAGAAAAGCCCGATGGCTCTTTACATGGATTCTCTGGGACTAATAAATATAGCGGAGCTGGACAACAGCATCGCCATCAGCCTAATGTACACAAAAGCGGATAACTTCACCGGAGAAATTCTTTATGACGACCTGTCCGAAGCCTATCTGCATCCTCATGCGGCATATGCCCTCTTAAAAGCACAAGAAGCACTGAAGGCACTGCATCCATCTTACAGTCTCATTATTTACGACGCCGCACGTCCGATGTCCGTACAGAGAAAAATGTGGGATGTGGTCAAAGGAACTTCCAAATACAGATATGTCTCCAACCCCAACCGTGGAGGCGGACTTCATAATTACGGCCTGGCGGTAGACATCAGCATTCAGGACTCGCTGGGGCGACCGTTGCCTATGGGCACAAAGGTCGATCATCTTGGAGTAGAAGCGCACATCACCGAAGAAGGCGAACTGATACGCAACGGAAAAATCACCGAAACAGAACGTCAGAACCGGATATTATTGAGGAAAGTAATGAAAGCCGCCGGATTCCGTGCATTGCCCAGCGAATGGTGGCATTTCAACTTCTGCAGCCGGGAAGAAGCCCGGAAGAAATACAACGTAATACCATAAACAAGTCCACCATATAACGCCGAATATAAACAACCTATGATGCAAATCTCCCCCGAAACCCAGCTCTTTATCCGCGAACATCAGACGGATGATGTACGTGCTCTGGCCCTGCAAGCCCGGAAATACCCGAACGTAGATATGCCGATCGCCATCACACAGATAGCAGGAAGGCAGGTTGCCGCCGAAAAGATTCCATCATGGAGAGATACGGATGATATATGGTACCCGAAGCACCTGTCACTGGAGCAATGTTCGTCAGAAGTCACCGCCCGCTACAAAGCAACCCTTTTAAAAGGTAACTCCCTGACGGACCTGACCGGAGGATTCGGAATAGACTGCGCTTTCCTTGCTACCAAATTCAAATCCGCCATTTACGTAGAACGCCAGCAGGAACTCTGCGAGATAGCAGCACACAACTTTCCCATCCTGAACCTAAACCATATCAACGTAAAGAACGAGGACGGAGTGAGTTATCTGCAAGCTATGTCTCCGGTAGACTGCATCTTCCTCGATCCTGCCCGCCGCAACGAGCACGGAGGAAAGACGGTTGCCATCTCAGACTGTGAACCCGATGTAGCCGAACTGGAAGAACTCTTACTGAACAAAGCGGGACAGGTCATGGTCAAACTCTCGCCCATGCTGGACTTGTCATTGGCACTGAAAGAGTTACAACACGTACAGGAAGTCCACATCATATCTGCCAATAATGAATGCAAAGAATTACTACTGATACTCGGACAAGCATCGGTAGAAGAAATATCCATCCATTGCGTAAATCTCCCTACCAGGGGGACACAGGAAGAACAGCATTTCGTATTCACCCGCGAACAGGAGCAGTGCAGCGAATGCAACTATACCAACGTACTGGAAAATTATCTCTATGAGCCGAACGCTTCACTCCTGAAAGCCGGAGCTTTCCGCAGCATCGCCTCCGCATTTCCTGTTAAAAAACTGCATCCTAACAGTCATCTTTATACTTCTGATGTGTTGGTCGAGAGCTTTCCCGGCAGGGCTTTCCACATCATTAGTCAGTGCAGCCTTAATAAAAAAGAACTAAAAGAAAGTCTCGAAGACTTGAAAAAAGCAAATATCACAGTACGTAACTTTCCGGCTACGGTTGCCGAACTCCGTAAACGAATCAAATTGTCGGAAGGTGGAGACACTTATCTGTTTGCCAGCACCTTAAACAACGGGCAAAAAGTACTGATCCGCTGTGAGAAAGCCTGAGTCTGTAATAGCATTACAACACAGCCCCTTCCTGCACCATTACATCAGTATATGAAACAGGAACGATAAAAAAGGATAAGGATCACTCAGCTGTCCTTAAAATCCCAGACTGAATTTCCCGAAAAATAAATGAGAGTGTAAAAAGTCAAAAGTAACGAAACTGGAGCTGACAAAAAAGTCGGCAGCATCTTAAATCTCCTCCTTCGGGAAGGAGGAGTACCCGCAGGGGGAGGTGGTAGGTGAATACACAAGCTATTGCTACTGACTTTTGCCCCCCCCCATTAATGAGTAATATTATTACCGAAGTGTTACACTCAATTTATTCCCCGAAGGTATATCCGAACTATTGCCATACATGATTTCATATTTTCCGGGCATAATACGCATAGTATTTGTAGTCGGATCAAAGAACTCAAATGTAGTTGGCAAAAGATCAATAGATACAACACAAGTCTCTCCCGCCTTCAGCGGTACCCGACGGAAAGCGCGCAAACTCTTTATCGGCCCTTCCGCATCATCTACTTTGCGGACATACACCTGAATAACTTCAGCTCCATCATACTTCCCTGTATTCTTCACATTGACTTTAAAATTCAAATCCTGTCCGGCAGATATAGTTTTCTTATTCAAACGTCCTTTGGAAATATCAAAAGTAGTATAACTCAATCCGTATCCAAAAGGAAACAAAGGAACTTCCGTCATATATCTATAGGTACGGTTCTTCATACTGTAATCTTCAAAATCCGGCAACTGGTCCGTATTTTTATAAAAAGTAACGGGCAGCTTTCCACTCGGATTAAAATCTCCGAACAGAACGTCCGCCACAGCCAGTCCGCCAGCCTGCCCGGGATACCATGCCTGCAAGATAGCATCACAAGACTCCATCTCAGGAACCAATGCGACCGCCGAACCAGAGCAGTTTACAAAAACCACCTTCTTACCCGCTTTCTTCAATGCTTTCAGGATATCACGCTGCACTTGCGGTAGTTCAATTGAAGTACGGTCGCCGCCAGCAAAACCGGGACTGTTAACGGAGTACATTTCTTCGCCTTCCAAACTCGGCGAAATGCCACCTGCGAAAATAACAATATCCGCTTCTTTGACTCTATCGACAACCATCTCAGGTGAAATATGACGATAAACACCCAAATCAAACCTAAGCAACGCTTCCGCACCTGCCTGCATATATTCTATTCTGATCTTATAATCTGTCCCCGCAATTGCTTTCAACGTATATTCCCTTTTAGCACTGGCATGTTCTCCCCAATAATCAATCACCTTTTCCCCGTTCACATATACCCGATAGCCATCATCTCCTTCAATCAGCAACTCATAAGCTCCACTCTCTTTCGGACGAAAACTTCCTTCATAAACAGCAGTAAAATTATATAAGCCCACACCTGTAGCAAAGACTGTATTCCCACCATTACTCAGATTAATCGGAGAAGTAATCTGACTTGTAGCCGCTACATCACCACTCAAATTCATATTATTCCAGTAGGTAGCCGTCAGACCGGGACGCCCATTGTTGGAGATCTCATTAAAATAAGATTCAAAAATCCGATTATCCAGTAACTCACATCCTTTCTCAAAAGGCACATCGCCTATCTTGCAGCGAATCCCTTCCAAAATAGTATATGTATGTGAGGGTACACCTTCATAGTTTCCCCATTGCATCACCGAATCAACCGCATTCGGTCCCATCACTGCGATACGTGCCCCTGTTTTTGCCAACGGAAGCACGCCATTATTGCAAAGCAATACCATAGATTTACGTGCCAGATCCAACGCCATCTGTTTGTGCAAATCACAATCCACAGTATCTATACTAATTCTGCTCCAGGGAACGATAGAATCCGGATCCATCTCGCCCAAAGCAAAACGGGCTTTCAACAAACGACGCAAACTTGTGTCTATACGTTCTTCTGTGATTAATCCCTGCTTTACTGCTTCCTCCAAATGCGAATATATCGAACCACATTCAAGATCAGTTCCATTGATCACAGCAGAAGCACTGGCATCGGCAGCATCTTTATGTGTCTCATGGCGGCCTTTCACAAAAAAATCATCAATAGCACCGCAATCACTTACAACCAAATGTTTATAGCCCCATTCATCCCTCAATATTTGCGTTAACAACCGGTTGCTATCACAACAGGGCTCTCCTTCCAGGCGTTGATAAGCGCACATCACTTCCTTCACGTCTGCCTCTTGCACCAAAGCCTTGAAAGCCGGAAGGTAAGTCTCCCATAGATCACGGGGAGAGAGGTCTTCTACATCAAAAGAGTGACGTTTCGCCTCAGGACCACTATGCACTGCATAATGCTTGACACACGCATGAGCCTTGTCATATTCGGCATCTGCCGGCCCCTGCATTCCCTTTACTACAGCTACTCCCATACGGGTAGTCAGATAAGGGTCTTCGCCGAAAGTCTCCTGTCCCCTCCCCCAACGCGGATCACGGAAAATATTCACATTCGGATTCCAAAAAGTAAGCCCTTCGTTTCCATATCCATAGCGATTACGGCGATGGGCATCGTGGAATTTAGCACGTCCTTCATCACTAACGGCAACATACACTCTTTCAATTGCTTCATCATCAAAGGTAGATGCCATACCCATAGTTATCGGAAACACTGTAGCCAGTCCATTACGGGCAACACCATGCAAAGCCTCACTCCACCAATTATAGGGAGCTACTCCTAACCGTTCTACCGCAAAAGAAGAATTTTTCATTAATCCTATTTTCTCTTTCAAAGTTAATCTCCCTAATAAGTCTTCCGCACGCTCTTCGGGAGTAAGTTTCGGATTCTTATAAGGTTCATTCTGCGCGAAGCTGCCCATCGACGCAACGATACTCAAACTTAAAGTTAACAGTACTTTTTTCATTTTGTCCAAATTAATTAAAGCTTTATTTATTATGTTACCTTGCAATTTCACATCGGAAAACTACATTCTAATCATTGTTTTCAAATACAATAACTATGATCGGGGAATGCTGTCTGATTTATCTGTTCAAATGGAAACGCCTAACTTGAAACAGCGATGAATGATAAATGTAGTGCAAAAAAAGCTGCCATACCAAACTTTTTTCCAACTATTTTTATTACTAAATAATTTTTGCGAATCAAAGCTTATTACTATCAGCCTCCAAACTTGATTATAGCCAAAAGTACATGAGTTTCTATTACATCATTAATAATCTGACTACTTCAGAAAGTCTATCTGAAAAGAAAAGAGGCTATTGAAAATACAGATAAAGTAACAGCCTGCTAAGAACAGCAAGAAAGAAGATAAGTATATTCCGACACTATATAAATAATGAGAAAGAAGGAATGTCTTATTTTTATAACTAAAATGAAAGAAGCGACAATAGAATCTCCCAGCCTCGCTTCACCTTATCTTTCAAGAATTTCAAGGCCTTACCCATATGTATTTCTACAGTCTTCTGACTAATACCAAGCCTCTCGGCTATCTCCTTGTAACTCAGGTTTTCTTCACGGCTCAACAAGAAACACTTTCTTTGTTGTTCAGGAAGTGAATTGATTAACCGATCAATGAATATTTTTAGTTGAGAAGCGCAATAATCTTCCTCCACAGTAGTGGAGTTATAATAACCTTCGTTTCCATAGGCTACCAAAACAGAGGTTTTGAAAAGATTCTCATTTACTCTCTTCTTATTTTTATTAAATACGATGTTTCGGGTAACAATAAAGAGAAAACCTTTGATATTTTCATCTTCCTTCAGTAAATGCCTTGATTCCCACAACTTCACAAACACATCCTGAACAATTTCCTCTGCATCAGCAATTGTAGCGATGTACAATCGGCTAAAGTCATAAACCTGACTCCAATACTCGTTATACAAATCTATAAACGCTTGATGATCACCGCCCTTAATAGCCAATACTCTTTCTCTTTCGTTCATATTTGTGCAAATATTAGTGACAACAAAGCTATACATTATTTAAAAGATACAAAAATAAAACACATTTTTTTTTATATCCGATAGGGGTAAATGTAATATGGGGAGTATTTAGTATGTAACCGAAGTCAATAACGATCATTATCACTAATATACAAAGACGTGAATTCAATAGAACTCATTAATATTATAAAAAAGATGTTAGCCGACAGACTGACAACTTCCGAAAGGGAACAGCTTCTCAATGAGAAGCCTATGGTTAACTTTCAGTCTCAACAATGGGATAAAGCTCCTAAAGCTCATATACAAGATCATGTTCCCCCGCACACCATACTCAATAAGATTATGGTCAGATGCCGGAACGAAAAACAGCCTTTAGAGAGAAACAAGAAATACTATCGTATCGGATATTCCATCGCTGCCACTGTTGCCATCTTCATTATCGGCTTTTGGATTGCCAACAATATTTCATCATCCGACATTAATATCAGTGCTCCAATGAATGATAAGCTGGCAGTCATGTTGCCGGACAGTTCGGAAGTATGGCTCAACGCAGCTTCCCAAATTCGCTATCACAAGTCATTCCTGAACAACAGAGAAATCTTCCTGGAAAAAGGAGAAGCTTTCTTTAAAGTGAAAAAAGCTCAGGGAGCACCTTTCAGGGTTTATTTCCGGGAATCTCATATCGAAGTAACCGGAACGGAATTCAACATCAAAGCCGGACACATGGAATCAGAAATTACCCTGTTCACCGGCTCCATCAAATTCCAGGCAGAAGAAGGACAGCAAGAACTGCCGATGAAACCGAACGAACGAATCGTATACAATACCCAAGCCAAATCAATTGTACGTACGCATATAGATATCAACGAGTATGATTGGCGCTCAAGTAAATATCGCTTTACCAACAAGCCATTACAGGAATTCATCGATTTTATCAACCGTTCATACCATGTAAACATCATAATTAAAGAAGAAAAGCTCAAAAAGCTGAAGTTCAACGGAACCATACATAAAGACGAGCCGCTTACCAATATCATCGAAAAGATATGTATCAGCCTCGATTTAAAAGAGAAACAAGAAAATAACGACATCATATTATATTAATACATTAAAAACAAATTATCTATATATTCACTATTAACCTTTTAGAAACATGAAAAACATGCATTTTAGTAACAGCATACTCAGATATGCCGTTCTATTGATTTGCTTCCTTCCAATGGCTCTCTACGCTCATGGCGCACAAGGAAAGAGAATCATTCTCAAGGGTCAGTCCATCACCATGCAACAGGCTATTCAGCTGATCGAAGAAAATAGCCAGTACACATTCTTCTTCAAGTCCGGCGTTGTCGCCAATGACGAGAAAAAGGACTACGATTGCGAAGGAGACATTAATGAAGTTTTAAGAAAAGTATTCAGTAACAGCGGAATTGACTATGTCATCAAGAATAATGAAATTATCTTGAAAAGCGCGAAAGCAGAGACTGTTCAGCAAAAAAGTCAGGGACCGAAAAAGTCGGAAATCGTAGGTGTGGTAGTCGACGCCAATACAGGTGAATCCATTATCGGTGCTTCCGTACAAATCAAAGGGGCTGCTACAGGAGTAATCACCAACATTGACGGAAAGTTCACGATCATGGCTGCTCCTTCGGATGTTATTCTCATTTCTTATGTAGGATACACACCCAAAGAAATCAAGATCGGTTCACGCAAAGTGTTATCCATCGATTTGAATGAAGATGCCAAGCAATTGGAAGAAGTAGTCATCACAGCTTATGGTACAGGACAAAAGAAAGCCAGTATGGTAGGCTCTGTTGAATCTATTAAACCAACTGAATTAAAGGTACCTTCTACCAATCTGTCTACTGCATTTGCCGGACGTTTGGCTGGTGTTATTGCCGTCCAGAAAAGTGGTCAGCCGGGAGCTGATGGCGCCAACTTTTGGATTCGCGGTGTTTCGACCATGAACGGAGTCACCGATCCACTAATCATTCTGGATGGTGTGCAGGTAAGTTCAAGTGACCTGAATAATCTTGATCCCGAGATTATCGATAGTTTCTCTATCCTGAAAGATGCTACCGCAACAGCGATGTACGGTACCCGTGGTGCCAACGGTGTGATGATTGTAACCACCAAATCGGGTATGAATCTGGATAAGCCGATTATCAACTTCCGTATGGAAGCACAAATGTCTCAACCGACCAGTACCCCTAAATTCGTAGACGGTGCCACTTACATGGAACTTTTCAACGAGGCCGTAAACAATGACAATAGCGGTGACGTGCTTTACAGCCAAGATAGAATTGACGGAACACGTGCCGGATTGAATCCTTATATCTATCCGAACGTAAATTGGTATGACGAATTGTTCAAAGACGCTTCTTATAGCGAAAAGTTCAACTTTAACATCCGTGGCGGTGGTAAACGTGTAGACTACTTCTCCAGCATCTCTGTCAACCACGAATCCGGTATGTTGAAGAATCGTTCAAAGGATTTCTTCTCCTATAATAACAATATTGAAATCATGCGCTATAACTTCCAGAATAACATCAACGCCAAATTGAGCAATTCTTCTAAGTTGTCCTTGCGCCTGAACGTACAGTTGCGTGACATGACTACTCCTAACCAGGGAGTAGGAGCCATCTTTACCAATGCCATGAATACATCACCTGTTGAATTCCCGGTATATTTTCCGGATGACGGTGAAACACCTTATATTAAATGGGGAGCTACAGAACGTGTCAACGCCGACTATCAGACCAACCCGGTGGCTCAGGCTGCTACAGGCTACAACAAAGGATTCCAAAGCACAGTCATTGCAGCACTGGAATTTAACCAGAAGTTGGATTTCATCACCGAAGGTCTGAGTTTCAAAGCACTGGCTTCATTCAAGAACTGGTCGAGTTCCGAGAACAAACGTGAAGGGAAGTGGAACAAATTCGCACTGACCGGATACGAAGACGATGGCAATGGTGGCTACACCTACACAACAAGCCGTATTGGAGACGAATATACGACAAACCTGACCGCAAAGAATACAAATTCCGGTGACCGCCGTTTCTATTTGGAAGGAATGGTCAATTACAGCCGTACATTCGGTGAACATGACGTCAATGCGATGCTAATCTATAGCCAGGACGAACTTGTTAACAACACACCGGGCGATGGGAACTTTATCGGTTCATTGCCTCAACGCAAACAAGGTCTTGCAGCACGTGCCTCCTACGCTTATGCCGGGAAGTATATGGCTGAAGTGAACGTTGGATACAATGGATCGGAGAACTTTGCCAAAGGACACCGTTTCGGTCTGTTCCCCTCCATTGCCGCAGGTTATAACATCAGTGAAGAATCTTTCTTCAAACCTTTGAAAAACGTTGTTTCTAAATTGAAGCTACGCGGTTCGTGGGGTCTGGTAGGTAACGATCAGATTAATGGCAGCCGTTTTATCTACATGTCTCAAATTGACCTGGGCGGCAAAGGATTTACAACAGGTGTCAATCAGAATGTAACCTACAATGGTCCCGTTTATCAACGCTATGCCAATGAAGATATTACATGGGAGGTAGGAGAAAAGATTAACTTCGGAGTCGATCTACAATTGTTCCACTCTCTGGACCTTACTTTTGATATCTTCCGCGAAAATCGTCGCGACATCTTCCAGGAGAAAGGTACCACTCCGACATATATGGGTACGGCTACCACTAAAGTATACGGCAACCTGGCAGCTATGCGCAATCAGGGATTTGAATTAGCAGCCAGCTATAACAAGCAGTTCAACAAAAACTGGTTCGTCAGCTTCAAAGGAACTTTCACATATGCGCATAATGAAATCACCCAATATGATGAATCACCGAAATATCCATGGCAGTCAAAAATCGGAGTCAGTGCCAATAAGAATGCCATTTATATTTCTGACGGACTCTTCATTGATGCAGCAGATATTGCCAACCACCAACAACAATTAGGAGCGGCAGTAATTCCGGGAGATATCAAATATATCAATATTTCAAGAGACTGGTACGGATATGATGATAACCTGACAGATACAGACGACTGGGTATGGGCAAAACATCCCGGCGTACCGGAGATTGTATATGGCTTCGGTCCCTCTATTAAATGGAAGAATCTGGATTTCTCCTTCTTCTTCCAGGGAGTAGCCAGAACCTCCTTCATGGTAAAGGATTTCCATCCTTTCGGTGACAATATGCTGCGCAACGTACTATCATGGGTGGCAGACGAACGTTGGAGTCCCGACAATCAGAATACCAATGCGACTTACCCGCGCTTGTCACGCAAAACCAATAATAATAACAACAAGTTGTCCAGCTATTGGGAGCGTAACGGTGCCTTCCTGAAATTAAAGAATGCTGAGATCGGATATACCTATAAGAATATGCGTTTATACATCAGCGGTTCTAATCTGATGACCTTTGCTCCGTTCGATCTGTGGGATCCTGAACAGGGTGGTGGCAGTGGTCTTTCATATCCGACCCAACGCGTATTCAACATTGGATTCCAAATGACTATTAACAATAAATAACACCTTAAAGATATGAAAAAGAATACACTATATCTATTCATCCTCTTATTGATTACAGGGCTGAATACTTCCTGTAACTATCTGGATATCGTTCCCGACGAAACAGCCACGGAAAAGGATGCCTTTGCCAATCCCCGCGCTGCACTGCGATATTTATATTCCTGCTACGGATATCTGCCTCAGTCAAACAAAGTCGAGACATGTATGGACTTTACCGGTGACGAAACGATCAGCCCTTTTTCTGAAAGTTACGTAAAATTCGCCGAAGGTTCTTATGACTCAAGCAATACAATTATCAGCTATTGGAATACACTGTTCCAGGGAATACGTCAATGCTATTTGCTGAAAGAAAATATCCACTCCGTACCTAAAATCAGTCAGGATGAAATCGATCTTTACACGGCAGAAGCCGACTTCCTGATCGCCTATTTCCATCTCCTTCTGATTAAATGCTACGGACCGAGTATTTTGGTGAAAGAACTTCCGGCACTCGACACTCCTGCGAATAATATGCTCGGACGTCGTCCGTACGATGAATGTATCGACTGGGTTGCCGACTTACTTGACGATGCAGCCACCAGACTTCCTGCCACACGCAATAGCTCGGATTATGGACGTGCCACGAGCGTCATTGCCAAAAGCTTAAAAGCACGAATGTTGCTTTATGCCGCCTCACCATTATTCAACGGGAATCCTGATTATGCAGACTTTAAGAACCCGGCCGGCGAACAGCTCATGCCAACCACTTATTCGGAAGAAAAATACAAACGTGCAGCAGATGCAGCATGGGATGCCATTCAAGCTGCATCAGGAGTCGGTCACGAGCTCTATAAAGCCAGTACTACAAGTAATGCTTATCCGGAACCGACCAACCTGACAGAACGTACACTTCGTATGACTTTCATGGATAGCGAGAACTTCAAAGAAGTCATCTTCCCCGAAACCCGTAAAGCAGGTGCTTATGGTATCCAACGTAAATCCATACCTTTCTTCCCCCGTGGTTCGTGGAATGGTATAGCCCCCACGATTACCATGCTCGACCGCTTCTACACAGCCAATGGATTGCCGATTGACGAGGACCCGGCATTCAGTACAAACAATAAGCTGGATATCATAACCATCCCTGAAGGCACTACCTATGCCGAACCGGGAAAGAGAACATTATACATGAACATGAACCGCGAACCCCGATTCTATGCGTGGGTTGCTTTTGAGAACGGTTATTATGAATGTCGTACAGACGATAAAAGATATGCTTATCACAAATTCTGGGGTGCTGAGCGTTCTGAAGGAGACAAGTGGTTGACCGGATTTCTGGCAACAGAAAACTGCGGTGTCAGAGCCGATGACGGAAAGATAGTCACTGCGGCACGCTCTCAGAACTACTCCAAAACAGGATACCTGAACAAAAAAGGTGTACACCCAGGGATACAAGCTACCGTTGGTACCCCCGGACCAACGGTAGAATATCCATGGCCTGTGATACGTCTCGCCGAACTCTACCTGAACTATGCCGAAGCCTGCGTAGGATACGGTAAAGAAGGCTATCCCGAAAAAGGAATGGCTTATCTGGACAAAGTACGCGAACGCGCCGGACTAAAACCGGTACTGGAAAGCTGGTCAAATGCCAAAGTTCCTTTGACAAGCTATGACGGCCAATGCGGTCCCGACGGCAGAGTAATGAAAATCGTCAGACAGGAACGTATGATCGAGCTTTATCAGGAGAATCATAATTTCTGGGACATCCGCCGCTGGAAAATGGGAGAAACTTATTTCAATGTCAAGGCACGTGGTCTGAACATTCTTGCCGAGACACTGGAAGACTTCGCCAAGATTGTGGAGATACAGGACAAGCGCACATTCGACGCCCCCCGCCAGTATCTGATGCCTATTCCGGCAGGTGAAGTAAGCAAGAACCCGAACATGGTGCAGAATCCGGGCTACTAATCAATGATGAATAACAATTATTAAAAACAATCTGATTATGAAAAAGATACTTATGACGATATGTCTTATCGGAGGATTAGCCATGCTCTGGTCTTGCAGCGATGACAAAGATTCCTATCCGGTACCCAGCGACATCGAAAATCTGAAAGCGACTCCCGCTCCGGGACAGATTACCCTGAGCTGGACCAACCCTGCCGATGAAAACTTATATTATGTACAGATAGAATATACCATCGGAGCCACAGGGAAGTCATATAGAAAACAAGTCAGCCAATATGCCAATGAATTGGTAATAGACAATCTGCTCCAAAAGTACGGTGAAATAGACTTTACCGTACAAGCCTTCAATCGTGGCAACACTGCAGGAACCATCCATCAGATAACTGCACAAGCAGAAAAGGCAAGTCCTACGTTTGGCACTCCCGTAAAGATAGATCTGGACTATAAGAAAATATGGACGAATGCTCCATTTCCTACCCGTCCGATCAAAGACCTGGTAGACGGAAATATAGCAACCTTCTTCCACTCGTGGTGGAGCTCACTAGTGGAAATGCCACATTATCTGGTAGTAGATTTAGGCGAAGAAGTCAGTGCTATTAAATTCCGTTCGACTAATACCAACCGTGCGAACGATAGTTCATGGAAAACGATCAACTTATATACAAGTGATAGTTATAATCCAGCAGAATGGTTTGATGGCGTCGAGAAAATTGATGGCAATACAGTGGACATTTCACAGGCAGGCACCCATAAGGAAACTACCTTAACAGGACTTCCCGACGGAGTGAGCGAGGTGTATAACTCGGAGATAATTCCGCTGTCAAAACCTTCCCGCTATCTTTGGTTCGAAGTGACAGAGACCACGAAGGGAACCCCTTATTTTGCTTTAGGAGAACTGGAAATCTATCAATGTTCAATGGTCGTACTCGAATAAAAAAAGAATGAAGAAATATATACTGCTTTTCTTTCTATTATCGCTTCTGCCATGCCTGTCTACGGCATGCTCTGACGATGACGGCTCTTCAACCCCCAATTTAACCGTTGGAAAAGAGACAGTTGATTTCAATAGTGAGTCCGGTAGCCAGAATGTAGCTGTCACTACCAATGTGGATACCTGGACTGTCAAATCAGATAAAAATTGGTGCCACCCGTCAGCAGACGGGAAGGCACTGAAAATATCTGTAGACGAAAGTGACGAACGGTACGTGCGTAAAGCAACCGTTACCGTGATAGCTGCCGACCAGACAAAGACAATCACAGTACGCCAGTTGGGATACGAAGCAGCCATTCTGGTTGACCAGCCCAGCTTTGAGGTAGGTGTTATCGGTGGAGAAATCCAGTTTGACGTGACGACAAATGTAGAAGTAGCCATCACTTTGCCGGAATGGATTACCGCAAAACCTGCCAGCCGTGCACCGGCCACAGTCACCACCCCCCATACATGTATGGTGAAAGCAACCGAACTTGACAGTCAGCGTCATGGCAACATTGAAATAACAGAAGTATTACCGACTATCGATCCCGATACGGAACAGGCAGAACCTGTAAGCGCATCCGTATTTGTTACCCAAAAAGGACTCAACGAATTTGCCGAAGGCAACGGAGAAGACGTAAAAGGTGACATCAAGATCAAAATAGTAAGCGGAACGGCTTCTTCTTTTCAATCCGGCAGCAACATCGAAAAATCTTTTGACGGAGATTATTCGACACTTTATCATTCCAGTTGGAGCAATGGTGCAAGCAACTATTTCCCCATCACATTAACCTATAATTTTGAAACAGTCACAGATGTCGATTATTTGATTTACCATCCGCGCAACAACGGAAATAATGGTAGATTCAAAGATACAGAAATACAATATTCAGCAGATGGTCACACATTCACAAAACTCTTAGATAAAGATTTTCAAGGTTCGGGCATGGCAGGCAAAGTTACATTTGACCAAACGATACAGGCGAAGTCTTTCCGTTTCATCATAAAGAGCGGTACTGGCGACGGACAAGGATTTGCTTCATGCGCCGAGATGGAGTTCTTTGCAAAGAATCCCGTGAACTTTGATTATTCGACTCTCTTCACCGATGCAAGTTGCAGTGAACTGAAAACCGGTATTACGGAAGATGACATAGCGAAGTGCGAATACCCGTTCTTTAAGAATATAGCCTACTATATGATTAAAGGCAAGTATCCTGCTGAGTTCCGTATCAGCGAGTTCAAGGCATATCCCAATCCGGATATCCAGTCGGAAACCCACAAGACCAACCCTTACAGCCAGTTGGACAATCCGACCGGAATATCGGTCAAGGCAGGTGAAAACCTGATAGTACTGGTGGGAGACACACACGGATATGACATCGGACTGCGGGTACAGAATCTGGATGCACCTGAGAATGACGGTTTTGGCGGAGTGACCTACTTACTGAATCAGGGAATCAACAAGCTTTCTATCAGCGAGCAAGGACTGGTGTACGTGATGTACGTCACAAAAACGCTGGACGATCCGTCAGCGGCCCCAATCAAAATCCATTTTGCATCGGGAAAAGTGAACGGCTACTTCGACTCGCAAAATCCGGAGCATACCGGACGTTGGTCGGAACTGCTCAACAAAGCAACCAACCGGTATTTTGACGTACTGGGGAAATATGCCCACCTCACTTTCGAGACGAGTGACCTCCGGACGTACACAGGTTCCAAGGGAGATGAACTGATAGACCTTTATGACAAGATCGTGTACAGCGAGCAGCAGCTGCTGGGATTGGAGAAATACGACAAGATGTTCAGAAACCGGATGTATCTGAATGTCATGTATCATTCTTATATGTACGCTACAGCCTATCACACAGGCTACAACCGAACGACCATGAATGAAATCTGTAACCCGGAAAAGCTGAAGACAAGCGCATGCTGGGGACCGGCACACGAGATAGGGCATTGCAACCAGACCCGTCCGGGAGTATTGTGGGGCGGCAACACGGAAGTGACGAACAACATCATGTCCGAGTACATACAGACCACCATTTTCGGTCAGCCTTCCCGCATACAGGTTGAAGACATGGGAATTACCTACAGAAACAGATACTCCAAAGCATGGAGTGGGATTATTGCCACCGGAAGCCCGCATGCTGACTTCCAAAATCTGGGAAAGAATAATGCCAATGATGTATTCTGTAAACTTGTTCCCTTCTGGCAACTGGAACTCTATTTCGGAAAAGTGCTGGGCAGGACTCCGTTGCAACAGGCGGACAAAGGAGGTTTTTATCCGGAGGTATATGAATACGCCCGCAATAAAGATTATACCGGAATGACTCATGGAGAGATTCAGCTTGACTTTGTATATGCCTGCTCCAAGATTTCCGGTATGAACTTACTCGACTTCTTCACCAAATGGGGATTCCTGACTCCGGTCGACAAGGAACTGGACGACTACGGGAAAAAGCAGCTGACCGTGACACAAGACATGATAGACGCTCTCAAACAGAAAGTGAACGCATTGGGAGGCACCCGTCCGGATGTCGCTTTAGAATACATTTCGGATAACACGTACGAACTGTATAAAACGAAACCCGCCATCATCAAAGGAGAGAATGCCACTCATGCTCCCAAGACATTTACGGTAGGTTCCGGCGATAATGCAGTGACTTACAACGGTGAGACCATCACGATCAAGAACTGGACCAATGTAGTGACGTACGAAGTGAAAGATGAAACCGGCAAATTCGTCCTCATTTGCAGCGGCGAAAATGCCCCTTCGTCTGTAGATACATTCACCATTCCGGTTCGCTGGAAAGATGGTTTCCGGTTAAGCGCCGTTTCCGTTACGGGCGAACGTATCGAAATTCCAATGAATTGATCGTATCTCAGATACATTCAAGATAACTTTTTATCGGGTTAGGTATCGAAGGGTGTCCGCAGGCGGGCGCCCTTCTTGCGTAACACAATCGTAGCATATTTGTTACGTGTTCTTCAATCAACTGTAAAAAGCAAGAAACGTCAAGCCCCTACTTTTGCAGCAAATAATTAACGCACGCTAACATTTATGAAACGATTTCTCAGATTAGTCTCTTTGACTCTTTTAATCATGAGTACAAGCGGAAATACTTTTGCAGAGGAAAAAGTAAACGTAGCCAGACAGGGTACGATCCGCGGACGCATAGTAGACACTTCCAAGCAAATTCTTCCGGGAGCCTCCATCTACATCGAAAAACTACATACCGGAGTGACAAGCGACGTCAACGGTTATTATACATTCGCCAATCTCACACCGGGCACATACACCGTGAAAGTCAGCTACGTAGGCTACTCTCCCGTCGAAATGAAAATCACCATTCCGGCAGGAAAGACACTCGAAAAGGACGTAGTACTCAATGAAGGACTCGAACTACAGGAAGTAGTGGTAGGCGGCGCCTTTCAGGGACAACGCCGTGCCATCAACTCACAAAAGAACAACCTCGGAATCATCAATGTCGTTTCAGCCGATCAGGTCGGAAAGTTCCCCGATTCCAATATCGGCGACGCTCTCAAACGTATCAACGGTATTAATGTACAATACGATCAGGGAGAAGCCCGCTTCGGACAAGTCCGCGGTACCTCCGCCGACCTCAGTTCCGTGACCATCAACGGCAACCGCCTCCCTTCTGCCGAAGGCGATACCCGTAATGTCCAGCTCGACCTTATCCCCGCAGACATGGTGCAGACAATCGAAGTGAACAAAGTCGTTACCTCGGATATGGACGGAGATGCCATCGGCGGCTCCATCAATCTGGTGACAAAAAGCACTCCTTACAAACGGATGTTCAGCGCCACAGCAGGAACCGGCTACAACTGGATCAGCCAGAAAGCACAGTTGAACTTAGGATTTACCTACGGCGACCGTTTCTTCAATGACAAACTGGGAATGATGGCCGCCATCTCTTATCAAAACGCTCCGTCAGGATCGGACGATGTAGAGTTTGAATACGACGTCAACAAAAAAAGCGAAGTAGTCATGGTGGAAGCACAGAAACGCCAGTACTACGTAACCCGCGAACGCCAAAGCTACTCACTGGCTTTCGACTACGACATCAACCCGAACCACCGGCTGACGCTGCAAGGTATCTACAACCGTCGCCACGACTGGGAAAACCGCTACCGCGTCACCTATAAGGATTTGGATAAGACAGGACTAGACGACGAAGGAGATATGCAGCAATCCGCCCAGATCGAGACAAAAGGAGGAACACCCGACAACAGAAATGCCCGTCTGGAATTACAACAGACAATGGACCTCAGTCTGAGCGGTGAACATCAGTTCGGCAAACTATCCGTCAACTGGGGAGCTTCCTACGCCCGTGCCAGCGAAGACCGTCCGAACGAAAGATACTTCAGCCTGAAACAGGACTTCCTCGGCTTTACCGTTGTAGATGCCGGCGACCGTTTCCCTTACGTGACTACAGACGTCAACTTGCACAACGGAGAAGCGGACGGCGAAAGGGGCAAATGGAAAGTGAAGGAACTGACCGAAAGCAATCAGGAAATCTACGAAAAAGACCTGAAGTTCAAAGTCGACTTCGAACTTCCACTGACAAACGGCATCTATGGCAACAGCCTGCGGTTCGGAGCAAAGTACGCCTCCAAGACCAAAGACCGCAACACCCTCTGCTATGATTACGCAGATGCGTACAAAGACACCTTCGACAAGGATTACATGAACAACCTCACCAGCCAGATTCGTGACGGATATATGCCGGGAGACCAATATAAGGCGACCGACTTCGTATCCAAAGAATACCTGGGCTCACTCGACCTCAGCAGTATGGAAGGCGAACAGGTGCTCGAAGAATCCTCCGGCAACTACCACGCCCGTGAGAACGTAACTTCCGCCTTCTTCCGCTTCGACCAGAACTTGGGAAAGAAGATAAAAATGATGGCAGGCTTACGCATGGAAGCCACCCACATCAAATACAACGGCTGGAACTGGAACGTAGCCGACGACAAAGACGAGACAGAAACCCTCGAACCTACCGGAAACCATAAGAACAGCTATGTCAACTGGCTCCCCAGCCTCTTGTTCAAATACGATGTGAACGACGACTTAAAGCTCCGCGCTTCGTTCACCGAGACACTGAGCCGCCCGAAATACTCCGCATTGATCCCCTGTGTCAACATCAACCGCAGCGACAACGAACTGGTGATGGGTAACTCCGACCTGACCCCGACCATCTCCTACAACTTCGACCTCAGCGCAGACTACTACTTCAAAAGTGTCGGTCTGATCAGCGCAGGTATCTTCTACAAGAAGATCAATGACTTTATCGTCGATCAAGTCATCGGTGACTACACCTATCAGAACAACGAATACAAGAAGTTCACCCAACCCAAAAACGCCGGCGACGCCGACCTGCTGGGCGTAGAACTGGCCTATCAACGCGACTTCGGCTTCATTGCTCCCGCACTGAAATGTATCGGTTTCTACGGTACATACACCTACACCCACACCCAAGTGAACAACTTCAACTTTGAAGGTCGTGAGAACGAGAAAGACCTGTCCCTGCCGGGATCACCCGAACATACAGCCAATGCTTCCCTTTACTTCGAAAAGAAAGGTTTCAACGTACGTTTCTCCTACAACTACGCTTCGAGCTTCATCGACGAAATGGGAGAAGTGGCAGCCCTCGACCGTTACTATGACGCAGTGAGCTACATGGACCTGAACGCCAGCTACACCTTCGGCAAGAAGATAAAGACCACGTTCTATGCAGACGCCACCAACCTGCTGAACCAGCCTCTTCGCTACTATCAGGGAACCAAAGACCGCACCATGCAGGCGGAGTACTACGGTGTAAAGATTAATGCCGGCGTAAAAGTTAACTTCTGACAATGCGAAAAGCGAAAACCTCCGTTCCTAAGAATGGAACACCCCGTTGGTTTTAAAGGAACGGGGTCTTGGTTTTAAACCAACGCCTCCTTCCTTTAAAACCAAAAAACAGAAAATTTCAGGCATTCAATAACGACAATTATAAACAACTAATAATCAATATAATATGAAGATAAAAAGCTTATTCATTCTTCTTTTCCTTTCCGCCTTTACATTCGCCCACGCACAGCTAACGGATTATTCCATCTTTGACAAGAAGTTTAACTTCTATGTAGCCAATGATTTAGGCCGTAACGGCTACTATGACCAGAAGCCAATCGCCGAACTGATGGGCACAATGGGCGAAGAGATAGGCCCCGAATTTGTATTAGCCACCGGAGACGTTCATCACTTCGACGGAGTGCGCAGCGTGAACGACCCTTTGTGGATGACCAACTACGAGCTTATCTACTCCCACCCCGAACTGATGATCGACTGGTTCTCCATTTTAGGCAACCACGAATACCGCGGAAGCACTCAGGCAGTATTGGACTACACGAACATCAGCCGCCGCTGGTCGATGCCTGACCGTTATTACACCAAGGTATTCGAAGAAAAAGGAGCTACTATCCGCATCGTCTGGATAGACACCACTCCGCTGATTGATAAATACCGCAATGAAAGCGATAAATATCCGGATGCCTGCAAGCAAGACATCAGCAAACAGCTGTCATGGCTGGAATCAGTGCTGGCAAGTGCCAAGGAAGACTGGATCATCGTAGCCGGCCATCACCCCATCTATGCCTATACCCCAAAAGAGGAAAGCGAGCGGCTTGATATGCAGAAACGCGTAGACAGCATCCTGCGTAAGTACAAAGTAGATATGTACATCTGCGGTCATATCCACAACTTCCAGCATATCCGTGTGCCGGGAAGTGATATTGACTATGTGGTCAACTCCGCCGCCTCCCTCGCACGCAAGGTAGAACCCATCGAAGGTACAAAATTCTGTAGTCCCGAACCGGGTTTCTCCGTTTGCTCTATCGACAAGAAAGAGCTTAACCTGCGTATGATAGATAAAAAGGGAAATGTACTTTATACAGTAACCCGAAAAAAATAAGTTCTCTATTAAAGAAAGAAATTCTACTCTCAGAAAAAACACACACGACAAAGGGCGTCTCCTTCGCGATGAAGGGGGCGCCCTGATTTATTATAGTACTCCTTTATTCAGAGATCATTTTGCAATATTTCGAGTTACAGTACATACTCTCGTAGGAAATTACTTTTATAATATCATCCTAACTTTGCTCATAAAATGAACTTAAATTGTTAATCACTTGTTCTTTCATTGTAATATCAAATATTATTCCGATATTTGCACTAGCTCAATAACCAAGTTGTTATAGGAGTTACGGAGCCGTTTGATTCGTCAGGCGGCTCCAGCCTTTTATATCAGGACAATTCACTCATTATTTTTCTAACTAAAGAATCCGGAGTATAACCTTTATCCCCTTGCGTATCCAACCATTTCTGATATTCTTTTTCTTTTTTGCGTACTTCATGAGAATATTCTGCAACAAGTAATAGCATATAGACCTGCATCTCCCCAGATATACAGCAGGGAATTATGAGATAAAACTAAACTTTATTACTCTGATTAGCAGTATCCGCAGGGTTACTCTTGCTTAGATCATCCTTAGGAATCGTCGTTGCATTCCCGTCACGGACAGCCATGTAATGCGGAGACATAATCTCAATTCCCGCTTCATTAAACTTATCCTGAATAGTCTGATGCAAATCAGAATAAATCTGAGACATCTTATGCGCCTCCTTGATATAAGCATTGATCTGATATACCGGATACCAGTCACTCAACGAAGTTTCCAGCACGAACGGACGCGGGTCATCCACTACTCCGGGCGTATTCAACGCAGCATCAATCAGTATCTGATTAACCTGGCGCCAAGGGACATCATAACCGATGGATACCTCCGAATGGATAATCAAGCCATACTCCCGTGCCGATGTACTATAATTCACCGTATGCGAGGACATGATAAAAGAGTTGGGTACCGTCACCACCTCATTTTTCGGAGTGCGGATACGGGTGACAAGCGGCGTCTTCTCTATAATATCGCCGGTGGTATCGTTCAGTTTGATCCGGTCGCCCATCTTGAACGGGCGCATATAAGTAATCACCAGTCCGGCAATAATATTTCCGATAACGGTACTTGATCCAAGCGAGACAATCAATCCGACAAAGACCGAAATTCCCTGGAACACACCGGATTTGGAACCCGGCAGATAAGGGTAAATCATTGCAATCATAAACGCGTAGAGCAGGAACCGGACGATGTGGAAGGTCGGCATTGCCCAATCCGGGTAAAAACCGTTGAATTTAAGACGCCCCGCTTCTATCTCACGAGCCAAATAAAGCACCATACGTACCAGATACTTCACCGCATACCAGATAACAACAATTGTAAACAGATTAGGGATATAGTCTATTATATCCACAAAGATATTCCGAATCGGATTCCAGATATAACCCAGTAAGCGATAGGCTAATCCTTCGGTCTGCGGGAAGATGATAAAAATCAGCGGAACAGTGATCACCAGCTGTATCCCCATAAGGATATAACGCCCGATGCCGGCAAGAAAGACTAAGAGATTGGCTTGTTTCTGGGCATCCAGCAACTCGTATCCCTGGATAGACACAGGCTTTATCTTCGTATCTTTCAGACGCAGGATGCGCACTTTCAGTTTACGGAACAGCCAGTTGGTCAGACGGAAAAGGAGATACTGACCGACAATCACCAACAGGAAGTAAAGGATACGTTTCGCCATTCGCCAGATGCTGTGCTCCGCTTTCATCTCATGCAGTTTGGTAATTACATTCACCTGCCTCTCTTTGGCAAGGGAGTCACGGGAGACTCCTTCCCACAAAGCATCCTGATCTGTAAGAGACAGCAATACCTTATTGCCATACATCAGGTCGGAAACAATATCCGAATGGTCGATGGAAACGGAATCGGGACGGAGATTAAAACGCTTTCCTATCTCTTCGATAGCGGCACCGGTCATCTGTGCCCGTTGCTGGGGAGTATATCCGCCGCGTTTTGTAAAAAGATAAAACAGGGTATCCCCTTCGGCAACTACCGGTATTCCTTTCGTGAATTGACGCAAGGAGTCGATACGCTGCCGTTGCTGGGATAATTTCACCGAATCGGCAGCCATTGTCTGAAGCCTCATCTGCTCCATCTCCATACGCATATTGGCTTCATTGAGCCGGGCTTCTTCCAGTGATTTCTGCAAATTTGCCACACGGGCAGAATCTGAATCCCGGCGTAAAGAAGTTGGATGCGTTGCTACTGTATCTCCGGCGAAAATCTTCTTGACTGCCTGCTCCAGTTGCGCCTGTACATTCACTGCAAGGGAAGCCATTATGAGCAGCAATGCAAACCGTTTTATTTTTTTCATATCCATATAGAATGATTCCAAGTTAGGTGAATTAACTCTAATTTCACTTTTTAATAAACATGGCAAACATACGGATTGTTTTTGACATTACAATTCCCTAAATGATTATCTTTGCCACCAAAAGAGAAAATTATGAATATACTATTACTTATCGGAGGATTGATTCTCATTTTACTAGGAGCTAACGGACTGACAGACGGTGCCGCTTCCGTAGCCAAGCGTTTCCGCATACCTTCCATCGTTATCGGACTGACCATTGTCGCTTTCGGCACGTCCGCTCCGGAACTGACGGTGAGTGTCGCTTCCGCCCTGAAAGGAAGCGCGGACATTGCCATAGGTAATGTAGTGGGAAGTAACATATTCAATACGCTGATGATCGTGGGATGTACGGCACTGTTCGCTCCGATTGTCATCACCCGGAACACTTTACGAAAAGAGATACCGCTCTGTATCCTTTCTTCTGTGGTGTTGCTGATATGCGCCAATGACATATTCCTCGATAATGCCACAGAAAATATACTGAACAGAGCAGATGGTCTGCTTTTACTCTGCTTCTTCGCCATCTTCATGGGGTATACGTTTGCCATCGCTTTTCCCAAATCTTCCGCTGCACCGGAACCGGCAGCACCGGAGCACACGGCACCGGAAGAAGAGATCAAGCTACTTTCGTGGTGGAAATCTATTCTCTATATCATTGGCGGACTGGCAGCACTCATCTATGGAGGTCAGCTGTTCGTCAACGGAGCTACAGGGATCGCCCGCAGCATGGGAGTCAGCGAATCCATTATCGGATTAACGCTGGTAGCCGGAGGAACTTCCCTGCCGGAGCTTGCCACTTCCATCGTAGCCGCACTAAAAAAGAATCCGGAAATGGCTATCGGAAATGTAATCGGTAGTAATCTTTTCAATATCTTTTTTGTATTGGGATGCAGCGCCAGTATCACTCCCCTCCATCTTAGCGGAATTACAAACTTCGACCTGTTCACACTGGTAGGTTCCAGCATTCTGCTCTGGCTGTTCGGGCTGTTCTTTGCCAAGCGGACCATTACAAGGATAGAAGGAAGCATTATGATACTTTGCTATGTGGCGTATACGGTGGTGCTGATTTATAATTCTTAATAAAGTAATCCATACCCAACAATAAAAGGCTTCCGGTAATCATACCCGAAGCCTTTCACTTTTATCATAGAAACAAATCATTTATTCCACTTCAACCGCAGTCAATACATTCACGCCATACTTTCCATCCTTAGAAATCCACCAGTCCGTATCCCCATTGGCACAATGGATGGCATAACGAGGATTATATCTGAGTCTGTCCGATCCGTCCGGTATCCACAGACCTAACTTATAAGTTCCGGAAGTCACCGAGGCGGGAAGTTCAAGAGATACATCCACTGTATGCGTCAGCGAAGTATAAGTAGAATCCTTTGGTTCGAACGGTTGCCAATTCTTTGGATTGGCATCGGCCGGAAATTCCGTAACCTCTCCTGCATCATCAATCAATACGAAATAAACAGGATGTTCACCAAATACGGTGGCAAAACCTCTGTTCTTCAAGCTCAGTTTCAAGACGTTCTCCTTTCCACTCACGAATTTGGAAGGAAGCTGAAGTGATTGCAGCTCAATCCGGTAACCCAGATGATCGCGTATATAATCGAACACATTGCGTTTTACCTTCGTTCCGTCTTTCTTCCGGAAATAGCTGTCGGACACCGGCATGTGATGCTGGAGGAGGGAGTCTTCCGTTATCATCGTTTTCTTCCAGACCACCATAGAGTATTCGGGCGGATTATTCTCGTCGAACCGCTTGTTGGGATGTTGCTCCTTATAGTTATGTATGATGCTTAACGAAGTATAATGCTGAAGGAATAAACGTCTTGCCACTTGCAGACCGTCAATAATCCATCCGGCAGAAGGACTGTCCGGATCAGCGCCCACACTCCAGAATCCCCAGGGCAGTTCACCGTCTACCACGAGGTAAGGAGATTCCGCCACTATCTGATCAAACTTCGGTGTCCCTTCGTGCATATCGGCATCCCATCTGTCGGGGCGTATGACAATGAAGTCATCATGGAAAGAAAGTCTCTTATACAGTTCCGGTTTATCTTTCAGCAGATTCTTAAATTCCGGAAGTCTGACTTGTACATTTCTCTCGGCAGGAACCACAGAAAGCAGTTTTTCCAATACGGCAGCTTTTGTTTCTTTCGAGTTTTCCAGTCCCTGAACCGAACTGTGCCATTCGCCCCATGCGCCAATCATTCCGGCTTGTACGACCAGAATCAAGTCTTTATTTTTCTCCAGGAAAGGTTTTAATTGATCCAAGTGCGCCAGTATCTGTTCGCCGGTAGGACCGACAGGCGACCGTCCCATAAAGTCGCGTTCGTAGGCAAAGCGCAATACGGCCTTTTTTCCTTGCTTTTGCAGTTCATCAAAATATGCCTGCATAGTCCGGAAGTTTTCTTCAGACAGTTCTTTATCTATTAAATAAGTCAGATAAAAGTAGCTCTGTGAGAGTGAAACACTATCTGCTACATACTTAGCAGACAATTCATTCAGTTCTTTGGTAGGAGTGTCCTTTTCGTACAGCACATCCACCGCAGTTTCCAGCCGAAAGCCCCTTCCCGGGTTGTATAATCCATTTTCTCCCTGCGGGTCATCTACACAGATTCCACGAAACTCTATCGTTCGTTGACTATGACCGCATCCGCCTGCCAATAAAGCAAAGAGTGCAACTATCATGCTGCTACCTATCCAATTCCTTCTCATAGTAATAATTTTGTTTACCGGACAAATGTATAACAATTCCGATGACAAGCATTATTTACTGGACATTTTGTATAAGAAAGTATCAGTATCGGATAAATAACGCAAAAGTATTAGTTAATGCTAAGATTGTATTTGCCCTGCTGTCGGAATAATTCTACCTTTGCCATACGCTTCGGCTATGGCTCCTTAGCTGAAGATTTAATCTTAAAAATAAGGCAATACATGAAAAGACTTCATTGGATCTTACTATTAATGATTCTGCTGATCCCGACAGAAAGTATCAGTGCCAAAAAGAAAACAGAGAAAAGTGACAGAGAAATCTGGTGCAACGTAATGTACCGGATGGCTGCTCCTGTATTAAGCAACATGAGCGAAGGTCTGCTGAAACAGAATATGCTCGTAGAATTAAGTCCGACATGGGACGGGCGCAATCAGAACGTTACTTATATGGAATGCTTCGGGCGTCTGATGGCGGGACTGGCACCGTGGCTGTCATTGCCCGATGATGATACCCCAGAAGGACTCCAACGCAAACAACTGCGGGAATGGGCATTGAAAAGCTACGTTCATGCAGTAGATCCCGCTTCCCCCGATTATCTGTTATGGCGTCAAGAGAATCAGACCTTGGTGGATGCCGCCTTCCTGGCAGAAAGTTTCCTGAGAAGTTATGATGCCTTATGGATGCCATTGGACAGTATCACCAAGCAGCGGTATATCGCCGAATTTACGGATCTCAGACGGGTCGATCCTTCCTATAGCAACTGGCTGTTGTTCAGCGCCACCGTAGAGTCCTTCCTTCGGAAAGCAGGTGCGCCCAGTGACACTTACCGCATCAGTTCCTCTCTGCGCAAGATAGAAGAATGGTACGTAGGTGACGGCTGGTATTCGGACGGCCCCCATTTCGCATTCGACTATTACAATAGCTTCGTCATACATCCTATGTATATAGAAGCACTGGAAGTAATTACCGAAGCCGGCAAACGTAAGAAGATAGGAAATATGCCCGGCTGCAACTTCCATGAAGCGATCAGACGTGCCCAACGATTCGGAGTAATCCTCGAACGCCTCATCTCTCCGGAAGGTACGCTGCCTGTTTTCGGACGTTCTATCACTTACCGTACCGGCTCTTTGCAGATATTAGCGCTGCTTGCGTGGCGCAACTGGCTTCCCGAAGAACTATCAAACGGACAGGTACGCGCAGCCATGACGGCTGTCATCCGACGTATGTTCGGAGACGGCCGTAACTTCAATGCGGCAGGCTTTCTGACACTGGGATTCAACGGTTCCCAGCCCGGTATTTCCGATTATTACACTAATAACGGCAGCTTGTATATGGCATCGCTTGCTTTCCTCCCGCTAGGTCTGTCTGCCGATGATCCCTTTTGGACGGATGCTTCACAATCCTGGACTTCGAAAAAAGCATGGGAAGGAGAAGAGTTTCCGAAAGATCATTCTTATCATAAAAAATAAGTGAGAATCAGCGCCTTATAATAGTTTCCAGTCGCACTGGAAACTATTGTCCATTCACACCGGAAACTGTTTTATCACAGCCAGCTCTTGACTTTTCCTTTTTTATTTTGTATCTTTGAAGATAGTAAAAAGAAGAAAAACAATATGAAACGTATAAAATACAAGACATAATAGCATCCAATAAGGCATCTGTTTCCATCTATAAAGGAATTGGAAAGGGAGAGAATCAGCACTGATTTTCTCCCTTTTTGTTTATATAATTCCAAGGTTACTCAGAAATTTCCCAAAAATAGTTTTTAATAAACTTGGATACCGTTTATAATAAACCTTTCAACTATTTATTAAAATCGCTCAAACGGTTTATTATAAAACTGTAAGGATATTATTGCAGCCAAGCTGAAAGGATATTCATATTTGAGCAGAATAATCATTAAAACGGTCAATATTATAGACAAATAGTCAACGACAGAATTTGACAACCAAAGAAACAACGCCAAGCAAAAGACAGAATTTCAAAAGAAATACCATAAAAGTATTAGTATCTGCTAATATTATATTTGTCTCCCCCTTAAAATAATCCTACCTTTGCTCATCATTAGTTATGGCCTTTGATTAAATAACGAATAAAACATTAACCATATAAATAAAAGTATCATGAATAAACAAACCTTTTTAACACTACTTGCTACATTCGCACTCCTCTTCAGCTTCACTTTCTCCTGCCATGCCAAAGGAAAAGATAAAGCTAAACATGTTGTTTTCATCGGTTTGGACGGTTGGGGAGCCTACAGCCTTCCCAAAGCAGATATGCCGAACGTAAAGAAACTGATGGAGGACGGAGCCTACACACTGAAAAAGCGTTCTGCCCTCCCCTCTTCCAGCGCCATCAACTGGGCATCCATGTTTATGGGAGCCGGCCCGGAACTTCACGGATACACCGAATGGGGATCTAAAACACCGGAACTTCCCTCACGCGTATTAAATAAGAATGGTATCTTCCCTACTGTTTTTCAATTACTGCGCGATGCCCGCCCGGAAGCGGAAATCGGCTGCCTGTATGAATGGGAAGGAATTAAATATTTAGTAGATACGCTGTCTTTAAGTTATCACTATCATGTTGCCGACTGCAACAAGACTCCGAAAGAACTGGGCAATATGGCTTCTTCTTATATTAAGGAGAGACACCCCGCTCTTGTTGCCATCTGCTATGACGGCCCCGACCACACCGGACACACTGCCGGACACGACACACCGGAATATTATGAGAAACTTAAAGAACTGGATATGTATGTCGGCCAAATCGTTCAGGCGGTAAAAGACGCAGGATTACTGGATGATACCATTTTCATATTAACTTCCGACCACGGAGGTATCGATAAAGGTCATGGCGGCAAAACCATGCAAGAAATGGAAACAGCTTTCATCATATCCGGCAAGAATATTAAGAAAGGACTCCGGTTTGACGATGTAAGCATGATGCAATACGATGTGGCTTCCACCATCGCCCGCATCTTTCATTTAGAACAACCACAAGTTTGGATAGGTAGACCCATGGAGATTGTTTTCAAATAATCATTTAGGATGATTAACAGGAAGGGAAAAGGAGAAGCTAAAATAACTGGCTTCTCCTTTTTGATTTATCTATCCACGCTCATAAGATAGCTGATTATAAATACTATTTCTTATAAGTAACAAAATGAGCAATCATAATAGCTTTATTTCCTATAAGTAATAGAAATCACACCTCCACAGCTGTTAATTACCGAATAATACTTGCATCAAAACACATATCCTTATACCTTTGTCCCCCGGTAACACAACATAATATAACTCCAATCAAAAAATGTACTCTTTTGACATTCTTAATAAGCAATCCAGCTGATTAAAATAGCATTCAAAAACTCTGATAGGACATCTTATCTTATGTTTATTCAAATTAAAATACAAAACGATAGAATTGTATTAGTAAATGATAAAATACTACTTGTCTGACGGAGCAAAACCGGATAATTTTGCCACATATTTAAATATCAAAAATAACATGCAATGAAAAACAAACTATCTTATCTTATTGGAGTAGCGTGCCTATTAAGCTACACATGTACATTTACTTCTTGTGTAAATGGTGTCGATGACGAATATCTTGAGCAGAAATTTACAGAAAGCGGCGGAACCGATAATGAAAGCGAAGAACTTCCTGATTTGAACGGTGATTATAGTATAGAAGGAGACTATGAGCTGGTAATGACTTGTAACGGTGAACTACTTGAAGGGAAAAAAGTAGTTATGGCAGTGGACGAAACAAACGAATCGGCTTCTATTACCTTTGCTGCTGCAGAAACTGATTTGGAAAGTATAATTGGATTGATTCCTGGTGCTAATCTGATTCAAGGTCTGGGACTTAAATACACAGGAAACAGTCCGGTACCAGGAGAAAAAGAAATCACTATCACTAATGTCCCTTTATTCAGAAATGGATCAAATTACATATTTAAAGGTGGCTATGTTCAACCAACATATACAATGAATTATGATGGTAAAATTGAAAATGCCAAGATGACAATTGATATCAATTATGAATTGACCAATCAAAAATTAGCTGGAACATGGAACCTTGCACCAGTTAACACGAATGGTTTAATGGAAGGAATAAATTGCGTAACAACATCTCCTTTATGGATTGACTGGGCCTCAAATGTAGCAATTGATCCAGGAAATATTGAAGGAGTAGATAATCTGAAACAAAGTCCTAATGGAATATTTACATACGTAATCGTTTTATTGGATGACCCCTTATTAGCAGGAGCACTTCCCATCAACTTACCTGTCCAAAGATGGATATCGAACCTGCTGAAAAGCGTAACCGCTAAGCCTAATGGAGGCATGTATGCCATTTATTCATATAGCAATGACCTTGAAAACCCACTATGGAGCAGCTCAGACGGTATGCCTCATAACGCAATGCGTTACTATTATGACCCCGAAAAGCCTGATGAGAGAATTTATCTGGAACTTAACTCAGGGTTCTTGGTAAACATAATCAAAGGATTCATTACTCCTACCACACGTGCTGATATCGACTACGGGAATACTAAAGAAATAGGCAAACAATTAGTCAAATTAATAGTACCACTCCTTGAAAAAGGCATTCCATGCGATTATAAACTTGAAGGTAATAAGATGACCTTAAACATTGACGGAGTTGTATTGAGAGACGTTCTAGCCAAACTGGTAGAATTAGCAAATGACCCGGCAGCACAAGTCGTTATTAACAGTTTTCTTGACAGTCAGAACTTAGGAGCTTATAAAGAAAATATATCATTGTTGCTATCTACTCTTCCGAATGCCCTGAAGTATAAAGACTATGATGAAAAAGCCAATTCCGGGTCCGGTGAATGCACTTATGTTAAACTTGGATTTAAGTTTGTCAAAGAATAATCTACATATTTAGATAATGAAGTACTTCCGTTAAGACATCTCATTTATTTTCACTGCAGTAGGAAAAATAAGGAGAGAATCGATGTATTCTCTCCAACCTTTCAAGCTACACTAATTGGCTGTTGATAAACACAAATTATCAGCCAAGAAGATAAATATGAAGTACCTACATCCTCCCCAAAAAGAAACAGTATATGTTTAATACCCAAGTATTATGAAACAAAGATTCTATTTATTCTTTATATTATGCCTCATTACCCTTTCCGGACTTGCCCAGGAAATAAAGGTAACGGGTGTAGTAACAGAGGCCTCGACCAATGAGCCGATGCCCGGAGTTACTGTCCAGGTGAAAGGAACCACCAACGGCACTATCACAAACTTAGATGGTCAATACACCATTCAGACGAAGATGAATGACATACTTGTCTTCTCTACTATAGGAATGAAAACAGTTGAAAGAAAAGTATCTTCCAGCTCCCCCATCAACCTCTCAATGGCAGAAGACAATGTGCAACTGGATCAGGTGGTAGTTATCGGCTACGGTACAGTAAAGAAAAGCCATCTCTCGGGAGCAGTCAGTTCCGTAGGAACGAAAGAACTGGACGGAGACATCGCAACTTCCGCCGCCAGTGCACTACAAGGAAAGATTGCAGGTGTATCCGTAATGAGTTCAAGCGGCAACCCAAACGACGGAACTACAATCAACGTTCGCGGTATCAGCTCTTTATCCAACAATGCTCCTTTATTTGTTGTTGACGGCGCATTCGGTGATATCAATATGGTAGACCCTAACGATATCCAGTCTATCGAAGTATTGAAAGATGCCGCTGCGGCTGCCATCTACGGTTCACGCGCAGCAGGCGGTGTCGTATTGATTACTACCAAAAGCGGTCGCAAGGAAATGCCGACCAAGGTAGATGTAAACTTCTTCACGGGCGTTCAGCAGAACCCTAAAAAACTGAATGTACTGAATGGCGAGGAATACAGCCGTTTCGCACGTTACTACGGACTTGCCGCCGATGGTTATGGTGCAGAAACCGATGCAGTGCCATACACCGGTGAAGGTACGGACTGGCAGGATGTCATGCTGAACACAGCCATGGTGTACAAAGCAAACGTAGCTCTCACAGGCGGTTCAAAGAACGCATCATTCAGTGCATCCGGCGGTTATCTGAACAAAGACGGCATCATGCGCAACAGCAGCCATGAATCTTACAACATCCGGTTGAAAAGTGACTTCAGCTTCCTCAACAATCGCGTCACTGTAGGCGAATCATTCATCCTCCGCATGGCAGAAGGCAAGGGCGGTACAGATCAGGATACGATGAACGGATTGCTGCGTTTCCCCAGTGTTATTCCTATCTTCGACTCGGAAAATGCTACAGGATGGGGTACATCTGCGGACATCAACCTACCGAACCCATACGCCATCTCTGAAATTAATGATATAACAAGCGAAAACACACAAATCTTCCTGAATGCTTATCTTCAGGCTGAAATCATCAACGGACTGAAATACAAGTTGAACTTAGGCCTGAGAAGAAATCACACGAAAAACCGTAATTATACCGGTGTATATGATCTGGGTACGTATGGTGTCAATGAACAACCCGACCTATCTGAGAGTTTCTCCAGCTTCGACTCATGGGTGCTTGAGCACACATTGAACTACGACCGTACTTTCGGCAAGCATACAGTGTCGGGAATGGTAGGTTATTCCGCACAGAAAGACAAGAGTTACGGACTGAACGGCAGCAACTCCGACCTTCCGAAATTTATCGACACAATGACCGGCAACGTCACTACCATGAAATCCAGCAGCTCCATATACGAACAAGCACTGGTTTCTCTTTTCGGACGTGTAATGTACTCATACGACGACCGTTATTTGTTCTCCGCTTCTATCCGTCGTGACGGTTCGTCACGTTTCAAAGACGGACACCGTTTCGGCAACTTCCCTTCGGTATCTGTGGGATGGAACATCAATCGTGAGAAGTTCTTCCGCCCGCTGGAGGATATCTTCGACCAAGTGAAACTGCGCTTAAGCTACGGTAAGCTGGGTAATCAGGAAATGGACAGCTATTATCCTACACTGAGTGTGGTAAGCGACGGCATGAACTACCTGCAAGGCAACTCCATATGGTTCGGGAAAATTCCTTTTGTAAACGCTGTATCACCGGAAAACCTGACATGGGAAAATACGGAAACTTACAATGTCGGTTTGGATGTAACCTTACTGAACGGAAAACTGGCACTGACAGCAGATGCCTATATCAAAAACACCAATAATGTATTGCTGCCGATTCCATACGCTTCTTCTACCGGTATCAGCGGCCTCTCCATTCAGAATGCAGGACAGGTACAGAACAAGGGTATCGAAGTTTCTGCCACATGGCGCAGCTCTATCGGCGACAAAGCAAACTACTACATCGGAGCCAACCTGAGCACGGCAAACAACAAGGTTACCGAAATTAACGCCGGTGGAAAATACATGTCTATCTCCGGTTACTCGGCTCATGGAGCAGGCGGACGCGGCATCAACATGTTCAAGAAAGGACACTCCATGTCATACTTCAACCTGATCGAAACAGACGGTATCTTTCGCAGCATGGAAGAAATCGAAAACTACAAGAACAGAAAAGGTGAATTGATTCAACCGGGTGCGCAGGTAGGCGACATACGCTACAAAGACTGGAACGGTGACGGAAAGATCGACACAAACGACCAGCACGACGTGGGCAGCCCTCTTCCTAACTTTACCTTCGGACTAAGACTGGGCGGTGACTGGAACAACTTCGACCTCAACATCTTCATCGACGGTGTGGCAGGCAACAAGATTTATAACTATCCGCGCTATTGCCTCGAATCGGGTGCATTCAACGGTAACTTAAGCACAAACGTTGCCAACTCATGGAGACCGGATAATCCGAACACCGACATGCCCCGTTTCTCGAAGGTAGACGGCACGGACAACAAGTTGGCTTATACCGACAGATGGCTGGAAGACGGCTCTTATATACGACTGAAAACGATAGACCTTGGTTATACCTTCCCCAAACAATGGCTGCAGAAAGCAATGATCCAGAACCTGCGTCTCTACGTATCGATGGAAAACCTGTTCACCCTGACCAAGTATACCGGCTATACTCCCGACCTGGGCGAAAGTTCTTCGACCGGTGTGAGCTATAATGTTTTCTCAAGAGGAATCGACCAGGGACGTTACCCTATTCCGCGTACGTTCTCCTTCGGAATCCAGTTAGGATTATAACATACTAAGATTAATACATTGAAACATCGAATTATGAAAAAGAATTGGTTATCATATACGCTTGTATCAGCCCTCCTGTCCGGAGCGCTGACATCCTGCAGCGACTCTTTTCTGGATCTGAAAGACCCGAACCACTTTACCAACGAAAACTTCTGGCAGGACAAGGCAGATGCAGAAAGCGCATTGGCCACAGCCTACTCGCCCATCAAATACCAAATGAACGGATATTACGGTGCATTTGACGGATGGCTCAACCTCAACAGCCGTGGAGACGATATCTTTACGATACTGAACGAAGAAGCCAGCATGTGGGACATAGCTACATTCCAAAACTCCGCTACCACAGGAAATGACCCGTACGGTGCTCTGTACTCAGGTATACAACGTGCCAACATCGTACTGAAATATATCGACCAGGTTCCGGCAAGCGGCATTACGGAAAGCGACCGTGCCATGATTAAGGACGAAGCCCTCACCCTGAGAGCCTATCAGTATTTCCTGTTGGTGAACAACTACGGAGATGTACCTTTGCGCCTGGTTCCGTCGAATGAAGACGATCCTAACAAGACGGCATCTCCCGAAGCCGAAATCTGGCAACAGATTGAAAAAGACCTGACCGACGCGATCAATGACGGCAACCTGCCCGAAACCCGCCCCGCTGAACAAAAAGGACGCATTGAAAAAGGAGCGGCCATCGCCATACTTGGCAAGGTGTATGCTACACAGCACAAGTATAAAGAAGCCAAAGAAACACTGAAAGGTTTGATTGATTCTTCATACAGCCCATTCGGTACTTCAGGAAAGCGCTATCGGCTGATGGAAAACTTTGTCGACAACTTCACTACCGCCAATGAAAACAATGCCGAATCTGTATTCGAATTACAGTACAGCAGCGACGGAGATATGTCATGGGGTAACGAGAGTGGCATCAGCCTGGGCAGCTCACTGGCACAATTTGTAGGACCTGCGAAATCAGGTGGATGGGCGAAGTTAATGCCCTCGGCTTTCCTTGTCAGCGAGTTTACCACTGAAACACGTGGAAGCAAGCCTACCATTCAGGTTCCGGACCTGGATCAAAACGGGAATCCCCAATACAACGAAGACGGAACACAGAAAATGAAAACAATCGCCAATCCTGATAAGACGGCAGAACCGAACTCGAAATATGACAAGCGTATCTATGCCAGTATGTTCTTCACTCCGGAAGAATACGGTGACTGGGTGACAGAAGAAAATGGCTGGTACGACGGAAAGTTCTACGGTGGTCTTTTCACGATGGACGACCTCTGGACAGGAAATGCTTCCAAGATGGCCGGTGGTGCTCCTATCTTTAATGTAAGCCAGGCGACCGGTGCGCAAATCGGTAAATTCCTCCTGAAGAAATACACCGCCCACTACGTAAAATCAAAAAGCGCCGATAACATGGGTAATGTAGAAGGCAGAGCCAACAATGTCCGCGTTATACGTTTTGCAGAAGTGTTATTGCTATATGCTGAAGCATGCGCAAAAGAAGCGGATAAAGAGGGAGCCAACTGGGCGTTGAACGAAATCCGCCAAAGAGCAGGTCTGCCGGAGAAAGAGTTCCAGCAACCCGAACTGATGAAAGAGATCGAACATCAATGTCTGCTTGAATTCTTCGGAGAAGGCCATCGTTTCGACGACCTGAAACGTTGGTACACAACCGCCCAAATTCAGATGATATTGAAAGGAAACGATAAACAGGGTGCCTATAACTTCAGAGAAAAACATAAATATTTCCCTATTCCCGCAGGAGAATTGAACAACTCATCTGTGGAACAGAATAAATACTGGAAATAATCAGAAACACTATAAGAAACAGTTTTATGAAAAAGATATATCTATTTTTAAGCACATCATTGTTCCTGTTGCTCGGAGGTATTACATCTTGTGACGACAATAGCCTGAGCCATGATGAAGTGAATATTCCGGACCCGGTGGTAATATCCGACGAAGATGACGGTATCTCACCAGAACCGACTACGGAATCAGTGATCAGAATCCAACCGGAAAACAAGCATCAGGAAATTGACGGATTCGGATGTAATTTCGGATGGGCGGAAGCGGTATACGGATGTATGAAACGCGAACAAATCATGGATGACCTATATGGCGAAAACGGACTGAGATTTAATATCTACCGCGGAGAAGTATGCGCTTCATCCGCCTCTGAAGACGGTAAGACTTTCAACTTCAAAACAGGTGAGAACTACCATTTGGGAGCACATTCAGCTGAACAGAAAGCACTCTTTAATTCGGATAGCGGAAAATACAAGGAATATTCCCAGTTGTGGATTATCGACTACCTGTGTAAGAGAAAGCTGATGGACATCTATTACTTCTTCTCCGTATGGACTCCCCCGATCGTATGGAAGTCTTTTGGTGAAGGCGAAGTAGCCAGTGGTGGAAGCGGTTCTTTCAATAGTGAACATAGCCAGGTTTATGCCGAGTTCCTGACCGGTTTTGCAAAAGCTTTCAAAGACAAGTTTGGAATCAATGTCTATGGTATCTCCGGCTGGAACGAACCCGATCAAGCCATGGGCGGATGGGACGGATGTATGTGGGGAAATCAGCAAATGGCGGATTTCACCATGGACTACCTGCGCCCGGAACTGAATAAACAAGGCCTGCAGGACACAAAAATCATTTACGGTGAGCTACCTTGGTGGGCAAATGCCGTAACATGGGTAGACACTTCCTTGAAAAACAATCCGGATTTAGCGGATGCCAACATCGTTGCAGCAGGACACGGTTACTCTACAGTGGACGCCAACATCCTCCCAATGACAGCAGCCCAGGAAAAGGGAATCCATGTATGGCAAACAGAAACCTGTGATGACAAGACCCGTGACGAAACATGGAATGATGCCATGAAATGGGCAAAGAACTATCACGACTACCTGACAAAAGCCCAGACCAACGCCGTTGTATGGTGGGCAGGAGCACGTCAATGTACATCGACCGGAGAGAACCTTCTGCAGACCGATGCATGGGACTTCAGTAATTCCTATTATCGCATAGACCGCTACTACTCTATCGGACAATTCTCCAGATATATCCAGCGGGGATCGACACGTGTAGATGTAGAAACAGTATCAACAACGGCAAACAGAATCCCCAGAGACCTGAGTGCATCCGCATACATCAAAGACAACACGTATACCATTGTATTGGTGAACAAATCAAAATCCAAAGCCTTTGACGCTTTGCTGGAAATAGAAGGCAAAGATTTCGAGAGCATGGTTTCATACACATCCAGTTCCAGTGTGAAATGGCTGCGCAAGAAACTGAATCCTTCTTCAACTGGCAAACGATCAGTGACTGTACCCAAATACAGTGTAGTGACTATTACCGGAAAAATAAAATCTGCTAATTGATTATCCGGTACAAGAACAATTAAGTTATGTATGGCAAATAAAATGATTCCGGTTCCTGATCCCGGTTCCGGAATCACTTTATAAAGAATAGCATTATGAGTAGAATTTACGATAACAGATTGCGTCTCTTAAAAGAAGCGCATGAATCTCTTATAACCCGTCCGAACAAGAAGATACTTCCGGGCAATGGAATATTTGAAAGATATGAATATCCGGTCCTGACTAATGAACATACTCCTCTGGAATGGCGCTACGACCTGAACCCCATGACCAACCCCTGGCTGATGGAACGGATTGGCATCAATGCCACCATGAATGCGGGAGCCATCAAATGGAATGGAAAGTACCTGATGATTGTCCGGGTGGAAGGAAGTGACCGCAAATCATTCTTCGCCATCGCCGAAAGTCCGAATGGTACAGATCATTTCCGTTTCTGGGAGTACCCCATACAACTACCGGACATTGACCCGTCAGAAACGAATGTCTATGACATACGCCTGACTGCCCACGAAGACGGCTGGATTTACGGAATCTTCTGCAGCGAAAGTCTTGCTCCGGATGCAGCTCCGGGTGACTTATCTTCTGCCGTAGCCAAAGCAGGAATTATACGCACAAAGGACTTCCAACACTGGGAACGGCTGCCGAATCTTATTTCTCCGAGCCAGCAGCGTAATGTAGTTCTGCATCCGGAATTTGTGAACGGCAAATATGCCTTGTACACACGCCCGCAAGACAACTTTATCGATGCCGGAAACGGAGAAGGTATCGGATGGGCACTTATAGATGACATCACCCATGCGGAAATAAAAGAAGAAACAATCATCAATCACCGTCATTACCATACAATAAAAGAAGTGAAAAATGGCGAAGGGCCTCATCCTATCAAAACCCCCAAAGGATGGCTGCACCTGGCACACGGCGTACGCGCCTGTGCCGCCGGTCTTCGCTATGTACTATACCTTTATATGACGTCTCTGGAAGATCCGACAAGGATCATTGCAGAGCCGGGCGGATATCTGCTGGCTCCGGAAGGAGAAGAAAGAATCGGGGATGTCTCCAATGTGCTATTCTCTAATGGATGGATTGCAGATGAAGACGGAACGATATATATTTACTATGCTTCCTCCGACACACGAATGCACGTAGCGACTTCCACTATCGAACGATTAATAGATTATTGTCGGCATACACCGGAAGACAAACTCCGCTCCACCACCTCCGTGAATAGTATTTATCGATTAATAGAAGCTAATAAACTCGTTATGGCAGAAGCGCTGGTATAGTATAAGCCCCGGCGTTATTGACCAACAAGAGAAATTTCTTCAAATAAAACAAGGTTCCCATCAGATAAAGTATGGAAACCTTGTTTCTTTATATCTGAAACTCCCGTACCTCCCCATACATATTAAATAGCAATGGAATCTCCCTGCAGTTTTCTATAACACCGTACTGGTAATATGGTATCATAGAAAAGAAATATGGTATGATTTTTCATTTAATAAAACAATATACTATTTTCTATTTCATTAATAGAAACGATCCTATATAGTATATACAACATTGATACACAGCAAATAATTCACATACTAAAGAACAACTAGAATTCTATCAAAACATTCACCCATCCAAAATATGTATTAATAAAGTATCAGAATGAGATAAAATAATACTTGTTTCCCGTAGCATTATCGCCTACTTTTGCATCATCAGTTGTTGGTTGAAGTTTCCATGGATCAATCAACAATTGAACAGAGTTATAAATCTAATGCAATAAATTATGAGAAGAAAAACTTATTTCTTACTATTCTTATTTCTCTGCATGGCCGGTATTCCACTGGCAGCTCAGGACATTGAGATAAAAGGAGTAGTAACAGAAGCTACAACAAATGAACCTTTACCCGGAGTCACAGTCAGAGTGAAAGGTAAAGACACCGGCACAGTAACAGACATGGATGGTAAATACTCCATCAAAGCGAATAAAGGGAATATACTGGTATTCTCTACAATAGGTATGAAACAGATAGAAAGAGCGATCACGTCCGGAACCCCAATCAATGTGATCATGGAGGAAGACAATATCGCTCTCGAGCAAGTAGTGGTGATTGGTTATGGTACAGTGAAGAAGAGTCATCTTTCGGGGGCTGTAGGTTCGGTTAGTGCAAAAGAACTTAACGGTCAGGTTGCTTCTAACGCAGCCACAGCCCTACAAGGGAAAATACCCGGAGTATCAGTAGCCAGTTCCAGTGGTGATCCCAATGGAAGTATGACGATCAATGTTCGTGGTATCAGCTCTTTATCCAACAACAATCCACTTTATGTAGTAGACGGAGCATTTGGAGATATCAGTATGGTCGATCCTAACGATATTTCCTCTATCGAAGTTTTAAAAGATGCTGCTGCGGCAGCAATCTACGGTTCACGTGCAGCAGGTGGTGTTGTACTGATTACCACTAAAAGCGGTCGTAAAGACATGCCGACTAAATTAGATGTCAATTTCTTCACAGGAATCAGCCAGACTCCCAAAACACTGAAAGTTTTTAATGGAGAAGAATACAGCCGCTTCGCACGCTACTACAAATTAGCAGGCGACGGTTATGGTGCAGAAAACGGAGCTACCCCTTTCATTGGTGAAGGAACAGACTGGCAAGACGTGATGTTGCGCACAGCCATGACTTATAAAGCCAATGCTACCATCAGCGGCGGTTCCAAAAGCGGTTCTTACAGTTCATCTGTCAGCTACCTTAATAAAGAAGGTATACTGCGCAACACTGATCATGAATCTTACAATATCCGTTTGAAAAGCGATTATTCTTTCTTCGACAATCGCTTGACAATAGGTGAATCTATGATTGTAAATCTGACAAAAGGTAGTGGATACATTCATCAGGATACCATGTTCGATATCTTTCAGTTCCCGTCAGTAGTACCGGTATACGATCCTACAAACGCAGGGGGCTGGGGTACTTCCAATGACATCAATTTACCGAATCCATTGGCTGAAATGACAGTCAACGACGAACGGACAGAAACAACCAAGATTTTCCTCAATGCCTATTTACAGGCTGAAATCATCAAAGGACTAAAGTACAAACTCAATGTAGGTATCAGAAAAGAGCATACTAAGTGGCGTTATTACAAGGATGTATACGATTTAGGAACATTCGGTAAAAACGACAAGCCCGACCTTGAAGAAAAATCGTCAACATGGGAATCATGGGTATTAGAAAACACCCTGAATTATGACCGTACATTCGGCAAACACAATTTGTCACTCCTTGCCGGATACTCTGCCCAGAAAGACAAAAGTTACAGCCTTTATGGTAAAAATGGAGATATGCCCCAGTTCATTGTAACAATGCCGGGCAATGTAGATCCTTCCAACCTGAAAGCATCCAGTTCGCTGAATGAACTTGCATTGGTATCTCTGTTCGGACGTGTCATGTATTCCTTTGACGACCGTTATTTATTCTCGGCATCTATTCGCCGTGACGGTTCTTCACGTTTCAGAAGTGGACATCAATATGGTGCATTCCCTTCTGCTTCTATTGGATGGAACATCAACCGCGAAAAATTCTTTAAACCTTTAGAGAATGTATTCGATCAGTTGAAGCTGCGTTTTAGTTATGGTAAACTCGGTAATCAAGAGATGACCAGCTACTATCCGACACAAAGTGTAGTATCGGACGGCATGAACTATGTGATGAATAATTCGCCTTGGTTTGGTTCTATGCCATATGTGCAGGCAATCTCACCCGCCAATTTAACATGGGAAAATACGGAGACCTATAACATCGGTTTAGATGTCAGTCTGCTAAACGGACGATTGACGCTTACTGCTGATGCTTACGTTAAGAATACAAATGATGTGCTATTACCTATTCCTTCTACCGCATCTACCGGTATCAGCGGAAACTCTATTCAGAATGCGGGACAAGTACGGAACAAAGGATTCGAACTTGCGGTCAACTATCGCGGTGCCATCAAGGAAAAGTTCAACTATTACATCGGTGCCAATATCGCAGCCGACAAGAATGAAGTGACCAAAATAACATTAGGCGGACAAAACCTGATGATCTCCGGATACAGCGCACACGGTGCCGGTGGTCGCGGTATCAATATGTTTGCAGAAGGGCACCCGATGTCATATTTCAACCTGATCGAAACAGACGGATTATTCCGCTCGGCAGAAGAGATCGCTAATTATAAAAACAAAGACGGTGAACTCATCCAGCCCGCTGCACAAGTTGGTGATGTCCGCTACAAAGACTGGAACGGTGACGGCAAAATAAACACAGATGACCAGCATGACGTAGGAAATCCGTTCCCCGATTTCACTTTTGGCATAAGACTCGGCGGCGAATGGAACAACTTCGACTTTAACCTTTTCTTTGACGGAATGGTAGGCAACAAGATATATAATTATCCCCGTTATCGCCTGGAATCAGGAAACTTCAACGGAAATATGAGTACCGTATTGGCCAATTCATGGAGACCGGACAATCAGAACACTGATATTCCTCGTTTCTCTAAGACTGACGGTGCAGACAACAAATGGGCATACACCGACAGATGGCTGGAAGACGGCTCGTACATACGTTTGAAAACATTGGACATTGGCTATACATTACCCAAAGTCCTGACAAAGAAAATCAAACTTGAAAACGTAAGAATATACACTTCAATGGAGAACCTGTTCACATTGACCAAATATTCCGGCTATACCCCCGACCTGGGTGAAAGTTCTGTCGCAGGTGTTGCTTACAATGTATTCTCAAGAGGTATCGACCAGGGACGCTATCCATTGCCCCGTACTATTTCTTTCGGAATACAAGTCAACCTGTAATACCTTAAATTAATATTAAACATTAAACAGTTTATGAACATGAAAAGAAATTGGTTATCATATATGTGCATGGCAGCTCTTTTTTCCGGAGCGCTGACATCGTGCAACGAATCCAGCTTTTTGAATCTGTCGGACCCCAATTACTTCACGGAAAGCAACTTCTGGAAAGATAAAGCAGATGCAGAAAGTGCTTTGGCAGCCGCCTATTCTCCGATAAAAGGAGCCATGTACGGATACTTCGGCGCATTTGACGGCTGGTTAAACTTAAACGGTCGTGGTGACGATATCTACACAATCAAAGGAGAAGAAGTTCCGATGTGGAATATTGCAAACTTCCTGAACTCGCCCTCTACCGGAAATGATCCTTACGGAGCGCTTTATTCAGGCATCCAGCGTGCCAACATCGTACTGCGGTATATTGATCAGATACCTGCATCAGGTATTACTGAAGAAGACCGCTCGATGATCAAAGGCGAAGCACTCTTTCTGCGTGGCTATCAATACTTCCTGTTAGTCAACAATTACAAAGAAGTGCCTTTGAGACTGATTCCATCCAACGAAGATGAAACCAATAAAGCCGCTGCTACAGAAGCTGCATTATGGGCACAAGTAGAAGAAGATCTGGATAACGCCATCAAATGCAACCTGCCAGTAGAACGCTCTACTGCCAAAGAACGCATAACTAAAGGTGCAGCTATTGCAATGCTGGGCAAAGTATATGCCACCCAACACAAATATCCGGAAGCCAAACAGCTATTAGGTACATTACTGAAAGCTCCTTATTCTTACGAATTGATGGACAACTTCGAAAAGAATTTCACAAATGAAGAAGAGTTCAATAAAGAATCCGTATTTGAACTGGCATACAGTCCGGACGGAGACTACTCCTGGAGCAATGAAAGCGGTATCTGTTTAGGTTGCTATATTCCTCAGTTTATCGGTCCGGTAAAATCCGGCGGATGGGCTAAATTAATGCCGAACTCCCTGATCGTAGGAGAGTTTACAAAAGAAACACGTCCGAGTGATGCAGATACCAAGTTTGACAAACGTATGTATGCCAGCCTCTTTTTTGATGCTGCCAACTATGGAGATAAAGTTCCTAACGAGAAATGGTATGGAAATAATTACTCCATGGATGATCTTTGGGAAGGCAATGAAGGAAAAATGGCAGGCGGAGCACCAAGTTTCAACGTCAATGGGACAGCAGGTAAGTTCCTGATAAAGAAAAATACCGCATATTATGTGGATGACAAGGCACCGGACAACATGGGCAACAAAGAAGGAAGGTCCAGCAATTTGCGCGTAATGCGCTTTGCCGAGGTACTGTTGCTTTATGCTGAAGCATGCGCCAAAACCAATGATCCGGATGGTGCCAACTATGCTTTAAAGCAAATCCGCCAAAGAGCAGGACTTACGGAAAAGACTTTTGCACAAGCTGAATTAATGAATGAAATAGAACACCAATGCTTATTGGAGTTCTTTGCGGAAGGACATCGTTTTGACGATTTGAAACGTTGGTATTCGCCCAGCGAAATTCAGTTGATCTTCAAGGCGAATGGAAAACAAGGTGCGGAAAACTTCCAGGAAAAACACCTTTATTATCCTATACCGACAAGTGAACTAAACAATAATACTGCCATGGAACAAACCAGTTTATGGAAATAAAAAACCTAGCAAGATTAACTTAATAAAGAAACAACATGAAAAAGATATATTCATTATTATTCGTATCCCTCTTTCTATTCATTGGATACTCTTGTGACGATGGAAGTCTGAGTCACAGTGACGTCTACATTCCGGACCCGGTAGAAGAAACAGACGAGGATGACGGATTCTCAGCCGAACCCACCACAGAAGCTGTCATCAAAGTACAGTTCGGAGAAGGGCACGAACATCAGATAATCGATGGCTTCGGATGTGCCTTTGCAGAGTGGTCACATCGTATATGGAACAACATGATGCGCGAAGATGTAGTCAATGATCTTTTCGGAGAAAATGGCTTGAAGCTGAATATTTTCAGAGGTGAGGTATTTCCACACTATCAGAACCCTACCACGAACGTCATTGACTTCGGAATGAACCGTACCTTCAATCTTGCAGCCAACGATCCTTCTATGATCAATGATTACTGGAGAGACTTTAACGGTTCCGGATGTGGCGAACAAGTACAATTAGGTCAAATGTGGCTGGTAGATATCCTGCAGAAAAAATATAAAGATGTGAAATTTATATTCTCTACCTGGAGTCCTCCCGGAACTATGAAATCTAACGGAAAGCCCTCAGGCGGTAGTCTGGCATCCGGTTCGGAAGACGCATATGCTAACTATCTGATTGACTTCATCAAAGCATACACTGAAAAGTTCGGCATTGAGATATATGCAATATCACCATCTAATGAGCCTAACAGCAGTGGAACGGGATGGAACGGTTGTAGCTGGAGTTATACCAATCTGGCTAACTTCTGCCAGAAGAATCTTCGCCCGGCTTTAGATAAAGCAGGTTATCAAGACATGAAGATTATCTTTGGAGAGCACTCGTGGTGGAAAGCAGGAGTCACTTTTCTTGAAAATGGCTTGAAAGCCTGTCCCGATCTGGTTAACTCCAACATTATTGCAGCAGCTCACGGATACACATTAATTGGCAACACTGAGTTTGTACAATCACCACTCTGCGCTGAAAATAATATTCATTTATGGAATACGGAAACCAGTTCTACAGACACATACGATCCATCCTGGAAAAACGCGATGCAATGGGCTACTACTTTCCATAATTATCTGGCAGTTTCCAACCTGAACGCATTTATCTGGTGGGCAGGTGCACGTCCTTGTACGAATAATGAAGCGTTGATCAGACTGGAAGAAGCACTTCCCGGAACCAATTATGAAAGAGCGTCCCGCTACTACAGTTACGGACAATTTACTAAGTTTATCCCGGAAGGAAGCCGACGTGTGGATATCAAGACTGTTGCTCCCGAAGGTGACGAAGAAGCATTCCCGAAAGAACTGTTGATGACAGCTTACATCAAGGACGACAATTATACGATCGTACTGGTAAACAATTCTACAAGCAAGGCCTTCGAAACCAAACTGGAAATTGAAGGAAAAGAGTTTCAGACCATGATCTCGTATACATCAGATGAAGGAGTTAAGTGGCAACGCAAAAAAGTAAATCCATCTCTCAGCGGATTGCGCTCCATTACAGTCCCTAAGTTTAGTGTAGTAACCATCACTGGTAAAATGAAAGATATTGAAGCTGAATAAATAGTCTAAATAAACAATGAATATCATGAAAAGAAATCTATTATATTTGGCAGGATTCCTGCTTGCAGCCGCTACTGTTTTCTCCGGCTGTAATGACGATGATCCATCCTATCACGACTTAGTGCCGAATACGCAGGAGTTGATCATTAATTTGGATGAGACCCCGGAAGGAATCATTCAAATAGTTCAAGGCAACGGCAATTATAAAATTACAAGTTCCAATGAAGATGTAGCAACCGCCATTGCCGAAGGTAACAAAATTAAAGTAACAGCTCTGAAGGCCGGTAGTACCGACTTATCTATTACCGACTGGGCTAAAATGAGTACCAATGTCAAAGTCATCGTCGATCAGTTAAGTGAACTGGTTTTGTCCAATTCGGCTACAACAATGTATCCGGGTGAAAACAAGACAGTCAATGTTTATACAGGAAACAGAGGCTACAAAGTAACAGTTGACAAAGAATCTGTCGTGAAAGCTACAGTAGATGAAGAAGGACATATACAGATAGAATCTCTGGCACCAGGCAATGCAACAGTTACAGTGACCGACAGACTGAACAAGAGTGCAGAATTTTCAGTAAAAGTAATAAAGAAACTTGTAGTTGACAATAGTGAAGAAATTGCTTATTTGACAGTCGGTGAACCTTTGACAATCAAGATTCTGGACGGTAACGGAGGCTATACCTGCACAAATAATGGTTCTGCCACTTATCTGAAATGCACGATAGCGGAAAATGGAACAGATGTTATCATCGAAGGTCTTAAAAGATATCGTTTCAACAAGACGGTAACAATCAAAGACCAGGAAGGAGAGTCAATCAGCATCAATATAGTCTATATCGACGACCTATATCTGGAGAATCCATCATATCGTTACTTAATAGCAGGTTCATCTTCTTATCAGTCTGTCTCTACCTCGGCAGTGGGTTCCATTACTCATTCGGAAGAGTTCAATATGTCCGAAATTGTTATAAAAGGAACAGGAACTTATGCCAGCGGTTTTGCAGTTCAGTTTACAGGTGATTTGACGAAAGGCAACAAAGGTGATGCGGTACTGTATAAAGTAACAAGAAATGCAGTGGACAAAAAAGTGAAATATCCGATAGAAGATTGCCGGATCGATAAAGTGGAAGATGGTTGGTACTGGGTCAGCTTCTTAGAACCCAATTGCACCATCCGCTCTTATATGATTACCAAACAATAGTTTATAGACTTGACACATGTATTTTTTGAAAGTACCCCCATACTTTCAAAATGACAAAAGTACAAAGAGACTGTCCCTACAACACCGTATATCTCAGGTATGTCTGGCTTGTAAACAGTCTCTTTTGTCCTGTCAAGTAATACAAAAAGGATCGCAAGCCGATGCTTTACTCTAATTTTATGAATTGATATGAATAGATATGATAACAGACTACATATTCTCACTAAAGAATATGATGAGCTCATCTCACGTGAAAATGAAAAGATACTGCCCGGCAATGGTGTTTTTGAACGATACAAATACCCCATTCTGACAGCAGACCACCCCCCGCTGGAGTGGAGATACGACTTCAATCCGGAAACAAATCCCTATCTGATGGAACGTTTCGGCATTAACGCCGTATTCAATGCAGGCGCTATCAAATTCAACGGGAAATATCTTATTATGGCACGAGTAGAAGGGCATGACCGCAAATCATTCTTTGCCATCGCAGAAAGTCCCAATGGTATCGACAACTTCCGCTTCTGGGAATATCCGGTACAACTGCCGGACCTATATCCGGAAGAAACGAACGTCTACGATATGCGTCTGACAAAACACGAGGACGGATGGATATACGGTATCTTCTGCTCGGAAAGCAAAGATCCGGACGCACCCGCAGGAGACCTCACATCGGCCATTGCAGCAGCAGGAATCATACGCAGCAGGGACCTTAAAAACTGGGAACGCCTGCCCAACCTCGTCTCCCAAAGCCAGCAACGGAATGTGGTGCTGCACCCCGAATTCGTAGACGGCAAATATGCATTGTACACCCGTCCGCAGGACGGATTCATCGATGCAGGCAGCGGAGGCGGTATTTCATGGGCATTGATAGACGATATCACTCATGCAGTGGTCAAGAAGGAAATCGTTATAGAACAACGCCATTATCACACGATCAAAGAAGTGAAAAACGGTGAAGGGCCTCATCCCATCAAGACTCCCGAAGGATGGCTACATCTGGCACACGGAGTCCGTGCCTGTGCAGCCGGGCTCAGATATGTCCTATATCTGTATATGACGTCTTTAGATGACCCCAGTAAAGTGATAGCCCAGCCGGGAGGTTACTTCATGGCACCCGTGGGAGAAGAAAGAACCGGAGATGTATCCAACGTGTTATTCTCCAACGGATGGATCGCGGATGAAGACGGAACGGTATACATCTACTATGCTTCCTCCGACACACGGATGCACGTAGCGACTTCTACGATCGAACGGCTAATCGATTACTGCCGGCATACACCGGAAGACAGACTCCGTTCCACGACTTCCGTGAAAAGCATATACGATATCATAGAAGCCAATAAGCTCGTGATGTCGGAAAATGCCGTTATATTATAGTTCCGGAAGCAGTATTATCATCTGTCTCTCAGGATGTTCCATTCTGCATGATGGATATTAACAACTGAGTTGCAGGGTATTAACAGCTGACACGTCAAGTATTAACACCTGACGTGTCAGGTATTAAAGCCTGAGAAGTCAGATAAATAGTATCAGATAGTATCAGTATGAGTTAAAATAATATTTGTTTCTTCCCCACATTCGACCTACTTTTGTACCTGATAGATTATTAATGTACAAAACCTAATCAAAATAGCAACATGAAATTACACACATCCGATCTTCTGATCATCTGCGCCTACCTCATTGCCATGATTGTCATCGGACTCATACTGAAAAAACGGGCCGCACAAAATATGGACTCCTATTTCCTGGGAGGCAAATCACTGCCCTTCTATATGCTTGGCCTGTCCAATGCATCCGGGATGTTCGACATCACTGGTACGATGCTAATGGTTTACTGGGCATTTGCCTACGGATTCAAAAGTCTCTGGATTCCCTGGCTGTGGCCGGTATTCAATCAGATATTCCTCATGGTTTATCTGTCGGTGTGGTTGCGGCGTTCCAATGTGCTCACCGGAGCCGAATGGATCAAAACCCGCTTCGGTAAAGGCAAGGGAGCGACACTCTCTCATACCATCGTTGTCGTATTTGCGTTATTAAGCGTACTCGGATTTCTAAGTTACGGATTCATAGGAATAGGCAAGTTCATGGAAATCTTTATTCCCTGGGAAGTCATCTCACCCTACATTCCTTTCACTGTTTCACCGGAGTATGTTCCGCATGTATACGGTATCTTCTTCACAGCTATCGCTACCTTCTACGTCATGTTGGGAGGAATGCTGAGCATCGTATGGACGGATGTCGTGCAGTTCCTTATCATGACGGTGGCAGGCATCGTTATCGTAGTGATCGGTATGCAGATGGTGGCGCCGGATATGATACACTCCTTTGTACCTGCCGGATGGGATTCCCCTTTCTTCGGATGGACGCTCGATATTGATTGGAGTAGCCGGATGAGTTTGCTGACCGAACGAATGGCGAACGAACCTTACAGTCTGATAGGCATCTTTGTCATGATGGCGTTGCTCAAAGGTATCTTCATGAGTATGGCAGGGCCTGCGCCCAACTATGATATGCAGAAAATTCTGTCCTGCAAGTCTCCCAAAGAAGCAGCGATGATGAGCGGTTCCGTATCCGTCGTGCTATTGATTCCCCGTTATCTGATGATTATGGGATTTGCATTACTTGCCATCTATTTCTTCAAGGAAGACGGCGGACTGACACAGATGGAAGTGACCCGCACAGACTTTGAGACGATTCTTCCCCATCTGATCACACGATATGTTCCGGCAGGACTTGCAGGATTATTATTGGCAGGTCTACTGGCAGCTTTCATGTCGACCTTTGCCTCTACCGTCAACGCAGCCCCCGCATATATCGTAAATGATATTTATCTGAAATACATCAATCCGAAAGCAAGCGTGAAAACTCAGATACGCAGCAGTTATGTCATCTCTGTGGCAGTAGTGGTGGTGAGCACTGTCATCGGATTCTTCCTGAAAGATATCAATGAAATCTTCCAGTGGATTGTAGGTGCACTGTTCGGAGGATACATCGCAGCCAACGTACTGAAATGGCATTGGTGGCGTTTCAACGGTGAAGGTTACTTTTGGGGAATGACTGCCGGAGTAGTGGCAGCTATTGTGATGAAATTTACCGTTCCGGATGCATGGGTACTTTATTTCTTCCCCGTACTGTTCGGCGTCTCTCTGATCGGATGTATCATCGGGACTTACAGCGCTCCGGCTACAGATGAAGAGACTCTGATCAACTTCTATGTCAATGTACGCCCGTGGGGATGGTGGAAACCGATTCAGGAGAAAGCAATCGCCCGCTACCCGCATATTCAGGCGAATAAAAACTTCAAAAGGGATGCCTTCAATGTGGCGATAGGAATCATCTGGCAATGTACGCTTACCATCATCCCAATGTACCTCGTTGTCCGCGAACAGTTAGGACTCTGGAGTTCTATCGCCTTGCTTCTGATTACCACGCTGATATTAAGAAAGACCTGGTACAAGCCTTTGTGTAAGGAGGAAACGAGATACAACGAAGAGATGAAACAAATACGATAAGTATCAGCATAATTAATTTATATCATAAATTTAGGCACGGATGACACGGATTTCACGGATTTAAAAGATCGGTCAATTAAAAACCGCGTTAATCCGTGTCATCCGTGCCTAATAAAACAGAGAATCGATCATGAAAAGACTATCCGTAATACTCTTGTCATTTTTACTATATCTTCCGCTGTGCGCACAATTTAAAGGAACCGTCTATGTCGACACCAATCAATCGGGCACATTCGACAAAGGAGACAAACCGCTGGCAGGAGTGATGGTAACAGACGGAATGAACGTAGTAAAAACAGATAAAAAAGGCCGGTTCTCACTATCGGGATTCAAGAAAACCCGATTTATCAGCATTACTACACCTGCCGGATTCGAGACACAACAATTCTACCTCCCTGTCAAGGAAGACAGAAAAAGCTATGATTTTATAGTGACCGAAAGCGAACGGACCAAGACCAGAGAACACTCCTTTATCCATATCACCGACACGGAAGTGACCGGAGGAGTGGGGCGTTGGGTCACCGACTTACAACAATACATAAAGAACGAACAACCGGCTTTTCTGATTCATACCGGAGACATCTGCTACGAACCGGGACTCACAGTGCACAATCAAATTGTGAATGCACAAACAATGGACTGCCCTGTCTATTACTGCATAGGCAACCACGACCTGGTGAAAGGCAACTACGGCGAAGAACTTTATGAATCGATTTATGGCCCGACATGGTATTCGTTCGATGTCGGCAACGTGCATTATGTCGTTACTCCCATCGACCACGGAGACAACCCGACCGATTACACGCAAAGGGATGTATACAACTGGCTGAAGAATGACCTCGCCCTGATGAAGAAAGATCAGGCGCTTGTTCTTTTTAACCACGACCTGTTTACTTCCGGTGATAACTTCGTATTCAAGACAAACAAAAAGGATATCCTCGACCTCCGTACGTTCAACACGAAAGCACAAATCTACGGACATATGCACTACAACTACGTCCGCAATCAGAAAGGCATTTATACCATCTGCACCGGCACACTGGACAAAGGAGGCATCGATCACTCCCCTTCTTCATTCAGAGACATAAAGATAGATGCCAACGATCACCTCACAACGCAACTGCGTTATACTTTCATCGAACCGCAAATCGCTATTGTTTCTCCGATGAAGAATCAAGCAGCCCCCATACATCCGGAAACCGGCTATCAGCTTCCGGTCTCGGTCAACACCTATAACTCACAGGCAAAAACATCGTCTGTTTCTTATGTGTTAAGCAATCCGGAAGACAACCGGGAAATAGCCAAAGGTAACCTGTCGCCCCTCACCGACTGGAACTGGAGCGGAAATATTCAAATACCTGCTAACGAAAACGGAAAGAAACTGAACCTGACAGTGACTTCATCCTTCAACGACGGAAAGGAAGCGACTGCCACCAGCCAGTTCCTTTATCAGAAAGATTTTAAACCGGTCACTATCACGGGAAAAGACTGGAACACCCTACTTCAAAATGCAAGTCATTCCGGCGGAATAAATGACTCCCAAATCAAACTCCCCCTGCAACTACAATGGACAGCGAACACAGGAAGTAACATCTTCATGGCCTCCCCCCTCATCGTCGGACAAAAAGTATTCATTGCCACTACCGATGATAACACGTCGCTCAACACCTATATTTGTGCATTCGACTTCCATTCCGGCAAACAGCTATGGAAGTTCCGCACGGAAAACTCGGTAAAAAATACGATTGCCTGCGAAAATGAAATCGTTGTAGCCCAGGATGCCTCCTGCAATCTGTACGCCCTCGACGCAGCATCCGGAAAACCACTGTGGCAACAATACATCAACTTAAAGAACTATCCCTATCTGAGCGAAGGACTGACTGTTGACAAAGGAATCGTTTATGCCGGAATCGGCGCCGGACTTTCAGCCTACGACCTGAAAACAGGAAAAGTGATATGGACCAACACGGACTGGAAACAACGGGAAGGCTCGACCACCACGTTAACCATCGCCGGAGACGTACTAATCAGTGGCACCCAATGGGGAGGACTGTATGGCAACGACATCCGCACTGGCAAACAACTCTGGAAACTCTCGGACAACGGACTCGGCAACCGAGGTGCCTCTCCGGTCTACAAAGACGGAAAATTATGGATCATCTCCTCCAAAAGCTTTTTCCTGATAGAACCTCAAACCGGTAAAGTACTCCAGCAAAAGGAACTGTCCGCCAACCTGGACGTGACATCTACCCCGCTTGTCACCGAACATGAGATTATCTTCGGCAGCGCAGACCGTGGAATCTTCGCTCTCGACAAACCGACTCTTTTCATCAAATGGAGAGCCGAGACTTTACCTTCTCTTGTATACACTGCTCCTTATTCTTCTACGCCACAGGCAGCAGTAGAAACAAGCCCTGTATCTTCACAAGGAATAGTCTATATCGGAGCTTCCGACGGGTATTTATACGCTATCGACCAGTCAACAGGGATTATCAAAGACAAGTTGTACTTCGGAGCACCGGTTTTCTCCACAGTAGCAGTATCGGGAAACAGGATGATTGTTTGCGACTTTGCGGGTAATGTTTATTGCCTGTCGTCAAAAGCGGCAGAAGAATAAAGTACATCCCGCCTCACGCAGTTTTCTCCACCCGCAGCGTTGTAATTTAAAGATTATCACGTATCTTTGCCCCTCAATCATAAATACGAGATATGGCTATTACAATCAAGAAAGTCTCTACAAAGAGAGAACTTAAGAAGTTTATTCGCTTTAATTACAGGATGTATAAGGGCAATCCATATTCCGTGCCCGACCTTTACGACGATATGCTCAACACATTCAACAAAAAGAAGAATGCGGCATTCGAGTTCTGTGAAGCAGATTACTTCCTGGCATACCGGGACGACAAAATCGTAGGTCGTGTGGCCGCTATCATCAATAACCGCGCCAACGAAAAGTGGGAATGCAAGAACGTCCGTTTCGGATGGATAGATTTCATTGATGACCCCGAAGTATCATCCGCACTCATCAAGACCGTCGAAGACTGGGGAAAAGAGCGCGGCATGACCCACATCACAGGTCCTCTGGGATTCACCGATTTCGATGCGGAAGGAATGCTGATCGAAGGATTCGACCAGCTCAGCACAATGGCTACTATCTACAACCACCCGTATTACCCCGTACACATGGAGAGACTCGGTTTCGAGAAAGACGCCGACTGGGTGGAATACAAAATCTACATCCCCGATGCCATCCCCGACAAGCACAAGCGTATCTCCGAACTGATTCAACGAAAATACAACCTGAAGATAAAGAAATACACCTCCGGAAGAAAAATAGCCAAAGACTACGGACAGGAAATCTTCGAACTGATGAACGAAGCATACAGCCCGCTCTACGGCTACTCCCCGCTGACGCAACGGCAAATCAACCAGTACGTAAAGATGTATCTCCCGATTCTCGACTTACGGATGGTTACCCTCATTACCGACGCCGACGACAAGCTGGTATGCGTAGGCATCTCCATGCCGTCTCTTGCCGAGGCCCTGCAAAAGTCACACGGCCGTCTGCTCCCTCTAGGATGGTTCTATCTGCTGAAAGCACTGTTCATGAAACGCCGTGCCAAAATGCTTGACCTGCTGCTTGTAGCAGTCAAACCGGAGTACCAGAATAAAGGTGTTAACGCTTTGTTATTTTCCGATTTAATTCCGGTTTATC